>JAAUXZ010086310.1_pt1 | contig 22038 bp, 25 predicted proteins | sample 7278131 | NCBI WGS metagenome assembly JAAUXZ01 (sample SAMN14350119, study PRJNA611818) | marine sediment metagenome | isolation source: surface marine sediment (3m) | place: French Polynesia: Moorea | collected 2018-08 | reverse complement strand
TTGTTCCATCGTCTTGCCCCCTGGTGTGTTCCTGCAGCTATTATGCAGAACCCAGGAGCTCAAAAGATGAGCTTCTCGAGAGCTGAGACTCATTAATAATCAGGTATTCTCAAGCCTGGATGGGCAAAACTTTCAATTGCGGGATCGAACGACTAGCGAGGTTCCAGCCCGCGCTTTCTGCGGGCGAACTTAAATGATCCGTTAGACGCTATATTTCAATCTCATCACCATGCTGCATAATGTTGCATTCGACACCTAGCTTCTCCACTTCACGCTTGAACAATTGATCGTCTGCTGGGGCGATATTCTTTATCCACAAGAATGGAATGTTATAGTGGCAAGGAATCACCTTTTTTGGTGCTATGAGCTTCACTGCTTCAACTGCATCGGTTACATCCATTGTCCACGTATTATCACCCATTCCACCAATAGGCAGCATCAGTAGATCCGGTTTTAATCCTGTCCATTCCTTTAAAAAAATTGAATCTCCCAGATTCACAATAGATTTACCATTGAGTGTGACTTTGAAACCTGTGGATCCAATGCCGGTTCGCTCTCCTGGTCCAGGTTGCTTTTTTATTGTGAACCACAGGATTGGCACAATGATAGGGCCATGTTCGCTCCTGACTGTTGTAATTTCTACCTCACCTAACGTAACAGACTCTCCAACATCTAACGGATGTACATTGTTAAACGGTATCCAGGATGTCAATTCTTTACCGCGAGGATCTACAAGTAGTGTTTTACCATCTTCGACTTTAGCTAAATCTTTTCCACACACAACAGGCGCATTGCTCGCTTCCGCTACACGATCAGATTGCCAGTGATGATCGGGGTCGCCATGGGTTATCAAAAGATGCGTAATACTTTCCCATTCTGTTTTTGGAATTAGACTTCTGAAATTAAAAGCCGAGAAATATTGTCCCGGGTCAATGGCAATTTTGTTCTTACCATCTTCTATCAAGAATGAATTGTAAAGGAAGTGTCTAATCTTCATGGGTAACTACGATAGCTAACTCTTTGTTAGTACACCTGAATAGATTACCTATTTTCGGTGTGTTGGTAAATTAGCTGCTCAGTTTTCGGGAATGGGACCTCCTAAATAAGTGGTGTCCCTCTATAATAGTTTCTTAATCACGAATCAGGTTTAAAGGATATGGCACAGTTTTTTGGTACGTTGAGCAGCCTGGTGATTCTTTTCTTTTCAGTTGGATGCGCATCCCTGCCGCGTAATCCAGTACCGCTTGATAGCCAGTTATCAGCACAGATTCCTGGTATGCAGGATATTCGGGCGGTATCGGGCCAGTACAGCAAGGCCTTTGAAAAAGACGTTTTTGAAACAGAACAGCAATATCGCAGTTTCAAAGGCTTGTCACCAACCGATCAGTTATCCGTATCCATGCTGATTCTCTCTGGTGGCGCAGACAATGGGGCTTTCGGTGCTGGCCTACTCACTGGCTGGACGCACTCGGGAAATCGGCCCGAATTTGTGCTTGTTACCGGCGTGAGTACCGGTGCGCTGATTGCCCCCTTTGCATTTGTTGGTTCAGAATATGACCATGTACTCGAGGACGCCTACACCAGGGCGACAGCTGACGATGTGTACCATCCGCGCTGGATTAGCTTTCTATGGAAAGATGCGCTACTGGATACAGCGCCCCTGGCTCGATTGATTGAGCGTTATGTAACTCAAGACCTGTTAAAAAAGATTGCAGAAGCTCATCAGCAGGGCAGGCGTCTGTGGGTTGCGACGACGAACCTGGATGCAGACCGCCTGGTCATCTGGAATATGGGCGCGATTGCACAGAGTCACCATTCCGGTGCGCTGGAATTATTCAGAAACGTCATGCTGGCATCATCTTCAATTCCCGGTGTGTTTCCGCCTGTCATGATCGAAGTAGAAGCCAATGGCCAGAGATACGATGAGATGCACGTTGATGGTGGCGTAAAGGCTCAATTGTTTGTGAATGCTGAAGTGTTAAATCTTGCGGCCATGCGACAGAAATACAGAGCCGTTGCCAGTAGAGACACCAAACGTACCCTTTACGTTGTACGTAATGCAAAAGTGGGGCCCGATCCAGAACAGGTACAAAGGAAAATGTCTGTGATTACTGGCAAGGCCCTGACATCATTGCTCAATTCCCAGGCTCGCAGCGATATCGAGCGTATCTACAAGATTGCCCAAGAGGGAACTAATGTGGAGTTCTACTGGATATCACTTCCCGTTAAGTATATACCGCATTCGCTTAGGCCATTTGATCCGGTAACAATGCGTAAGATATACGAGATAGGTCATGAACTAGGTTTAAGCGGTGATGCATGGCGTAAACATCCACCCGGCTTGGGTCAACATTAAAAAAATAAAAAAGACCGCGGATACAAACAAAATGAACGCCCATTTTCTTGAATATCAACCGCTTTCAAGCAGTTGGCAAGAGTTGTTCACTCAGCCCGAATGACGAATGCCTCCCCATTTCCACCCCCAACTCAATAACAGCCGTACTTACCAATTGGGAATTCATCCTTTTCGCGGCAAATTCCCGTCAGTTGGCCATGTGGGATCCTGCCGTATCTGTCAGGGATGCAGCTCAATCTGCTTTGAATGGCTTGTGTGTCTCAGCTGAATAAGTCAGCCTGCGGTGGCATCCTAGTCCAAAACAATTGGCCATTTTCTGCGAAGCATCGCGACAGGCCGGAATGAGTATCTTCCTACCTATCGTAGAGATTTCCAAGACGCCTGGTATCGGGTGAGACCGGTCTATTGACCTGAGTTCAGCATTGGCCACGGTGAGTCATGAGCATATATTTCAGGGCTTAGTTCGCTGGAATGCCTGCGTCATACAACCGACTATGGTTGAATCACCAACGCTGCAATCATTCGCCTCAGATAACCCAACTATCTGCGTTTCCCAGTTGCAGTGCATATGACGCACATGGAGTATTCGGTGCTAATCGTAATATCCTAGCTTACGCACCCATCTGGACAGCCGCTTCCAAGGTATCATCAACCTCGATTCGGGTTACTGAAGATATGTCTGATGTGCCGTTTCTAAGCGAGCGGTCAGGTGGGAAGAGACACGACGCCTGTATACCGGCACTCTTTTACAATCGAAGATGATGAAACGTAAAATGCACCTTACTGGCACCAGCATTTCATCCCTGCCTCGTTGAAAAAAGGCTGTTCTCAACGGCTCGTTGACAAGCTGCATCGAGTCGATTTCAGTCGTGATATCCCGTTAACAATATCTTCCCGCGATGCGCGCAGATTACTGTCGGTCGGTTTAATTTGTTGGGCCTGGTCGATTGTTTGCATCGCTTCAGCCCCGCATCCTGCTGCCAGGTAGACATATGCCAGATTGTTCAAGGCGATGATATCCTCCGGATCGATCGACAAGGCGCGTTCCAGTGCCGTACGGGCCTCGTCGAGCTGATTCAAGTTATAGGCGCTGTTGCCCAATGCGAGCCAGGGGCGTTTGTCCTTGGGCCATCGCTTGCTCGCGGTATGATAGGCTCGCAGAGCGGCGTGTGGCTTGTTGGTGGTCTCCAGATCGTAGGCAGCCCTCAGATACGGACCTGGTTTTGCGGTTTGCGGGAGTCGCTCGGGCGGGAGGATCACCAGCGCCCAGTTCGAGGCCCTGGCCCAGGTGTTGTTGAAGGCGGTTAAGCGACTGCGCCAACGTTTCTCGCGGCCCGATCTGAGGATGATCTCTTGCTGTTCGAGATCGAAACCCATCACCACAGCATAGTGCCAGCGGGGCCACCAGCCAAAGGCCAGATTCTGCAACACCAAGACCGGATTACCGGCAGCCACTTCGCTCAGCAGGTCACTCAGACTTCCGGACAGTGGATAGGCGAGCATGCCATAGCGGCGGGCGGTGGCAGTGAGTTCGATCTGTAGGCTGCCTTTTCGCTCGGGCAGAAAGACCTGGGGCGTCAATTCGTCCGGCGTGATCTCCAAACCGCGAAAACTCAATACCGTAGCCAGCGCGGCCGGGCCGCATTGATACTCTTCCTGGGGATAAAATGGCGTCTCTGTCAGCTCGACTCTGGTCGTCAGATTCTCTGGCAGCTCGGGTAAACCGGCGCAACCGCCCATCATCAGTAGAACGAAAAAACCCGCCAGAAGGCGGGTTTTTTCGAAACCAGGGTAGCGCATCCTACCTGACGGGACGAATGAAGGGGAAGATGTCTGTTGCCCCGATCACGTCGGTGATCACGAAGACCAGAAAAATTAGCACGACCAGACTAAGTAGATCACCACCGGCCGGCAGGTCGGCCAATTGTTGGTTGAGTAGGGCAATCTCCTGATCGGTCATCTGATTGATGCGTTCGAAGGCCTGTTCTTGGGTGATACCCAGGGCGGCGAGTTGCTGTCTGGCGGTGTCACGCTCGAGCGCTTCCATCAGCAGGTTCCGGTCGGTACTCATTTCTGTGGCGCCGAACAGCTCGGCGTTACCGACCACTGCAGCCTGCGTCGGGAGAGCCGGCAGCATGACCAGAGACAGAGACAGGAATATAGAGAGCAGTTTTCGCAAGTATTTCATCAGCGATCCTCCGGAAGTATTAATGATTATCGGCTCATAGCTCACTGGGTAATGGGTCTGACCTACTTACCAATTGGGATAATGGCATATTTTTTGTTGGAAGTTGAAGAATTAATTAACGTTTTTTACGATTGCTCTGACGCTTTTCCCGGATACCCTCCACATACAAAGCCAGTTGAACGGTCTCTGCGGCGGGGCCGAGATTGTAATCGATCCCGTAGTCCTTTAGTCGTAGGCTGGATGTTCCCTCGAATCCACGGCGATATCCACCCCAGGGATCCATCCCGGCTCCGATCTGCCGGACATCGATGCTGATCGGGCGGGTCACACCTCGCAGGGTGAGGTGGCCGTGCAGTGTCCCAGTCCCATCCGGCGATTCTCTGTATCCGGTGCTGACGAAATGCGCCTTGGGGAATCTTTTCGTGTCGAGGAATTCTTTACCCCGCAGGTGTTTGTCCCGCTCGGCATGGTTAGTATCGATACTCTGCGTCTCGATCGATAACTCGATATGTGCGGCTGAAGGCTCCTTGTCGTCATAACTGAATCGGCCGGCAAAGGTGTTGAAACGCCCCAGTAACCAGCTGTAACCAAGATGCGAGATGCGGAACTGGATGAAGGCGTGAGCACCCTTGGTATCGATAAGGTATTCACTGGCTGAGAGCAGCGGGGAAATGCCAAGCAGGAACAAGGTGTACACCAGTGGTTTCAAGGTCATCGCTGATCTCCTGACAATGCGGGTCAGTGGAAGCCTGGGCAAAAAAGAAATAACACCAGACGGCCCATTGGGTACAGGCCGCAAGCAAGGTCGATACCCTTGGGGCTTGTGACTTGGCCGTGAACTCTGTTGATAAAAATAAAGATAGCCGATTCAGCGCTATCCAGACTGTGAATAGCGCCGATGGTAGATGGCGGAGCGGACGGGACTCGAACCCGCGACCCCCGGCGTGACAGGCCGGTATTCTAACCAACTGAACTACCGCTCCGTTGAATGAGCGCGCTAGTTTAATGTTTTTACAGGTGGGGTCAACCGGTTTCCTGAATTGATCATCAGCGATGCTGTTCGATCCAATCTGCCCAGACCTTGAAAAGCCCTTGGCTGACAGCGGCCATGGCCACCTTGGGCTGCAGGTCATGGGTATAAGGCGTCGTCTGCTGGATTTGGTCGGACAATCTGAGGCTTCCGCCTGCTTCGGCGAAGATCAACTGGCCTGCGGCAAAATCCCATAGGCGTTGCCCGCCATGCAGATAGAGCTGTAGCCGGCCTGCAGCCAGCCAGCACCAGTCCAGCGCGACACTGCCGATACTGCGTTGTGAGCGATAGGGGGGGCGGGTTGCCAGATTGCAGCCCAGATTTATGGGGAGCCGCTTCAGATCCACCATGGCAACGCAGTCAGAGAGCTCGGAGAAACGGGCATCGAGTCGGAGCTTTTGATCATTCAACCAGGCGCCCTGGCCGGTCTGGGCGTGAAAACATTCGTTCCGCATGGGATCGTAGATGATTCCCAGTCGGGTTTCATCCCGAACCAAGTAGGCCAGAGAGATCCCGAAGCAAGGCATGCCTGCAACGAAGTTGGCAGTACCGTCCAGGGGATCGAGACACCAGAATCCGGTGGTGGAATCCTGCAGAACGCGCTGTTGTTGTTCAGGGGGCATTTCTTCCCCCAGAAATGGGATGTCAGGATAAAGCCTGGATAATGCGGTTTCGATGCGTTTTTGAATCGCCAGGTCGGCGGCGGTCACCAGGGTACCGTCAGCCTTGAACGCTCTTTCCGTCTCCTGGTATCTGGGTATCAGCTCCAGTTTGGCGGTATCGATGATCAGCTGTGTGAGTACTGCAATATCAAATTCCATGATGGCTCTTACCCGTGTTTTCAGTTCGGGGTTGCGTTATGTCAACGATTCTAAAGGCTGGTGTATGGAATAGTAAGTTTTCAACCTTGGGTGCGGAGATTAAAAAAAACCATGAAATTCGAGATTGATGACGCTGTTATCAGGCAAGCCAAGACGCCCCATGAATTGTCGATGCTGAACCTGGTCGCCTTTCATCTGCTCGCTGCGCCGGCATCCATCGTCTTGGATATCGGGTTGTTGGGTTTTCTCGTACCGCTGGCCCTTTCGCTCAGTTTCATTACCTTTGTCTGGATTCGTGCTCGTCATAGCCGTGAGCAAGGCCCCTGGTTCGTGGCGGCCCACTGGCGGCTTTCCGCCAACCGCACCAAGATCCTCATGATCGGCTATATAATCACCGGGGCGATTCTTGGTTTCGCCTTTCTTGTGACTTCAGGCAGTTCCAAGGGCGACATCATGATGGTCGCCCTGTCCCGGGTGGCCGCCGTGCCGGTGCTGATCACCGTGATGATCTGTTTCGTGCTGGAATCGAGTTCCATCTATCAGGCCGGTAGGGGAGAGGTGCCGGATGGGCTTGTGAAGCGCTTTCCGCCACCCGCGAAACTGGTCGTCAAACAGGAACTTGAGCCGAGTGCCGTTGAGCCTGCCTCGAAAGTCAGGTGACAAGGCGCTGGATTTTGAGAGATTCAAAGGGAAAGGCTCGTAAAAAGGTCATGATGGGCGCAGATCAGCATCACAAAGCTGACTTACTGTGATGAGCTGATGTGAGCAAATATGCGATCCGAACAGGCACCAGCGATTAGCAATTTCGTCTGATCATTCGGTGGTCCGTGTGCGTCCTGGATGCCACCCAGACTGGCGTTCTGTGTTGACCCGCCCTGCATGGAATCCAGCGGTTTTTCCCCATCAGACAGGTTGAGCCATATTCCTCGAGATCTCATCCAGAGAGGTTAAACGACAGGTTACTCAGGTTATTGTTTTACTGGCCAGGCTGTTTTTGCAGGGCTTCATCGATCAATTGCCGGATATGGTTGTGCAGGGAGCCTTGTAACTCATCGAGTAGAATCTGTCTGATCTCTCCCGATGCCTGTTCGACGGCCGTGTGGATCGCGCTGTTGATGACTGACTGCAGATCATCATTGATCTGGCGGGTGATTTGATTGCGGAGCGTCTCAGGAACTGCCTGGTGAGATCCCGTTTCCTGATCGGCAAGCTGATTGTTATCGATAAGTTCGATCTCTTCAGGATCGACCACATCTTTCAAAAGCGGGATGTCTTGTTCGTCCTGCATGTCTGTCTCGTGTGAATTCATTTGCTGATAGTGTGGGTGTTGAGGGGGTAGCCCCGGTCCCGGTAGAACTTGAAACGCTGTCTGCCGGCGGATTTTATCTCTGCTTCCCGATCGATCAATTCTGCAAGTCTTTCGAAGCGACTGAAGACATTGGGTACCTGCAGGGCCAGATTGATCAATACATCACTTTCATCTCCAGTATCCCCGGTATCACCGAGGATGACGGGAGTGGTGGTGGGATCGGCCTTCTCGAGAGGCGCATGAGGAATGAAACTGCCCTGGCGAAATGTCCAGAGCAGTCGATCCATGTGCCGGGTTTCCTCCTGTGACTGAGTGTGAATGAAGACACGGCGGCCTTGGTGGTAGATTTTCTCCGCCAACCGGCAGGCCAGCATGAAACGGTTGCCTCGGGCCTGTTCATCGAGGATGTAGAAATCCACCTGGGTCATTGGGGATTATTCGCTCTGGCCACTACGTTTCAGGAGAAACTGACAGAGCAGCGATACAGGGCGGCCGGTGGCGCCCTTGGCCTTACCGCTCTTCCAAGCCGTACCGGCGATATCCAGATGGGCCCATTTGAATTTTTTCGTATAGCGGGAGAGAAAACACCCGGCGGTGATGGTCCCTGCACCCTTGCCGCCGATATTGGCCATGTCTGCGAAATTGCTGTCGAGCTGCTCCTGATAGTCATCCCACAAGGGCAGTTGCCAGGCCCGGTCACCTGTCTGCTGACCGGCGGCCAGAAGTTCATCCGCCAAGGCCTGATGGTTGGTCATCAGGCCGGATGCCTGATCGCCCAACGCAACGATACAGGCGCCGGTCAGGGTAGCGATATCCACCACGGCAGCCGGTTCGAAACGTTCGATGTAGGTCAGGGCGTCGCACAGGATCAGACGTCCCTCCGCATCCGTGTTGAGCACCTCAATGGTCTGACCTGACATGCTGGTCACGATGTCGCCGGGCTTGTTGGCGTCACCATCTGGCAGATTCTCAGAGGAGGGCACCACGCCGATGACGTTCAGCGGCAGTTCCATCTCCACACAGGCCTGGATCGATCCGAAGACGCTGGCGCCGCCGCACATGTCGTATTTCATTTCGTCCATGGCGGCAGCTGGCTTAATGGAGATGCCGCCGGCATCGAAGGTCAGACCTTTGCCCACCAGGATGACGGGCTTGCTGTTAGGCCTCCCGCCTTTGTATTCCATAATGATCAATTTGGCCGGTTGTCGACTGCCGCGTGAGACGGAGAGCAGGGCGCCCATGCCCAGCTTCTGCATCTGATTCTCCTCCAACACCTGAATCTTTAGCTTGTTGCTCTTTCGCCCAAGTTTGCGGGCCTGTTCGGCCAGATAGGTCGGGGTGCAGATATTACCCGGCAGATTCGCCAGGTTTTTGGTCAGCTGTATGCCTCGAGCGATACCCTGGCCGTGCTCGAGGCCCTTTTGCGCGGTCTTCAACCGGCGTCGATCGCTCAAGAAAAGGGTCAGGCGTTTGAGTGGACGAGGCCGTTTCTTCACATCACTCTTGGTCTCATCGAAACGATAGACTGCCTCTTCCGCGGCGAGCACTGCATCCCGCATAGCCTGATAGATGCTTACATCCTGGATCTCCAGGTCGGTCAAGCCGCAGACCGCATCGATCGCATGGCCCTTGTCCAGCGTACCGATCACCCCGGTCATTGCCTTGCGGAATTCCTTGAGACCGAAATCCCTCGGTTTACCCAGGCCGATGAGCAGCACCCGTTCCGCCAGGACACCGGGGACGTCGTACAGCATGACTTGTTGTCCGGATTCACCATTCATATCACCGCGCTTGAGGATCTTGCTTAGAGCGCCCTTGCCGGCCTTGTCTATCTCCTGTGCCAACGCGGAGAGTTGGCGACGGGAGAACACCCCCAGGATCAGGCAGGCGGTGCGTTGTTTGGTAATGTCACCGGTTTTGATGCTGTAATCCATCGTTGGCTCTAGCCTCCACTTGTGCTGTTATCGGTTATATTTAAGGTAGGGTGAAATCGATGATTGCTGAATTATAATCGAAAGCTGTTATTCGTGGTCGATGCATTTTGGGTTTTTTATTCGCTTGACGGGCACACCCCGGCTGAGTCAGATGCAGGTTTTGATCTGAGGGCGGGATCCTTCAAAGCGGTAAGGTTGGGCGGTTATATCGACACGCCACCCCGATCGTTGATCAGCATCCGGTTCCAATCTGCGATCGACAGGTAGTGTCTATGATAGATGATCGAAATCCGTCAGTGGTCCTCGACTTCTGGTTTTCGGAACGCATGTCAAGACGATGGTTTTCTTCCACCCCCGCCTTGGATCGTGAGATTCGTGCGAAATTTGCCGGTCTTTGGCGCAGCGCTGTCGAGGGTGGATTGGACGAATGGTGTGCAACTCCCGAAGGCGCTCTGGCGTTGATCATCGTGCTCGATCAGTTCCCCCTGAACATGTTTCGCGGTACGCCCGAAGCCTTCAGTAGTGAAGCGAAGGCAATCCAGTGCACGAAACAGGCCCTCGCAAAAGGTTTTGAAAAGTTCTTGGAAAAGCATCGGCTGGCGTTTCTCTACATGCCACTTATGCACAGCGAGAATATCCTTGACCAGGATCTATCGGTCAGCCTCTTTGAACAGGCAGGGCTCGTAGAAAACCTGATCTTCGCCAAACATCACCGGGAGATCATCAGGCGATTCGGTCGGTTCCCGCACCGCAATGGGATCCTGGGCCGCAGCAGCAGCCAAGAGGAACTGGCCTATCTCGACTCAGCGGACGCCTTCAAAGGCTGAAACGCTTGCGGGCGATGATGGGGTCGAGACGTGACAACCGTCTCGACCCTGCCACTATCAGCGTGCCGCCAAATCAATCGTCGTCATCATGCTCGGGCTTGCCGCCAACCCGCACGACGATGCGCGCGACCGGATTCTGGAAACGGTGCACACTGCTATCAAGATCGCTGATACCGCCTGTCGGATCCAGATCCCCCAGAATACCTCGATGTACATGGATCTTGTCATTATGATCGGAACCGATCGTCGATACACCGCCCGTGCCTGCATTGCCACCCGGATCGGCCGGGATGCCCAGCACATTCAACATGCCGCCACCGTTGATGATCTCATCATTCGCTTCGGTACCCGCATCATAGGCCTTGGCGTAGTAGGTGTAGGTGCCTCGGTGACGTGGGATCTTCACGGAATCCATGCCGATGAAGCCGTCGTTGCTTGGCAGCAGCATGCCAACCAACGATAACCTGGCATTGGCTCGGCCACGAACCTTAAGGGTGGTCTCTGTGCTCATGCCCGGTGCAAGCAGACCGGGGACCGGGTCGGTATCATACACAGCGCTGTTGGCCTCCAGTTGAGTGATCAGACCCGAGGTGTCACCGCCCTCGGCCATGGCCTGCAGGTCGACAGTGGCATGCTCCCCGACCTCGAACAGGTCGGTATGCCGATCATGTGCAGCGATCAGCAGGGGGGTGAAGTAGATGGCATTGGTCAGATTGGTGACCTCTATGCTGATATCACGGGCCATCAGTGGGGGTGTTACCAGCAGGCTACCGGTGACCAGTAGGGTGGAAAATGTCTTGATCATCTGTTTCTCCTGAGTTTTTGAAGATTGGGGCACGGAAAGAATCCGTAGCAACAATGCTGGATCAGGGGACTCTCATTGGAATCACGAAAACATCACGAATCGTTAACTTCCTATTCAGTGTTTGACACGCTTGAGGCATGACGCATCGAAGCGGTGTCTGAAGCAATGCCACTGCCAAACCAGGGTGTTATCGTGCCTAGCCTCTGATAAAATTACGGGTTGGCTCAAATACCTACCAGATACCGACATGGCTCTGAACAGCACCGAAGAAATCATTGAAGACATCACACAGGGTAAGATGGTCATCATCATGGATGACGAAGATCGGGAGAACGAGGGTGACCTCGTCATGGCGGCTGAACGTGTCACTCCAGATGCAATCAACTTCATGGCCAGATATGGCCGAGGTTTGATTTGCCTGACGCTCACCAAGGAGCACTGCAGTCAGCTGCGTCTGCCCTTGATGGTGCCTACCGATAATGAACTGGCAGCCACCAATTTCACTGTTTCCATCGAGGCGGCAGAGGGCGTCACCACGGGCATCTCTGCCGCCGATCGGGCCACCACGATATTGGCTGCAGTGGCGCAGGATGCTCAGCCTCAGGATCTGGTACAACCGGGTCATATCTTTCCCCTGATGGCCCAACCGGGCGGCGTACTGGTGCGGGCGGGTCATACCGAGGCCGGTTGTGACCTGACACGCCTGGCCGGCCTGTCACCGGCATCGGTGATCGTCGAGATCCTCAACGAAGATGGCACCATGGCCAGGCGGCCGGATCTGGAAAGATTTGCCGGACAGCATAACTTGAAAATCGGTACCATTGCCGACCTGATTCAATACCGGGTGCGTCATGAACATACGGTGGAGCGGGTCAGCGAATGCCAGCTACCCACCGACTATGGGGAATTCCGCCTGGTCGCCTTTCAGGACATGGTGGACAATGAACTGCATCTGGCCCTGGTCAAGGGTCAGGTCCTGGAAGATGAACCGGCGCTGGTGCGGGTGCATATGCAGAACAGCCTATGCGATCTCTTCGATACCCAAAGCGGAGACTGCGGTTGGCCGTTGCGTAACGCGATGCGCCAGATCAGTGAGGCGGGAACCGGTGTAATCGTAGTCTTGCGCAATCATGACACGCCCCGCGAGATCGTACAGCGCATGATGGGGCGGCAGGTCCAGGATAGTAAGGAAGCGGGTTTCATCAAACAGGACAACAGCAAGGAATTGCGCACCTACGGGGTGGGGGCACAGATCATTTCCGATCTGGGCGTACGCAAGATGCGTGTACTGAGTGCGCCGAAGAGCATACACGGCCTGTCCGGTTTCGGTATGGAAGTGGTCGAGTATGTCGAGTGCGAATGATGCGACTGCCGAGCGCACAAATCGGTTACAATCTAGCGGTTTTCATTTGACAGGGTGACGAGAATGACCATCAAGACGATCGAGGGTGGACTGGTAATCGAGGACGCACGTTTTTGCCTGGTGGCGGCGCGCTTCAACAGCTTTGTGGTCGAGAGCCTGGTGGATGGCGCCATCGACACCCTGAAACGGCATGGTGCTGATGAACAGGCTATCACCCTGGTGCGCCTGCCCGGCGCCTTCGAGATGCCCGTGGCCTTGGACAAGCTCGCCGCCAAAGGTGATTACGATGCCATCATCGCACTCGGTGCGGTGATCCGCGGCGGTACACCACACTTCGACTACGTGGCCGGTGAATGCGTGAAGGGTATGTCTCAGGTCAGTCTGAAGTATGGGGTACCCATCGCGTTTGGCGTGTTGACTGTAGACACCATCGAACAGGCCATCGAACGGGCCGGCACCAAGGCGGGTAACAAGGGTGCCGAGGCGACCCTCTCAGCCATCGAGATGGTGAATCTGTTGCGTCAACTCGACTGATGAGCGAAAAACGCAGTCAATCCCGCCGGCATGCGGTACAGGCCATCTACCAGTGGCAGATGGCTGGACAGGATCTTGGCGATATCGCCAATCAGTTTCTCGAGGAGCAGGATATCCAATCCTTCGAAGTACCCTATTTCCAGGACCTGCTGCATGGGGTGCCCAAGCACCTGGGGGAGTTGGACCGACTGCTCAAACCGGCCCTGGATCGGGCCATCGAGAGCGTCGACCCGGTGGAACGGGCGGTGCTGCGGCTCGGAGTCTATGAATTGTCCTACCATCTGGAGGTGCCCTACCGGGTGGTCATCAACGAGGCGGTCGAACTGGCCAAGATCTTCGGTGCGGAGCAGGGGCATAAGTTCGTCAACGGCGTCTTGGACCGTGTTGCCAAAAAGGTGCGGGCGCTTGAAGTCACAAATAAACAGTAGCAAATTTGACCGGTTTTCCGCCGTTCCTCTTTTTTTTCTTCAGACCTTGAACACTGCTGCCGATTGTTATCGACGACTATCAGCATTTTCAAGGGGGCAGGGGAATGGAAGAGCAACAGACTCAGCAGACCAGCAGAGACAGTTTGGCAAGTCGGTTCAATCTATCACTGGTCATCATGTATCTTTGCACTGTTCTTATCACAGCGCCAACCGTCTATTTCGTTACCAAGCAACAGGTCTATGAACGGGCCGAGGCTGACCTGATACTCTTGGTGGATGTCGTCAAATCGATTCAGGACTTCGTGGCCACGGATCTGCGGCCTCACTTCATGAAGGAGAAGATTTTTTATTCACCCTCCTTTTCAGGCATAGTCGCCACCTCCCGCATTGCAAAGTATCTAAAGCAGAAGCAGCCCCAGTTCTATATCAACAATGTCTCGGACAATCCCTTGAATCTGGAGAATCGGGCCAAGGGTTTGGAACAGAGCCTGCTTGAACGATTTCGTAAGAACCGCAATCTGGAGTCATACAACACGGTAGGACAGATCGATGGACAGAACTATCTGGTCAGTTCAGCGCCCAAGGTCAGTAGAAAAGGGTGTCTGAGATGTCATGGTGAGCCTGCTCAGGCACCCCAGGATGTAACCACGACCTATGGTACCGAGAGTGGATATGGCTATCGGAACGGCGAGGTGGTGGGGGTCAGTGTGGTCGGGGTGCCTTTGGAGGATGTGCAGAGTCTTACACTGCAGCGAAGTCTCTTAGTGATCGGCGGTATTACCCTGCTGTTTGCCTTGCTGTTCATTGTCGTCAATATGCTGGTGAAGCGTTTGATCCTGATCCCCATCGGCGATATCACCGAATTGGCCAAAGCCGTCAGCCAGGGTGATATCACCCGTGAAGTCGTGGTGTACCGCCGCAACGATGAGATTGCAGATTTGGCTAATGCATTCGAGCTCATGCGGCGCAGCCTGCTCACAGCGATGAAGCGCATGAGGCGTAAATCCTGACAGCGCAGATGTCACAGCAAAGATGAGAGGTTGAGCGCGGTGAGGGGTGTTACCTCAAGGCCAATGGATGCTGTCCGTGCGTGTTGCCTTGGCAGGCTTTAGTCATTCAGAGTGTCGCTGACCAGGGAATAGGCCTTGTCTTTGAATTGGATCACTTCCTTCGCGTTGTCGATGTCGAGGCAGAGCTGGTCAATGAGTCTGTGGGCCTGTTCCACAGAACCGTCGAACTCACCGATTTCTTCCAGGGCGTCTTCGAAAACCATATTGGCAATCGGTCCGAGATGTACAGCCAGCTGGCTTTTCAACTGTTGAATGAGCCGCTCTTTCTGTTCGAGTGAGATGCCAGTGTGATCTGCAGTCAGTGACCCCGTTGGGGATCTGTCAGTTTCAGCGCTCTGTTGTGTCCTGAGCAGGTTTAAAATCTCATGGGTGGGCGGTAACTCATGGGAGATCCCGTTGAGCTCAGAGGCCTCAAATCGGTAGGTGCCGCCGGTGATCTTGCAGATCAGCGGAAAGGCCTTCCTGCCACGTCTTGCACCATGGAAAACGGCGTGGATCTCACCCGCATCCAGCGCGAATGTGACGGCGTGATTACATTCGGAATGGATAAACAGGGTACCACTCCGTTTGCTGTCGATCAGATCGGTGAGGATCTGCACAAGTTGAGCATAAGGTAGATTGTCACTCATCGTTAGTTATGATTCTATTGATGATTGGCTAAAGCATAGAGAATAATCCCCCACTTATCCATAGATTCAGTGGTTGATTGATGAGGGTTGGGATTCAAACGAGTCTGGTCGCCAATCGGCTGTGGGATCTGTAGTCAGTGGTCAGAACGAATACAGCTGCCAGTGGGCTGCGGAATCTACCTAGATTTTATCCTGTGTGTCACTGCACTTGTATTCCCCGTAACGCAGGACCAGCACGGCCAAGGTCAGTAACAGGATGGCACCGGTAAGGGTGAGGATCGTCTCGTTCGCCATGGCCTTGATATCGATGGTCAACATTCGGGTGAGGGCGGTGATCGCGATATAGATGAGAAAGCGCACCGGCAGGCGACGGGTTTTGAAGTAGATGCCTATCATGGCGCCCAACTCTAGATAAATGAACAACAGCAGGATGTCCTTCAGACTGGCGTAACCTTGTTCGAGCATGCCGAAATAGGTGTGTGCACCAGACCAGATCACGGTTGCGCCGATGATGAACAGGCCGATGAGATGGAAGGCCTCGATCAATATATCGCCTAAGGACTCGACCTTCTTGAATATCTGCTTTTCGTTCATGACAGGGTGTCCTGATCTGTTAGAGTGTCGAGGTGAAAGATCACCCATCAAAATATTGTTGTCGATGGAGTGTATTTTTTTTCGATGCACGTTACCCCGCAAACGAGAGGAGTGGCAAGTCGAATCCATGGCGATGGGTGAATTTGAACTGATTCGTAACTTTTTTTCCTCTCTGGGCATAGGACGAGATGATGTCACGCTGGGTGTCGGGGATGACTGTGCCTTGCTGACGGTACCGCAGGGCAAGCAATTGGCCGTAACCATGGATAGCCTGGTGTCGGGCGTGCACTTCCAGCCGGATGTGGATCCCGCAGCCCTGGGATACAAGGCGCTGGCGGTCAATCTGAGCGACCTGGCAGCGATGGGCGCCGAGCCCGCCTGGTTCACACTCGCCTTGACCCTCCCGGAATCAGATACCCAATGGTTGGCGGAATTCAGCCGGGGCATGGGTGAATTGGCGGTATGTCATGGGGTGGCGTTGGTGGGAGGCGACACGACGCGGGGACCGCTTACGATCACGATTCAGGCACAGGGTTTTCTACCGGCCGGGCAGGCTTTGTTGAGATCGGGCGCTCATGTGGGGGATCTGGTCTATACGACCGGCACCCTGGGGGACGCGGGGCTGGCACTATGTGATCAGCTATCGAAAACACCTGAAAAACCAACGTTTCCCGAACTGATTCGGCGCCTGGAGAGACCCGAACCCAGGGTCGCGGCCGGTCGTGCGCTGCGGGAGTTCGCCAGTTCAGCGATCGATATTTCGGATGGACTGCTTGCCGACCTCGGGCATATCCTAGAGGCGAGTGGAGTCGGGGCGGATATCCATTTGGATGCGCTGCCGCTCTCACCGCCTGTGCGAGCGGCGATCAAATCGGCAGGGGATTGGTCCATACCTCTGGCTTCCGGGGATGATTATGAGCTCTGTTTTACTCTGCCGCCAGGCATGGCGACTCGACTCGATGAAATCAGCAAAACTCTGCAACTCTCCATGACCCGTATCGGTGAGATCGGTCTCGAACCGGGGCTGCGTTGCTGGTTGGATCGGGATACTCTCTGGAAACCGCAGGATTCTGGATATCTGCATTTTTACGCCGATGACTGACAAACGTACCATCCCTGGACTCGACCTTCGTAATCCAGTCCATCTACTGGCATTCGGATTCGGTGCCGGCAGATTACCGGTTGCTCCAGGCACCTATGGCACCTTGGTTGCGGTCCCGATCTATCTGTTGTTGGAGCCTTTACCTTTGCTGTCCTACCTGATCACTCTGCTGGTGGCCTTTGTCGCGGGGATCTGGCTTTGTGAACAGACTTCACGGGATCTCGGGGTACATGACCACGGCGGGATCGTTTGGGATGAAATCGTCGGTTACTTGCTGACCATGGCATTCGCCCCGGCTGGCTGGTGGTGGCTGATTATCGGATTTATGCTGTTTCGCCTGTTCGATATTCTCAAACCCTGGCCTATCCGTACGATCGACCGGCAGGTGCGGGGAGGTTTTGGCATCATGCTGGATGATCTTCTTGCCGGCATCTATGCTTTGCTTGTGATGTCATTGATCAGTCACCTCGGGGTACTTTAAATGCGCTGGTTGTTAAGTATGGGTCTGGTGTTTGCCTGCTTTCAACAGGCCGTCGCTGTGGAACGGATCGCGGTAGAGGCCCTGTTCAGTAACAAGGCCATGGTACAGATCGATGGAAAGCGGCGGCTGTTGAAACTGGATCAACCATCCCCGGAGGGTGTTGTACTCATTTCGGCCAACAGTCGGGAGGCGGTCATCGAAGTGAACGGTGAACGTCAGGTCTACACTCTGGGCAGCCATGTCAGCAGTAGTTTCAGTCAACCGGAACTCGCCACTGCGAAGATTTGGCGCAATCGCGCCGGCCACTACACCACGGTTGGCAGTATCAACGGTCGTACGGTCGACTTTATGGTGGATACCGGTGCCTCTGCGGTAGCGTTGCATGCTGTCGAGGCCCAACGACTCGGTATTCCCTACAGGCTCGAGGGCCAGCGTATGCTGGTCAACACCGCCAACGGCCGCGCCCCGGCCTATCGGATTACTCTCGATCGCGTCCAGGTTGGGGATATCAGTTTGCAGCAGGTTGATGGTTTTGTCATCGACAGCGAAGATGCCGCCTTGAGTAAGACGCTGCTCGGGATGAGTTTTCTCAACCGGGTCAGGATGGAGGATCAGGGTTCGGTTCTATTGCTGCACAAAAAGTTTTAGAGGTATACGATGGGAATCAAAAAGATGATGCGTCAGGCCGTCGGTTTCGTATTGGCGGTACTGTTGGGCCTGGTTAATGCTGCCATGGGCGGTAGTGTGACCATGAATCCAGGACTGTGGGAATGGACGGCCGACATGGAAATGCCGGGAATGCCCATGCCACTGCCGCCCACCTCATACACCAGCTGTATCACCCAGGTGGACTTCGTACCCAAGGACAGTAAACTGGGACAGACCTGTGAAACCATCGACCTGCAGACCGAGGGTGATACAGTCTCCTGGAACATGACCTGCACGACGCCTCAGGGAGTCGCCACCAGCCAGGGACAGATCACTTACAGCGGCGATTCGGCAGTGGGGGAGATACAGGTCAGCACCCTGGGTATGCAGATGATCTCAAAAACCCGGGGGCGGCGGCTCGGGCCCTGCCAATAGATCACCATCCGGTCACCGGGATCAGCCAGACGTAACCCAGCTGCTCCATCTGCTGCTCGATCCAGCGGGCGCGTTCCTCGACATGAGGGGAGGGAGGCTCGGCCCGGTATTCCCAGGGATTGGGCAGAATCGCAGCCAGTCGGGCCGCTTGATTGGGTGAGAGTTGGTCCGCCGGTTGCCGGTACCAGTACGCACTGCCCGCCCCGATTCCGTAAACTCCAGGCCCAAACTCGACGATATTCAGGTAAACTTCTAATATCCGCGCCTTGTCCCAAATCAGTTCCAGCAAGATTGCCAGGCCGGCCTCCAAAAGCTTGCGGCTCCAGTCTCTTCCCTCCCAGAGAAACAGGTTTTTGGCGGTTTGCTGAGTCAGGGTGCTCGCACCGCGCAGTCCCTTGTGGTTGCGCGCATCCTCTATCGATTCGAGAATCGCCCGAAAGTCCAAGCCATAGTGATGTGGAAAACGCTGATCTTCGGCCGCGACCAGGGCGAGCAGCATTGCCGGAGGAATCTGTTCAAGTGAGAGCCAATAGTGTTGGGGAATTGCTGGATAACCTGGCGGCGGATCGAGCTCCCGCTGGAGTTTCCACGACCAGAGCGGCGGATCGATAAAACGCAGCAACAGGATGATACCCAACGTCACAGCCAACCAGCTGAGTATCAGCCGTTTCATCCATTTGAGCAGAGATCTGATGAATCGGTGCATGCTGCTGGTAAGGGATCGGTGGAATGGATGGAATCGTCACAGCTTAGCCGCAGCCGGTCGGTCACTCAATCATCATGCCAGATTCCTGCTTGCTTGGGCGCCCACCCGGCACTCGACAACCCGGGTCACGCAATCCGCCTGCGACACTGGCCCCTGTGCCTGTTGCCAGCGACCAGAGCGCATCAGACCGTCATGAACTTTGGTATGTCATAATTGACCCGGACAGCATCAATGGGCTCAGTTGGTATTCCCCGCTTGCTTGTTTAGCCCAGCCAAGCGGAACCTGTCACCCTCTCCTGGTGAGACAGATTGATCCCTCCCGGGAGCCTAAGGCTCCATGTGGCGTTCGCCCGATAGCTGCATATCGATTCTACGGAGTGGTACGACGATCTCGGCCTTGAGAGGATTTTCCCTACAATTCGTCTTGGGTTTAACGCTTGAAAGGGTCTATTCCTGAGTATATTACTAGGGTATTATGATCCTATCTCATCCAACTGGAATCGGTGTCGAATCATGCTACAGCTACAACGACTGATCTCTTCAGACTGTTGCGGAGGACCCGTGCTGGTACTGACTTTGCTCTGCATCGGGGTGGGTGTCTTGTTCGTGAGCGTTTCCGCCACCCTGCCGGGAATCGTTTTCATGGTGATCGGGCTGATGGCTGAAGTCCTTTGTCTCAGCATGAGCCGAACCCATTGTATCAGCCGAGTCCGTACCGGGAGATGCGGATAAAAAAATTTGAGCCTATAACTGAGTGATTTACTAGGATATTAACCGGAGTGACAAAATGGGTTTAACCGAAAACGGTATGGACGAAATCATCGCAGCGGACTATGCGCAGGGATTTGTTACCGATATCGAGTCCGACACGCTGCCTCCAGGCCTGGATGAGGCGGTAATCCGCAGCATCTCGGAGCGCAAGGGCGAGCCATTGTGGATGCTGGAAAAGCGTCTGGCAGCCTACCGTCACTGGCTAACGCTGAAGGAACCCGACTGGGCCTCACTGCACCATCCCCCCATCGACTATCAGGCGATCTCTTACTATTCCTCACCGAAGCAGAAAGAGGGACCCAAGAGCCTGGACGAGGTGGACCCGGAGCTGCTGGCCACCTACGAAAAGCTGGGTATCCCCATTGACGAGCAGAAGGCCCTGGCCGGCATCGCGGTGGACGCGGTTTTCGACAGCGTCTCGGTGGCCACCACCTTCCGCGAGACCCTGGCGGAGGCGGGGGTGATCTTCTGCTCCATGTCCGAGGCCTTGCGGGAGCACCCGGAGCTGGTACGCAGTTACCTGGGCAGTGTGGTACCCGACCGGGACAACTTCTTCGCAACGCTGAACAGTGCGGTCTTTAGCGACGGCACCTTCGTCTATGTGCCCAAGGGGGTGCGTTGCCCGATGGAGCTGTCTACCTATTTTCGCATCAATGAGGCCAACACCGGGCAGTTCGAACGCACCCTGATCGTGGCGGACGCGGGCAGCTATGTGAGCTACCTGGAGGGCTGCACCGCACCCATGCGCGATGAGAACCAGCTGCACGCCGCCGTGGTGGGGCTGGTGGCCCTGGAGGATGCGCAGATCAAGTACTCCACGGTGCAGAACTGGTACCCGGGGGACCAGGATGGCAAGGGGGGCATCTATAACTTCGTCACCAAACGGGGCGACTGCCGGGGTGACCGTTCACGCATCTCCTGGACCCAGGTGGAGACGGGCTCGGCAATCACCTGGAAGTATCCCAGCTGTCTGTTGACCGGCAAGGACACGGTGGGTGAGTTCTACTCAGTGGCGGTGACCAAGGGCCGCCAGCAGGCGGATACCGGCACCAAGATGATCCACATCGGCGAGAACAGCCGCAGCACCATTGTCTCCAAGGGCATCTCAGCGATGCACGGCAGTAACGCCTACCGCGGGCTGGTGCAAGTAGCCTCCGGGGCGGAGAACGCCCGCAACCATACCCAGTGCGACTCGCTGTTGATCGGCGACCGCTGTGCCGCCCACACCTTCCCCTACATCGAGGTGAAGAACCCCACGGCCAAGGTGGAGCACGAAGCGACCACCTCCAAGGTCAGCGAGGATCAGCTCTTCTATTGTCGCCAGCGCGGCCTGAGCGAGGAGGACGCGGTGTCCATGATCATCAACGGCTTCTGTAAGGAGGTCTTCAACGAGCTGCCCATGGAGTTCGCGGTGGAGGCCCAGAAGCTGTTGGCGGTGAGCCTCGAGGGTGCAGTGGGTTAACGGAATTGGGAATCTCGGATGAGCACGAGCGTCATTCATCGAATCGAAATCACACACAGGTTGGAAACAATGTTATCGATCAGAAATCTACAAGCGAACGTGGAAGACAAGCAGATCCTCAAGGGCATAGATCTGGAGGTCAAGGCCGGCGAAGTGCACGCCATCATGGGACCGAACGGTTCCGGCAAGAGCACCCTGGCCCACATCCTCTCCGGACGGGACGGCTATCAGGTTACCGGCGGACAGGTGCAATTCTCGGGAGAGGATCTGCTGGCCCTGGAGACCGAGGAGCGGGCCCATCGCGGGATCTTCCTGGCCATGCAGTATCCGGTGGAGCTGCCCGGGGTTAACAACATGACCTTCCTTCGGGAGTCGCTGAACGCCATCCGCAAGGCCCGCGGCGAGGCGGAGATCGACGCGGTCTCTTTCATGAAACTGGTGCGGGAGAAGGCCAAGCAGGTCAAGCTGGACGAGAAGCTGCTCAAGCGTTCGGTCAACGCGGGTTTCTCCGGCGGCGAGAAAAAGCGTAACGAGATCCTGCAGAT
>JAAUXZ010072196.1_pt1 | contig 22118 bp, 29 predicted proteins | sample 7278131 | NCBI WGS metagenome assembly JAAUXZ01 (sample SAMN14350119, study PRJNA611818) | marine sediment metagenome | isolation source: surface marine sediment (3m) | place: French Polynesia: Moorea | collected 2018-08 | reverse complement strand
ACCAGAAGCCGAAGGAAGCTAAGCCGATTCAGGGACTTATCATTGAAACCGAGGAAGGTCCTAGACTATCCTTGGGACTAGATACGCTTTTCGAAGAGCATGAACGGGGGAAAAAGAAGTGGAATCACCTGAGGATCGGGTAACGTGGATCTGATTTTATTTGATAACGCAAAACGAGCGGTGGCTCAGCTCATGGAGTTTGATGAGATCAAGGAACATATGGACAAGGCTGCCGCATTAGTAATGTATGCTCAGAGGGCCAAAGATAGGGAGCTTGAAATTAAAGCTGCTGAGTATCGGTCCTATTGCGAGCATCGGGCGGGTGGGATGCTTACAGCAGAGCGTGGCAGGCCAACAAAAATTAACACTGGTGTTAAATTAACTGCGCGAAATGCAGACATAGAGCCCATGACAGCCACGCGGTTTCGTCAGTTTGCTGAAGTACCCGAAGAAAGTGTGACCGAAGCGACCGAGGTGTTAAAAGGCCAAGGTATCCCCCCGACCCGTAAGCGCATTATGGATGTCCACTACTCTTCTGAGTCGTCCGAGCACTATACCCCTGATCATATCCTTGAACTCGTATTCCCCACCATGGGCGATGTGGACTTGGACCCTTGCGCAGACGCCGGAAAAAGCGTTGCGGCTCAATATCATTTCACTGAGAAAGATGACGGATTGAGTCAAGAATGGTTTGGCCGGGTATTTATGAATCCTCCATATGGTAGGGCCATCAAAGATTGGGTTCTCAAACTCCAAGAGGAATTCGAAACCAAACGGGTCGAGCAGGCCATTGCCCTGGTGCCCGCCCGAGTAGACACGGAGTGGTTTTCGGTTCTTGATAATTATCCCGTGTGCTTTGTACGGGGTAGGTTAACTTTTAAAGGTAATCGAGACCCGGCACCTTTTCCGAGTGCTATTTTCTATCTCGGGCGAAGAACAAAAACTTTTATTAGGCAATTTGGGGGCATCGGGACCGTTTGGACTAAGGTTTCGTGAATACCAGATTGCAAACAAGCCTCGTAAAAGTGCTATTTGAAATACTAGGGTACAAAGTACGAAAAGAGGTTGTTTTAGGTAAAGGACTTTGGAAAGGAATTAGAGCGGACTTTGTCGTCGAAGGAATAGAAGGATACCCCGACGGGTTAGCGATAGAATGTAAGTGGCAGGATAACTCTGGTTCAGCTAGTGAAAAGATTGTATACACTGTTTTTAATATCAAAAGATGCTATCCAATACCGGCTATCCTTCTGTGTAGTGGAGGAGAATTAGATAAAGCGTTAGCTTGGGCAAAAACTGAAGTCGAAGGAAAACTAGTTGCAGCATTAGGGACTGACGAGCTTACGTCTTGGGTCGGTAAACTGAAGAAAAGAGATTGACATGGAATCCATTGAAGACAAAGTAACCGAGGCCGAATCAGAACCGACACCCGGGCTCTACTTCGGAAAGACTCGGACGGATTGGCATAAGTACTGGCAACGGGAGGTCCAGGCCGAACACAAGCGAAACCGCGAGTGGCGTCGACAGGCTGACCAGATTGTTCGGCGCTATGTGGATAAGCGTAAGGACCAAGGGCCACACTACAACATCGGTACGGCTGAGTTCCGGGTTAATCTTTTCCACTCTAACACGTTCACTTTGATGTCCTACCTCTACGGTCGGGTTCCGACTGCCGATGTCTCACGTCGGTTTGCCGATTCTCAAGATGATGTAGCCCGAACTGCGGCCAACATTCTCCAGCGAATGTTGAACACCTCCATTGAGACTGATGGCGGGGACTTTACTTCAGTGCTTCGGGGGAACCTGGAAGATTACCTTGTGCCGGGGATGGGGGTTGCGAGGGTTCGGTATGAGTATGGAACAGAAACCATCGAACATGAGGCGGTTACCGGAGAGGATGGAGAGGTTTACGCGGAAGGGTACGAGGAAGAACGGCTAACGTTCGAAGATGCCCCGGTCGATTACGTGCATTGGCGCGACTTCCACTGGGGCTACGGTCGGATGTGGTCTGATGTGCCATGGATTGCGTATGACCTCTACATGAACCGGACCCAGGCGCGCGAAAGATTCGGTTCTGAAATTGCCCGGAAGTTGACGTACAAGAAGCAAGAAACGTTGGCCGAGGGAGAGAATGTCGAGAATCGGGATATGCAGGACCCGGAGGAAACTGCCGAGGTCAAGGAAATTTGGTCCAAGACCCATGGCCTCGTGTTCTGGTATCACGACCCTTGTGACATGGTTCTGGATATCCAGGAAGACCCGCTCGAACTCCCAGGGTTCTATCCAACCCCGTGTCCGATGGTGGCAAACAATACAACCACCCTGTTCTATCCGACCCCGTTTTTCATTCTTGCCCAGGACCTTTACAACGAGATCGACCAGCTCTCAACTCGAATTAACATCATCACCAATGCAGTGAAAGTGGTCGGTGCGTATGACCAGTCTTTCAGTGAACTCAAGCAGATGTTACAGAGTTCCATTGAGAATGATTTGGTCCCAGTCGACAAGTGGGCGATGTTGGCCGAGAAAGGAGGCATGAAAGGCGTTATCGAGATGTTCCCAGTCGGGGAGATTGTCGAGGTATTGAGCACTCTTCGACAAATGCGTCTAGAGACTATTGATTTGCTTTACCAGGTTACCGGTCTATCTGACATCCTTCGCGGCGGGGGCGAAAAGTACGAAGGAGTCGGGAAAGCGGAACTCAAGGCCCGATTTGGCTCGGTGCGTATTACCTTTTTACAGGAAGAATTCTCCCGGCATGCTTCCGACTTGTTGACAATCAAGGCTCAGGTCATCGCTAAGCATTTTGAGCCTCAGACAATTGTCGAGCAGTCAAATATCATGTTCTCGTACGATCAGCAGTACGTGCAACCTGCCATCGCATTGATCAAGAACCTCGATGCGTCTGTGTGGCGGGTGGACATCAAGCCCGAGACCATGGCCATGGTCGACTGGGCGCAACTGAAGGCAGACCGGACGGAATACATCAATGCGGTGTCGTTGTTCTTGCAGTCGTCAGCGCCGATTCTTGAACTCCAACCCGACACCGCGCCTATGCTACTCGAGTTGCTGAAATGGGGACTGGCTGGGTTCAAGGGTGGTCAGGAGATCGAGTCGGTTCTCGATCAGGCAATTCAAGGCTATCTACAAAGCCAGCAGGCCCGACAGCAACAACAGCAAGAGAACCCGGAAATGGCCAAGGCACGAGGAGACATTCAGAAAACTCAAGCCAAGCTCCGGGCAGACTTGATCAAGCAGGGAGACAAACATCGAAAGGAACTACAGAAGCTTGCTGCCACAACTCAAGCCGACCTAGAGAAAATTAAGGCTGATACCCAGTCTGATGTGATCAAGGAAGTTGTTCAGGCTAACCAGAATATCCGAGAGAAGCGAGCAACAGCGAAATGAGAAAAACCTGGGTCCAGCATCCAATCACATACAAACTAATCCCGAAGGAGGAATATGTTCGACCGACAAGTACGCATGCAATTCACGGGGACATCGATCCTTTCATATCACCAGTCGACGGGTCTATTATTTCCTCCCGTAAAGCCTTGCAAGAGCACAATCGCCGCCATGGTGTCATATCTCATGCAGAATTGGGAAACGAGGGACAGCAAGCTAGACAACAGCGAGAAGACTATTACGCTGGCCGACCCCACGACACTGGGCGACGAAAAGACGCCATAAAACATGCTGTGGATTGGCACCGAGACGGTCGATCACAAGCAGACATTCATCAGATGGCAGAAAACTATCGAAAGCAAAATAGGTGACATATGCCAGATCTCAGAAAAGCCCTTGAGGCTGCGTTAGATAAGCAGAATGAAGAGCAGACCAAGGACGAGACACCAGAAGTCGAGGCCCAGGCTACGGAAGAGGTAACCGATGACTCAGGGACCGGAGATCAATCCGAGGACCGGCAGGAGGATACTGCATTTGAACAGGCCGTTGAGTCCGCAGAGAAGGCGACAGATAGCCCTAAGTTCCTCCCACCGGAAGAAGAACAAGCCAAGGCAGAAGAGACCGAAACCGGAGCTACCGAGTCCGAGTCTGTTGAACCCGGACCCATAGCTTGGCGAGCAGCCGCCAAGCAGCATTGGAAAGATTTGCCCCCTGAGGTACGTCAAGAGGTTGCTCGGCGCGAGAAGGACATCCAGCAAGGACTCAGGGACTCTACGGATGCTCGAAGGTTTCATGAGGAATTTGGACAGGCTGTTGAGCCATATCGACCCTTGATGCAGGGTGCCGGGGTAGACCCGCTGACAGCCACCAAAAACCTGTGGCAGATGGCCGCGACCCTTCAGATGGGGAATCCGCAGCAGAAGGCTCAGATGGTGGCTCAGATAATCCAACAGAACGCGGTCGATCTCCAGACTCTCGATGGCATCCTAGCTGGCCAAGTGCCGGCGCAGGGGGGCAATGGGGGCACGGATCCGGGCATCGCTCAGATGATTCAGCGCGAACTCGCGCCGGTGCGTCAGTTCATGGGCTCAATTCAGAATGCTCGGCAGCAGAAGCAACAGGAAACGGCGCAGACTGCCGAGCAAGAAATCGAAACCTTTGCCCAAGACCCGGCCAATTTGTTCTTTGAGGACGTTCGCGAGGACATGGCTGACATGCTTGAGCTCGCCAGTCAGCGGGGGCGCCAGATGTCTTTAAAGGACGCCTATGACCGTGCGGTGGCCATGCGCCCGGACTTGGTCCAGGCTGTCCAGCACCAACAGGGCCGACAGACGGCGGTAGAGACCGCAGGCACCCTTGCGCGTAAGAAGCGTGCGGCCTCGTCGGTGCAGGGAGTGCCGGCGCAACCAAGTAACGCGAAACCGGTCGACATGCATGGTCAACTTAACGAAGCTTGGGATCTTCATTCAGGTAGTGGACATTAATCCTTGATTCAACTATCTTTTCCGTAAGTCTGTATAGGCAGCACTCGCCGAACCAGCACCCGCGACGGGTCCCCAGGTTAGCGGTTGAGACCCCCTGAAGACAGAAAACAGGAGGCTTTTCAATACGTTAACGGGGGACCCAAATGGCCTTTCCAAACATTTCCGATATCATTGCGACGACTATCGAGTCGCGCACCCGGCAGATCGCCGACAACGTTACCAAGAACAACATCATCCTGGCCAAGCTTTCGCAGCGTGGCCGGATCAAGACATTCTCTGGTGGCTCCAAGATTTACCAGGAACTCTCGTTCGCCGAGAACTCCAACTTCGGTTGGTACAGCGGCTATGACCTCCTGCCGGTCGGCGTCTCGGATGTCATCTCGGCAGCCGAGTTCACCATTAAGCAGGCTGCGGCCCCGGTAACCATCTCGGGTTTGGAGCAGCTTCAGAACGCAGGCCGCGAGGCCATGATTGACCTCATGGAGTCCCGGCTCAATGTGGCCGAGTCCACGATGGCCAATGGTTGCTCTCAGGCACTCTATTCTGATGGAACGGGGTCCTCGGGCAAAGAAATCGACGGCCTAAACGCCGCTGTGCCAGCTAACCCGGCCACAGGCACCTATGGCGGTATCGACCGTGCAACCTGGACGTTCTGGCGCTCGCAGACGCAGTCAGCCACGCTGACGGCAGCCAATATCCAGGAAAACATGAACGCACTGTACGCGAAAATGGTCCGCGGTGCTGATCGGCCCGATCTAATTCTCTTTGATAACGCCTTGTGGCAACTTTATGTTGCCAGTTTGCAGAATCAGCAGCGTTTCACAGAGCCCACAGTCGGTGCGCTCGGTTTCCCGACTCTCAAGTTCATGGGCGACATCGACGTTGCTCTGGACGGTGGTATCGGCGGCTTTTGTCCGGCTAATACCGGGTTCTTCTTGAATACCAACTACATCCACTACCGGCCACATGCGCAGCGGAACATGGTCCCGTTAAGCCCGAATCGCCGGTACGCAGTAAATCAAGACGCCGAGGTGCAAATCCTCGCGTGGGCCGGCAACCTGACAAGCTCAGGCAGCCAGTTCCAGGGTCGCCTAACGAGTTCGTAACCATCGATTGCACATGTCTCCTACGATGCATCTTTCTCGGGGCTGCGATAGCAGGGTTGCTGGCAGCCCCGACGCCTCTTTTTGCGGCGAAATGGGTGTATTTTGATGCATGTGGCGTGGTGATGAAAGGAGGCATAATTCCTGAACCAACCAAACCAGAATATGTGTATGGACCGGCGCCTCAAATCAAAGGGTATCTGGTCAATACGAACGCGGTCATGTTAATGGCAGAAATCAGGCGCTACGAAGGGATTCGATGCACGGTGTTGGTAGGTCCTGGGGGTAATACGGTGCATGTGATCGGGAACCTCGAAGAGGTTCGGAGGAAACTTGAAGATGACTGAAGATTTTATAGCCGGGTGGAAGGCTGCTCGGGAACAGTATCAATCGACAGGTGGCGTGCAGCCTTTTCCCCCGGGCTATGAGGCACCGGTGGAGAAGAAGGAGACGCCGGCGCCGGTCAAGAAGGCAACCAGAAAGCCTAAGGAGGCTTGAGATGTCAGGTGTAGCAGTACCGAACTATAAAACTTTCCACCAGGGTGCTGGTGCGAACCGAGGTTCTGGTGACGTTTTTGGCACTACGGACTGGTCTGGTGGCATGAATAAGTCGGGATCTAATGCTCCGGGTGTCGGTATCAATACCGGTGACTACAGCCCCAAGGTCTCGGATTGGTCCCAACATGAACGAGATCCACAGAATAGTCAGACTGTTGGTCATGCGGCTGCCCCGGTTACTGTAGATCTGGGTGCAGATGTCAATGACAACGTGTCCTTTGTGCAGACGATTGCCAGCACGGCCAACGATGCTCAGGTAGGGACCACAGGGGTCTATAACCGAACCGGGGTCACGTTGGCCTCGGGTGTGTGGTTCTGGGGACACAAGCCCGTAGCCTGATGACTATCTTCCGCGAACCCCTCACCAATGATAAAGGTGAGGTCATGTTGTCGATGCAAGCGACGGGGGTCGTCCCGGCGCAGGCAACGCAGTTCCGTGGTCTTTGGGTCACGATGAATGGACTCATCTGTGCTACGAACGACACCGGGCAAGCTCGAAAGTACGTCGGAGGGTTTGCGCTAGAAGACCCCAGCGGATTGCTTCTTGTGACCGAGACCACGCCGGCCTCTGTGCCCATGGACGGAATTAATGCGAATGCCGCAGGAGCCGTCGTCAAAAAGACGGGTGCGGGGTCTCTGATCCATCAGGGTATTGGAATGACCGCATCGGCTCCCGGGGGGCCGATTGTCGTTAACCAGGACGAGCCGGCGTTAACGTTCCATGCGGGGCTTGAGTATCAGTCCAATAGTGGATCGATTCAGGGGGCTCAGGTCCGGGATAGTGAGGCAACCTACTGGGCACAGGATGGTCGGCTAGCGATTGCTACTATCAATGAGATTCAGCAAGAATTTCAGAACGGGCAACCGCTTGGGACCTTGATGGAACCTGCATCAACGAACAAGAACACGAACTACAATGCAAACCCTGATGCAGCGTTAACAGGGGTCACGAAGCTTACAGGTAGTGGAACATTAAGCAGGGAATTACAAACTCAAAAGTTAGAAGAATCAGGTTTATCGCGTGTTTGTAGTTCCGGGTATGTATTCAAGATCGATGCGCGAGGAGAATCGTTAACTACGGTTGCCATTACGGGAGCGACAGGGAACACGAACGTACATTCCTATTATGCGCGGGTGTATTGTCCACAAGGTAGTGGAAAAGTACAGCTCGCGGGCAGCAGTGAAGTCAGCTTTTCACAGAATGACAAATTTGAAATGGTGGGAAGGGCTTCGGCAGCGGCGTCCGCAGGTGCGCAACTTGAGATACAAGCTGCGGCGGGTGCGTTAGTCTATTTCATTCTGAATAAACTCGAAGAACAGCCCGTAGCTACAAGTGACATTACCACTGTGGGTGCGGCAGGGGTTCGAGCCTTGGACCAATTGAGTTGGTCACTTACCGACTCTCAAGGGCGTAATATTCTGAATCAAGCGCAAGGGATGGCGGCTACCATTTTTCAGCCGAAATATAACTCCAGTGATTTACCTTCGACTACAGTACAAGCCTTAGTGTCTCTTGTGGATAATGCGGTCTCTATCTTGTATCACAATCGGAGCACAGGGAATGATGCGTTTGTGACAACAACACGTACAACCGGAGGGGATTCTGCGACGGCGAGCATAGCTGGCGGGTTCACAAAGGACACGGTAATGGTGATAACGTCTCGCTGGAATACAGTATCGAATTTGCAAGTTGCTTTCAAACGTGCCGGAAGTTGGACTACCGGAGGAGGTACTTTTACCACGCAATGGGAAAATAATGGAAATATTCGTTTAAGTAGGCTTGTTCAGCTTCCGATGTATATGCGCAATCTTTACTTTTGGAGCGAAGATAAAGGACAAGCTTGGCTTGAGTCTTTCTTCTCAGGAGTGGCCAATTGAGCTTTAACACCTGGTGGCTTTGCTCAGAAGTGGTCATGGCCGCAATGCAGGCCATCGCCGATGGTACGCCGGACCCCGACCCGTTGATTAATTCTGGTGTCGCTAAATTCTGTGCCCGAGACGGGATGACACATCTCGGTATGTTCAAGCAGGTCACCAAGGATACCAAGCAATGGTCGGTTGCCAATGTATATGGAGTGACGCAAGAAGAAGCCGATGCCTTTGTAGCTAGGTGGCCAGACGACCTAGAGGTTGGTGGCTGTTGGGACCGAGCCACAGGCCGCCCCGAGTGCGCGCAACATTCAGACTTGCTTCAGTATATGCCCGACGAGTGTCACGCCTATGATGCAGAAGGTGTTTGTACTGATTTGAGACCCGCAACTTCATTAAAACAAGTGGTGCTGTTGCCACCACAGCAGCCGAGACAATTCCAATAGGAGACAAGCATGTTGAATGACCAATTTGACCCACGAAGCGACTACGGGGCTACTGAACTTGCGATGCAGGGCACCAATGCCCGGTACGCCGGGGATAACCGGTTGCTGGTTCAGTTCCATGTACTCCCCATGATCGATGATGTTCGGTCGGCAGAGGAAGGGCGCCCGATCTATAAGGACGTGGACCACGTTCGCATTATGCAGCCGGGGAACAAGGAATCGATTGTTGACCGCCCAGTGACCGAGATGGATATTGCGCGGTTTCGGCAGCAGTATGATAACTGGAAATCCGGTCAAGAGGAATTGGTAGAAGGGACACCTCTTGAGGCTTGGCCGGAAATCACGCGAGCACAGGTCGAAGAGATGCGTTACTTTAATGTCCGCACAGTGGAGCAGCTTGCGGACATGGCGGATGCACATGCCCAGAAATTTATGGGCATTAACGAGATGCGCCGGAAGGCCAGGCTCTATCGCGACCGGGCCGCAAAGAACGCGGTGTCAACTAAGTTGCAGAAGGAGCTCAAGGAGAAGGACAACCAGATCGCCAGTCTCAATGAAGCGCTGAAAGACCTTCAAACCAAGGTGGCAGGACTGGAGAACGGGGTCAAGTTCAAGCCTGCATAGGGGCTAGACAGTGTACGAAACAGCATTCGACATTATTAACGATGCATTGGTTGAGGTAGGGCTCAGCGAGCAAACGGAGCCATTTGCCTCTCAAGATGATGCTGTTGTTCAGATTCGTCGAATGCTGACTACATGCTGTCGTGAACTGCTCAAGATGCATGATTGGGAGTGGTTCCAAAGGGAATGGGCCTTTACGACACAAACCGGAGACACAGGGAAGTATGACTTGCCTTCCGACTTCGGTCGCATGTTCGATCAGGCGGGATGGTCCCGGGACCAGCGGGTTCATTTACCGGGGTCCATTACTCCGCAGGTCTGGGCGTATTTGAAGGGCCGCAACCTGGTGTCGAGCACCATCTACATGGTGTTCCGCCAGACTGAGGGTCAATTGTGGTTGTACCCACAGCCCCCGGATGCCGAAGTCCCGGCGCCGCTGACCGTGGCATTCCAGTACATGTCCCGATGCTTTGCTCAGGATGCAGATAGTATTGGGGGAACCCCGGTATATGTTGACCGGATAAACAAGTCCGGAGACCTCGTTTTCTTTGACCCGATCTTGATCAAGAACTTTCTGAAGCTTCGGTTCAAGGAGGCCCGAGGGGCGGATACCTCTGCACTGTTGACCGAGTTCCAGCAGATGTTTGCCATGGTCACCGGGCAAGATGTGGCAGCCGAAGCCCTTAACGTGGCCAACATGAGCCAACCGTACCCGTATCTTGATATGTGGAGGAATACCCCCGACACCGGGTATGGGATGTAATGCCAGCAGGAGTCCTGACAGCACCGCCACAACGGAATTTGCAGCAAGCGTTTGTAGAGTCGCCACCCGTGGTGGGCATGGATGGGAACTCGCCGCTAGCGGCGATGCCCCCGGGCACCGCAGTCTACCTCTATAACCTGGTGCCTTCTGAATATGGAGCTCGGACCCGAGAGGGCTGGTCTGTCTGGGCGCAGAATCTCGCGGGCAATGCAGTCCAATCCTTGATTCCGTACACCGGACAGATTGGAGATTTTAGTCAATCTCGGCTGTTCGCGGTCACGCCATTCGGGATCTATGATGTCAGTACACAGGGCGCCGATAACCCGACCGCGGTAGTGACCTTTGGCACGCAGACCGATGCTGCCGGGTTCACATCTTATATCAGTTTCACGGACCCAAGTGGGAACCAGAGTCTACAAGTTGCTGATTCTCAAAATGGTTGGTACGACTATAACCCGGCCACAAGCACCTGGACCAAGTTGACGACCGAGGTTACCGGGGCGACGCCGGCCAACGTGGCCTTTCTGTGTAGTCACAAGAACCGAATCTGGGCTATTGAGCGTGATAGCTCGGATGCATGGTATTTGCCCACCGGGGCCAAGGTGGGGGCGGCTACGCGATTCCAGTTCGGGGCCAAGTTTACCAAAGGCGGCTATTTAGTCGGTCTTTACACATGGACCATTGATGGTGGGGCCGGGGTGGATGACTACCTTGTTGCTGTGTCGAGCTCCGGGGACGTGTTGGCGTATCAGGGCACTGACCCGGCACAGGCGAGCACATGGAATCTGGTAGGGTCCTGGTTCATCGGTAAGACACCCATCGGGCGCCGGGTAGCCATAGAGTCCGGTGGAGACCTTTTGCTGCTCTCGGTGTACGGGGTGACTAGTCTGCAAAACCTTTTGGCCGGGTTCGAGCCCTCCAAGATCGAGCGCAACATCTCAGGCAAGGTGGCCCGGTTCATTCGCAACGACATGATCACCAAGAAGGATGACCCTTACTGGGAAATCAAGTTGTTGTCCGAAGAGGGGGTAGTCATGATCAATACCCCCAAGTCTCTCAATGCCCAGACCATTCAATACGTGCTCAATCTCAACCGGCTCTTTGAGCAGCAAGGGGGTGGATGGGGCATGTGGCGCAGTGTGCCGGGAATCACGTTTGAACCGTACAACGGGGATGCATATTTCGGGACCGCAGATGGCCGGGTGTGCCGGATGCGTGGGTCTCTGGATGAGATTGACATCAATGGCGCCGGGGGCATCCCGGTTGAATTTAGCATTTTGACTCGGTTCTACGGCCACGGGGCTCAGGCCACCTACAAGCAAGCCCAATTTCTCCGGCCCCAGTTTGTGGCTGGTAACCAAGTTACCGTGTCTTGTAAGGCAGTTTATGACTATGCACTGGAGGAACCTCCCGCAGATCCCTTTGTGCCAGCTCTCAAAGGGACCGCGCAGTGGGACGTGTCGAAGTGGGATCAGTCAGTCTGGAGTGGCATAACGGCGGGGAGCGTAGTGCTTGGAACATCTGGCTACGGCCGGGTGTTTGCTCTTGCGGTTCGAGGCACCGCGGTTGCTCGGGCCACCTTAGTTAGTGTTGACGGAGTATGGACGCCATGGGGATTCATGTAACCTACGCGCCGCTTCGTGAGGCCGGCTGGCGATGGCTGGAAGCTCGAGCTAAACCCATCCGATGTGAAGATACAACAGGGTACATTGCACTGCGGGAGAGAAAGATTGTTGCCGCAGTGGCGTTTGACAGTTGGACTGAGAATTCATGTTTAGCACATATTGCAATCGAGGATCCGTTTGTTCTCAGGCACGGACTGCTCGAACTGGCTTTCGACTTCGCGTTTCATCATGCTGGCCGTGGGATTGTGTACGGAATGACACCAGCGGACAACGGGAAGGCGCTGCGATTCAACAAGAAAATCGGATTCAACGAACTTTACCGCTTACAAAACGGGTACAAAGTGGGCGTTGACTATGTGTTGCAAGAGATGAGGAGAGAAACTTGTCGGTGGATATCACCGGAATACCGGCAAGCAGCTTGAGGTAAAACGATGGGCGGAAAAGCATCAGCACCAGACGCACCCGATTTTATGGACTACGCGAATGCGGCAAACATTAGCCGTATCGTCAACCGTGAGAACCTGCAAGACCAACTCCGGGCGAACCGGCCCACGCAAATTACCCCTGGAGGTACGTCAACTTGGACTCAGGACGGGGACCAGTGGACCCAGACCATCACTCTCCCGCCCGCGGTGCAAGCGGCCCTTGAGCAACAGCAACAGCTGGGGCTTGGCCGCAGTGAGCTTGCCAACGAGATGCTTGGGCAAGCCGGCGAATACCTCACGGGGCCGTTTGGTTGGGACCCTATGGCCGCAAACGATGTGGCCGCGTCGGCAGATGCCCGGGACGCCGCGGAGCAGGCTGTCTACGAACGGGCCACTTCCCGATTGGACCCATACTGGGAGCAACAGACCTCGCGCCAGGAAAACCAGCTTTGGAATCAGGGCCTTCGACCTGGGGATGAAGCCTGGGATACGGCCATGGGCAACCTTGGACGGGCGCGAACGGACGCTTATCAGTCCGCCATGAACGAGGCCATTATGGCCGGTGGCCGGGAGGCTGAACGAGATTTCGGCATGGACATGGCTCGTCGGCAGCAAGCAATCACGGAAGGTTTACGTCAGCGTACACAGGGGCTCAATGAACTAAATACGTTGATGACAGGGCAACAAGTCGGGATGCCCTCATTCCCAACGTTCACACGTGCTGGACTCGCTCAGACACCGGATTATCCGGGATTCCTCCAGACAACCTACCAAGGCGATTTGGATCAGTACAATGCAAACCAAGCCCAGTCGCAGGGGCTATGGAGCGGGGTGGGACAATTGGCCGGTACTGCAATACCTATGTTTGCTCCGGGCGGTCAGTTCTATCCACAAGGGGGCTATGGGAACTTGTTCTTTGGCGGAGGGGGAGGTATGCCGTAATGGAAGATTCACTTTATGACATTCTGCTTGATGCGGGCTTGAGTGAGCAAGATATTGAGGACATCCTCAGTCAGATGTCTATACTCCCGGGACAGAGTAATTTAGCCCGGACCCAGTACGAACAGGCTCAAGCCCTCCGACGAACTCCGACCCCTACTGGCCAGTGGACGGGGCGCGTGTATACACGAGCCCATCCTTTGGAGCATGTTGCCGCTGGTGTTGATAGAGTCGTGGGGGGCATTGAGGCTCGAAAACAGATGGAACGACAGAATCAGATTCTTGAGCAGCAAGGACGACTCAGGGGATTGTTGTTCTCGAACATGTTAAAGCAAGGGCGCCAGAATCCTCCGGCTACCGGATCTATGTCCCCGATATCCCCCGGTATGGGCAGTCCGATGTCTGAGGCACTGAGGCGTATCGATCCGTATCAACTGAGGTAGTCATGGCCACCCCGTATGACATGCTTTTTGGCGCACCGACCGACGAAGAACGGATGCGCGCTACTGCTAACCGGCTACGGCGCCGGGAAGCGTTTGCCACCCTTGGGGCAATGTCAGGTGATCCCGTTTTGGGTGAATGGGGAAGAGGGGAAATGGGAAACCTAAGGGAGCAGGCACAGGCGCTACGGAAGGCGCGGCAGGACGCCACTCGGCTACGTCCTTCAGGGGTTCCAGGGTATATGATGCGTGGGACTAAAATGGTTCCCATGGAAGATTATTGGGAGCGTCGGGAAGCCGAAGCCGAAGCAAAACACGCCCGAGATCTGGAGTTGGCACAAGTCAGAGCGGATACGGCGCTTACGAGGACCATGGAAAGGGAAAAACGTCGTCGAGAAGAAAAAGCAAGAATTGTTCCCGAAGCCACTTGGAGACAGGTATCAGACCCGATCAACTGGACTCAAACACTGCAAAGTCTTGTACCCCTTGTGGAGGGTTCTGAGGACATCTCTCAGCCGAATAAAGATGTAATGGCCCAGTGGGGTCGAGACCTAGGGGCTGCGGGACTCGTGAATCTAGTAGAGCCTTTATATCGAGGTGCAGAGGGTCGAGATCTACGGAGCACCATCCAACAGGTGCTTACGCGACTGAGGGCCGGGGAGTTTGGCGCAGCGTTGACCCGGTTTGAGACAGCAGAGTTCGGTAAAGAAGACCCCCTTGCTGCCGGTATTGAAAAGGGCGATCTAGTCAACCGTTTGAAACGGACAGTCGACTTTCTTAAAGGTCAGGCTAGAACCAAGATTGCCGGTAGAGAGGCCCCGGGAGGTCAAGACATCGGTTGGCTTTATGAAAATTTATGGGAGCAAGAGGCCGGGGTATCGACCCCAGAGGGCACGGTAATCGAAAGCAAGACCACAATCCCAAAAGGGTGGTCTGTGAAGGAGAGATAGGGTGCCTACTTTCGAATTCACATCACCACAGGGCAAAACCTACACAGTCGAGGGTCCCGAGGGGTCTACCCGGGAACAGGCTTGGGGTGTTCTTCAGGACATGTTGTCCTCAGAGCAGCAACTTCCTACGCGGGCTGAATCTGTGGAAGCCGAGCTCGCGGAGCGTGGACCGGTTGAACAGGCGCTAGCCGGTGTTGGGGCCTCTGTAGCAGAGACTTACTACGGGACTAAGGAACTGTTCGGTGACTTGTCTCCGGAAGAACAGCAGAACCTTGAAGAGTGGCAAGCGATCCGAGGGGGTCCAGCCACAGCGGGCCGAATGGTCGGGGACATAGCGCAGGTTGGATTGCCGGCTGCCAAGGCATATCAGGCCGCTAGAGTCGGGGGACCCTTGACCCGGGCTGTTACTGGCCTCGGTGCTGAATCGGCGGTTGTGGGCGGATACGAGGCTCTTAAGCCGGGGGAACCGGAGGAACGTATGCGCCGGGGCGCTACTGCCGCGGTGTTGAACCAGGCACTCGGGGCTGGTATGAACGTGGCCGCACGAGGCGTATTGCCTCGAGGGTTCCCGAAATCCGAAGCAGCCCTGCGGGAAGAACAGATGCTCCGGGGGCTAGGCATTGAACCGAGACTTCCGCTGTCTTTGGCTGCCGAGCCTCGGGGACCAATTGGAAAAGGGCTTCAGTGGTTCCACCAACAGCCATTAATGTCGATGCCAGGCACATCCCGGGCTCTCCGGGGCCAGATTTCCCGAGCTCAAGATGACTGGCGCGAAGCCATGTTACTGCAAGCGGTTCCCGAGCGCGCACGAGGAGAGATCACATTGCCTCGGGAATTCGCGGCCCGTGGTGTAGAAAACCCTGCACAGCGGACTTTCAAGAACATCGACGACTGGTATTCGAAAGAATACAAACGAGTGCTTGATCCTTACGAGTTTCAGATCATGGGTCAAGGTCCCTCGGATCGTATGGCCGCTGCCTATGAATCAATCCCGACATCCGGCACCCGGCAAGATGTGCAGGAGAAGTTCGGAGAGATTTTGTCCCACTATGCCGATGAAGCCGGCAATATTCCTGGAGAAGCAGTCTCCACAGTCAAGAGCGCGGTACGTCGAGCAGCTAATTCTGCCGACGACGACGTAGCTTTTGGTTTACGCCAAGTGCTCGATTCTTTCGAGGACGAGGTTGAAAGACAAATGAGGCTACATAATCCTACTCATGCAGCACAATACCTAGAACTTCGGGCACCATATCGCAACCTGGTGACCTTGGAAGAGGCTACCGCGGGGGTCAAAGGTAAGTTTGGGGAGTTGACCCCAGACGATCTCTATCGTGCATCCATTCGTAAGGCCAAACGTGAACAGAGTCCAAGAGCAGTTGCCCAAGGTCGGGCACCTTTACAGTTACCCGCACAACGAGCTGCGGGGCAGGTATATACCATTGACCCGACCCGACGACAAGCTAACAGTGTGTTTCAGCTTGGAGCTTTAGCAGGCATCACGGGGCTAGGAGGGGCTACAGCTCCCTTCGGGACCGGGGGATTGTGGGGCGGACTTCTGGCTACAGTACCTTATAGATCACAGCGCTGGCTGATGCAGGGCTCACCACTTCAGCAACCCATGCGCCGACTTCAACGGAACCGGGCTTTCCAGGAAGCTCTTAGCGCTGGGCGCGTGGGGGCAACAACGGGGATGACTGACTGATGCCGTATAAAAGCAAAGCTCAGGAACGGTTCTTCCGTGGCTGCGAACACGGGATGAAGCCCAAGAGTGGTCGGAAGTGCCCACCGAAGGAAATCACCAAGGAATACGCAATGGCGGAGGCCCTGAGAAAGAAGAGGTAACACTGTGCCTAGAGATGCCAACGGCAACTACACGTTGCCAACTGGGAACCCGGTAGTCAGCCAGACGGACATCACGTCCAGTTGGGCCAATGGCACCATGTCGGACCTTGGGACCGAGATGACTGATTCTCTCAGTCGCTCGGGCAAGGGGGGCATGACAGGGCCGTTTCCAATTATAGATAAGCAGGGGAATGTTCCCGGGCTCTCGTTTGCAACTGAGCCCACTAGCGGTTTGAAGCGCGAGGGTGCCGGGGACATGCGCGCCCAAGTGCTTGGGGTTGATAAGGCTCGGTTCACGTCAGCCTCAGATCTTGAAGTCTTCCGAAACTCGAGCTGGCAGCAGGTAGCCGTTACCCCGAGCGGTCAAAAGGCCATGACAGGGGTGGGCGGGACCACAGTCATTCCGATGTATAACGCCACTGTGCCGCCGCTGGACTGGACACTAGAAGTCCCGGATGCCAACGTAAGGAACCTAGTCATCGGGGGCACAGGGGGCACTATGGCGGGCTCGGATGACCCGACAGCGTTGAGTGTGACAGGGATCTCGGTCACCATCACCGGGGCGACTGAAAGTGACGGGGCACATACGCATTCATACTCTGGTACAACAAGCGCAGATACCAGTAGCCAGTCAGTTACCGGGGGGACTGGAAGTGCTTCTGATCGACTTCATACTCACACATACTCAGGGACCACTGACAGTAGTGGAGCGCACACCCACGGAGTAGGCACCCTAGCAGGCTCAACCGCTGAAATCGCTTTTGCCCCGCGCCATGCCATCATGATTCTTGCCAAGCTCAATGCTTAGAGGCATCCATTTCCCAGGAGACCTCAGTTGTCCCTTTGGGCACGAGTGTGCCAAGTGCATGCTCTATATTAAAATCGAAGGGGAAGACACCCGCACCGGGCAGCCGATTGATGATTACGAATGCGCAATCGTGGTCAATGCTCTAATGACTCAGAGTGTGGACCGGGGTGTGGGACGTGCAACCAATGCAACTTTGGACTTACGGAACCAGACCATCAAACGCCAAGACAGTCTATTGCGCATGGTAGCTAACGCGCCGGCTCAGCTTGAAGACGAGTCCATGCCGTAGCGCTGCATCTCGTTACAGAACTTCTGTACTCGATTGAGCATGTTCAAAGCTTTTGTGAGTTTGGCACCGTAGTCCTGACACATGTCTTTTTCAATCCGGTAAAGTCGCATTAATTCTCGAAGCTCGGTGTTCTTGGTTACTAAATCTTCTTTTGCGTTGCCAAGTTCTATGCTCGTTTCCCGTAGGGTGTTTCGATCCCGACGTGCCTGTTCTGTCAAGTCCATTTGGCGCCCAAGTAACTCTTGGTGTGCTTTGAGCAAATGAAGAAGGTAATCGACTTCGGGACGATTCTGTTCTGACTCAAGCCACGCTCGGGCTTCTTCCATTTCGTTAGGCATCAGAAATTCGCCTTATAATACTCGTCTAGGATATCTTCTAAGTTTTCCTGAGACACCGACATCCCTTCTCCGTCCTCCGTTGATAGCCAAAAAGATAGACGATCCTTAGTAGGGACAAAAGAAAGTCTATACTTTTGGAATGTAATCATGACTTTAACACTAACTATGCTTTTGTCTTCGATATTCATTGAGGGCCTTTTTCAATCCATCTTGTGTTGTGGCTTTCGCCTCTAATGCAACTTTAACCGCTATGTCTGTTGTGTCTTTAGCAAGTATCCGATGCACAATTACCGGTTTTTGTCGACGTAGGCCACCGGCTAACCGGTCAATTGTCTGTTGGTAATATTCTAGACTCCAAGGAAGACCAAACCACACGAGGGTGTCTGAGCCATGTTGGAGATTAAGTCCGTGACCCATGCTGGCCGGGTGACCGATCATCATGGGAACCTGACCATCGTTCCAGCGAGACACCAGGGAGTTAACTCGTTTCGTACCTAGTTTCGAACTGAGGTGTTCTACTCCCTTGAACTGTTTCTCGATACGGGTAGCGTCGTGTCGGTAGGAGTACGCAAGGAGTATGGGTTTCCCTGCGCTTTCCTCCATGATATCTGAGAGGGCATCAAGCTTGGCCTCATGTAATTTGTCCCATGGTCCCCCGGTTGTCACATAGAGGGCACCATTGGCAGCCTGGAGGCATTTGTTCAATAGACTCGCGGTATTAAAGACCTCGATCTCGGCCCCGGAGTCGAGCTCCATAAACATTTCTCGCTCTAGCTGCTCGTACTTCTTTCGAGCTTCCAGGGGCAAATCGACCCACACATCATTGAATACGATGGGCGGAAGTTCAAGATAATCTTGTGCCGACATCTGCATGGTGATGTCGCCTATGATCTCTTCTATCCGTTTCTGCGCCCCCGGATCGATCTCATAACGCGATGCGACACCCCAACCAGTTTCATGAAAGTAACGTTCAACGAATGCACTCTTAGTCGTACCAAGTCGAGCACCGCTATCAATAGCGAGATACTGGCCAAAGAGATCCAAATACCCATTCGCAGCAGGTGTACCAGTAAGGCCCATACGATAAGGCAGAAACGGGAGCAGTTGTCGTAGAGCCTTGTGACGTTGCGTGGTGTAGTCTTTGAGCTTGGAGACTTCATCAAATACAACCTGATTAAAGGGCAAGTATTTCCCTCGGGACAGGTAGAGATGAACCAGTTGCTCACTCAACCATCGAAGGCCCTCATAGTTAATGAGGTACACATCCGCAGGCATGCGAAACGCCCGGTGCCGTTGGTCCGGTGTACCATGGATAAGACTGAAACGAAGGTGCTTGGTGTGTTCCCACTGTCGGGCTTCCTGGCGCCACACGGTCTGTATGACTCGTAACGGTGCGATCACAAGGGTCCCGTACACTTGGAACATATCTTGACGCTCAACGATGTTAGAAAGTGCTATGGCTGTCTTCCCGAGCCCCATGTCCAGCCATAGAGCGAGCTGACTATGATGAAGACTGAACTCGATTGCCTTCTGCTGATAACCATGTAGCTGTGTTATTTGGCGCACCAAGGACATTGAGCTATTTTTTCTTTTGCTTTCCGTTTCTGAGGAATCCGGCCTTTGTTGAATTCTTGAGCTAGGTTGAATAGGCTTGCTGGCCATGCGTCCCTCTTGTCACTGCGGTATGTGTAACCTATTATCATTTCTTCAAGACAAGCATCCCAAAAAATCTCGGGATACTTGACATAAAGAGAGTGCCATTCATCTAGTCTCTGGTAGAAACATCTAGCACAGTCGGTGCGTTCTGGGATTTGTATGTTTTTTAGTTCTAGATAACCTAGCACAGTTTCAACAGTCCATCCCCACCATTGGAAGGGAAAAGCTATCCGATAGGTGTCGTCTTCGGTGACTTGAATCCCTGTGCGATCCTCTTCGTCTGCTCTTAGCCCTACATACAGAACGGAGTCTTCTGGTAAAGAATCCATAAAAGACATAAAGGGTTCAATCTTAATATCCCGGGTACAAAAGCGCATACGAAAATTAGGAAGTGCTTTGTGCTTTTGAATTGTTTCTTTGAGAGTCGGGCACGATAGACGTAATAGTTTTTGATCTAATAGAACTTCCAACCTAGACCAATGGGCGTGCATTTCCGGTAATTCGTCGCCAGTGGGAGTTATAGCAAAGGTCCATGTAACTTGGGGATATGTAGATTTAAGAGCCAAAGCCAAGGCAACACTGTCTTTACCCCCACTAATGCCTACTACATGAGATCCTGTGCAGTTTATTGCTTCCGGTCCTAATGGGGGAACAATGGCTAAGAGGTCTTGGCATTTAGCCATGAAGCATCCCCTGTGATCTCAAAATTGATTGCCTGTTTTCCTTCTTCAACATTGTCAATGATGTAGACACGATGTCCCATCCTTCTTATACGGAAAATCTCTCTTTCTTGTGCCGAGGTAGGTAAGTTGCCTCGGGCTTTAAACTCAATGAAAAAGCATACACCGTTAGGCCCGAGGAACAGTCTGTCTGGCACCGAGCGTCTAGCGGGGCTAGTGAACTTGTATGCCAGGAAACCCTTTGACTTGGCGTAGGTGCAGACGGCTTGTTCAATTTGTTTTTCGAGCATTATTCTTTCCGATACCTCTTCGCTATGTAACCTTCTGCCCCAAGCAATAGCCCCGGTGCCCATGGTACGGGTCGACTCAAGTATTCATTCTGCCGGCGCAAGGCTTCTTCTGCATTAGCCTCGTCTGCCAGGCTAATAGCTTCATCGTGCACATGGCCAACGAGTTCAAGAAGAGGGTCGGATTCCGCGAGCCTGAGACCTTCCGCCAGTATGTCCCGTGCAATCGCTTGAACGATATTCTCAGTTATCTTGCCGCCGTGAGTGCTGATGCGCCACCACTTGAAGGTTTCTTCATGCTTGCCCATGTAGGTAACGGCTTCGGTTTCCCACTTACGTTCTTCACCGGTCTCAGGGTCAAGGATGGTAATGGTCTTGGGTTGAACCTGTGGCTGATAGTAATGAAGAAACCGACCACTGGGAAGTTCGATGAATAAAAACTGGTCATCTCGGCTGATAGAAGAAATCTTGTACCCAGTACAATGTTGACTCGTTTCTATTGTATGTTTGCAAGCATCCGTCAACCATTGCCACATCTCGGTAACTTCCCAGTACACAGTGCGGAAAGTCTTTACTGCGTGCTTGGCTTCCTTGCCTGACATCTCTATACCCATGCTCTCGGCGTAGCGAACGAGCCCTGCTGCCCCAAGCTGATAGCCACAACCGAGCACCGCAGGCTTAGCAAGAGTGCGTTGTGCTTTGGTGACCTCATCATAGGAGCAATGGAACATCTCCGTGGCGAAGTCTTTGTATGTGTCCTTACCCTCGGCAAAGATGTTGTTGATACGTGTGCAACCTGATATCCAACCGAGTACACGGGACTCGATGCTAGAGAGGTCAGACACTACGAGCATCTTGCCCGGTGGTGCGGTAATCCCCGCACGCACGGTACTGGCAACAACGTCCATGACGTTGCCATGCATCAGTTCTACCCAATCACGAGGGTTCATTTTGAGGGGGCTCAGGAATATAGGCTTCTGACCAATATTTAACCTGGGTTGCATTTGGAGAGATACCTTCTCCCGTTGAATTTATAAGCCAAACTGAAATCCCATTACTTGCCCAGATGACTCCTGCAGGGGGTATTTCTGTTTTTGGTTTCCAATCTTTTCCGGGAACACGTTGATAATCGGGCCACTCGTTTCGAGCTTTGATAAGATTCTCTTTGAGCTTTGTAGACGCATGTTGTAAGGCATCCAGACCGATTATCAAGTCTTGTAAAGCGTCTTCGATAGGGTTCATCCCAACATGCTCCTTACCTTCTCATCTTGGTCCAATGGACTTTGATGCAGGTTATGAGGTTGCACGCCCCGGCCACCCCAGCGCCCGGTGCGCTGTGCGCCATAGAACTGGAATGCATGACGTAGGCGCCCGGTGTCCCAGTCAGTTAGGCGCTTGAAGGCTTCCCACTTGGACCCGGCAGTTCGGGCGGATTGTTGTCGGAGCTCGAAAGCTCGGCGAATCTCGGGGATTACCTGCTCATCCCAAGGTGGGGTCGAAAGCCATGCTTCGATATGCTCTGCCGCGAGGGAACGAATATCAAGTCCTTGAGAACGGAACCAATGGAGTAGTTGATCTCTAGAATTGGGGTTT
>JAAUXZ010109153.1_pt1 | contig 22128 bp, 20 predicted proteins | sample 7278131 | NCBI WGS metagenome assembly JAAUXZ01 (sample SAMN14350119, study PRJNA611818) | marine sediment metagenome | isolation source: surface marine sediment (3m) | place: French Polynesia: Moorea | collected 2018-08 | reverse complement strand
GGTGTCGGCCAGCGCGTAAGTAGCACCGACCGTCAGTTCATCCGTGACGGCGAACTTGGCGTCGAGCTCGACGCCGACGGTCTCGCCGGACCCCTGATTCGTGACGACCGACGTCAGCGAGCCGCTGCCACCTTCCGCCAGCGCCGTCGTGAGCTGGATGTTGTCGGCATCGATGAAGAACACCGCCGCATTGGTGACAACGCGGCCGTCGAACGATGTGCGTTTCAGGCCGATCTCGAAGTTATCCGACTCTTCCTGCTCGTACGTCGTCGTGGGAGGTACCAGTGTCGCGCCTTCGGAACCGATGACGCCACCCGGCTTATAGCCCTTGGCATAGACGCCGTAGACCATGGTCTCGTCGTCGATCGTGTAATTGACGGTCAGGCGCGGGGCGAACTCGGAGAACGACTTCTCGAAACTCTCGACAGAGCTGTCGGACAGGTCGATCTCGTCCCGGGTTTTTTCCTCGTCGAAGTAGCGCATTTCGAACGTTGCCGTCAGCGCGTCGGAGAAGTCGTGCTCGACGGAAGCGAATATCGCGAAGTTCTCGGTACCCTGCTCCTCATCCACCGGGTCAATGCCGCTAAACGTGATGTCGCTGAGTTCCTGTTCCTGATCATAGAAGAATGCGCCGACCAGGTAACGTGTGCGCCAGTCAGTCGGCGATTCCAGTCGTACCTCGAAGGAATAGTCTTCGTATTCGTCAACGCCGGAAGCACAGAAGGTGCACTCGATGGTGTTGGGCGCCGGGTTCGGGTTGAACGCTTGGTAAATGTAATTGACCGAGCCGTGGTCGGAGTCCGAGCCGGTCTTGCGCTCTTCGTCACGCCAAACGTAAGACGCGACGACGGACCATTCGTTTGCTAGCTCCCAGTCGGCCGCCAGCGAGACGTAGGTAATGTCGCGTTCGACGCCGGAGAATGCGACACCCGTGCTGTCGTTGTACGGATCGCCGCCGGGGAACAGTCCGGGCGGGAACACGCCGGGAATGTCGAATCCGGGTAGCGGGGTGTTCGGGATTCCGGGCACCACGACGTCTTGTATAGCCGGACCGTCGTTCAGGGCTACCGTGTCGCTCGGGCGCTCTATCTCACCGCAGTAGTACTGGTTGTTGTTGCTGCTGCCCGTCCAGAGCCACGACGCGTTGGAACGCGTTCCCGGGAAGCAGTTGTTGGCCTCGGACGGTTGCAGGAAGAAAGCGCGCGTGCCGTCGCGGTCTTCCTGGTAGCTGATCCGCGTCGACAGCGTGAAGTTGTCGCTGGGCGCGAAGTCGATGCGCGCACTGACCGAGGTCGTCTCTTCGTCGCCTACCGTGCCGCCGGTGACGATATTGTCGAACTCGCCGTCGAGACTGTAGTAGCGGGCGGTCAGCGTTGCGCCGATCGTATCGCTGAGCGGGCCGCCGATCGTGGCCATAATTTCCTGGTCGTCATCCTCACCGTAACGCACCTTGGCGAAGCCACTCATAGACTCCGGGACGCCGCGCGTCACGAAGTTGATCGCACCGGAGTAGGTATTGCGCCCGTAAAGCGCGGCCTGCGGGCCGCGGATGATCTCGACGCGTTCCATGTTGGAGAGATTCAGCGAAGAGAGATCCCCCGGGTAGTAGACGCCGTCGACGAAATAGGCCGCACCGGATTCGACGCCGAATTGCACGCCGGCCAGCACGTTGCCCTGGCCGCGAATGACGGGCCGGTCGGTCGAACGACCGAAAGCCTTGGCGAAACTCAGGCCCGGCGAGAAGCGCGCGACGTCGGAAACGTTCAGCATGCCCCACGAATCGATGTCTTCAGCGCCGAACGCCGAAACTGCAAGGGGGACTTCCTGCAGCGATTCGTCGCGCTTGCGTGCCGTAACGGTGATCTCTTCGAGTGCGACCTGCGATTCGGAGCCCTGCTGGGCGAATGCAGGACCCGGCAGCAGGAAGCCGATCGCGGCGGTGCCTGCCAAAGCGGCAACTAAGTACTTGATTTTCATTCGAAACTCCCCCTGGAAGGAATGTGGTCGCTTTGTTTCGTTTGTTGGTTTTACGTATTTAGTCCCGTATTATAGCGACAAAAGTATAAAAGTATAACAATAGCTCTTTATGGGAGGCTCGAATGGGCAAGCGGGCATTTTTGTTTGTTGCGTTGCTGGTTATGCACGGTGCGCTGTGGGCACAAGGGCAGGACAGCACGAGCGCCGAGCGGGACCTGCAGGTCATCGCAGAGCTGCTTGAAGGCAGTTTCGACAACACCAACCAGAGCTATTTCGACTTTCGCACGGGCCGGGAGCAGAAGCACGGCCGCCTGCACGTCGACGTCAGTCGCATCGCGGCACCGGAGGCCGGTGAGCACGTCTTTATCGCATCGGCCTACCGGAATGGTGACGAGGCCGACGCTGCCGGCGACTTCCTGTGGGCCCTGGAGGCGGACGAGGATTCGGTCCGCATGCGGAGCTGGTCGATAGCGCAGACCTTGAGGGCCGATGACGTCATCGCTTCTCTCGGCGATAAGCCTTTCTGCGACCTGCACTGGCGCCGGGAGGCCGCGCAATTCCGGGCGACGGCCGATGCTTGCGAGCTGGCCGTGCCGGTGGCACTCGTACTCAGCGATCGACAGCTGTGGCTCACGTTGGGCGAGGGCCCGGCAAACGACTATGAACTGCATCGCACCCGGGCCTTCGAGTGTTACGCGGACATCCCGGGTGTCGGCGGCGGCCGCGACATACCGTACGACCGTTACGAAGGATTCCGTATACACGACCAGGGCGGCAGCGTCTGGTTCGACACCAAGGACAATCGCCGGCTGAACATCAGCCTGCTGCTCGTCGACTGGCCGATCAACAATTACGAGGGCGTGTTCTCCCGCGACTCACTGGTCATCTACGTCAGCGAAGAGATTGACGGTGAGCGCAAGGAACACGGCTACGCGTTCACGGTGCCGGAGGCTGACCGCGTGGGTATCAACCTGAAGTGGATGCTGGCGTTCTGCTACATGACGTCGAATCGCGAGGCGACGCCGTACATGTAGTTACTCATCGGCGACGACGACGATTGACTTGCCGACGTTCTGCCCCTGCATCAGTCGCGAGAATGCTTGAGGAGCGTTCTCGAGGCCGGCGGTACGGTCCTCCAGGTAATGGATCCTGCCGTCACGGAGCCAGGCGCTGACCTTGTCGACCATTTCCGCGCGCAGGTCCTCGTGATCGTAGACCACCATGCCGCGAACGGTCGCGCGGGCCCCGATGATGAAGGCCGGATTGGGTCCCGGCGGCATCTCGTCAGTGTTGTACTGGGCCATCAGGCCGCACAGCACCACGCGTGCGCCGAGGCGCAGGCGCTCCATCGCCGCCTGCAGAGTATCGCCGCCGACGTTGTCGAAATAGACGTCGATACCGTCCGGGCAGGCGCGATCCAGACCTTCCCTGAGGTCGTCGTCCTTGTAGCTGACCACGGCGTCGAACCCTGCGGTGTCCGTGACCCACGCGCATTTTTCGGGGGCCCCGGCAATGCCGACGACCCGGCATCCCTTGATCTTCGCGATCTGGCCGACCATCGAGCCGACGGCGCCTGAGGCCGCCGAGACCAGCACGTTGTCGCCCTCGCGCGGCTCACCGAGGCGCAACAGTCCGGCGTAAGCCGTTAGCCCCGGCATGCCGAGGATGCCGAGGAACGTCGAGAGTGGACCGACCGCGGGGTCGATGCGGCGGACGCTCGCGGCGTCGATTACGGGGTGCGACTGCCAACCCGAGTGCGCCGCGATGATGTCGCCCGCAGAGAAATCCGGATGCCGGGATTCCGTGACCCGGCTGATCGCCTCGCCGGCCATCAGCTCGCCGGGCAGAATGGCACCCGACAGGTGACGGCCGCTGATGCGTCCGCGCAGATACGGGTCGAGCGACAGGTAAATAGTCTCGCACTTGAGCTGACCGTCATGCGGCGTCTCGATCGCGCTCGTCGTTACCTCGAAGTCGTCCGCGACGGGTACGCCGTCGCATTGCTGTCGCAGGAGTACCCTGGTGTTCCCGGTCATGCGTTTCGCCCCGAGTCAGATCAGGCCGTCGTCGACGAGCTTGCGTATCGCCGCCTGCTGCGTCTCGATGAAGTGTCTGCGCTCCGGCGCTACGGGCTTACCGTCGTCGTCCAGCAGCGTTCCCGCCGGGTATACGGATCCGTCGTAGACGCCCGCGAAGAGCTCCAGTCGCTGTCTCGCGAAGTAGTTCGGCATGCCCGGTTTGCGGCGGTTGGCGCGCAGCGCGGCGAGGTCGATCTCGGCGTGTGCCGACATGGTCTCTCCCGTTGAAGCGGAGACGAGCACGCGTCCCTTGTAGTCGACGATTTTCGACATGCCGTCGACCGAATTCGGCGGGATACCCTCGCCGTAGACGCCCGCCGAATTGGCGGAGACGACGTAGACGAGATTCTCGACCGCCCGTGCACGGCGCGCAATTTCCTTCGGCGTCAGCTCCGGGCTGGCAACTTCGCTCGTCGGGTGCAGGATGACCTCGGCGCCGCGTAGCGCGTGTGCGCGCACGATCTCCGGGAACAGGATTTCCTCGGAGGCGCAGCAGGCGAGCTTGCCGATATCGGTGTCGACCACGGGAAACACTGCGTCGGCGCCGTACAGATCAAGGTACCGGTTCCAGACATCGTGCGGCGTCGGAGCGAACATCGAGATAAGCCGCCGGTAGCGCAGCACGATGTCACCGCCCGGATCGATGATGAAACAGACCTGGAAATAGTAGCCGGGGAAATTTGCGTCGGACTCGTAGGCGTTACCGCACAGCCAGATGCTGTACTTCTGCGCGACGCTCGACAGCGCTTCGTACTCGGGGCCCTCTGGCACGATCGCGGCTTTGTCCGCCCAGTTCTCGATGGTTTCGCCGACCGGGTAGCCCGTCATGAAGTACTCGGGCAGGACGACGAGCTTCACGGATGGGCCTGTCAGCACCAGGGAGCCACGAACCTGCTCGTCGATGCGGTGGATAGCGACCAGCATCGCGGCGCGCGCCTCCGCCTTGTCCATGTGGTTGACCGCGTCGCAGCGTGTCTGCAGCGCGAGTGCCTGGTATCGATCGATGGCCATCAGTCACCCGTTATTTCGCATAGGAATACGTCAATTTCGGCGGCGCCGTCGCGGAGTTTCTTGAGTTCCTGGTACTCGGGAGAGTCCCAGAAGCTGCGCGCAGCTTCCATAGACGGCCACTCCGAAACGACGATCTTGCGATTGTCGGGCTTGCCCTCCAGTTGTTCAAGCGCGCCTTGCATGCAGCGATAGCGCCCACCGTGTTCCGCGATCAACGCGGGCGCGCGTGTCGCGTATTCCATGAACTGCTCGGGATCGGTGATGTTGGCCTGGATGAACATGAATGCGCCCATAGTGAAGCTCCTTGTTGACTAGATGAGGTGCAGGCCGTATGCCGTGCTGGCGATGAGGCCGATCCAGATTGCGATTACGTAGGGTCGTGTCGCGCCGAGGCTCTCGCGGATAGCGACGTTGTCGGCGTCCGTCACCTCGCCCGCGGCGAGGCGAGCAAACGCCGGCGCGAAGGACTTAAGCTTAATGCGTACGAGGAGCCCGCAGCCGATCATGAGGCCGTACAGCAGCAGCTTCAGCGCGACCCAGTGCGGCAGGCGCCAGACGTCGGTGAACTGCGCAAGTGCGCCGCCGACCACGAGGCCGGTCGACAGCAGAAGCCGGAACCAGAAGTCGACCGTCGTCAGGAAGGGTTTACCTTTCCATCCCCTGGCAGCATAGAGCGTGATTACCATTGCCAGCCAACCGAAGCAGATCAACCAGATCAGCGCCATGACCCAGGCCGGAAACTCGAAAATGCCCATTTCCCAGGTCAGGTGAACGCCGAGCGGCAGCATCATCGTCATGCAGTACCGCGGCGACTGGTCGAGCGCGAACAGGATCTTCGCGGTCGCGACGCGAACGTCCGGGGAATGCCTGTCATTCGCCACGAAGTAGCTGGAATAGAAGACGCCGAGGTCGGTGCCGAGCCAGTAGGCGAAGCCGACGACGTGCAGAAACTTCAGCAGCAGGAACTCGTCCATCAGGCCAGCGCCCCGATGATGCGTTTCGCGATCGCCTCGGCGCCGAGTTCGAAGACGGCAGTCGTAACTTCGGGGACGTCGACGAAGACTGCGTCGCGGATGACTTTAGCGACGGCGACGGTAGGTGCGTGCAGTGCCGATTGCGTAGCCAGCAATACGACGTCGGCGTCCAGTTCCGCAAATCGCGCTTCGCAGTCATAGCTGAATGCCGCGCCGAATCCGCGGTAGTCGTTGTCGCCGGCGCGCAGGTGCTCGGCGAACAGCTCGAACGTGCGCGGCATCGGTACGTGCTCGATGCGGCTGTCGACGTTAAAGCGCCACGCTTTTTCGAGGCAGGCCATGTCGCCACTGATCCCCATCGGCTGTGCCATCTGCTCGCGCAGGGCGGGCCGTTGCGCGGCCTCGAAATAGGGAACGTCGCACAGCACGAGCCGGCGAAAACGCTCAGGAGCCCTGATTGCCATTTCCGTGCCCACGAGGCAGCCGGTGTGAAAGCCGAGCACGTCGAACGGACCGTCGATTCCGCCGGCATCGAGGAACTCGAGCATCGCGCCGGCATAGTCGACGATCGCTGGATCACTGCCTGGCGCATCGGACCCGCCGTAGCCCAGGTAATCCGGTGCGATCACGCGCCGCACGTCGTTCAGGAGTGGCATCACCGTCGTGAAATACAGGCCGCTGGATGGCGCCGGGTGCAGGCACACGAGCGGTGCAGCAGTCTCGTCGCTGCGCGGCTTGAGAAATCGAGCATGAACCTGCCCGTAGCTGGTAGTGGCGTACGTCTTCTCGATCGTCGCCATTACCCGCTCGCCGCCTGCTTTTCGACCTCCTCGAGGTATACGCGTCTTGCGTAGCGTATGACCAGGAGGACCGGGATGCCGAACAGCGCGGGAACCGTTGCCGCCGCGAGATTCAGGTTCTCGTTACCCCAGACGTGGTCGGACAGGAAGCCGATGCTCGTCGGTCCGAGAAACAGTCCCGCCATGCTGATCGTCATGTAGTAGAGAGCGACCGTCTGGCCGCGAATCTCGGAAGGCGTGATGTTCATGAGGCCGGTCACGCCGGTCGCGGTGGTCATCGCGATCCCGAAGGTGTTGAAGACCAGGACGCCCATCGCCAGCCACGGCGAGGGCATCAGGGGTGCAATGATGCCGGTCGGTACCATCACGAGTACGCCGATGATCATGATCCTGAGCGGTGCGTCGTGCTTGCCGGCCGAATACCACTTGTCGTTGAGCCAGCCGGCGAAATTGACCGTGGCTGGACCGACGGCGAGCAGTACGACGGCATTGACCAGCGCATACTGCTCCGCTTCCCAGCCCCATGTCCGCTTGAACATCGGCGCGTACCAGCCCTGGCTGTAGGCGATGATGGTCATGAGGCAAACAAAGGACACGAAGCTCAAGTAGACATTCCAGCGCCTGCCGACGTGACCGAGCATAACGCGGAACTGCGGCTTGACCTCCTGGCCGATCGTCCGCTGGCGCGCGGGCTCCTGCATGACGAAGAGGATCGCAGCGACGACAATGCCGGGGATGCCGACGACGAAAAACGTGAACTGCCACGGAGCGACTGTCCCGATCAGCGGTACCGATACCTCGGGTACCGACTTCGCCCAACCCAGGACGGCAGCGCTGACGATCGACGCAATGCCTGCGCCGAGCGACAGCGCGGCGGAATAGAACGCGATCGGTTTGCCGCGCTTTTCGCGCGGGAAGCTGTCGGCGATCATGGACATGGCGCACGGGCTCAGGGTTGCCTCGCCAGCACCCACAGAGAAGCGTGCTACGAACAGGTGCCAGAAGTTCTTCGCGAGCCCGGACGCGAACGTCGCGGCGGACCAGACCAGCACGCCGGCGGAGACGATCCAGGTGCGCCGCTTGCGGTCGGCAAGCCAGCCGAGCGGCAGCCCCATCGTTGCGTAGAAGATTGCGAAGGCAGGGCCGAGCAACAGACCGATCTCCGTGTCTGTGAGCCCGAGGTCCGCCTTGATCGGCTCGATCAGCAGTCCGAGGATGTAACGATCGACGAACGACAGTATGTAGGCAATGGTCAGGATGATGACCATGTACCAGGCATAGCGCGCGCTCGGATACTGGCGTTCGCTCATCGGGTCGCTCCTCAGTCGGTGGCGGGTATCTTGTATATCACGACGAGGTTGTCGTCGTAGTCGACGATACCGACCTCGCGGCCGACGCGGCCGTCATGCGTGATGAGCTTCTCTTCGTCGTACACGTGGCAACCGGCCGCACGGGCGGCGTCGCAGACGGCATCGACGTCGCCGACTTCCAACACGATAGCGGCACGGCGGGGATGCGGCGCCGGCTCCAGTTCAGCCGGCACTTCGGTCAGCGCCATCACCCGCACCTGTTCCTCGGTGCTCAGTACCGCGAAGCGCAGCTTGTGGGCCGTGTCGATAGCGAACACGGGGTAGGAGTACGAGTCATCGGGCGAGTCCATCACGAACGCGACCTCGAAACCGAGCACGTCCCGGTAGAGCTGCAGCGATTTCTCGATATCCTGTACGACGAAATTGGCGCGCTGGAAGCGCAGATATGGGTTACCGGACATTGGGGTCTACCTCGTCATAAGGGCCGCGCCGGATACGCACCAGCGCGATGCCGTAATTGCCGCCCGTGTACAGACTCGCGAGCGCCTCGGGCAGCGATTCGAAGCCGTTGAAGAAATGCTCGACGGGTTTCAGTTGTCCCGACTGCAACCACGCTGACATCTCTTTTTCAGCGCGGTCGAAGTCGTCGACGTGGTTGTAGATAAAGAAACCCTGCATCGTCGAATTGGTTCGACGCAGGCGTGTGTAATTCGTCAGCCCGAAGGGCTCGTCGCGCAGGTATTCGGAGATCGAGCCGCAAAGCACGATGCGCGAGTGCATGCGCAGGTTCTCGAGCACCGCGGACAGGGTCTCACCGCCGACGTTGTCGAAGTAAAGGTCGATGCCGTCCGTGCAGGCGGCCGCGATCTTGTCCTCGATCTTTCCCGTCTTGTAGTCGATCACGTCGTCGCATCCCAGCGACCTGACGAGTTCGCATTTTTTCTCGCCGCCGGCGATGCCGACGACCGTGCAGCCGTGGATCTTCGCGAGCTGCACGACGTGCGTGCCGACGCCGCCGGCCGCACCGGATACGAGGACGACGTCGCCGGCCTTCGGCTTACCGCAGTCGATGAAGCCGAAGTAGGCCGAGAAGCCGGTCATGCCGAGGGAGCCCAGTGCGACGGAGTAGGGTAGCCCTAAATCGGGCAGCTTGCGGAACTTCTCCTGCTGCGTGCCGCTGGACACCTTGTAGGTTTGCCAGCCGCACTGCCCCTGGACGAATTCGCCGACCGGGTAGTCAGGGTGATTCGACTCGATGACCTCGGCGACGGCTCTTGCGTGGATGACGTCGCCGATGTCGAGCGGCCTCTCGCCGGCGACCGATTCGCCGCTCATGTACATGCGCATGACCGGCGCCAGGTTGATGTAGTAGGTCTTCAGCAGGAACTCGCCGTCACTGGGCCGCGGGATGTCCTCCTCGACGTACGAGAAGTCGTCGCGCACGACGTTGCCCTCTGGGCGACGGGCAATACGCCACTGGCAGTTCCTGTCCTCCCTCACCGTCTAGTCGTCGGTGATGCGCAACACCTGGTTGCACTCGAAGAAGTAGCCGTCGGGGTCGAACAGTGACACGCTGAGGAAATGCTTCCTCCGGCCGTCGTGACCGCGCACCGACCACTCGTAGGGCTCGGTGTGCACAAGCGTGCCGAGGGCCTTCGCGGTTTCATAACTGGCGATGGCGTCCTCGGCCTCGACGACGAAGGTCGGATTGCCGTAGGTGACCGACGTCGGAATTTCCTCGGGCGCGGGCAACGGTGGATCGACCCACTGCAGCAGCCCGATCATGCCGATCGTCGGATCATTGGCCTGCATGATCGTGAGATGGGTGACGTCGCCTGCGTTGCCGGCCGCCAGTCCCTGACCCGACAGCGTGAAGTCCGTATCCATCCACACCGTCATGCCGAGCACGTCCTCGTACCACTGCTGCGACTTCTTGATGTCGCGAACGATCAGTGTCGTGCGCTTTATCGTGCTGGCCATCGCTTACTTCCTTTGCGGTGCCTTGCGTTCGCCATCGCGGATCTTCTTGTAGTAGGACCAGCTGGTTTCGTTGCGGCGATCGTCGTCAGCCGGCGGCGGAGTCTTGTACTCGGGATAGTGTGTTGCGATCTCGTTTTTCATGGTCTCCGACATCTCGTCCCAGGAGTCGAGCTTTAGGCCGGCGGTGTGCATGTAGATGACGCCGTCACGGCCATTCATCATCATCCACGGCAGCCAGTCGGACATCCGTACCCAGCCGACCTGGACTTCGGCGGTGGTGGTCTCCTCGTCCAGCAAGGACTCCAGGTCACCCATGAAATTGAACATCTCGGTCGCGTGGTAGGTGCCGCCGATCTCCTTTTGGAATTCGCTGGCCAGTATGTTCGGGTACCAAAGCGGTACCGTGGTCGTCATCCACCATTTGTCACCGAGTATCGTGCCGCGAAACGATGCGGGTTTGCCGTCGCGGCCGATCTTGAAGGCCGTGAAGTTCACGGGGTCATTGGCCACGTGCAGCACGTCGACGATTTCACCGGTCCACGGGTTCTCCCACGTCGCCAGCACCTCGTCCGTCTTCGGATCCTTGTAAAGCAGTATCTCGCGGGAGACCAGCTTGTAGCCTTCGCCCTTTTTCGGGTCGCTGATCGTGGTGCACTGGCGCGTGTTCATCCCTTCGACGTTGAACAGGTGTCGATCGCGCTCGCCCTGGCGGCGCGAGTAGGCCTTGCCATGCCACCACCAGGTGATCTGCTGGCCATCGATTGTCGAGCATTGTGTCTTGCGCGCGGCCGTGAACGCGTCGTCGGGATTATCGAGGTCGAGCTGCCCGGCGAAGGCCGGCGGTGCGGAGAGCACGACGCAGGCAAGCGTCGCCCGCGTGAGGTAACGGGATAGGGTCATCGGTTCTCCCCTGTCAAATGACGGATTGGATATATTGTTATATGATTCAGTCATTATGCCCCAATTCTCCAGGACGGGCCAGCCGCGCCCGCAACAACAAGAGTAAGAGTTCCATGAAAAAGACCGCGTATTGCTTGTGCCTCGTCGCAGGCCTGTTGTTCGCCTCGCTGTCTCTCGCCGACACGAACGCCAGACTGGACCGCGACATGCGGACCTTCCTCGAGTGGTTCCCGGGTGTCTACGACAACCAGGAGCAGGTGTACTTCGAGGAGGAGATGGGCGTACCCGAGGACCTTCGCCACGAGCGCATCCACCATACGTTCGCGCCGGTGGACCTGCCGGCTTTCGGCGAGCACGTGTTCTACGTGCAGCAGTACCTGGACGATAACCCGGAGAAGATCTACCGGCAGCGCATCTACGTGTTCAGCGCGGACTACGAGGAGAATGCGGTCCGCCTGCAGATCTACACGCCCAACGACGTCGCATCACTCGTCGACGCACACCTCTTTCCCGAGAAACTGCAGGGATTGACGCCGGCCGACGCGCGCAACATGCCCGGGTGCGACGTCTTCTGGCGCAAGCGAGCGGCAGAATTCGACGGCCAGATGAAACCGGGCGCCTGTAACTTCGTGTCGCAACGCAGCGGCAAGCGCATCATCATCGACGACGACCTGGTCCTGACGGACAGCGAGATCTGGATCAGCGACCGGGCCGAGGACGAAGACGGCAATTACGTATTCGGTCACAAGGAAGGCATCCCGCACAAGAACATCAAGGCGCGTCTCTTCAAGTGCTGGATCGCGGCGCGCGAGCAGAACGGCGAGGACTGGACGTTCCACCAGGATCTCGAGATCTGGGACCAGGGCGGCCGAATCTGGATCGAAACGGAGGAAGACGAGCCACAAAGGGTCGGTATCAAGATGCGCAACGTGCGCTGGCCGACGGGCAACAACCGCGATTCCCTGGTGTTGTACGCCTACCGTGGCGACGAAGAGAAAGCCGTGTCGTACGTCTGGGGCGAGCCGACCGCCGAACGGCTGGCGATGAACCTGCGCTGGATGCAGGCGAGCTGCACGCTGTCCGACTAGTCGCGAATCAGGATTCGAGCTGACGGATATTCGGCACCAGCAGCTGCAGCAGCGCGGCGGACAAAAGGTGCAGAAAGGCGATCATGACGAACACGTTGGTGTAGCCTGACGCCTCGATCATCAGGCCCGCCACGATGCCCAGCACGCTGCCGCCGAGGCTACCAACGGCGCCGAATACGCCCCAGACTGTTGCGACCTTCGCAGCCGGAAACAGGTCGGCCGGTAGCGTGAAGAACACGGAGCCTTTCACCTGGATGGCGAACAGGCCGAAGCAGATCAGCGCGAGCGCGAGGTAGCTCGATTCGGTTTGCACGGCCGGGATCGTGACCAGCACGAAGGTCGCACCGAGCCAGATGACCGCCTTGCGTGCGAAATTGACACTGCGCCCGCGTGCTACCAGCCAGCTGCTCAGCGATCCGCCCGCGAGGGCGCCGAGATCGGCTGCGGCCCACGGTAGCCAGGCGAACATGGCGATACCGCGAAGGTCGAAACCACGCGCATCGATCAGGTACTGCGGCAGCCAGAACAGGAAGAAGTAGAACGGGAAGTCGCTGACGACGCGCGACACCATCAGGCCCCAGAATTCCTTGTGGCGCAGGAGTCCTGTCCAGGGCTCCTCGCTCAGCTGCGGCGAGCGCTCGGCGAGGATCATCGAACGTTCGTCACCGGAGATCTGCGGATGCTCATCCGGCTGGTGGAACCAGCGCTGCCACAACAGGACCCACAGTATGCCCAGCGTGCCGGGAATGATGAACGCCCATCGCCAGCCGAGCGTCTGCATCGTCCAAACCGTCAGCGGCGGAGTGATAATAGCGCCGAGCCCTGCGCCGAGCATGAAGATACCGACCGCGGTGGATCGTTCCCTCGCGGGAAACCACTGCGCGACGGCCTTGGTTGCGGCGGGGAAGTTTGCGGCCTCCGTGACTCCGAGCGTCACGCGCAGGACGAAGAAACTCCAGAGTCCCCGGCCCAGCGAGTGCAATACCGTCGCGAGGCTCCACAGCAATGCCGCGAGTCCGAATGCGCGCTTGGTGCCGAGCCGGTCGATGAGCGGCCCGGACAGCAGCTGGCCGATGCCGTAGGCGAAAAGGAAACCGCTGGTAATCAGGCCGTAGTCGGCGTCGCTGATGTCGAACAGCTCGCGGATAACCGGGGCGACGACGCCGAACACCGAACGGTCGACGTAGTTGATCGTCGTGATGACCGCCAGCAGGATCGCGATCCGCCACCGGATGGCCACCTAGCCGTTCCCCCCGCAAAGCCGGCCGATGTCTGCGGCCTCAAAGGGAGGCCACGACTGGATATGGCGCAGCACTTCCGTCGCGAGGCACAGGTTGCTGCTCAGCATCGGGCCGTCGCTTGCCTCGAGTGCCGCGATCGTCGGCATGCCCGTACCGCTCAGGAGCACGACGTCGGCGCCGCCGACATCGAAGCGCTCGAGCGCGGTAGCGACGTCCGCGTCGTCGAGTTCGTAGATCCGCCGGGTGTCGGGACCCACGTCGATGCGATCGACGGCCACGATGTCGAAACCGAGGCGTTCCCAGTAGGCTACGGCCGCGTCGCAGAGGTCCGATGGGTAAGGGGCGAGCATCGCAACCCGGCGGGCGCCGCGGCCCTCGAGCTCGCGGCGAATCGCCTGCGTCGCCGTCACGACCGGGAGGCGGAGTTTCTGCATGACCGCGTTACAGATTTCTTCCTCGCGCTCGCTGCCCAGCAGGTAGGAAGAGCCGGTGCAGGCGAACGCGAATACTCGCAAGGGCAGGGTACCGAAAGAGGCGGCCGCCTCCGGCATCTGCTCCATGTAGTCGACCAGGCGTTCGCTCGCGCCGGTCGCTGCACTGCAAAGCCGCGTAAAGACCGGGTACACCGGGCCGCGCATGAACTGCTGGAACTCGATCTCGACGGTCGGATTGGCCTGAGGCGTTGCCACGCCGACGAACCGGCGATCGCTACTCAATGGTCTCCGCCTCACGCAAACCGGTAATCATGGAAGCCTTCAACAGGAACTCGCGGTTCGCTTCCGGGTCGGCCGCAATCGCCTTCAGGCGGTCGAGGCGCGCCAGCTGCGAGGTTCGGTCCGACGTCGCCATTCGCGCGCGGTTGTCCGAGGCCTGCGGGATGATGCGATCCGAAACCACGTGGCGCCGCTGCCGGTCGTACAGGTCGAGCAGCGATTCGTCTGCGCCTTTCAGGACATTGAACAGCTTCACACTGAGACTCATGGCGTCGTGGATGCCGCCGTTCATACCCATCCCGCCACTCGGCGGATTGAGGTGCGCGGCGTCGCCGGCCAGCAGCACGCGGCCGACGCGGAAGCGGTCAACGCACCGCTCATGGACGCGGTAGGGGTTGATGTCGAGAAGTTCCGAGTCCCGCGCATCCGGGTGGATGTACGCGAGCCAGTCCCGAACCCGCTCTTCGTCCGCTGCCTCCACGAGGTCCTCGACACCTGGGTACAGGCTCGCGCGCCAGAAACCTTTGAGCCTCAAGAGGCTGAACGGTCCGCGCTCGCTCCAGCAGTAGCTGACGTCGGACAGGCCACCGACGTGCTCGTGGAAAGGGAATGGCGTCGACACGAGGACCGACGAATGCGTGTAGGTCATGCCGCCGTACTCGAGGCCGACAGACTTGCGGACGGCGCTCGTCGCGCCGTCGGCGCCAACTACCCAGTTTGCCCGCATCGGGCCCGAGGTCGTTGACACCGTGACGCCGTCGTTATCCTGTTCCAGCGAATCGACGCCGCAACCGAACTCGACGTCGGTTCCAAGGGCGGCCAGCGCATTGACGAGCAGTTCGCAATAGCGGTGCTGCTCGACCTGCAGGCGATACGGGTGATTGGTCGCGTGGGATATCTCGGTCAGGTCGAAGACGACGCGCTCGCCCGACTCGTGCTGACGCACCTGGAATTGCGGCACCTTCAGGCCCTGATCGACCAGCGCATCGACCAGCCCCAGCTCCCCGATCATGCCGAGCGTCGGTGGGTGGAAGGTGGACGCACGCATGCGCGTGTCGACGCCGGCGGCGGCATCGACGATGCGCACATCGGCGCCCGCGCGGGTGAGTGCCAACGCGGCACTCAGTCCGACCGGGCCTGCACCCGCAATTAGCACCGACGTCGAGTCGACCATCTGAGGTTCCTCTGCACCGCTGACATTTTCTCATCCTTGAGACGGAATACCAGTCCACAAAAAAGCCCGCGAACAGAGGAGGCTCCTCCGGTTCGCGGGCTGCACTGCGATCGAACTCGCGAGTCAGAAACGCGCCGACGCCGTCAGACCCCAATAGGTATCCCGGCGCTGCATCGTAACGAAGTTGCGTTTGAAGCTGTCGTTACCGTCAGCGTAGCGCAGTACGAGCGGGACGCTGTCTTCGCCGGTCAGGTTCTTGCCCCAGACGCTTACTGCATACTGGTCGTTCTCAACGCCGAAGCGTGCGTTGACGAGATTGGCGTCGCCGGTCTTGGCATAGTTCGCAACCTGGGCGAACTTGCTCGACTCGTGGCTGTAGCTTGCGCCGACAAACCACTCCCAGTCGCCCGTGAGAGGCCGGCGTAGTTCGCCGTCGAGGAAGAACTGGTTATCGGTCGAGCGCGGGATCTTCTTGCCATCGATGTTCCCGTAAGCTGACGTGCAATCGTCATCGTCCGGGAACTGATCGCCGAGCGAGCAGTTGCCGGCGCCGTCGTCGGCCACGTCAAGCAGCAGGCCCAGGTTCTCGTCCAGGCCTTCGACGAACTCGGCATTCGTGTACGCGTAACTGGCCATTAACGACAGGCCCTCGATAGCTGCCGGTGCGTATCGAAATTCGAATTCGGCGCCAAATATCTCCGCATCGCCGGCGTTGACGATGGCGGACGTCGTATTTCCACCGGAGCGTGCGTTCTGGGTCAGCTGGTAGCCGTCGATCTTGTTGAAATAAAGCGCAAAGTTCGCACTGAGCTGGCCTTCCATTGCGACCTGCTTGGAGCCGATCTCGAAGGAATCGACTTCTTCCTCGTCGAAGGACGGCAGGCCGGCAATAATCGCCGTCGCACTATTGAAGCCGCCGGGCTTGTTGCCCTGGGCGAACAGGGCGTAAACCATGTGATCGTCGTTGATCTGATAGTCCAGCGTGACGCGCGGATTGAACGAGTAGAACGTCTCTTCGGCCGACACGGTACTCGTAGGTGCGGGATCGCTGGCATCCTGGAAAGTCGTGGTCTGCTCGATCTCTTCCTCCGCGTAGCGAGCCTCGACACGCAGACCCAGTGCATCGGTAAGGTCGAAGTCCGCCATCGCGAACACCGCTGTGTTCTTGATGCTGGAATCCTCGACATTGCGTGGCTCTTCGATGGTAGGACCGAAGAAGGGCGTCATCGTCTCGCAGAAGAAATTGGCATCGCAGACGTCGTTCATGCGGCCGAGTTCGGCCAGGTAGGCAGCGGTGCCACGAGCCTGGCCATCTTCAGGAAGCTGCCGAACGTCGCGCGCTGTCACGTCCTGGTCGAAATAATAGAAACCGAGTGTGTACTCGCTATTGCCGCGGTCCCATGAAAGGCGCAGCTCCTGCGAGATATCGTCGATTTCATCCTCACCGGCGAAAGTGAAATCGACCATCGAACCCGCATAGGCATAGTTGAACGGCGGACCGTCTTCGAAGCCGCTGAACGGGAAGCCGTTCGGCGTGAAGTTGGCGACTTGAAACGCGCCCGGCGCGTAATCCGCCTCAATGATGAACGTCGCGTCGACGTCGTTGTAGCCCGTGATGGATGTCAGGTGGATGTTGTCCGTCAGGTCGAAGTCGAGCGACAGGCTCGCCTGCAGCGTGTCGTTGTCGTCGGCCGCTCTCGGAGCCTGCTCCTTCCAGTCGTTCTGAATCGGACGCGGACTGACTTCGCCGCAGTAGTAGCGGCCGAGTCCGTCATAGAGTGAAGACCCGGTGTCCGGGAAGCAGTTATTCTCCGACGCGGGCTGTGCTGCCAGCGCCGGTTGTCCATCCCGTGTCTCGTTGTAGTAAACGCGCGCTCGAGCCGAGAACCGATCGTTCGGCTCCAGTGTGGCAACCAGCGACGCCGACGTGGACTCCTGTTCGCCAATGTCGTCGCCGTCGTACTCGTTGTCCCAGAAGCCGTCAGTCTCGTAATAGCGACCAGTGAGGCCGATCGAGAAAACGTCACTGACAGGTCCCTTGACCGTGGCGCTGATTTCGCGCTGCGAATCGTCCGTAGCCCTGATCTGGCCGCGCGCGGCCCATTCGTCGCCCGGCGACTGGGTAATAATGTTGATGGCGCCCGAGTAGGTATTACGTCCGTACAGCGCACTCTGTGGGCCCTTGACGATCTCGACACGCTCGATGTCATTGATGTCGTAGTCATTGATGGAGCCCGTGATGTAGACGCCGTCGATGAAGTACGCGACCCCGGATTCGCCGAGGATGTTGGCCTGGCCGCGAATCACGGGGCGATTCGAGGTACGGCTGAATTCAGGGTCGAAGGTCATACCGGCCGTGATCTTGGCGATGTCGTCGAGATCCTGCAGGCCCATTTGCCTGACCATGTCGGCTGTGATTGCCGTTACGGCAAGTGGAATATCCTGGATGCTTTCGTCCTTCTTCCTCGCCGTTACGATGATCTCTTCGACCTCCTGGGCGTAGAGTTCAAGTGGTGTGGACGCGAACAGTGCGCCAGTCAGCACCGCTGCAACGCTAATGTGGAGTGCATTTCTGCCAGCAAACTTCATTGTTATTTCCCCCTGAAGAAAGTGCCTTTTTGCCGTTCCTGCTGTGACGGATCGGTAATCGACCTATTGTTATAAATATATATCAACTGCGCAAGTTGGTAGCGTCAGGCCTGGCTTTCGGCCTGGACCTCGATCGGCGTCACGTCGCCGCGGTTGAGGTAGAGCGCCTTCTCGCGGAAGAAGCGCGTCAGCCCGGTCGGTCCCATCCTCGACGGGCCCATGCCGGACAGCTTGAAGGCCTGCTTGCAGGCCTCGAACGTCATCGTCGTCATGCCGGCATCGTTGATGCTGATGCCGCCCGCTTCGAGGCGCGCAGCGAACTCGATGGCCTGCTGCTCGTCGGGCGCAAATACGGCTCCCGATAGCCCGTATTGGGTATCGTTGGCCAGCGTAGCGGCTTCGGCGATCGTTGCATACGACATGACCGGCATTATCGGGCCGAAGGTCTCGTCCGTCATGATCTGCATCGAGTGATCGACATTTGCGAGCACCGTCGGCTCGACCCAGTAGCCGCCGTCCTGATGCAGCACTTCGCCGCCCGTTTTGACGATGGCGCCCTTGGCCAGGGCGTCCTCGAGGTGAGCCTCGATGATGCCCGCCTGCTTGTCGAAGATCAGCGGGCCGACGATGCCTGCTTGCGGATCGGGATAGCTCAGGCGGCTCGCGCGGGCCTTTTCCGCAAGGAGGTCCACGAACTCGTCGTACTGGCTCTCATGCACGTAAATGCGTTCCAGTGACTGGCAGGCCTGGCCTGCGTTCGCAACGGAGGCGCGCAGTATGGACGTTGTCGCACGTCCCAGATCGGAACCCGGCAATACGACGGCGGGATCCTTGCCGCCGAGTTCCAGGAAAACCGGAACGAAGGCCTCGGCCGCCGCGGCCGCCACTTTCCTGCCGGTCGCGACGCTGCCGGTGAATGCGACAACGTCGACGTTGCCGACCAACGCGGCACCGCTGCTGCCGTCGCCCGTAATGAAGCGCAGTACCTGGTGCAGATCCGGGACCTTCTCGATCGTCGGGGCCACGGCTGCGACGAATCGCGGTGTCACCTCGCTCGGCTTGATGATTGCCGCGCAGCCGGCCATCAGCGCCGGGATGGCGTCGATGAAGGACAGCAGCAGCGGGAAGTTCCACGGGCTGATCACGCCGAGCAGAGGGTAGGGGTCGAGCTGCCGCTGCAGCGCGACGTTCGGCAGCGTGGCCGAAGGGCGTTCGTCGCACTCCATGAGCTCGGGCGCCAGCGCGCACCACCGGTCGATCATGCCGATCACGCCGAAGACCTCGCCGCGCGTCAGTGTCCTGCGACCGGTATCGGTCGCCAGTGCCTCGACGATGTCGTCGGCGGCCTCGGTCAGGGCGGCCTTCCAGGCTTGCATCGTCTCGATGCGCGCCGCGACGCCCCGGTCTCGCCAGTCCGGCTGCGCCGCACGCAGCGTATCCGCAAGCGTTGCGATACGGTCGGCGTCGACGACCTCGATCTCGTAATCGTAGTCGCCGCTGCGCGGATTGCGTACTTTCAGTGTCTCAGCCATCGTCACTGACTCTTCAGGCTGTCCGTCAGGAGCTGGTTCAACTCTATAACGAAACCGTCCGGGTCTGTTAGCACGCTGACCATCACCGGGATTACGCCCTTGCCATCATAGGACGGATACTCCCTGCGACCCGGCTCGTAAAGGACGCGCACGCCGCGTACGCGGCGCGCCTTATCGAAGGTCGTGTCGAGGTCGTCTGCGTTGAAGACCATGATGATACTACCGGTGCTGAACGGTTCGTCGCCTTGCGAGTAGGCGGGCCGAACCGGTTTCGTATACTGCAACAGGCCGATGATACCGATGTAGTCGTCGTTGGCGCGCAGGAACACCAGGCGGGACGCACGGACGGCCTCTTCGTCGCTCTGCGCGCTGCGTGGCGTGCGTATGGCGTTGTCGTAGATGACCTCCATGCCCAGCGCATCACGGTAGAACGCGAGCGATGCGTCGATGTTGCGAACGACGAGCGTCGTGCGGCGCAGGTCGATCGGCAGGCGCTGATCGTCGGCGACGGGCGCCGCGAACAGCGGACAGGCGAAGGCCAAAAGAAGCAGTAAGGTGATTCGGATTGGCATTGGGCTCCCCCTTGGATGATGAAACGGGAAAATCGGTGATACCCGAAAAGGATATTTTGTTATATCATTATGCCATCTTTGCGGTCAGGGGAAATCGGAATGGCTCAGTATGCGCCGACAGTGCCTCGCGTCGACAGCGAGGTGTTCCTCGTTCTGTGCTTCGACGGCGAGGGCAGCGCCGAGATTCGGCAGCGCGAGCTCGACGGCCATCTCGAGTACGTCGAGAAGCATACCGACGATTACCTGGTCGCAGGACCGTTGAGAGAGCCGGGCGAAGCGGCGCTCATCGGCAGCTTTTTCCTCGTCGCTGCCGCCGATGCGGAAGCCGCTCGCGCGGTCGTCTCGGCGGATCCCTATGTGAAGAGCGGTATGTACCGCGAGATCGTCGTCAGGGAAGCTGTGCCGGCAGGCGGGCGCTTCATGGGCGGCGTCATCTGGGAATCGGCGGACGCCATTCGGGACAAAGCCTCATAACAACGGAGTAATAAATGACCACGTACCTGTTTCTGAAGTGGGCGCATATCATCGCCATGGCGTACTGGCTGGGCGGCGAGTGGGGCGTCTTCAACGCATCACGGCCGATCACCAACACCAGCCTGAGTCTCGACGAGCGCAAGCGTCACATGGAAACGGCGTACCGTATCGACATCCTGCCTCGCACCGGCATCATCCTGTTGTTACCGCTCGGCCTGCACATGGGTGCGCTGCTGAACGTTCAGCCGTTGCAGGGACCGTGGATCGTGGGCATGTGGATCGTCGTAGCCTTCTGGCTGTCGATCACGTTCTCCGCGTTCGTCAATCGCGGCACCGATACCGGCGTCAAGCTGACCAAGATCGACGAGTCTTTCCGTTACGTCGTCATTCCGCTGTTGCTGATCTTCGGCATCTACTCGCTCGTCAAGGGCGCGCCGTTTACGGCGCCGTGGTACTCGGCCAAGGTCACGCTGTACGGTGTTGCGCTGATCATCGGCCTGCTGCTGCGCTTCATTATGCGCCACTGGGTCATGCTGTTCCGGCAGATCGCCGAAGGGCCGAACCCGGAAGCCGAGGCGCGACTCGACAAGGAACTGGCATTTGGGCGCGGACTCGCGTACATCTACTGGATCGTGATCGGCACCGTGGCCTTCTTCGGCGTCGCGAAGCCGGTCTTCTGAGCAGCTAGAAAAAGAACAATATGGCTTCGAAATACGCTGAATTCCGGTTCGGCTGGCCCGTTGTATTCGCCTCGGCGGTCGGCATCGGGCTCGGCATGTCGCCACTGCCGTTCTACACGATCGGCGTGTTCGCGATTCCGCTCAAGGCCGAGTTCGGATGGACGCAGGCGCAGATCATGGCGGCGCTGCCGATATTCACGCTGAGCGCAGTCATTACCAGTCCCATCATCGGCTTCCTGACGGACAAGTACGGACCGCGCAGGGTAGCGCTGACATCGGTTTTCCTGTTCTCGTTGTCGATGATGTCTTTCGCCGCTCTCAACGGCTCGTTCCTCATGTATTTGGGCATCTGGGTCGTGCTCGCAATGTGCGGGGCCGGGACACTGCCGATTACGTGGACCCGCGCCGTTAACAGCTGGTTCTTCGTGAAGCGCGGCCTCGCCCTGGGGATAGCTCTCGTCGGTACCGGCTTGTTCGGTGCCTTCGCGATCCATTACTCGGCTTTCATGATTGAGCAAATTGGATGGCGCGGGGCTTACCTGACGGTCGGCGCATTACCGTTGTGCATTGCGTTTCCGCTGGCATGGTTCCTGTTTCGCGATGCGTCGGACCCCAAAGTGGCAGATAAGGTCGCGAGGATGGAGCGCCACCTCGACAAGCCCACCGTGAGATACGGCGGCCCGTCCATCACCGAGGCGCTAAAGGACTGGCGGTTCTGGCTGCTCGCGTATGCGTTCATTCCGATTTCGTTTGCCGTCGGCGGCCCGATACCGAACTTGCCGGTCATGATGGAGAGCAAAGGGTTTTCGGCGGACGAAGCCGTGTTCCTGGCAAGCCTGATCGGTCCCGCCGTCATTGTCGGCCGCGTTGCCGGGGGATTCCTGCTCGATCACCTGTGGGCGCCGGCGGTCGCCGCCACGATCCTCAGTCTGCCCGCGCTTGCCGTCTTCATGCTGGCCCAGCCAGATCAGAGCCTCGTAATGGCCAGCACCAGGGTATTCATTCTCGGCATGGCTGCCGGCGTCGAGTACGACC
>JAAUXZ010043169.1_pt1 | contig 22193 bp, 18 predicted proteins | sample 7278131 | NCBI WGS metagenome assembly JAAUXZ01 (sample SAMN14350119, study PRJNA611818) | marine sediment metagenome | isolation source: surface marine sediment (3m) | place: French Polynesia: Moorea | collected 2018-08 | reverse complement strand
GAAAGAATCATCGAAAGTCATCTTTGCGAGATACTTCGACTACCACCTCGGGTACTTAAAATTGAGAATCCTGTCCATAAGAACCGATTCAAACAATCCTACTTTGTTTTCCATGACTTGATTAACTGCTATATAGCAGTTTGATCAATATCGGCTGAATTGTCAAGTTCAGTCACATTCCACTATACAGATATGGCCGGAACGCGTTTCCTCTAAGATTCAAGCTGAGATAAAGCCTGGTTGCTCGCATCACTATAAATTAATAGTGTATTGGATCAGAACAGAAGTTAATGACTGACCCATTTGATGGGATAATAGAAGGCAGCTAAATACGATCTGCAATAAATCATGACATTACGATACATTCTTATGTGAGACAGCGCTGTAATCTTTCCAACCTAGTGCTCTCTTCCGATAAAATTTTCACACAGAAAAAATTATCAATACTTATGGCTACCCTCTCTTACACCAACTGATATGAGTTATTTTCTGATGATTGTACATTACAGTTTCATGCTCTGTACCTTATGTATTTTCTTTATTTCAAGCAGCGGTTGTAATGCCTTAAACAATGACTCAAGAATTATTACGACCGGCTCGAATGAAAAATCTTTTTTTAATGACATATCGGGATACTACAGGCTAAGTTCTGTCAATGGGGTCAGACTACCTGCTAGTTTTTCTCATGGTGGTGAAATTAAGGTTTACTCTGGGGGACTCATTATAAGCCCAGACGGAACCTGCCAAAGTTCGTCGACCATAAGCCCCCCATCTGGCGGTAAAATAACTCGCAAAGTAAACGCTACTCTCACTAGAAATGGTGACAAACTAGTCATGAAATGGAAAGGGGCCGGAACAACCAAGGGAATAATTAAAGATCAAACCTTTACTATGGATAACCATGGAATGATTTTCGTCTACACGCGATCTGATCAAGTTAAGAATACTGAACGCACTGCTATGAAGGCACAAATCAATGCACAAAAGGCCTGGGCGGGAGTTTTTGATGATTTCAACTCTGGTTTGATCAATGGGTGGGATAGTGACAGAAATCCAATTGGTTTTTTTACCTTTTCAGACTCAACCAACAGTATTGTAAGAATTTCCACAACCTCTGATCACCCACAACTCCCTGGAGAATCAGATAACAATGAAGTACTGAAGCTGGATTTAGATATCAACGCCTGGGGTGGAATAATACACAACTTCGAGAATGCAGCTGTTGATGTATGGACACCTCGTGACTGGCGAGGATTCAAGTCGATCAGCTTTTGGTTGTATGGCCAGAATAGCAATAGTGCCTTGTTTATCGAGATACTCGATAATCGCAATCCAAATTCGGAATCGGGTGGTGCCGAGGTTTATAGTCACTCATTTACTGATAACTTTTCCGGTTGGAAATTGATTAATATTCCCTTCAATGAGTTCTTCAGAAAAGAAATTGGTAACGATGCACCAAATGATGGACTGAGTTTATCCGAAGTACATGGCTGGGCCTTTGGTACGCTAGATACCAGAGGTCCAATCATCTACTATCTTGACGATCTTAGCCTACAATGATTAGGTTACAAACGTAAATCCGGCTTCTTGAAGAGACGTACTGTAATAACGCCTCAACGTCTTAGTTTTCTCAAGCACCGTCTCTCTATACAATGATCATTGTCGAACATTCGGTGATAGCCACATAATCACTTGTGACGGCTACAAGGATTAACCAATATCTATTAACTTCTCTCAGCCATCCAGAGTGGTGGTAATGTGTAGATCCTTGTCGAACAGATACACCATATGGACCTCCATGAACATTCCATCAACGCATGGCACCGATCAGTCATAACTGACCAAAGGTATTTTTTTGTTAATACAGATTTGGCCAGTGTGCGCTGACAAAGTACGCAGCGCAAATAATTGGAAGGTTTCTCACGGCCACAATCACTTTCCGACTGACGGTGTTATGATATGAGATACAAAGTTGTCACATCTAGATCGTCATACCAGCATGCCAAACCAGCCAAAAAACAAGCTTGTCGATACTGGGTTAAGCGTTCTTTTCTGGATTTGCGTGATATCCATTCCATTGATCTCCTTCACCGGCAGACGTTTACAGCATTGGCTGGAGAACAACCTTGGCAGGGAGGAGACCGGCTGGCTGGTGGTTGCACTGCTGACGATCACCGGGCTGGCCTACAGTGCAAGACACCTCGGTCATTTGCGACGGTTGTGGTGGCGACTTTTACTGCTCGTCGCACTGCTACTCACAATCATCCATTTCGTACCCATTACCGAAGAGCGGATACATTTCATCCTCTTCGGTGCACTGGGCTACCTGGGTGTCACACTTTTCTCACCAATTGGCGGCCTGCTCATCTGCACCCTCTTTTCTATCGGGGACGAAGTGTTTCAATGGTTTCTTCCGGATCGTGTCGGTGATGTGCGTGATGTCGTATTCAATTTTATCGCGAGCGGCATTGGCATCCTGCTGGCCATGAGTGAACAGCAGCGTACATGATGCATAAGATCTTTCTCTGGCTACTGGTGTCGATCCACAGTGCTGCCTGCTCGGCGGATGCCTTGCAGATCGTCGTGTTAGATGTGGGTGAAGGTCAGGCCATACTGCTCAAGCGGGAAAACCGGGGCATCCTGATCGATACAGGCCATGCCGGTACGGCCCGCAGCTTGCTGGACAAGCTCGATCAATACCGGGTAACGCAACTCGACCACCTGATGTTCACACATCTGCACCCGGATCACGCCAGCGGATACTTTCGGATACGCGAAGCCTTCCCCACGGCATACATCCACGACAACGGTGATCCTGCCGCACTTGTCTCACCTATCGATATGGTACGTTGGACGGCGGACGCCTTGCTGGCCGATCCTAACAGACAGGCGATAGCGGTCCGTGAACGTCTCGATTGGATGGGTGTAAAGATCATGCCAGTGTGGCCCGAAAGGCTGGAAGGTACGCATCTCAACCGGAATTCCCTGGTATTGCTCATTGAATACGCATCTGCCAACGCTCTCGTGATGGGAGATGTCGACATTGAAGTAGAGCGCCAGTTAACCAATGGCAAGTCGCTGCCGAAAAACATCGAACTGCTCGTTGCGGGGCATCATGGTTCACGGCATAGCAGCCACCGACCCTTCTTACAGGCGGTCAATCCCGAAGTGTGTGTCATTTCAGTAAACTCGGGGAATGTTCGCGGCTACCCCGACGCCTCCACAGTGCAGCGTCTCAAGGACAACTGTAGCCGATTGTACAGAACGGATCGTTACGGGGACATTCGACTGACCTGGCAGACCGGCGAGGTGATGATTGACAAGAAGCAGTCAGCGGAATAATGCACGAGGTAACCTGCGCAGATTGATGTCTGTACGGAATGTTGTAGGTTCCGTTGATTAGCCATTCAGCAATCCCATTTCTGATAAGAATCGTTTGGGCTGATGCGAGTGCAAGTCTTTTGTGTGATATATCAGCTACACATCAATACAGGGTGGTAATGGTTGCAGTCAGGTCGAGTTCGACACTACTGTTTGATAGCGTATAGGTGTCAGGCATGCTGGTCGAGACGATGAACTCGAAGTTGCCCAACTCGTAGTCCTCTTCGTTCCAACCTTCCCAGACATTGTAGAACTCAATATGGTCGTCTAGCTCCCAACCGGTAATGTTTACGTCGAGTCGAGTCTCACCAGGTGGAATGATCCCATCAAACATAATAGTGTTGGGGAAGCGTGTCTCGCCTTCTTCGTATCTGTGCATGGGTGGGTTGCCACTTTTCAGCAGGTATTCATTGATGGGGTTGGTCACACCATACAGGGTAATGGCCATCGGAGAGTAGACTCGGGATTCAAAGACAAACTCACCATCGCCCTGCAGCCATCCCTCATGGATATCCAAGGCCTTCACACGTGATAGGGTAATCGTGACACGGACATTGTTGTGCGCCATGGCAGCGACTCCGGCAAAGGCTGCATCGGAGTCAGCGATACAGCGATGGCAGGTATGTATCCAGGAACGACCCGGCATCATCCCCTCGAGAAGCGTGGTGTTCGAACTCCAGAAGTACTGATCCTCGCAAAGATTGACCCCGTCATTCGGCTCGCCTTCCGACAGCACCGTCAAGGCGCCTCCATCATCATCGGTCGCAATCCATTGATTGATGATCATGTGTTCATAGTAGGGGCCGTTGAGTGCCGTGTGAGAAGAGATGCTTTCGTCGATCCAGGCATAGTCCATACGCGGGATGTCGGGAGAATCCTGCTCGAAAAGATCAATCAGATAATCAGGTACGTTGGATGCCGCCCAGTTACCGATGGTGACACCGACAACACTGGTCCAGCGGGTAATCTTCCGGGTGCTGGAGAGGCCTTCAAGGTCGTGTTCGATCAGGTAACGGGCCACTTCGGTCCCCATGCTGACTGACACCAGGTTGACCGCTTCTGCGTCAGGGGCCCGCTCGAGCACATGGATGATGTACTTTGCCACACGAAGGGCGTACTGGGGGATGCTGGTATACGCGGCATCCTCCAGGATATCTGTCAGCGAGTAATATTCAGGAGGGGTGCTGCCGTAGTATGTGGTTGCGGCGATTTGATTGGGTGCGGTGGAATCTTCCAGCCAGGTGGGTTGATCCAACATATCGGCCAGGACCTGGAGGTTATCGTCCCATTCATCCTCTCCAAATGTCCCCGCCGACAGATAACCCTCTGGATCATAGCCGTGTATGTGGATTATCACGGTAGTCGCAGGGTCATAGCTGGGTTCGGTATCATCGCCATTGGGCTTTCCAGGGCCGCCGTCGCCACCCGGTCCGCCTTGCCCTCCGCCTCCTGCACCCAACCCCGCAGCCTGGGCTGGCATCACGATCTCAGTGTTACCGTTGGTTGGGCATACCAGCATGGCAACGAGTGCGAGTAGCATCAATCCGAGTGCCTGACCTGTCATCCCTCTACTCCCATAATGCGTTCATCGCCTTTTTGTGAACCTGGATAAGGCAAGAGAATGCGGTGTCCAGATACTGCCGTCCCTATTTATATTCTAGTGGTTTACATACGTACTGGCGCATAGGAAGTTGGAACGTGCAGACAATAATCCTTTGTACAGATGTGAGACAGCGGCTGCCTTGGTTAATGATTGGCATGCCACCGAATGATCCAAGACCAACAGGAGCATTCACCAGGATAGGATGTCTCCGCAGCAGATGCCGCTACTTTATCAGCCTCTCTTTGACATAGGTGTTGATATCCAGGTAAGTGCCGGTAGACCAGCCTATAAAGACCATTGAAGCCGTCATCCAATGCAGCCACGCGGAGTCCGAGGTGACCATCTGAGTCAGATACCAACCGAGACAACCGCCGACGAATCCTCCCATCCACTTGGACCCGGCGGCAAAGAATACCCAGAGCGGGATGAGGGCGATATCCTCATTATCCTGAGTTCGCAATTTTGACATGGTTCGATACTCCTGACTCTATGGTCGGGCCATTCTGGCAGAAAACCGTGATTTCCAATACCTCAGGAAGGCCGGCATAACCATTTCATCAACAGTTGGTTTGCGCGGCGCCTGGAGCAAATGCATTGCTGAAACTGGGAAGCTGCCCGTCACGCTTCGTTTTGCGTTTCAATCAATCGTTTGATTTAATTGTTCTCGTCTGATTCCAAAACGACCTACCCCGCACTGATATCAGCACCGATGGGAAGACTGCAGCCAACCGACCCGAAAGCCGCCACTCGCGAGCGCCTCCTGGCGGCTTCCCTCAAGGCCTTCGGGCACAACGACTACCAAGCGGTCAGCACTCGGGCGATCGTCGAGCAGGCGGAGGCCAACATCTCAGCGATCTCCTATCACTTTGGTGGCAAGCAGCAGTTGTATCTCGCCACCGCCAGATTTCTGGCAGAATCGATCCACCATGCAATGCATGAAGGCTTGTCCGAGATTCAAGCAAAGGCCGTGAAAGCACCGGCAGACACCTGCCGAAAACTCCTCGGAGAACTGATCCAACTGCTGGTCTATAACAGCCTACAGGGTGAACTGAGTGCAGATGCCGCAGGTTTTATCTTTCGAGAACAGCACGATCCCACTGCGGCCTTCGACATTCTCTACCATGAGCTGATCGAACCCTTGCAGATCACCTACGCCAGTTTGCTCGCGGGTATTCTGGGTGAACGCCCGGAAGCCCGCGAGATCAAGCTGATAACCCACGCCCTGATGGGGCAGATCATGGTCTTTCGTATCTCCCAAACCACCATACTCCGGCGTCTACAGCATGACCGTTTTGATGCCCAGGACAGCCATGAGCTCGCCGAGCTCATCACCCGACTCACCCTCGCCGCCATCGACTCGCGGCTTAAAAAGGACAACCCTCATGATTGAAAAACATCGGTTCCGCGTGCTGTGGATCATTCCCCCCATAGTGCTCGGCTTACTGGTTCTGATGTTCATGGCTGGCAACAAACAACCCCCCGTGAAGGTCGAGAACGCCGAGGTCGTGCGCGCCGTCAGAACCATCAGCGTGCCACAGGTCGATCTGCAACCGGTCGCCGAGGGATACGGTGTCGTCCAACCCGCCATGGTCTGGACCGCTGTGGCGCAGGTGACCGGGCGGGTGATCGAGATGCATCCACGCCTGCGGGACGGTGAGATCATCTCGGCCAGCAGCCTGCTCTACCGAATCGACCCGGTGGATTATGAACTGACCCTGGCCCAGCTCGAAGCCGAGCTGGCGGAGATCCAAGTCCAGCAGGATAACACCGGAGACCTGTTGGCCATCGAGCAGCGCAACCTGAAACTGGCGAGCCGCGAGGCCGAACGCCTGAAAAAACTCGCCGATCAGGGCACCACCTCCCGCAGTCAGGCCGACGAGGCGGAACGCTCCATGCTCAATTCCCGCACCAATGTGCAAAATCTGCGCAATACCCTCGCCCTGCTCCCCACCCAGCGCCGGGTGATCGAAGCGAGACTCGCGCAGGCGCAACGGGATCTGGAAAACACCCGCATTCAGGCCCCGTTCAATCTGCGCATCGCCAATCTGGCGATGGAGGTCGATCAGTACGTGACCTCCGGCCAGAAGCTGTTCGAGGGCGACGGAGTGGACCGCGTCGAAGTGGTGGCCCAGGTGGCCCTGTCATCCCTGCGTCATCTGTTCATGGGCCGAGGTGACGGGCCACCCGATCCATCCCAGCTCGCCGATGGTCTGGCCGAATTTGCCGATCTTCGTCCCATCATCAGGCTGGATATGGGCGGTCACCAGGCCGAGTGGGAGGCCGAATTCGTCCGCTTTACCGATCGGATCGACAGCGAGACCCGCACCATCGGTGTGGTGGTCGCGCTCGACAGACCCTTCGAGAAGATCATTCCCGGCCGGCGCCCCCCTCTGTCCAAAGGCATGTTCGTCGACGTGCAACTGCGCGGCCGGACTCAACCCCGGCAGATCGTCATCCCGCGCAGTGCGCTTCGCGAGGGCAAGGTCCTGCTGGTGGACGAGCAACAGCGGTTGAAGATCGCTGAGGTGCAACGCCTCTACGACCAGGGCAACCTGAGTGTGATCCAGTCGGGGCTCGAGGCCGGTGAACAATTGGTGGTCACCGATCTGATACCCGCCGTGGCCGGCATGCGGTTAGAGCCGCAGCCGGACACCGAGCTGCAATCCGCGCTGTTGCAAGCCGCGGGAGGCATGCAATGATTGCCTGGTTCACCCATCATCCGACTGCCGCCAACCTATTGATGGGTGCCATCGTCCTGCTCGGTCTGGTGGCCTTGCCGGGTCTGCAGCGGGAGACCTTTCCCGAGATCGAGAATGACAAGGTCGAAGTACGCGTCATCTATAAAGGCGCCACGGCTGCAGAGGTGGAAGACGCAATCTGCCGCCGCCTCGAGGACGCCACCGAGAGCGTGGTCGGGCTGGATGAGAGCCGCTGCGAATCCAGTGAAGGCCAGGGGGTTGCCACCCTGGTGAAACGGGAAGGGACTCAGATGGCGCGTTTTCTCGACGACATAAAATCCAATGTGGATGCGATCGACGACTTTCCCGCGGAAACCGAACTGCCGATCGTCGAGGAGCTCGGTCGCACCGATGCGGTGGTCTCGATCGCCATCACCGGCGCAGACGATCCGGTCACCCTCAAGGCCTATGCCGAGACAGTCAAAGCGCGCCTGCAACAGGCGGCCGAGGTGGCAGAGGTCACGGTTCAGGGCTTCTCCGACCACCAACTGCGCATCGAGGTACCGGTGCAGCGCCTTCGCCAGTTCGGCCTGTCGGCCGCGGATATCGCCGATGCGGTGCAGCGGCAGAGCGTCGGCACACCGCTCGGACAATTGGAGGGCGCGCAGGAGGATATCCTGCTGCGCTTCAACGATCAGCGCAAGAGCATTGCAGCCCTGCAGAATCTGGTTGTCATTTCCGGCCAGACCGGGGCATCGATCAAGCTGGGAGAAATCGCCAGTATCAGTGACCGCTTCGAACGGGACGAGAACAAGATCCTGTTCGACGGTAAGCGCGCCGCGATCCTCAATGTCACCAAAACCAGCGCTCAGGACACTCTCAGCGTCTATGATCAGATCGCCGCTTTTGTCAGCACGCAACAGGCACAGGCGCCGGCGGGGATCAGCCTGGTCTTGACGCAGGACCGATCCTCGATCGTCCGCGATCGTCTCGATATGCTACTGAGCAACGGACTCGCCGGCCTGGTGCTGGTCTTCCTGGTGCTCTGGTTGTTCTTCAGTCTGCGATACAGTTTCTGGGTGACCATGGGTCTGCCGATATCCTTTCTGGGCGGTCTGTTCGTCCTGCCCTTGCTCGGCATCACCATCAACATGATCTCCATGGTGGGACTGCTGATCGGCATCGGCTTGTTGATGGACGATGCCATCGTCATCGCCGAAAACATCGCGGCCCGCCTGGGTCGCGGCGACAAACCCATGCAGGCCGCCGTCACCGGGGTCAAACAGGTGCTGCCGGGCATCGCCTCCTCCTTCACCACCACGGTGTTGGTATTCGGCTCGCTGGCCTTCATCAGCGGCGAGATCGGACAGATCCTACGAGTCCTCCCGACGGTGCTGCTGGTGGTTCTCTCGGTGAGTCTGATTGAAGCCTTTCTGATCCTGCCGAATCATCTTGGTCATTCCCTCGAGCACATGCAGAACCGCCGGGATTCTCGTTTCCGACAGGCCTTCGAACGCGGCTTCGACAAACTGCGCGAACGCTTTTTCGGACCTGTGCTCGAATTTGCCATCGATTACCGCTACCTGACCCTCGGCATCGTCATCCTGCTGCTGATGCTGGCAATCGCCATGCCGGTGGGCGGCAAGCTCAAGTTCGTCGGCTTTCCGTCTATCGAGGGGGATATTGTCGAGGCCCGTGTACTACTCCCTCAGGGCACCCCGTTGGCACGCACCGAGGCGGTCGTCAAACAGCTCACCGACGCCCTGCAACAGACCAATCAACATTACAAACCCCAACAACCGGGCGGGCAGGACCTGGTCAGACATGTCACCGTCATCTACGGTGAGAATCCCGACGCCCATGAATCAGGGCCCCACGTGGCCCGCATCGTCGCCGACCTGCTCAGCGGCGAGGAGCGCGATGCCTCAATCGAGGAGTTCCGCCAGATCTGGCGGGAAAATACCGGCCGGTTGGCGGATGTCATCACCATCACCTTCACCGAGCCGACCATCGGACCCGGCGGCCGCCAACTGGATATCCGCCTCATCGGCAGCAACCTGGATCACCTCAAGTCGGCGGCCGCCGAGGTGCAGGATTGGCTGGGCAGCTATGCCGGTGTGACGGACCTGAACGATGACCTGCGCCCGGGCAAGCGGGAATACCAGTTCAATCTGAAGGAGAGTGCCGGTGTGCTGGGGCTGGATGCGCAGACGGTGGCCAATCAGTTGCGTGCCGCTTTTCAGGGGATCAAGGTGGACGAGTTTCCGGTGGGCACCGAGACCTACGAAGTGGATCTGCGTCTGATTGCCAGCAACCGCGGCGACAGCGGTGACCTGGCGCAGATCAGCATCGTCGGCCGCGATGGCGCGCTGATCCCACTGGATGTCGCGGTAGACATCCGGGAGTCCCGCGGCTGGGCACGGATCAACCGGGTGGACGGCGAACGCGCCGTGACCATCCAGGGAGATGTGCAAAGCGAGATTGCCAACGCCCAGGAACTTCTCACCCTCGCCGGCCGGGAGCTGTTCCCGAAACTCCGGGAGAGATATCCGGGGCTGCGCGTGGATATTCAGGGCCAGAGCAAGGAATCGGCCAAGACCGGAGCTTCCATCGTCCGTAACGTACTGCTCGGCATGGCCGGTATATACATATTGCTGGCCCTGCAGTTCCGTGGCTACCTGGCACCGGTGACCGTCATGTCGGTAATCCCGACCGCCCTGATCGGCGTGGTCTTCGGCCATCTGGCCTTGGGTCTGGACCTGACCCTGCCGAGCATCATCGGCATGGCCTCCCTGTTCGGTGTGGTGGTCAATGATTCGATCCTGCTGGTGGTGTTCATTCGGGACGCCCGGACGCATGGCGTACCGGTGCCAGTCGCCGCCAAACAGGCCGGTCATGCGCGCTTCCGGCCGATCCTGTTGACCTCGATCACCACCATTGCCGGTCTGATGCCGCTGCTCACCGAAACCAGCCTGCAGGCCCAGATCCTGATCCCCCTGGCTACCAGTCTGGCCTTCGGTCTGACCTCGGCCACGCTGACCGCGATTTTTCTGGTCCCCGCCATCTATTGTGTAATGGACGATTTCAATGCCTTGGGTGAGGTCGAACCGAGCCACCACTCGGAAACCGCCAGGTGAGGTATTGCTTGATCCGTTGTCGTAGCTGACTTGCCAGGTCCCCGACAGAGATGATCATTGACAAAGGCACTTGACTAGACCGACCGGTCAACTATAATCCTGATCCATGAACGCCGCCATCAACACTCGCCAACGCATTCTGCGAAGTGCCCGTGACCTGATCTATGCACGCAGCTATTCCGAGGTCGGGGTTGCCGCGATCTGTGACTCTGCCGGGGTAAAGAAGGGTAGTTTCTATCATTTCTTTCCTTCCAAGCAGGAGCTGACCCTGGCGGTACTCGACGAGTTTTTCCTGGAATTCAAGGAGCAGATCTTCGCCGAGGCTTTTTCAGAGCGCCTCACCCCACTGAATCGATTGCGTAGACTCGCGGAGCTGGCCTATCGGTTTCAGAAGGAGATCGCCGATGTCACCGGCCACACCCTCGGCTGTCCGTTCGGCAATATCGCCGCTGAGATGAGCACTCAGGACGAGAAACTCCGGCACAAGGTGGCAACGGTGTTAGGTCAAATGGAAGCGCATATTCGGGACACCCTGGAAGCAGCCGTCGCCTGCGGCGAGGTGAATAACATTGACGTTCCCACCACGGCCAAGGCGATGCTCGCCTATGCGGAAGGCATCATGCTGCTGGCCAAGACCCGGAATGATCCTGAAGTCGTACGGGAACTGATGCCGGCCATGGCCGATATCCGGATCAGAACATAAAAAATTTTTACCTCCGGTCTTTACCGACCGGTCAACTATAGGAGAAAGACGATGCAAAGTGCCAATGCCACACTCGACGCCAGAGAACTCAACTGCCCTCTGCCGATTCTGAAAACCAAGAAAGCATTGACCGGGCTGAATCCTGGAAAGGTTCTGACGATGCTCGCTTCCGATCCGGGATCGGTGAAAGACATGGAATCGTTCTGCCAGCAGACCGGCAATGAACTGCTGGAATCGTCGGCAAACGGCGGTGAATTCCATTTTCTCATCCGCAAGGCCTGAGCAGGAGTAACACCATGCAATCGATAAACAGTGCCAATGCGACCAATCCCACCGAACTCGATGCCTGGTTCGATCAACGCTTCGAGAAAAAGCTGGCGGAACGTGAGGCGTGCCATGTGCCGAGCATGACCATTATCGCCACCAAGGGCACCCTGGACATGGCCTATCCACCGTTCATCCTTGCTTCCACAGCCGCCGCGCTGGGTTGGGACGTGTCGATCTTTTTCACCTTCTACGGCCTGACCCTGTTGAAGCGGGAGCTGGACCTGAAGGTCACGCCCCTGGGCAACCCGGCCATGCCGATGAGGCTGCCCAACGGGCCGGACTGGCTCAGAGGCAAGGAGCTTAAAATCCCCACCAGCCTGATGGCCAATCTGCCGGGCTTTCAGGACGCAGCGAGCAGCCTGATGAAGAAGGGTATGCGGGAGAAAGGCGTGGCAAGCATCGATGAACTCAGAGCCATGTGTGTCGAGGCGGATGTCAAGCTGATTGCCTGTCAGATGACCGTGGACTTGTTCGACTGGAAGCGCGACGAGTTTATGGACGGCATCGCCGACTGGGTGGGCGCCGCCAGCTTTCTGCCGATCGCGCAGCGCTCCGATGTCAACCTGTTCGTTTGAGTGCGCAATGAATGTCAATCTGAGGAGCAAACCATGACGATCAATACAGGTGCCAATGGCAATCGTATGAATCAAACCAGACGTTGGATCTAATAGAGTCCATATGACAATCAACCACAGAAACAAGGAGAAGAGTCATGCCCTTGATCAGTATCATCGAACCGGAAGACGCCCAAGGCGCGCTGGCGGAAATCTACACAGATATCAACGAGCTGTTCGGCTTCGTGCCCAACGCCATGAAACTGGACAGCATCAATCCCGAGCATCTGTCACGCCACTGGAGCGGCATCAAGCAGGCGGTTCAACACCCCAGCCTGTCACAAAAAATGCTGACGCTGATTCGGCTGATAATCTCCGAGGCTCAGGCCTGTGAATACTGCATCGGGCTGAATGCAGGGCTGTTGATCCAGATGCATGGGATGAGCCAGAACCAGGTTAATGAGGTGGCAAAAGACCCCAGCCGGGCTCCATTGGATGAGAAGGAGAAGGCGCTACTGAGCTTTGTTGTCAGGGCCATCGAAGATTCTAACCGCGTGACCGCGGAAGAGATTGAAACGCTGAAGGCAGTCGGGAACAGCGAGCGGGAGATCTTCGATGCCCTGGCCCATGGGACCCAGCAGGTGGCGGGCGACATCATGCTCAACGCCTTCAAGGTCGAGGCGGACATGCACCACTGAGAACGTCATCACGATGAGGGCGATGCCGGATGACAGTTCGCCCATCTGACCCACAGGGATGTGGAAAATCGAACGAACCAGGAGCAGTTGTCTGAGCAAGCATTGGTCGATCCACCTACATATTCAGCCTCCCCTAGATCTCGCGCAAGCCCTCCGAGGGTTCGATGCGCGCCGCTCGATAACCGGCCATACCAGCCGCCAGAAAGGCGGACAAGAGGGTCAGCCCCAGGGCGATAAGGAAATGCTCGGGCAGCAGACTGCAGACCTGATCACCCTGCTCCAACTGTTTGGCGAACATCTTGTTGATGATGAAGGAGACGCCCAGATAGATCAGGGAGGCGGTTACCCAGCCCAGCACGGCGGTGTAAAAAGACTGGATCACCGGAAACCAGACAATGTCGCCGGTGCGAAAGCCCACCAGGCGCAGCACGCTAAGTTCCTTGCGTTTTCGATCCACATTCGCCCACAAACTGGCCCCCAGAGAAAAGGAGAAACCCAGCAGGCCGATCACTGCGATCACCCAGAAGACCGCCGTCAGATTGCGGTCCATGTTACGCACGATTTCGATATCCGCAGCCCGTGTGCGCACCTCGATACCGAGTTTTTCCAGGGCCTTGCTGATCGGCGAGACATCGTAGATAGAGCGGGTGTAAAGACGAAAACTGGGATAGGTCCGATCCTTGTCATCTGCCAGACTGCCCTCCCAACCCAGCTCGGGAACGGCGCGCCCATCGCGAAAGTCCTCTGCGGCTTCGACCAGGGCCAATGATACGAAGGCGCCGTCCCGACTGAAGCTGCCGGGTGGAGCGATGTCCGTCACCTCAAGGTCGAGGTGTACCCGTTCACTGCTGCCCTGGAAGCGCCGGGCGAGACTGCCACCGATACGGTCCCCCTTTTGTACATTGAGTTTCTGCGCGGCCGTTTCCGAGAGCACGAGTTGCTGCAGCTCCCCGGGGATGACGCGCCCCGGCAACAGGGGATCGCCCCGAGCGGTCGGGATCATCTCCACCGACAGGATGCGGCTCGCTTCTGTGCTTTTCAACTGGATGGTGGCGGCGATGGCCCGGGTGCGGGGAATGATAAAGGCCACTTCCGGGCGACTGCGCAGCTTATCGATCCATGGCGCATCGTAGCGGCCACTACCCACAGGGCGGATCTCCTGGTTGCGGGGGTCTTCGATCAGGTTGTCGAGCATGCTGCCGATGATGCCGACCTTGAGCCCGAACAGGATCATCATGGGTCCCAATACAGCGGCCAGCGCCAGAACGAAGAAGCCCGACATCTGCCACTCGTTGTGGTAGTCCCGGCTGGCCAGCCAGAATAGGTTCCTGACCCGCTTCAGCATCAACCCTTCACCACGGTTTCGGTCATGCTGCCATCCTTGTGCCGCTGAGTTCGATGTGACAGGTGGCGCAGACCGAGCCGGTTGATATGCCGCCAGGCATGGCTGGCGAGGATCACCGTGATATTCAGCTCATCCACCAGCTCGATGAACAGGGACATGATGCGTTCCGCTGCGATCGGGTCGAGGGAGGCGGTCGGTTCATCGGCGATCACGATAGAAGGCCGGTGGGCCAGGGCTCTGCCGATCGCCACGCGCTGCCGCTCCCCCACCGAGAGCAGATGAGGCAGTTTGTCCAGGTGTCGTTTGATGCCCAGATCCCCTGCCAGTACCTCGATCAGATCGTCATCCGGCATATCCAACATGCGTCGGGACAGGTTCATGTTCTCGCGCACGGTCAGATAGGGCAGCAGTCCGCCGGTCTGCATCACATAGCCGATGCGCAAGCGGCGCAAATCGCCCAGCCGATTGAGCTGCTTGCGACGCCAGAGCTCGGCGATGTCCACCGGGTCGGCGCCCCGCTCGGGGCGAAAACGGAAGGAGCCGATAGAGCTGGGCTTGAGGGTCATGGAGAGCATGTCGAGCAGGGTGCTCTTGCCGCAGCCACTCTCACCGATCAGGGCGATCTTTTCCCCCAGGGCAATCTGCAGGCTGGGCACCCGCAGACGAAAGGCCACCCCCTCCGCCTCACGGGTCTTGATCACATCACGTAGATGTTAGATGAGGACCTTGTCCCCGAGGTGACCCGGTACATCCTGGGCTTCCGCTGGGTTCACAGTCAGGGCAGCATCTCCAGAGCAATGGGAAACACGGAGTCACCGGAGATTGCGGTACCGTCGAGGGAGACCCAGAGATCGGTATGATCATGCAATACCTGGTAGTAGTTGATCTTCTCCTCCAGACGATGGATAAAGGCGACCTGCTCCCGGGCCGGCCAGTCCTGCCAGTTTTCCAGGGAGAGGTTCATGACTTCGCCGGTGTAGGGTAGATCCTCGATATACTCGCGCATGAAGCCCATGTCGGCGAGATTGCCCTCTCGCGCGCCGGTCACCCGGGTGGTGCTGCCAAGCTGCTCCGGGTCACGCGAGATGGTGGCCGCCAGGCTCTTCAGGTCGTTCAGGAAGGTGCGGGGGGACAGCAAACCCTCTTCCGCAGTCTCCAGCACCTGCCGCATAATGCTGTGCAAATCACTGAGCTGGTCCCGGGTCAGCAACACTCGGACATCCAGGGTGCGGCGGGTCGGATCTTTGAAGTCATGGTCGATCAACCAGGCGTTGAAGACGTTGGGGATGTGCTGGTCCTCACCCTGTTGGAGATAGCGCATCTGCAGCGCATAACCCAGCTTGGCCACTTTGGCCTGAAACTCGGCAAGCTGATCCGGCTCCTCAGCGGATTTCGGCTGTGGTTCGGGTACGGCCGGTTGCATCCGGGCACCGGCAGAGGCGATGGCCGCTACCTTCACCTGATCGGTGATCTGTTGCGCCAGAGCGTCCAAAACGCGTCCGAAGCGCTGCACATCTCCGGTCTCGACACCGAAGTAGAAGCTACCGATTCCAGGATAGTAAGACAGATCTCGATAGCGCTGCTCCGCCCGCTCGTGATTGGCGAACAAGGCCGGGGTCAACAAATGCAGAACCGACAGGGCAATGCCCTTGTTCTGGGCCAGGCGCCGCAGGCTCTCACTGGACATGCCGGTGCCGGACAGCGGGTCATAGGCGTCGCGAGGGCCGGCATCGGTAATGAGCACTACGTAACGGGCATCCTGTCCCTCCCAATTGATGCCGGCGATGGCCTCGTTGATACCGGCATAGCTGTCTTCGATGAAGCCCTGACTGGAGGCGGTGGATGCCTTCAGGTTTGTGACCTGCTTGAAAAAGCTCTCCGCATTCTGCCCCTGCTGCAGATCCACATAGGTCTTGGTCAGATACTCGAGTCCAGGTGCTGCCCGGGGATTGTCACGGAAGGCGATCAGACCGAAGCTGACGTCGCCGGTAAGGTCCTCTTTGGTGATGGTATCGTAGATCTTGCGCACCGCTTCCCGGGTCCGTTTGATGTACGGGTCCATGGAGAGGGTGGAGTCGATAACGAAAACCACCCCGGAGCGGAAGCGCTTGTCTGGCTTGCCTGCAACGGTTTGTTCCAGCGTCTCAACCACCGCCGGTTTGGCCTTTTCAGACTGCAACGGTACACTCGAGACTTGCAGGATACGGGCCGTTTCACTACCCAGATAGACATCCTCGTGATCGCGAATGGGCACCAGATAGAAGTCCTTAAGGATATCCACATAGGTCTTGGGCTGAATCGCGACCACCGGGGAGTCTGCATTCAGCTCACCGCTCACCGCCGCCGCATACAATGATTCGTAGGCCTTGTCGTCCTGACTATCAACCAGTGACCTTAGACTCTGCTGGTCTCGAAACAATAACACCCGGTCGTTACCGACCGGATCGCGGAATGCCACGGTCAAACCCTGGTTCCAGGGAATCAGATCCTCCTCTGAGGCCCAACCGGCGATGTTACCGTGCCGGTTGCTGCCCAACTGCAACCAGTTGGTGCCATTGAGCTGTTTCTTGGCATAAACGTAATAGGCGTTGAAAGGGGTGGTCTTGGTGCCCTCCCCTCGCTGCGCCTCTGCGAACATCAGGGCGCCGGGTTTAGTCAGCACCCTTTGGTAGAGTGATTGCTTGTTGGGCATCAACAGGGGGCGGGCGGTCGTTGCACTGGCCAGGCTTTGCCCTCCAAGCAGGAGACACACTCCCCAGATCAGAATAAGATTTCTCAAAGACATTGGTTTACTTCCAGTTCAGTAACAGGCGCTGGGCACTCAAATCACCCGCTTGAGCCGCCGCTTCGATACTGTTGCGCAACACCTGTAAATTCTCCACTGCACCCTCGACATCTCTGTCTACGGCGATGGTATACCATTTGTGGGCCTGTACCGGATCAGGTTTCTCCAGCAGGTCACTGCCGGGCTCGAAAAAGGCCGGATCGTGCATCTTGGCCAATTGGAGAGCGGATGGGCCATGCCCTCGGCGCGCCGCAAAAAAGTACAGCAGGTAGGCATCGGTGTTCGAGGTCTGATGACGATGTTCAGCAGCCCTTTCGAACAATTGGTCCATGCTGAGATCTTGTTCACCCAGGCGTATGGCGCTGATCAGTGAGCGGGCTGATTCGCCTGCGACGATATCGGTGACAGCCTCTGCGCGTAATGCAGCGATGTCCGCAGTGGCCGCAACCGGTGCCGCCGTGGTGTCTTGTGCATCATTCGCATCAGTCGTGCTGGCGGTGGCCCGGGTCTTCGCCGTCTTTTCAATCGATACCTGACTCGCTGATGGTTTGGATGCCTCGATGCGGTTGTGAATCGCAGGATCGCCCGCCTCACTCAGTGGTGCATCAAGCTCGATCTCCTGCTCCGGGGACTGCCAGCTGTAATACCCCACAACGATCAGCACAAAAGCTATTATTACTATATAAAATAAATAGTTACGATCCTTGTCTTGAGTATCGACAAGGCCGGAATAGTCTTCCGGTTGGGAGGAATCAGAAGTCACCATGACAGATTAAATAAATACAGAGCAGGGTTGAAAATTTTTCGAATCATCACCCGACCCCCACGCCTGAGCATCGGATCGGAAACCCAATTTGACCAGATCAACACGGCAAAATCCACCATTCGCTGCACAGCGACTTGCCCTTACGACGAATTAATCGGTAAATGAAAGACTCTTATTTGAGCCTTGCGTGGACAACCGATATGTTATGGAAACATACATCGAGCTGATTGGAAGTGGTCAATGAACAAGGAATGTGGAGTCATCCATTTATTTTTTGTTGTTCTGACATTGGGTTGCATCAGTCTGGATGCCGTTGCCGAATCACAGTACGAATTAAATTCTATCTATGCGAACGGGTTCGTCCGTCCTCCCCTGGAAATTCTCATCGACGAAGCGCAGGATCTGAGTATCGAGCAAGTGGTCTCGACTCCCATCGCCTCCGGATTTACAAAACTCGCGACAGAACAACGACACCTGGGATTCACCGGTCAGGTGGTCTGGCTTCGCGTTGGCCTGGATGGCATCCAGAGCGGAGATAAACCGATACTGTTGGAAATGAACTATCCACTGATCGACCGGATTACCCTGTTTGATCTGACCGGTGACACGTATCGCTCTCGTAGCGCAGGTGACAGGGTCCCATTCAAGCGAAGAGACCTGCAATTCCGCAATCCCGTTTTCGTTCTCGATCCGGCAACTCTCTCGAGTAAAATGCTCTACCTAAGACTGGAAACAGAAGGCAGCATGCCCTTGGACCTGCGTCTCTGGTCACCCGTGGCCTTTGCCGAATATCTGGGATTCAGTCAGCTTTGGTTCGGTGCCTATTACGGCTTGATCTTCGTCCTGGCATTGACGGCACTGGCATTTTTTTTCTATCTGCGCAGTTCTCTGTTTTTGACTTACAGTCTGTTTTTAGGCAGCTTTTTGCTCTTGCAGATGGTATTGAACGGTTTCGCCTTTCAGTATTTGTGGCCCAATCAGACCTGGTGGGCGACTCATTCGGTCGTACCTCTGATTTCAGCCATATTGGTATTCGGCCTGTTCTTTTCGGGGAGGTTCCTCGGGGTCTGGGGCGGGATCGGCTGGATCAAACGCTCATTTCAGGTACAAATCCTACTGACACTGCCAATTATCTATATCGGACTGGCGATTGACTACAGGTACGGGGTGATCTTGATCATTGGTCTCAGCATGATCGTCTTGATCAGCATTGCGCTGGCGGCAGTTACCGCCAGTTTTCGCGGCCTGAAGCCCGCCCGGCCCTTCCTGTTTGCCTATGGTTTTTTCCTGATAGGCGCACTTTTCTCCTGCCTGACCTACCTCGGTCTGATTCCTTATCATTTCCTTAGTATCAACGCCATTCAGGTCGGTTCGGTATTCGTGGTTTTGATCCTCTCATTGGCAATGGCAGATCGCATGCAGGCCCTGAGGCAGGCCAAGGATGATGCCCAGTCTAAGGCCGCACACTATATGCACCAGCTGAACACCGAACTGGAACATCTGGTGGAAAGCCGGACCCAGGCCCTGGTTAACAGCAACCGGCTGCTCAAGGAGCAGACCATGCGTGACAGCCTGACCGGGACCCTCAACCACCGTGCCATTTTGGAACGCCTGGAAGAAGAACTCGAGGCGGCCAAACGCTACAAGAATCCTATCGCGGCGGTCATGCTTGACCTCGATTTTTTCAAACAGCTAAACGATCGCTACGGCCATCAAGCCGGCGACTCCATGCTCATCAAAGTGGCCAGGCTGCTGGAAAAGAGCATGCGCAAGTCGGATCATTGTGGTCGGTATGGCGGTGAAGAGTTTCTCGTGATACTGAGTCATGTCAGCCGTTTGCAGGCCATGGAGTGGGCTGAGCGCATTCGCCGGCAAATCGCCGCGACCACCCTGAACGGCACCCAGGAATCTGGATGTACCTGCAGTCTAGGGGTCGCGGTCTATCTACCGGACCAGGAAACCGCTATCACAGCGGAGAAACTGATCAACCTGGCAGACCGCCTGTTGTACAAATCGAAACATGAGGGGCGTAACCGGGTCTCCATTGCGGTGACCCGAGACGCTGAGCGCTATGGCATTGACCTGGTCGGTAGAAACGCGATAGACCCCGCCAGTTAAGCGTATGTCAACCGTTGATTTGTCGGATGATGAGATCCCGCATGGCACAGAGATTCCGATCCGAGACACGACTGTGGGTGGGTAAGGTCAGGATACGTTCAGCGAATGATCGGGCCTGAGGAAATGGACCTTGTTTCTCCAGCAGTCGCTGCACTCCCGATATCTCCGGCAGGATGACCGGATACATCAGTGAGGGACCCAGGCCCGCCCGGCGTAACGCATGAAACAGACTGTGCCTTGTGGCGGGGGCAACCAGGAGTGGATAACGCAACAACCTGCGGTCGATCGGTGTGCCGGTGCTCTTGGGCAGATCGACAAGCCCAGCTTCATCACTCCCCAAATCCTGGAAGCTCGCCCTCAGCCAATGGTATGTATCTCTTGGCTGTCTCCGGTAGGCATCGATGTTGGCCGGCAAGAGCGCCAAACGCGTCGCATCCATGGCTCCCAGGTCGGTCAATGGATGGTACCGGGTCTCTCCCAGATGTAGGAACGGCAAGCCCTGTGGCGCCCAATAGAGATGCGGCGAAATCATCCGGTTATAAAGTCCAGCCTTCAGCCGATACATGGCACTGGAGGGCCATCCTTTGAAGACTTGTTCTTCTGGTGCCGGTAACAGATCCCTTAGCTGCTGATCCCTAGACAAAACCGCTCCACCACCTAACAGGCTGACCGGTTTGCCCCGCCCAAAACTGATCACGACCAGGTCGCCCTGCCAGAAGCTCGACTCGCCGCCATTAGGGAACGCTTGCGCACTGTCTTCGATAAGCAAGATATCCCGGGAGGATGCCAACTCTCTGAGAATCCGGAATCTTTCGGAAATCCCAAAAAGATCGACCGCAACGATCCCGACTGTGGAGTCGGTTAGCTTTGCTGGCAGTTGTTGCAGGTCCACCCAGGGCCGGTTTCTCTCCAGATCGACCAGCACCGGTCTGAGACCGGCAAAGCTCGCGGCGCTGATCAGATCCGGACAACCGTAGGCAGGCAAAACGACCTCCGGTCGCTCGACCGGCTTGCGCTTTTTCGCGGCAATCAGCGCGGCGGCAAGGGCGGCCGTGCCTGATACGTAAAAGGTGCCATGGTATGGAGAAAAGCACCGATCCAATCGGCACGCCGGATCACGCGACCCGGACAAGACCACAGGATTGCCGACGGGGGGCTGTTGATAGAACATCTAGCGTTGTGAGGGTGTCCAGACCGTCATGCGCTTACCTAACAGGAAGGCGACCGTTGCCTGCGCCAAGGCAAGGTTGGTCTGCACGAAAAAGAAGACGATGCGGACCAGGGTATTCTGGCGAAACGCGGCTGACAGCCAGCCCACCAGAGCCAGTCCATAGAACAGCACCTGGGCCAGCAGCGCCAGGGTGTAGACAATCCCCTCACCCTGCAGCAACAGAGTGAGGATGAAAAACAGCAGCATGAACCAAGGCACGCCCCAGCGCATGACCTTGTGGCTCCAGACCTGGAAAGCGAACAAGCCCATGCGGTATGGATTTAGCACCTCGGGGTGACGGGCGATCGCGGTGATGCCGCGAATGACCGTGCGCATCTTACGCCGGTACTCCAGGCCTGGATCCTTCACGTCTTTGTAGATACCGACCACATCAGCACTACTGATGGCGACCAGGCCCTGCTTGGCGCTGTTGAGCGCAGTGTTAAAATCGCTGGGGGCATAGATATCCCATTCCTCGCAGACCTCGCGGCGGGCCGCGAAGAAAGAACCACTCAGGCCGACCAGCCCGGCGCGGTCTGACTCCAGACGCCTCAGCCACATCTCATATTTTACATAGGCGCCCTCACCAACCACCTGGCCGTCGTTGCTGATGAAACGATCCTCGCTGGAGAGCGCTCCAACCCGCGCATCGGCAAATTGGTCGGCGAGAATTCGCATGGCATCCTGGGGGATCATCGTTGCGACGTCTGAAAAGACCAGAATTTCTCCAGCTGAGGCCCGAATCGCACATAATTGGGCATACTCCTTGCCTTTACGCTCATCAGCCCGTACCAGACGGATACCCTGCTCCGCATATGACGTTACGATTTGATCCGTAGCATCAGTAGAAAAGTACGATGCTACGATAATCTCCAATCGTTCTTGTGG
>JAAUXZ010040363.1_pt1 | contig 22203 bp, 15 predicted proteins | sample 7278131 | NCBI WGS metagenome assembly JAAUXZ01 (sample SAMN14350119, study PRJNA611818) | marine sediment metagenome | isolation source: surface marine sediment (3m) | place: French Polynesia: Moorea | collected 2018-08 | reverse complement strand
GCTATTCAGAGCAGGCCAGCAAATTACGCCGGGCGATCGCCATCGCGGTGGACTACGAGGAGTATATTTCCATCTTCCGCAATGGTCGTGGCGTCGCCGGACAGGGACCGATCGCACCAGGGATATTTGGCCACAAAACGGGCGAGGAGGGGATCAACCCAGAGGTTTATACCTGGCAAAACGGCCGACCGCAGCGCCGTCCGTTGGAAGATGCCAGGCGCCTGCTGGCCGAGGCCGGTTATGCCGACGGGATCGATCCGCAAACCGGGCAGCCGTTAATTCTGTTTTTCGATACCGTCGGTAGTGGGCCGGAACGAAAAGCGGTGCTGGCCTGGTGGCGCAAGCAATTCGATAAGCTCAATATCCAGCTGGTCATCCGCAATACCGACTATAACCGCTTCCGCGACAAGATGAGCAAGGGCACCGCGCAGATGTTTCAATGGGGCTGGAACGCGGATTATCCTGACCCGGAAAATTTCATGTTTCTGTTGTATGGCCCGAATAGCAAGGTTGAAACCCAGGGCGCAAATTCATCCAACTACAAGAATCCGGAATTTGACCGTCTGTTCGAGCAAATGAAAGACATGCAAAACGGGCCAGAGCGGCAGCAACTCATCGATCGAATGATCGAGATCCTGCGTCATGACAGTCCCTGGCTCTGGGGTTTTTATCCGCTGGATTATTCCCTTTACCATGCCTGGTATTTCAATGCCAAACCCAACTCGATGGCACATAACACGATGATGTACAAACGCATCGATGCCGGATTGAGACAGCAGCGGCAGAATGACTGGAACCAGCCGGTGCTATGGCCGCTGCTGACGCTACTGGTGCTCTTTTTGCTGTCGCTGATCCCGGCCTGGCGCAGCTGGAGAAGAAACGAGACCGAGAGTCAGATTAGATTAGCTGACCGGGCGGAAGGTTGATGGGTGCCTATATCACGCGTCGGATCCTGTATGCGATTCCGCTGCTGATCGGGGTCAACCTGATTACCTTCGCGTTGTTCTTCACGGTTAATTCGCCCGATGATGTTGCGCGCATGCATCTCGGTCAGAAACGGGTCAACCCGGAACAGATCGAAACCTGGAAGCAGGAGCGTGGTTACGACAAGCCCTTGCTGTATAACCAGCAGGTCAGTGGTCTGGCGAGTCTGAGCGATACCATATTTTTCCAGAAATCGGTTCGCCTGTTCATCTTCGATTTCGGCCGTTCCGACAGTGGCCGTGATATCAGCTGGGATATCCAGCAACGGATGTGGCCGAGTCTGGCCCTGGCCATTCCCAGCCTGCTGGTCGGGTTACTGGTGAACATCACCTTTGCTCTGCTGATTGCATTCTTTCGCGGCACCTATATCGACCTGTGGGGGGTGATTCTGTGCGTCGCCCTGATGTCGATATCCGGCCTGTTCTATATCGTCAGCGGCCAGTGGCTGATCAGTAAGTTATGGCACCTGGTACCGATCTCGGGCTATGCAGGAGGCTGGGATGCCCTGAAGTTCCTGATCCTGCCGGTCATCATCGGCGTCATCAGTGGCATCGGCTCCGGTACCCGCTGGTATCGCAGCATCTTCCTCGAAGAAATCAACCGCGACTATGTCAGGACCGCGCGCGCCAAGGGCTTGTCCGAGTTGAGGGTGTTATTTCGCCATGTGTTGAAAAACGGCATGATCCCGATCCTGACCGGGGTCGTGGTGGTGTTGCCGATGTTATTCATGGGCAGCCTGGTGACCGAATCCTTTTTCGGTATTCCCGGCCTCGGCAGCTATACCATCGATGCTATCCAGAGCCAGGATTTCGCGATCGTGCGCTCGATGGTGTTTCTCGGCTCGGTACTGTATATCATCGGCCTGGTGCTGACCGATATCTCCTATACCCTGGTCGACCCCAGGGTCCAGTTTGCATGATGGGGTCTGTATGTCACCGGTAATCCTGTGGACCGACGCGTTGGTTTTTATCCTGCTGACTGCGATCGTGGCGGGCTCCTGGGGCGTCCGCAACAACCGCCAGTTCATGCAACAGTTTCATTCGGTATTCAGCTCGCGGGTCGGCGCCGCGGCGGCGGTGGTGCTGATGTTTTATGTCATCATCGGGCTGCTGGATTCACTGCATTTCCGGTTGTCCACGGTCGATGCCGAAGGCGAACAAAGCCTGTCGCCGCAGGTCCTCAGCGTGTTGGACTATGCATTGCTGGATTTGAAGGAATCCACCGAGAAATCCTATTCGGCCCCGTTTGCCCGGACCCTGTATGTCAAGGAGACGCTGGAGGTCAATGGCGAACAGCTCCGGATGTATCCCGCTCTGGAAAAACGGGCCCGGCATCTGGCGGCTGATGATTCGCTGCCGGCGGATGTGATCGGCAAGACGTTCATCGGTCTGGGCATCGGTGGGTTGATCGGTCTGCTATTGATCTATGGCCTGGGCATGCTCAACCGGCGGGGATTCAGGGCCATGTTTGCGCCCTCGGATGCGATTCAATGGTGCAGCATTTCGCTGACGATCCTTGCAATTTCGGCGATTTTCGCTGTAATTTTGTACTTATCTGCCTATTATCACGTGCTCGGCACCGACAAGGTCGGGCAGGATGTCCTGTACCTGAGCCTGAAGAGCATCCGCACCGGTCTGGTCATCGGTACCCTGACTACCCTGATTATGCTGCCGATCGCGATCCTGCTCGGGATCATGGCCGGTTATTATCGTTCCTGGACCGATGATGTCATTCAGTACCTGTACACCACGCTGAATTCGATCCCGGGTATCCTGTTGATCGCGGCCGCGGTGCTGATGCTGCAGGTATTCATGGATAACAACCCGGACATGTTTACCTCGATCGAGGAGCGCTCCGATGCGCGCCTGTTCTTCCTCTGCCTGATTCTCGGCATAACCTCCTGGACCGGCCTGTGCCGGTTGCTGCGCGGTGAGACCCTGAAACTCAGGGAGCTGGATTTCATCCAGGCCGCTAGGGCCCTGGGTAGTTCAGACATGACCATTATCCTGCGCCATATCCTGCCCAATTTGATGCATATCGTACTGATCTCGATCGTGCTCGATTTCTCCGCCCTGGTACTGGCCGAGGCGGTACTGGCCTATGTCGGCATCGGCGTCGACCCGACGATGAATTCCTGGGGTAACATGATCAACAGTGCCAGACTGGAAATGTCACGTGAACCGATTGTCTGGTGGTCGCTGTTTGCCGCCTTCGGCTTCATGTTCACCCTGGTGCTCGCGGCCAACCTGTTTTCGGACGCGGTGCGCGATGCCTTCGACCCCAAGGTCGCCAGGCGCTAAGGGGCCAGGGTTATGCATGCATCTGCATCCACTGCCAGATTGATCAGGGTCGAGGGGTTGACCACCCGGATCCAAAGTGGTGATCGCCATTTCAGCGTGGTCGATGATGTCAGCTTCGCTATCGACAAGGGCAAGACCCTGGCCCTGCTGGGAGAATCGGGCTGCGGCAAATCGATGACCGCGCTGTCCATCATGGGCCTGTTGCCAAAACCGGTAGGACGGGTCAGCTCAGGTCGGGTACTGCTCGAGCAGGACGACCTGATGGCGTTCTCCGAGCAACAGATGCGCTCGGTACGCGGTAAACGTATCGGTATGATCTTTCAGGAACCGATGACCTCGTTGAACCCGGTACTGACCGTGGGCGAACAGATCAGCGAGGTGCTGAAACTGCACCTGGGCCTGCCAGCCGACCAGGCCAACGCCAGGGTGCTTGAACTGCTGAATTCGGTGCGGATTCCGGATGCCGAGCACCAGATCAATAACTATCCGCATCAGTTATCCGGCGGCATGAAACAGCGGGTGATGATCGCGCTGGCGCTGGCGGCAGAACCGGATCTGCTGATCGCGGATGAACCGACCACGGCCCTGGATGTGACGACCCAGGCCCAGGTGTTGGCGCTGATTAAATCATTGCAACAGAGCAAGCACATGGCGATTCTGTTGATAACCCACGATCTGGGGATCGTCTCGCAGATGGCCGATGAGGTGGCGGTGATGTATGCCGGTGAGCTGGTGGAAATCTGTCCCAGGCAGCAGTTTTTCCGGGCGCCGATGCATCCTTACAGTCGCGCCCTGTTCAACGCGTTACCGGCAATCCATAAGCGCCAGCATGCTCTCAACGTGATCAAGGGCGGTGTGCCGGCCCTGGACCATGCGTTCAGCGGCTGTCGCTTTGCAAATCGTTGCGAACAGGCACTGCCGGCCTGTTCGCAGCAGGTGATCGATTGGCAGGAGATCAACCAGCACCAGGTCCGTTGTATCAATAGCGAAACCGAGATCGCAGAGCAGGCGCAACGACGCTTTGCCCAGGCTGACAGTGCCGGTAAGACGTTGATCAGGATCGAGGACCTCAAGGTCCATTTTCCGATCCGCAAGGGCTTGTTCAAACGCACGGTCGGCCGTGTCCATGCGGTAGACGGTGTTAGCCTCGAGGTAGAGCAGGGCAAAACCCTGGCCCTGGTCGGTGAATCCGGATGTGGCAAGACCACGGTCGGCAAGAGTATCCTGCGCCTGATCGAGACTAGCGGAGGTACGGCGCATTATCTCGATCAGGACCTGTTGCAGCTATCCGACCGGGACATGAAGGACTGGCGGGCGAAACTTCAGTTCGTGTTCCAGGACCCGTTTTCGTCGATGATTCCGCGCATGTTGATCCTTGATATCCTGGCCGAGGGGATGAAGGCATTAAAGGTAGCGCAGCCGGAAATCGAGCGGCGCAGCCGAGGACTGCTGGAACTGGTTGGGCTGGATAGTTCGGCCCTGTATCGCTATCCGCACGAGTTCTCCGGCGGTCAGCGTCAACGCATCAGTATCGCCAGGGCGTTGGCGGTGAATCCTGAGTTCATCGTTTGTGATGAACCCACCAGTGCGCTGGATGTCTCGGTACAGGCGCAGATATTGAACCTGTTACGCGATCTCCAGCAGCAACTGGGGTTGAGCTATCTTTTCATCACCCACAATATCTCGGTGGTGTCTTACGGGGCGCAGCAGGTAGCGGTCATGTATCTTGGCCGTATCGTCGAACAGGGCACGGTGGATCAGGTATTGAATCAACCGCGCCATCCCTATACCCGGGCCTTGCTGCAAGCGGTGCCCGAGCTCCACCAGGGTGAGCAGCCGTCGACCGAGCTGATCCTGGAAGGAGAGATTCCGTCGGCGATCAATCCGCCCCGGGGCTGTTACTTTCACCAGCGCTGTCCGCAGGTGATGGATGTTTGCCGCCAGCAATATCCGCCGACAATCCGGATCGATGGACATGACGTGAGCTGTTTTTTGTATCAGAATAACCAAACCTGAACAATAACCGGACACTATGCAATTCTCTGACTTTGGCCAGCGCTTCAACGCTTACTCGGGTATCACCCACCTGATGGATGATCTCAACCAGGGGCTGCTGCAGGATGACGTGGTGATGCTGGGTGGCGGCAATCCCGCGGCGATACCGCAGGTGCTCGAGACCCTGCAGGACACGGTCAGCGACCTGTTGCAACGCGGTGACCTGGTCAAGGCACTGACCAACTATGATGGTCCCCAGGGCAAGCAATCGTTTCTCGAGTCTCTGGCAGACTATTTCAACGAGCAATTCAACTGGGGTATTAGCGCTAAAAATATTGCATTAACCCATGGCAGCCAGTCCGCTTTTTTCGCCCTGTTCAACAGTTTTGCCGGGACCACGGGTAAGCGCAAACGCCATGTGCTGCTGCCGATTACCCCGGAATATATCGGCTATTCCGATCTGGGCGTGGAAGACGAGATCTTCGTCAGTCGTAACCCGCAGATTGAACGCCTGCCCGACCAGTTTTTCAAATATCACATCGATTTTGACCAGCTCGAGATCAACGCCGATACCGGGCTGGTCTGCGTATCACGGCCAACCAATCCCAGTGGCAACGTGTTGACCGACGAGGAGTGTGCAAAGCTCGACCGCCTGGCCCGCCAACACCAGGTGCCCTTGTTGCTCGATAATGCCTATGGCACCCCTTTCCCGCATATCATCTTCAATGATGTTAACCCGTTCTGGAACGACAATACGATCGTCTGCCTGAGTCTGTCCAAGTTGGGCCTGCCGGGGGTGCGTACCGGGATCGTGATTGCCAATCAAGAGGTGATAACCCAGCTGTCTAATATGACCGCGATTACCAGCCTGGCCCCGGGTGGGGTAGGTCCGGTGGTGGTCAATGAACTGTTGCGGCAGGGCCTGCTGACCCAGCTATGTGATGATGTAATCCGGCCGTTTTACCAGGCGCGCTGCGAGTTGGCGGTCACCTGGCTGAAACAGGCGGTGAATGATGAGCGCCTGCATATCCACCTGCCCGAGGGCGCGATCTTCTTGTGGCTGTGGTTTGAAGGTCTGTCGATCAGCAGCAGTGAGCTGTACACAAAACTCAAGCAGCAGGGGTTACTGGTGGTGCCGGGTCATTATTTCTTCCCCGGCCAGCCAGGCGTCAATGCCCATGGCGAACAATGCCTGCGGATGAACTATGTGCAAAGCGAGAACGACTTGAAAAAAGGCATCGAGATCCTGGCCAGGACGCTCAAGCAGTATTGGTAAGAGGATAAAATCCCGGTGCCTGACTGCGGCACCGGCTCTGGCATGAATTATTCTTGTTTGGCCGATTTGCTGACAAACATGATGATAAAAAAGATCGCAATCAAAATGACGAAGGCGATAACACCGAACGATAAAATCCCGGTCCAGTCACTAAACAGGTTCTTTATGATGTCCATGGTCTTCTCCAGAAAATGAGTGCGCCAGATTCTATGCAGCGTTGCGACCAGGGACAATGACCCCGGTCAACTCAATCCAAGACCCGGTAATTATTTCGATGTGTGGATATACACGCCATCCCAGTCCGCTGGTGGCGGGTTGTTGCGGAAGGCCGAGATGCGGTTGAGATATTCCTGGTAGAGGTAACAGTCCGGATAGGATTGACCCAGGTTGAAAAATTCCGCTTCCGCTTTGTCCCATTGTTGCTGGCGGTAGGCGCGCAGCGCCTGTTTGTAACGGGTCAATTCTGCGGTGGTGTCCGGGCTGACATCGTTCTTATGACCGATCGGCTCGTAGATCGCGACCGGTTCATGTTTACCCTTGACCCTGACCAGGTCGAGTTCTTTAAACACAAATTCATCCACTGCATGCCTGGTGCTGTCGCTGACGATGATATCGACCCCGTAGGCCTTGGTCAGGCCTTCCAGGCGCGAACCCAGGTTGACCGCATCACCGAGCACGGTATAGGCAACGCGGAATTCTGAACCCATGTTGCCGACATTCATCAGGCCGCTGTTGATACCGACCCCGATATTGACCTCCGGCCAGCCCTTGTCGCGAAATTCCTGGCGCAGGGATTTGAGCGCCTGCATCATGTCAAACGCAGCATACAAGGCGTGACGGGCATGCTCCGGATCATCCATCGGCGCTCCCCAGAAGGCCATGATCGCGTCCCCCATGTATTTGTCGATGGTGCCACGATTTTTATGGATCACCCGGGTCATTGGGGTCAATAACGCATTCATCAACTGGGTCAGTTGCCTGGGGTCGAGCCCCTCGGAAATGGTGGTAAAACCCCTGACATCGGAAAACAGCACGGTCAGCTCGCGGCTTTCCCCTTCCAGCGAGAATTTATCAGCCGACAGGCTCATCTCATCCACCAGCTCAGGTGGCACGTATTGGCCGAACATATGCGCCAACTGGCGCTTGCCCCGGGATTCGATGAAAAATCCATAGGTCATATGGAAGGTAAACAACAAAGCTATCAACAGCAGCGGCGAGGCCAGTGGCAGGATTAGGTTATATGACCAGGCATAGAGACTGCCGCCAAGCATGAGCAGGGTGATCAATAACGCACTCAACGCGGCAAACGTCGGTGACAGATAGGTTAACACCAGGGTGATGATAACCCCGATCAAGATTAGCAACAGGAATTCGTAGCCCGCGGTCCAGGCCGGTTTATGCTTGATCTCCTGGCCGAGAATGCCGGCGACGATGTTGGCATGGATTTCGACCCCGGGATAGACATTTTGTACCGGGGTCGAGCGCAGATCGAGGAGCCCCGGCGCTGTGGTACCTATTAGCACAATCTTGTCTTTTAAGATTGCCGGATCGGCGGATTTATCGAGAATGGTATGGGCAGGTACATAAGGAAAGCTGCGCTGCTTGCCACGATAGGGTACATACACCGAGCCGTTATGATCGACCGGCACCCGATAGCTTTCCAGGTTGATCGCCTCCAGCGCATAGTAATCCTGGTCACCTTCCTTGTTATCGGTTTCAACCACCATTTCCAGTTTTGGGTTGTTCAGGGCCAGCCTGGCGACGGCCAGGGCCAGCGAGGCATACAGGTAGTCATCATGAGACTGGATCAACGGCACCCGACGGAATACGCCATCGGCATCGACAAACGGGTTGTCAAAGAAGCCGCCGGAGACGGCTGCACTCTGTAAGATCGGTAGATTGCCAGCATAGCCGGCGGCCTGGTTGATCGGTAGTCGTTGGCTCCAGACACCATCCATTTTCGCGATCGGGTCCGGTAAGCCGCCGGTTATCGCATCTTCACCCTCCTGCAGGGTCGGTTTGAAGTAGTAACCCAGGGCAATTTTGCGATCGACCAGGCTGTCGGCAAAAATCCGGTCAAATTCCAGGCTTGGTCGGATCTGCTGCAGAGCCTGCAGGTATTGCGCGTTGTCCTGCAACTCATTGTCCGCCAGACGCTCGAACGCACCGAGTCCGGAACTCTCATCTGCCTCGGCGAACACGATATCGAAACCCAGGATGCCGATCTGGTAGTCATTGAACAGGTTATCGACCAGCTCGGCGAGTTTATCCCGTTGCCAGGGAAATCTGCCGACCTTGACCAGGGAAGTTTCATCGATATCGACGATAACGATGTTTTCGTTGACTTGATTGGGGAGGGTGAAATTCAGACGCGCATCATAGGTCCAGTTTTCGAGTTTGCGCAAAAATGGGTAACTGAACAATTCGGTAGTATCGAGCAGCAATACAAGCAATATCGCCAGGCTTACAGCAAGCCTTATTATGCGTTGCAGCTGCATTTATGTCTCCTCTGTTTTAGCCCTGGAATTATATCCTTTATTGGTTATAGCGAGGGATTGTTTTTACCGTCGCTCGGTGGCGATTATCTGGTATAGAACTCCATCTTCACACCGGCAACTTCGATGATGTCATGCTCGTTCAGCTGGTGTGCATTCTTGCCGATCTGGTTGCCGGCAACCTTTGGCAGCAGGTTGTTGGGTCCGCCATCGACATGAATCAGGAAGTAACCCTGGGGACGACGGGTAATAGCTGCTACCTGCATGCCCGGTTGACCTATTGTCGTCAACGCTTTTTTCAGGGTCAGCTCCTTGCCGGCATTGGCACCGCTCAATAACTGTAAACAGGCATTACGCGCTGGATGGCTGTCTTGCTTATCCCTGGCCATGGCCTGGGAGATCTTCTGCACCGAGCGGTCGATTTCCTTGCTGCCAGCAGCGGTTTCCGGCATCCCTTTTTCGCCCGGGCTGATGACCATGGTCTGTTCGAAATCCTGGTCAGCGTTGCCACCAGTGTGCAGGTAGGTCATCTGGAATTTGCCCAGGGTGATGATGTCATCGTTGATCAACGCATGCTTCTTGATCAACTTACCGTTGACATAGGTACCATTGGTACTGCCGAGATCTTCCAGGAAGGAATCTTCGAGAATGGTAATTATACGGGCATGACTTCCACTCACCGACAGGTTGTCGACATGGACGTCGTTGCTAGGCTTGCGTCCAATGGTGGTGGTTTCCTTGGTAAGCGAGTATTCTTGCTGCTCCCCTGAATCAGATTTCATTACCAATTTCGCGACCATAGTCTTATTTCAGCCTCATATAGTTGTTATTACCGTTTTATTCCGGCTTGAACCAATTTGTTATTCTCTGAACCCAGCTTTTCGATGTTGAAAAATCATCATTTATTCGGCACAAAATGACCGAAATATTGTCTTTGCCGCCATTTTGGTTTGCCTTTGTAATCAATTGCTTGGCAGCTTCTTCTAGATTATCACTAAATCTTTTGATAGTTAAGCTTATATACTCGTCTTCGACAAAATCAGTCAGTCCATCTGAGCATAGCAGGTAGATATCATTTTTCATGACAAATTCTTCATGCAGGTCCGGAATTATCCCCGGATTAATGCCCAGTGCCTTGGTAACCAGGTTCCGGTTAAGAGATTTCCGCGCCTCGTCGGGGGTGTAGAACCCGCGGTCAATCAATTCCTGGATCAACGAGTGATCCTTGGTGATCTGATCAAATTGACTTTCGCGCAGGCGATAACAGCGCGAATCACCAATATGGGCCAGAGATAAACGATTATCAAATAATAGTAGTACAACAATCGTGGTTCCCATGCCTCTTAAGGCGGGGTCAGAACGTGATTTCCGATAGATCAGGTCATTTGCCTGCTCAATGGCATCCTGGATACAGATCGATTCCTGGGCAACCCCGGCATTATTGTCAGCCTGGGCGCTATTGATCGAGGGCAGGTTCTGTTGCAGCGCTTCGATAATGGTGTTTACCGACAGGGAACTGGCGATTTCACCACCCAGATGCCCCCCCATACCATCGGCCAACACCGACAGGCCAAGCTCGCTGTCGTAGCCGATATAGTCTTCATTGTTGCGTCGCACCTTGCCCGTATCAGTAAAGCCGACGATCTGAACCTTTTCCTTCAAATTCATTGACTTTGCTGTTGTAGTTTCATTTGGCACATTTTCAGGTCCTGAGCGAATTCAGTACCGGTCTGGTATCGCTCATCGGCATTTTTCAGCATGGATTTATTGACGATCTTGACGATGCAATCGGGGATATCCGCATTGAACAACTTGATATCAGGTGCCTCTTCGTTGGTGATCTTGAACATCAAGCTGGCCATGGAGTCTGCCTTGAACGGTAGCGAGCCGCACAGCAACTGATAGAACATGACCCCGAGTGAGAATAGATCCGAGCGCCCATCGACTTTTTGTCCTGCCAGTTGTTCCGGTGACATGTAAGATGGCGTACCCAGCACCATCCCGGTCTTGGTTTTACTCGAATCGGTGATTCGCGCGATACCAAAGTCGGTAATCTTGAGGCTGTCGGATGACGGTTCATACATCAGGTTGGCCGGTTTGATATCACGGTGGACGATGTTCTGGGCATGGGCATAACCCAGCGCATCGGCGGCGCGGATGATAATACTGATGACGTTGTCGAGTTCGAGCAGCTTATCCTTCTTGGTAAATGGGGCCAGGTCCTCGCCTTTCAGGAACTCCATTGCGATGTAGGCCAGATCGTGTTCTTCGCCGGCATCGTAAATGGTAACAATGTTAGGATGGCTGAGGCGACCAGCAGTCTCGGCCTCGCGGAAAAAGCGTTGCTTGACCTCTTCCAGTTCATCGGCTTCGAATTCCTGGGCCAGCGCCATGGTTTTGATCGCGACCACCCGGCTGATCTTGGGATCACGTCCCATGTAGACGATGCCCATGGCACCTTTACCCAGCTCTTTTTCAACCTGGTAACGGCCGAGCATGGGTTTTTCGATATTATCACCATCCAGTAACAGGGTAGCGCCGGCGCTGCCACTGCTGCCACCCAGCAACACGGTCTCTTCCATTTGCTGGGAGCGATTCAAGCGCGTCTTGATATCCCGGAACTTGGCATCGTGTTTGGACATGTACTGGTAAACCGAGGTGGCCTTGTTGAACTGGCGCTTGCGTTCATAATCCAGGGCCAGGTTATACAGGGCTTCCATCACCGCATCGTCGAGCGGGCATTTACGGAATTTTTCAAACGCCATATCCAGCTGGCCCTGCGATTGAAACGCGATACCCAGCATCCGGTTACTTTCCGATGACTCCTCATCGGATTTGATCTTGCCGCGCTCGGTGACCAGGAAGCGTTTGGTCGTGATTAGCAGGTGTCCGATCACCAGTAACGCGGCCGGGCCCATCAACTGGATCCACAAGGTGTTGGAGGTCATCAGCACGTAATGGGCGCCAATCAGACCGACCAACAACACCGTGGTCAATGCTGCCGCCACCCCGGCCTTGAGGCGGGGCATCACCAGCATCAGGTATATGGCGATTAACAGGAACGCGGCGAGCCTGACCCAGACGCCCCATTCCGGCTCAATGAAAAAATCTTCGTTGAGGATACTCGATACCGAGTGGGCCAGAGCCACTACCGGCGCCATCGCCGGGTCGATTGGAGTTACCTGGCTGGTGCCGACCCCGGTCGCGGTGGGGCCGATCAGCACGATCTTGCCCTTGTACTTATCGGCTGGAATCTTGCCGGAGAACACATCATAGAAGGAATCGACCTGGAATGCCGGATTGCCGTCAACGTCCGAATAATAGAAGGTGTTCATCAACAACTGGCTATCGGTCTTGATCACCAGTGAACCGAGTTCCACGCTTTCCGCCAGGTTCACCTTGATGTCGCTATTCGCCAGATTCAGGCTCTTCGCCGCCAGCAGCAATGCGATGGACGGATAGAAACGATCGTAGTGCTTGAGCACCAGGGCTTCCACCCGAATACCGCCATCCACATCGGGGATGATATTGGAATGACCGATCGCAGACGCCAGCGGACCCAGTTGTTCGATCGGTGGGATGGCATCCACCGAGGCGATCGGATACAAGCCCTGGCTCTGCGCCTGGACCCTGTCGTGAATGGTGGTCAGGGCATTGCGTAACACATAACGCGGCAATGCCTGGTCCGGATTGCCATGCGGCACCCCGAGGATAAATGGCATCGCCAGCACTACATTTTTTGCCTCGTCCAGGCTGGCGGCCAGTTTGGAGTCGGTATCCAGGGCCTGTTCGGCCTGGAACAGGCGGGATTTGAGAGTTTCCAGATCCTGGTTCAGGCGCCCATGAATATTGCTCTGCAGGTAAAAACTCAGAATATCGGCAATGGCTTTGTTGCGTCCCTGTTTTTCCAGCATCGATGACAGGGTGTCTATATCGGACGGAATATCATTGAAACTGGCGTTGGAGAAATAATCGATTAATTCCTTGATATAAACCATGCCGGGATCGATCTCCGGCTCGAGGAAAAATACGGTCTGGCCGATTACCTTGGCTCCCGCCGCCGACAGCTGCGAGATCATCTCCGCATGCAGGTCACGCGGCCAGGGGAAACGCCCGATATTAGCGATACTGACATCGTCAATTGCGATGACCGCTATTTTCTCGGATGGGAAGCGTTCGGTGGATCTTACACCCCAGTCATACGCACTTCGCTCAAGGCTTTGTAGGTTGTCGGACCCGGAAGATAATATTATGGTGATTGTGATGATTAGACCGATGAACCAATCGGCACTCCAGAATCGGGATTTCATACCCTCTCTCAATTATCGTTTTAATTTCTGCAATAAACTATAAGATTGAATGGTTTTTTTTGCCAGTTTAATTCTTAAAAATGTGACTTGAATGCATTTAACAAGGACGCTGATTATAATTATTAAGGGTGCTTTTGTATGGATGTCATATACTGTTTATAAATCGACCTTAATTTGAATAAAACCCCGGGCAGAACGTCTCTATCGCTTATGGATAATTTGTTAGAACGAATTGACCGCCTCACTGAGATAGGTATAGCACTTTCTGCGGAAAAAGATACCAAAAAGTTGCTGGAACTGATCATGATGGGGGCCAAGACGCTGACCCATGCAGACGGCGGCACCCTCTACTCGTTAAAAGACCATACGCTCACCTTTGAGATCATCTCCAACGATACCCTGGATATCCAGATGGGAGGCAGCTCGGGCAGTGAAATTGGCTTCGAACCGATATCTCTGTATAAGGCCGATGGCAAAGAAAACCACAACATGGTGGTGACCCACTCGGTGTTGACGGGTAAAACCATCAATATCGAGGATGCCTATTATGAGCAGGGCTTCGATTTTACCGGCACCCGTAACTTTGATAGCCAGACCGGTTATCGCACGCGCTCGATCCTGACCTTCCCGTTGAAAGACCATGAACAGGAAATCATCGGTGTGTTACAGCTGATCAATGCCAAACAACCCGAGACCGGAGAGGTGATTGCGTTCAGTGCGGTTGATCAGCAGCTGGCTGAATCATTGGCATCGCAGGCCGCGGTGGCTTTGACCCAAAAGCGCCTGATCGCGGAATTGGAAAAACTGTTCGAGGCGTTCATCAAGCTGATCGCGGGTGCGATCGATGACAAGTCACCCTATACCGGTGGTCATTGCCGGCGGATACCGGTGTTGACCATGATGCTGGCAGAATCGGCGAACCAGACCAACACTGGTCCGATGGGTGATTTCTCGATTACCGATAAGGATCGTTATGAACTGGAAACCGCGGCCTGGTTGCATGATTGCGGCAAGGTGACCACGCCGGAATACGTCATGGATAAGGCGACCAAACTGGAAACCATCTTCGATCGGATAGAAATCCTTGAGCAACGCTATGAGACGGTATTGCGCGATCATGAGATTGTTTATCTGAAACAATGCCTGGACGCCCAGCAACAGGGAGCTGACAGCCAGCAACTGCTGACTCAGTATCAATCCGATTGCGAGCAACTGAGGGCTGAACTGGATTTCCTGCGCCAGATTAACAGCGGGGGAGAGTTCATGACCGATAAACAGATTGACCGGGTCCATGCCATTGGCAGGCGCCAGTGGCGGGATATGAATGGCCGCATGCGGCCGATCTTGTCCGAGGACGAGATCAAGAACCTGATCATCCGTCGTGGCACGTTAAACGACGAAGAACGTGAGGTCATCAATCATCATATCGTCGCCACGATCAAGATGCTGGATTCGTTGCCATTTCCCAAGCATCTGCAAAACGTGCCGGAATATGCCGGTGGCCATCATGAAAAGATGGATGGCAGCGGCTATCCCAAGGGCCTCACCCGAGAGCAAATGTCGGTGCAGGCAAGAATCATGGCGATCGCGGATATCTTCGAGGCGTTGACCGCCAGAGACCGTCCCTACAAACCGGGCAAGAAACTCTCGGAGTGTCTGCGCATCATGAATGAAATGAAGAACAATCAGCATATCGATCCGGACCTGTTCGATATCTTTGTTGAGGACCGCGTTTACCTGCGTTATGCCGAGGAGTTTCTCGATCCGGAGCAGATCGATGTGTTGGATCAGGCCATGCTCGAGACCTGCCTGGCGTCGGATTAAGTGGCAACGGGGAGGTAAGTGATCCCGCGCTGGATCAGCCTTCGGAGATATCTGCCTGGTCCGCGGTATCCAGGCCGTCGCGCAACACGTAGGTTTCAATTTCCTTTTCGTTGAGCAGAAACGAGGCCGCGGAACTGCGGCGTCCGGTATCACAGTAGATCACATATTTCTTGTCACTATCGAGCGAATTGGCCTTCATGCGCAGGAAGATCAGCGGGATGTTGATGCTGTCCTTGATATGCTTGATTTTGTATTCGTCCGGCAGTCTTACATCCAGCCACAAGCCACCACCATCGATAAGCTGTTTAGCCTCCGCGTAATCAACCCAGTTCAACAGGGGTTCATTGAGTAATGAGTTGAAATCGTCCTTATTCAGACGCATCAAATGACCGGGAGATAACATGGTGACTGTTGCGTTGCGCTTGTTATTGGAAATCAGCGCCTCTTCACCGAAACTGTCGCCGACGGTCAGGGTGGCCAGTTTGACACCTTTTGGGTTGGCCGGGGTAGCGCGGGTGACCATGCAACGGCCATCCTTGATGATATAGAAATAATCGCCGTCATCGCCCTGCTTGATGATGACATCACCCGGTTTATGGTGAACCGATTCCATGCGCATGAACATGGCCTGGATATTGGCTGGCGGGATGCGATGGAAGGCGCGGGTCTGCAGGATACGGGTCATCCAGTCGGTGGAATCGTCATCCTCGTAATCGGTGGTCTCCTCCAGAGATTCAACCTGATAACTGCCGGTTTGATCCCAGGTCAGCATGATGTCGAGCATATCGCTGTTGACCCGGATGATCACAGCATTGGTACCGGCCCGGGCGGAAACCGAGCGCGGGAAGGAGTGGGCGAGGGGGTGCTTACCTTCCGCGGTCCCGGCCTCGATGGTCTTGATCACTTTCTTGTCGCCAATCAGTTCAATCGTGCCTTTCAACACATAGATGTGGGACTTGTCCATGTCACCTTTTTTAAAGATGAATTTACCTTTGGTAACCGTCTCCGCGTTGATTTTCTTGATCAGATCATGGATATTTTCTGAATTTAGGGAATTGATCGGTGATAAGGTTTTTATAAATTTTGGATCAATTTCAATGGACATGTCGTAAAGCTTCTTCCTTTGGGCAAGAAATTTAAGCGCCTATTCTGTCGGGGTTGATAGTATAAATCAATAGGGCGTAAATTATTTACGACAGCCGCGTCCAACGGAGCGGCTGATTTTATCAGGGAAGATTGAGCAACTAACCCGATTGCGAGGTTATATCGACATACAGGGTGAGTTTTTGCCCGGGTTGCAGGTATTTGCCGACCTTATTCCATTTCTTGATATCCGACACCCGGATATTGAATTTACTGGCAATCCGCGACAGGGAATCACCCTTGCGCACGATATAGCGCAGGGCATGCATCTTCTGTTGCGGACTGGTATCCATCAGGCTGACCCGCTGAACCTTGGCACTGCTGTTATTCTGCCAGATGACCAGTTTCTGACCGATGCGCAGGGTATCGGTGGGGGCCATGCCATTCCATTTCGCCAGCGCGCGGGTACCAACCCCATATTTACGTGAGATGCTCCAGAAGCTATCGCCGGATCTGACCGTGTAATGGGTCTTCTGCCCCTTGCGCGAGGTATTTTGGATTTTATTCAGGCGCGAGCTCTGGCTGAGGCTGTACTTGTTCAGCGATTTGGTCGCGGTGGGAATCAGTAGGTACTTGCCGGCACGGATCTGGGTGCCACGGATATTATTGACATCCTTGATCAGCGCGGTGGTGGTGCGGTATTTCAGTGCGATCCCGCTCAGGGTATCCCCATTTTTGATCTTGTAACGTTCCCAGTTGATCCGTTTGTTTTTCGGCAATTTGGCCAGTTCGTCCTGAAATTGGGCAACCTTCTGTTTCGGGATCAGCAGACGATGCGGCCCTTCGGGTGCGGTGGCCCAGCGATTGAATGCGGGATTCAACTGGTAGAGTTCCTCGGTGGAGATACCGGCCATATCAGCGGCCAGGGCGAGGTCGATCTGGCTGTCGAGTTCGACGATATCGTAGCTGTGTTCATCCTCGATATGTAACAGGTCGAGGTCGTATTTATCCGGATGGGTGAATATTTCCTTCAGTGCCAGCAGCTTGGGCACGTAGTCCTTGGTTTCGCGACGTAATTTGGTCAGGCTCCAGTAGTCGGTTTTGCGACCCTTTTTCTTGTTATAACGGATGGCGGATCTGACCTTGCCGGGACCGGCATTGTATGACGCCAGCGCCAGCTCCCAGTCCTGGTCGAACATTTCGGCCAGCGATTTCAGATACTTGGTCGCGGCACGGGTGGAATCATGTAAATCCCGGCGGCCGTCGTACCACCAGTTCTGTTTCAATCCGAGGTAGCGACCGGTGGAAGGAATGATCTGCCACATACCGGAAGCGCGGCCATGTGAATAGGCAAAGGTCTGGTAGGCGCTCTCAACGATCGGTAACAGGGCCAGCTCCATGGGTAATTCCTTGGCTTCGAGTTCATCGAGGATGAACGGCAGGATGGGTTTGGCCCGCACCATGACCCGGTTCAGGTAGCCGCGATGATTGAGGTACCAGTCCATTTGTGCCTGAATGCGTTTATTCATGACCGGTTCCATCGTCATGCCCTGTTGCAATCGAGTCCAGGCATTATTTTCCTGTTCCAGGGCAATCTCTACTTCCTGCATGATTTCCTTGACCACCAGGGAGTTCTGTCCGGGTTCCAACTTGTCCTGGTCGAACTGGGTCAACTCAAGCGGGAAATAGGGGTAACTGAAACGACCAATTTCCAGCGGCAGGTAAGGATTGCTGTTGGCCACCTGGATGGACTGGCTGTCCTCCTGCTGAGCAGATTGCTGGATGTCGCTTTCACTCATTTCAGCCACCGGCTCAGGGGACTGCAGGGTCTGGCAACCGAAGGTCAGGACCTGGGTAAAAAGCAGAAGGGTGATTGTTTTGATGCTATGATTATATTTCACGTGTCTTACACATTTGGTTGTTGTATTTGTTTCAGCCGGAAGACTACAATCGGCTGCTACTCAAAGCAAGGTCATTAATGTTAGAAAATAGTCCAAAGTTAACAAAAAGCAACAAAAGCCTGCAGCCGGGAATGCCATTGACATTATGGTATCAGAGCCCCTTGGGTCAATACCTGATTGGACAACTCAAACAGAGCCTGACCCCGGTATTGTCGACCAGCTTTGGTTATTACGCATTGCAACTCGGTTGTGAAAACCTGGCCCAGAATATTTTGCAGGGCAGCCGGGTTAAACATGTTTTCAGCCTTGGCCAAACCAGCGCTGGCATCAACGCCCAGGCTGAGCATGCCGAGTTACCGATTGCTACCGATAGTACCGACCTGGTGGTATTGATGCATGCCCTGTCGCAAACCCAGCAACCGCATGCGATTCTGCGCGAGGTCAACCGGGTCCTGATCCCGGATGGCAAACTGATCATTATTGATTTCAATCCGGTCTCGTTGTGGGGCTTACGCCACCTGGTACAGGGCTGGTTGGACGACGCACCCTGGGCCGGTCACTATTATACCGCCGGGCGCTTGCACGACTGGGCCAGCCTGCTGGGTTTCGAACAGCTGCATGATTTTCAATGTGGCCACATCCTGCCGTTCAATTATGCCAGGCTGATTAATAACTCGCGGATTTTCAGTAAATTCTCCCAGCGCTGGCTGCGTTTTTCCGGGGCCTTGAATGTGTTGGTCTTCGAGAAGAACACGATTCCACTGACCCCGGTCAAAAACGGTTGGGTCAGGCATAAAATTCTGCCACCCAACGTGATCCGTCCTACCGTCGGCCGCGGCATGAAGTATGACCGTTAGGCCGGTGTTGGCATTCCTCCGCTTTAACTGCCGGCAGGCGATCAATGCCGGCTAAGGTCGTTCTGTATACCGATGGTGCCTGTCGTGGTAATCCCGGCCCGGGAGGCTGGGGGGTGTACCTGCAATACGGTGATCACAGCAAGAATCTGTATGGGTTCGAGGCGCAAACCACCAACAACCGGATGGAGCTGACCGCGGTGATCCAGGGCTTGCAGGCGTTGACCAGGTCCTGTGCGGTCGAGGTCTATACCGATTCCAAATATGTCATGCAGGGAATTACCGAATGGCTGGATGGCTGGAAGCGGAATGGCTGGAAGACCGCGGCCAAGAAACCGGTCAAGAACCAGGATTTGTGGCAACAGCTGGACCAACAGGTAGCGCAACATCGGGTCAGCTGGCACTGGGTCAAGGGTCACGCCGGCATCCCCGGTAATGAAATGGCAGATCAGTTGGCCAACCAGGCCATCGATGAGCAAACAGGAGCACAGGTATGAACCGCCAGGTCGTACTGGACACGGAAACCACCGGTCTGGAACCCTCCCAGGGGCATCGCATTATCGAAATCGGTTGTATCGAAATCATCAATCGACGGGTGACCAATAATCACTGGCACCACTATATCCAGCCGGACCGTGAAATCGATAACGGGGCGTTCGAGGTGCATGGTATCAGCAACGAATACCTTGCCGATAAACCGCGCTTTCACGAGCTGGTCGACAGTTTTCTGGAATACATCAGGGGTGCTGAACTTATTATCCATAACGCCCCGTTCGATGTCGGTTTCCTCAACCATGAACTAGGACTGCTGGATGGGGATTATCCGCGCATCGAGGATATCTGCGGCGTGCTGGATACCCTGGTGATGGCCCGGCAGAAACATCCCGGGCAAAAAAACAACCTAGATGCACTGTGCAAGCGCTACGAGATCGATAACAGTGCGCGTACCCTGCACGGAGCCCTGCTGGACTCGGAGATCCTCGCCGAAGTTTACCTGATCATGACGGGCGGCCAGACCGCGTTGTCACTGGACAGCGAGGAGAACCCGGCCACCGACGATTCGGCGCAGCCCATGCGGGCGGTGGTACCGCAGCAGGACCTGCCGCTGTGGTCAGTGGATGAGGAATCCCGGGCCCAGCATCAGCAATACCTCGAATTTCTGCAACAGAAAGCCGGCAAGTGCGCCTGGTAATCATTTTAATAATAAAAATTTATACCTGAAGCAGGCTTATTAATTTTTTCTATCCCTTTGGTGTTAGTCCACCTATCTATTCTTGAATCTGTCTTTCTCGATAAGCAGTTACTAATATCCTAATTTAGCCTAATCCCAGACTGTAATCTGATCGAGATCACTCACTTATGTTGGACCCGAGCCTACAATCCGACCGCGACATCGGCAATGTCGAGGTCAAAGAGACCACTTGTTATATGTGTGCCTGTCGTTGTGGTATCCGCGTCACCCTGCGTGATGGTGAGGTCCGCCACATCGAGGGCAACCCGAGCCATCCGCACAATGAGGGGGTGATCTGCGCCAAGGGTTCCTCAGGTATCATGAAGCAGTACTCGCCAGCCCGCATCACCAAGCCATTGTTGCGCAAACCCAATGCCGAGCGTGGTCAATCCGAGTTCGAGGAAATCAGCTGGGAGCGGGCGTTTACCATCATGCAGGAGCGGCTGGCCAGGATCCGCGCCGAGGATCCCAAGCAATTCGCCCTGTTGACCGGGCGCGACCAGATGCAGGCGCTGACCGGGATGTTCGCCAAGCAGTTTGGCACCCCCAACTATTCTGCCCACGGCGGTTTCTGCTCGGTAAACATGGCCGCCGGCATGATTTATTCCATCGGCGGCTCGTTCTGGGAATTCGGCGGTCCGGATCTCGACCGGGCCAAGCTGTTCGTCATGATCGGCACCGCCGAGGATCATGATTCCAACCCGTTGAAGATTCACATTTCAAAGTTCAAGCGGCGTGGCGGCAAGTTCATCTCGATCAACCCGATCCGCAGCGGTTACTCGGCGATTGCCGATGAATGGATCGCGATCAAGCCGGGCACCGATGGCGCCCTGATCATGGCCCTGATCCACCAGTTGATCAAGCAGGGCCTGTACGACCGTGAATTCCTGGTCAAGTACAGCAATGCGGCGGAACTGGTAATCCAGGATGAAAGCCGCGATGATCACGGTTTGTTCAAGCGCTTCGAAATGCATATCGAAGAGGGCTGTTTCGATCCGGAAAATAAGCTGTGGTGGGACCGGGAACTGGACAAGGAAATCTCTACCCACACCCCGGGCGCCGATCCGCGTCTGCTCGGTGAGTTCACCCTGGAAGACGGCACCCCGGTCAAACCGGCCTTCCAGTTGTTGAAGGACCGGGTCGAGGAATACACCCCGCAGTGGGCCGAGGGCATTACCGGGATCCCGGCCGACACCATCGTGCGCCTGGCCCATGAAATGGGGGTCACCGCGCGCGATCACCAGATCGAGCTGCCGATCCAGTGGCAGGATTGCTGGGACAATGTGCATGAATCGGTCAAGGGTAACCCGGTGGCGTTTCATGCGATGCGCGGCCTGGCCGCTCATTCCAACGGTTTCCAGTCGATTCGAGGCCTGAGTATCCTGATGACCCTGCTGGGTACCATCGACCGCCCCGGCGGATTTCGCCATAAAGCGCCGTTCCCGCGACCGATTCCACCCTGCCCGAAACCGCCCAATGGTCCCGAGGGGGTGCAACCCGAGACCCCGCTCGATGGCATGCCGCTGGGCTGGCCGGCCAAGCCGGAAGACCTGTTTGTCGACGATGACGGCAACCCGGTGCGTCTGGACAAGGGCTTCTCCTGGGAATACCCGCTGTCGGTACATGGCTTGATGCATAACGCGATCACCAATGCCTGGCGCGGTGACCCGTACAAGATCGATACCATGCTGTTGTTCATGGCCAACATGGCCTGGAACTCGTCGATGAATACGGTCAATGTACGCGACATGCTCAAAGACAAGGATGAAAACGGTGAGTACAAGATTCCGTTCCTGATCGTCTGCGATGCCTTCCAGTCGGAGACCGTGGCCTTCGCCGACCTGGTGTTGCCGGATACCACTTACCTGGAACGCTACGATGCGCTATCGATGCTGGATAGGCCAATCTCCGAGTACAACGGCCCGGTGGATTCGGTGCGGATCCCGGTAT
>JAAUXZ010044845.1_pt1 | contig 22210 bp, 22 predicted proteins | sample 7278131 | NCBI WGS metagenome assembly JAAUXZ01 (sample SAMN14350119, study PRJNA611818) | marine sediment metagenome | isolation source: surface marine sediment (3m) | place: French Polynesia: Moorea | collected 2018-08 | reverse complement strand
CTTCTGGTCCGCCCACGCGGTCTGTTGGGCAAGGATTAAGGAGGCTTATCAGTTATGTCTGTAAAACAATCTTCACGCGCCAAGGACACCATGATCCTGGCAATATTTTCCGCGGTGGTATTGACCGCCCCGATTTGGGCTAAGCTCATCGGTGCGGGGTATCCTGACCTATTGCAAAAGTTTGCTATATTCGGCCTGTTCGCCATTGGATATAACATCCTGTTCGGGCTGACGGGATACCTGTCTTTTGGTCATGCCGCGTTCCTCGGCATTGGCTCTTATACCACGGTATGGTCATTCAAGCTGTTGTCCATGAATGTATTGCCCGCAGTGTTCTTTGCAATCCTGTTATCCGGCTTGTTCGCCGCGGCTATAGGGTTCATTAGTTTACGTCGAACCGGCATTTACTTTTCAATCTTGACTCTGGCCTTTGCGCAGATGTCGTATAATCTGGCTTACTCGGTGCTTACCCCGATTACCAATGGTGAAACTGGACTGCGTGTCCTGTCCGAGGACCCCATCGTGATTGACAAGGCACTCGGTATTGAAGTGGGGGGCTCCCCGCTGGGTAATCTATTCGGTATCACCATGACCGGTTGGTCAGCTTTTTATTTCTGTGCGGTGGTATTAATCCTTGGCTTTTGGTTATCGCTTAAAATCTTCCGTTCACCGTTTGGGATGAAGCTTCTGGCGATCAAATCGAACCAAACCCGGATGGAATATACCGGTTTCAACACTCGACCTTATTTACTGTCCGCGTTCGTGATATCCGGTATGTATGCCGGTCTTGCGGGCAGTCTGATGGCAGTGACCGACCCGCTCGCTGGAGCCGAGCGTATGCAGTGGACGGCTTCTGGTGAGGTCGTGCTGATGACCATCCTTGGCGGCGTGGGTACTTTATTTGGGCCGATTCTGGGCGCGGCCACTATCAAGTATTTTGAGCAGATTTTCTCCGCGATCAATGATCAGATCCTCAGCAAAACATTCGATTTTCTCCCGGAATTGTTGAACCAGTTTATGGTGACAATCACTAGTCCCTTCGTTGGTGAAGGTTGGCACTTGACCCTCGGCGTGCTGTTCATGGTCATTATCATTTTCATGCCAGGGGGGCTTATGGAGGGCATCAGTCGTTTAACGCGATTGTTACCCGGCCGCCGCGGGGCGGCGGCACAGCATACGGAATATGAGGCTGATGTCACTATTGAAGCAAACACGGAGAATCAATCGGCAGAATCAGAAAAGGCCGACAAGGGGGGTGCGTCATGAGTCATATTTTGGACATCAGAGACGTCAATAAGACCTTTGGCGGCTTGCATGCCCTGGCAGAGATTAATCTACAGGTTGAAGAGGGTACAATCCATGCGATTATCGGTCCTAATGGTGCGGGTAAATCAACACTGTTGAATTGTTGTATCGGACGCTTGATCCCAGATACCGGTACGGTGACTTTCAATGGTCAGAACATGATCGGTAAACAGCCGTGGGATATCAATCATGCGGGAATGGTCCGTGTTTTCCAGACGCCTGAAATCTTCCCTGATTTGCCATTATTACAAAACGTCATGATACCAGCGCTGGCCAAACGTGATGGTACCTTCAAATTCAATCCCTTTAAAAGTTTGTCGCGTGAGAAAGCGATTCATGACGAAGCGATGGATGCCCTGGCTGATGTGGGTCTGGATAAGTTTCATGACCAGCATGCCGGTAGTATTTCGCGCGGGGACAAGCGACGTTTGGAATTGGCGATGGGCTTGATCCAACATCCCAGCCTGTTGTTACTGGATGAACCCACCGCAGGCATGGCAAGACTGGATACCAACAGAACCATCGATTTGCTGAAAAAAATCAAGGAACGCGGTATGACCAAGGTCATCATTGAGCATGATATGCATGTGGTGTTCAGTTTGGCCGATAAAATTAGCGTGCTGGCGCAAGGGCGCATCATTGAAACCGGTACTCCGGAGCAAATTAAAAATAGTGAGAAGGTTAAAGAGGCCTACCTGGGAGAATCAGAAGATGAGTAATATATTACTGGAAGATGTTCAGGTAAAAGACCGCGTAGAGAAGGTTCTAAGCCAGGGTTCTGCACCTCAGTTTTTTTCATGCTGGGATATGCATTCGTATTACGGTGAAAGTTATATCGTCCAGGGCGTTAGTTTCGATATTCGTGAGGGTGAAGTGGTTGCATTACTCGGACGCAATGGTGCCGGTAAAACTTCTACTTTGCGTTCTATCGCCCGAGTGGATAGCCCGCAAGTCACCCACGGAGAAATCTGGCTGGATCATCAACCCCTGCATACCATGAAATCACACCAGGCGGCGCAATGTGGTGTTGCATTGGTCCCTGAGGATCGACGTATCATTGCGGGATTGACAGTAGAGGAAAACCTTCAACTGGCTCAGATTGAACCTCCTGTGGGCTGGACCATAGACCGCATTTATGAGCATTTTCCGCGCCTGGCAGAACGGCGTAATCAAATTGGGACTACGTTATCGGGGGGCGAGCAACAGATGCTGGCCGTGGCTCGGGCATTGGCGCGCGATATTAAACTGTTATTGCTAGATGAACCTTATGAAGGCCTGGCTCCAGTCATCGTACAAGAAATTGCCAGTATCGTTGATAACATCAAACAATACGGGATCACCACGATAATCGTAGAACAAAACGCGGTGGCAGCCTTACGCCTGGCTGATCGTGCCCTGATTCTTGATATGGGTAATATCGTATTTGATGGCACCGCTCAGGAAGTCCTGGATAACGAAGCACTTCGCCACGAATATCTGGCTATCTAGTCCTATTTTTCAATTCATGCCCAAGCTTCTTCAATGGCATGAACGGTACCGCGATAAAAAACGGGAGCTTTAAGCTTGGCGATAAAGGATATTCTATTATTTTTGGATGATGGCAAAACCAATACTGATAGGATCTTTGCTGCGCTAAACCTGGCCAAGCAACATGAGGCCAATCTCACGGGTGTAGTGATGGGTTCGATGAAACCGGTTCATGCACCTGATGACCATGATGATAAGGCGGTTGCCAGAATGGGTGAGCGCATGGCAGAGAAAGTGGTTCAGGAATTCAGCGAGACTGCTGAGCAGTATGGGGTCGAGGTATCCAGTTTAATCATTTATGGCGATGCAACCACCAGCGCTGAAAAGATGGCGCATTATGCTCGCAACTATGATCTGGTGATTTTAAGCCAACCCAATCCCAAACGAGATAATTACGATCGCCTGTTGGTATGCGCTAAACAGGTACTGTTGCTCAGTGGCCGACCGGTTTTTTTTATGCCTTATATAGGCGCTAACAAAATACCCGTCGAAAAAATCATGATTGCCTGGGATGGTACGCCTGCGGTAAGCCGCTCTGTTCATGATGCCATCCCATTATTAAAAATGGCAAAAGATGTCATCCTTTTGGTTGTTGCGAGCCAAAAGCAACAGGAAAGTAAAAGAGAAGTTCTGGTTGATGGGCTGATGAGCCACCTTCAAAACCATGCGGTGAATGCTCGGATACTGACCATCAATCCCGGTGAGAATAGTGTTACTTCCGTGATTCAAAATCAGATCAGTGAAAATGATATCGATCTCCTCGTGATGGGGGGGCATGGAACGCCGACATTGAAACAAAAAATCTTTGGTACGGTGACACAAAATTTAATGAGCTCTATGGTAGTGCCGGTTTTAATGTCGGATTAAAAAAAACATTAACGATCTGTGTGGTGGTATTTGGGCCGTAAATATCGAGGAATGTGTGTTTTTTCGAAGCAGTGGCGCAGTGTATTGTGATGAATCTGGCGATGTCACTGCCGGAAAATAACGATCACCCTGATGTAGTATCAGTTGGCCCCATCTGAAGGTGGGGCATTTTTTTTTGCAAACACGAATCGTCTGAAATGCGCTACTTCAGCTGCAAGCTGATAGATGATTATTATTCACGTACAATAACCGCTTATCAATCTTGAAGATCAGCGATTGAAACACCCGCAATCCAATGCCTGGTTTAAACCGACCCAGGCGCTCAAATACCGTATAGATCCTGACATCCTCTCCTGGCTGATGGATGAAGGTTCCTTAACGCAAAGGCTAAAAGCATATTGCCCTGACCAATTCTTGGTGAGAGTGCTCGGAGAAACTTGGGTGCGGCCAGATAAATCGGAAGCGAAATTACTGGGTGTATCACCCCTGCAAAAGGTATTGCTGCGTCAGGTACATTTAATGTGTGAAGATCAGATCTGTGTATATGCGCGATCAATCATTCCGCTAAAAACCTTAACAGGCAAACACCGACGGTTGAAATATTTGAGAACCAAACCCTTGGGCGAATACCTCTTTGCATCCCCCGGGTTGCAACGCAGTATTGTCGAATGGAGTCGCCTGGAGACGGGTACTTTGTTACATCGCATCGCCATGGGTGAATCTAGGCATTCTATACAGCCTGTCTGGGGGCGACGGTCTTTATTTAAAATTGATCAGAAACCGCTCTTGGTCAGTGAGTTCTTCCTGCCCAAACTCTTTAATAGAGCACTGGAAGCGGCGAAATGAAAAAAGACATCACTCCGCTGATACCGGTCATCCTGAGCGCCTGTCTGCTGTTGCTGCTGTCTTTTGGATATAGAGCCGGATTCGGCCTGTTTATGCAGCCCATTTCGGAAGCCCGTGGCTGGGGTCGTGATGTTTTTTCATTGGCGCTGGCCATTCAAAATTTAACCTGGGGTATCATGGCCGTGTTAGCCGGAGGGCTTGCGGATCGTTATGGAAATCTGAGGGTATTGTTGGCTGGGGTCGCATTATACGGCCTGGGCATGTGGAGTATGGCTTATGCCACAAGTGAGTGGGCCATAATATCCAGCGCGGGTTTACTGGTAGGATCTGGGGTTGCCGGTACCGCTTTTGGAATCGTATTACCGGCCTTGGCACGCGCTGTCCCGGAGGAACGCCGAGCCTGGGCACTGGGACTCGGTACGGCAGCGGGAAGTATGGGGCAATTTCTGGTCGTCCCCTTGATGCAAGAATTGATAGAACTCAATGGATGGTTCCAGGCCTTGCAGATCCTGGGAATATCGGCCTTTATCATGGCTTTTTTAGCACTACCGTTGGCGCCATATAGCGGCAGTAATGTAACAACAGAACCGGTGATTGAAGGATCACTCTGGCAGATCTTGTTAAGGGCCCTTAGGGTGCGTTCATACCTATTATTGGTACTGGGATTTTTTGTTTGTGGTTTCCATGTAGCTTTTATTACCGTGCATATGCCGGGCTATGTCGTCGATCTAGGTTTTGATGCCCGTCTGGGCGCATGGAGTATCAGTCTGATCGGACTGTTTAATATCATTGGCGCCTATGCCTCAGGTATTCTCAGTGGAACCCGGTCCATGCGTAAGATTTTAACCTTCATCTATCTCGGCCGGGCATTGGCTATTTCCGTATTTTTAATCTTGCCAATCACCTTGAGCAGTATCCTTATCTTTAGTGCAGTCATGGGCCTGTTATGGCTCGCGACCATACCCCCGACATCCGGTTTAGTGGCAGTTTTTTTTGGGACTCGGTACATGACGTTTTTATACGGTTTTGTATTTTTCAGTCATCAGGTAGGCAGTTTTAGCGGGGTATGGCTGGGTGGTTGGCTCTATCAAAACTTTGGACACTACAATGGTATCTGGATAACAGGTGCTATTTTAGGTGTAATAGCGGCCTGGTTGCATTGGCCTATACGAGAACGTACCCATAAAGCGCAGTTGCAAAGCGCCTGATCAAGATTTACCTAAATATGCAAAATTCATCTCAACACCCTCATCGAATTGGAATGGTCAGTCTGGGTTGCCCCAAGGCCACGGTGGATTCGGAGCAAATTCTGACGCAGTTACGCGCTGAAGGTTATAAAATCGTAGCAGATTATGATCAGGCCGATATGGTCATAATTAACACCTGCGGATTTATCGATTCAGCCGTAGAAGAGTCCATGCAAACGATTGACGAGGCACTTCATGAAAATGGCAAAGTCATCGTGACCGGGTGCCTGGGAGCAAAATCTGAACAAGTCGCACAAGCATTTCCTGAACTTCTCGCCATCACCGGACCCCATGCCACCCAGGAAGTAATGTCGGCGGTGCATGAACATTTGCCGGCGGAACATGATCCATTTTTAGATCTTGTGCCTGCTCAGGGTATTAAGTTAACCCCACAGCACTATGCCTACTTGAAAATATCGGAAGGTTGTAATCACCGTTGTACGTTTTGCATTATTCCTGCGTTACGGGGGGATCTGGTGAGTCGACCGATCGATGAGGTCATGCAGGAAGCCGAAAATCTGGTTCAAGCCGGCGTCAGGGAACTGCTGGTGATTTCTCAGGATACCAGTGCTTACGGGATTGATGCGAAATATGCTACCCGCTTTTGGCAAGGGCAGCCACTGCAAACCCGGTTTGTAGCGTTGGCCAGAGCGCTGGGACAATTGGGCGTATGGATCAGACTGCACTATGTCTATCCTTATCCACATGTTGATGATGTTATACCCTTGATGGCGCAGGGGCTGGTTCTGCCATACCTGGATATCCCATTTCAACATGCGAGCCCTCGTATTCTCAAGGCCATGAAACGCCCCGGTAACCAGGAAAAGGTCCTGGAACGTATACAAAGCTGGCGCAAAATTTGTCCTGATCTGGTTATTCGCAGTACTTTTATTGTCGGTTTTCCCGGCGAAACCGAGGAAGATTTTCAACAGTTACTGGATTTTTTGACAGCGGCTCAACTGGATCGAGTCGGTTGCTTCATGTATTCAGCAGTAGAAGGGGCGGCAGCCAATGATCTACCCAACCCGGTCGATGAAGCCATCAAACAAGAGCGATTTGATCGTTTCATGCGTCATCAGCAAGCCATCAGCACCGCTAAGCTACAATGCCGCATCGGGCAAACCATGACAGTCCTCGTAGAGGGTCGGGACGAACACGGTTGGTATGGTCGTAGTTATGCCGATGCTCCTGACATAGATGGATTGGTTTACATCAAAACGGATCAGGACATGATAGTGGGCAATTTTGTTGAAGTGATAATCACGGATAGTGATGAATATGATTTATACGCGGACCAACGATGACGATTTTAGCAATAGTAGTGAATGATCAACTCTTGATGCAGTATGACCGTGACAAGGCGTTACCGGAAAGCCAGCAGCATTACCTGTCCAAACTGGATGAAAAATTTGATCGTGGTATCGAATTACAGAATGAACAAATTGATCATCCCAACATGGAGGATCGAGCAAAATTTATGGCCTTGAGCTTGATGGAAGGCATCATCTACCAGGAAGATAACAAGGCTGCGGCCAGCATGGCCTGGCTGGCCACCCGGTTACCTGATTTGAAACAGGTTAAAGCCATTGTAGATGAAAAGGGCACCCAATTTGATCTAATCTTTGACCGTGAATACCAGCCCCACCAGGTGGTCCATTTTGAAGGGTTAAAGCTCTAGCAATCCACCGGCATCAGTTTTATAAAAAAATTGCCTTTTTCTATTAAAGATCTCTGCATTCTGACCGATTAACCTTAGTACTCCCGGGTTTTTTCGTTTTAGAGGTTTAGGCGATGTTGAGATTTAATTTAAGTATCAAATTGGTTATCGGTTACCTGCTGATGGCCGTCTTGTTAATCATTTGTGGATTAGCCGGTTACATTGCCGCTAATAAAATGTCCGAGGCCAGTGATTTCCTGGTAACCGAGGCCAGAAATACGGTTGAAGGCGCAATGCAAACCAGCAATGGTGTGCGTGGCCAGATCCTCTTGATGGAAGATATTTTGAGTGGTCGATTGCATAAGGACATCGAGGTTGCATTGGACCAGGCGAAAGGCCAGAACCAGCAGGCCCACCAACAAATGATTGACGCGGGTTTGATTCCCGAGGAGCAGATCGAACAGATCAACCAGGCGCAAACGGCCTTTGATAACGCGCTTAACCCGTTATTATCCAACAATAAACGTTATAAAGATCTACACCGGGCTATGGTCACCAACGCCGATCGGCTTAAGGAGCAGCTTTCCGCCTTTATCGAACTCGCCAACAGAATTATTGTTGAACGTGAAACCAACTGGGATACCGATGAAGCTGCCAATAGCCAGCAAACCGAGGAATGGTTTGCCGCGACGGCTGCCACTGAAGCCAAATTGGCCCTGTTTGCCCAGTTATATTATTTTCAGCAATTCCTGGCCCAGGAAAACCTGAAACAGGTTGAAGAACTTATGCAGAACTCCCAGACTGATCTGGATATCTATATTGAAGATTTGGCTTCAATGGAGTTGGGTGAACAAAAAACGAATGACAGTGATAACAGTTATGCCAGTGTATTCAATGAGCATTTAAACCACCATAAAAATTATTACTCAGAAGCGAAGAAGGCTTATCTCAGGTTACAACAGGACCGGTTGACTTATACCGAGAAAGCATCAGTACTGTTAGACCAAACTGAGAACATCAAAAAGCTCAGTGCTGAAATCATTGACCAGGAGATTCAGTCAATCAAAACGGTTAAAGAATCGGCCTTCCTGAGTATACTGATAACGGTAATAGTGGGTGTCGCCCTGGTGTTGGTATCTTACTGGATCAGTGTCAAACTTGTGGTCAGTCCAGTGCGTACCGTGGCGAACAAGCTCAAGGATATTTCCCAGGGTGAAGGTGATTTAACCCAGAGCCTGCAGGTTTCAGGGAATGATGAAATCACCGAACTCTCGGTTGGTTTTAATCAGTTTATGCAACAAATTCGTGATTTAATCCGCCAACTGATTGGAGCAATTGATCAGTTGAATAAAACCTCTAAGCAACTGACACATCAATCGGGTGAGACTCAGGATCGTATGCAGGCGCAACAGCATGCTACCGATACGGTGAACGTCACCATGGAAGATATGGCTGTAAAGGTGAATTCAGTCTCTGAGGCTGCCGATGAAGCGAATGACAGTATGCAACATATTGACGAGACGCTTGGACAAAGCCAGCGTGTAATTTCATCCACACTGGATTCCATTAATGATTTTGCCAATGATATCGATTCGGCTTCCACGGTCATCGAAAATCTCAACCAGGATAGTCAGCAGATTGGACAGGTTCTGGACGTGATTCAAAGTATTGCCGAACAGACGAATTTACTGGCACTGAATGCAGCTATCGAAGCCGCCCGCGCTGGCGAACAAGGCCGGGGATTTGCCGTAGTAGCTGACGAAGTCAGAACCTTAGCCAGTCGTACGCAGCAATCGACCACTGAAATTCAGGCAATTATTGAACGCCTGCAAAATGGTTCTGAACAAGCTACGACCGTGATGCGGAGCAGTCGTAACCAGGCCCAGGAAACTAAAAACAAAACGGGTATGGCCTCGGAATCTCTTGCAAGTATTACCGACAACGTGCATTCAATGAGCCTGATAATCCATAAGATAAGCGATGCAGTGACCTCGCAGAATCAACAGGCTGAAACCATGAACCATAACCTGGCGGATATTCGCCAGATTACCGAAGGGACCTCGGAGAGTAGCCAGCAGATGAATAATATTACCCAGGAGCTGAATCAGCTGACCCGTCAGTTACAAACCCTGTCAGGCCAATTTAAGGTTTAACGCTCTGTGTTGCACCAGTTGGTTTGAGGTAAAGCGCTTCATCCCGTTGCTCGAAATTGAGTTTATTCAATGATGCTCCGGGGCAGGGCCCCGCGATGCATAACCCAGTTTCGATATCAAAACGGGCGTCATGAACAGCGCATTGAATATGAGCCAAATCCAGGTCGAGGAATTGATGCTCTACCCAGTCTAACGGGGATCCGGTATGTGGGCATTTATTCTGATAGGCAAAAAATTCTCCGTCTCTAAGGACGATGAAACCCTCAATGACCGTGCCATCAAGATCAACACTGAAACCCCGACTCCCAGGATCATCCAGGTCTGTTAACTGGCATATAAACAGGTTATCAGACATTGAAATCAAATCCTTGAGATTGAATTTTTAAGGCTGCGAGATCATTGGCATAGTTTAATGCATCACTGAAAGGCATTTTTTGCACTAAGGCACTAATTAAACCGGCAATAAAACAATCGCCAGCACCAAGGGTGTCTATCACCGGGTTAATGGGCTTAGCTTCACGCACGATGAGTGCTCCGTATTGATCCATCGCGATAAGCCCATCTGAACCCAGGGTGCAGACAATCGCAAGGTTTTTATTATAATCTTTTAATTGCCGTATACATTCTTTCGCCGACAGCTTTTTTTGCTCCAGATAATCTTTGGAAACGATGGCTAATGTCATCCAGGGTAATAATTTTTCGATGCCGTCACGCGACTTTTCTATTTCCAGAGATATAGGAAAATTGACCAGCTTCTTTGACTGTTTAAATAAACGGGTCAGTGTTTCAATATTACGACCTTCAAAATGAAACCAGTCAGGACATAAGGTCTCGAGTTGTTTTAAGTGGTCAAAGGTTAATTCATCAAGATTTCGATGATGGACAATAGTACGGCTTCCATTTTCTTGATTTAACCAGATATATGAACGCGGAGTTGAATGATCGTCACTTCGTGCACATAAATCTGTTTCGATCTGGTTGTTCTGTATTTGTTGTATTAACCATTCGGAAGTCGAATCCCGGGCGAATTGACTGACTAATCGTACCCGGTGCCCCAATTTGGCCAATACGCGAGCACTGTTACAGGCATTTCCGCCGGGGGCTTGAATAAAACGAATGGCTCTTAATTCTTCGTCTTCCCTGGGATAGTAAGGTAACTGCATAATTTCATCGACAATACAGTTGCCGATCACGACCACTTCCGTCATTGGGTTAGCGCGTTGGTTCGAAATGATAATCCCCTTTTTTTCCTGAAAAAGTCGAGCTTAGATTCTACACTAGAGTAAATCCTTGTTGTTTGAATAAGGGTTTCAATATCAGAAAAACAAAAGAGTGAAACGTGTCGAGCGATAAGGACTGGAAATCTAAATACCATGAAAGCCTAGATCAGATGGAGGCCATGGAAAACACTTGGGCTGAGCTGGATGATTTATTACGCAAAACCATCCGCCGTTTGACCATTACTGCCAAGGGTATGAACCCTGAACTCGATAATGTGCTGGCGCAAATTCAACAGCATGCACGCAACAAGGAAGATGAGCAAATACCCCATGATTTGGAAAAACTCACCCAGCTGATAAACAGGATGGAAGATCCGGTGAACCCAGGTCAAGATCAGGATTCAACAGATTCAGCTCATGGCGCTCGAGATTACGCGCTTAAGTTGGTAGGGAGGCTTAAATTAAATCCTCAGCTACAAGTTAAATTTGAGGAATTCCAGAATACCCTCTCATCACTCGATGATGACCAATCGTTACATCAGTTGGCGTCGATCATTAATGAATTATTGCAGGATGAAACCTCAAACCATGAACTGGTTCGAGAGGTGTTGATTACACTCATTGAAAAAATTGCGGTAACCCATGGTAATACGAAAAACCTGGATCAATTAAAAATCAAGCTGGAAGATCAAACTGAAATTTCGGATTGGCACCAATACCTCGATACCATAATCAGTGAAATCCGTGTGATCATCAAAGGGATCAACCATGAGAAAATCGAACTCGAGGGTTTGGTGGTTGATGTCACCAAACAGTTGGCGGAGATTTCTAATACCTTATCCGATGAACAAAGTGACAGTCTCCAGGGCAGAAAGGAATCAGAACAGTTGCAAACTATCATGAATCAGGGTGTCGAAAAGATACAGCTGCAAGTCGAAAATGAATCCGATATCCAGGTGCTTAAAACGGGCATTAGTGAAAACCTCAGTTCCATCAAACAAGGGGTTGAAGATTTTGTCACTAAGGACGCGGAACGTTTTAAAAAATCAGAGATACGTAATAAAAAATTGCAGCAGCAAATTCAGTTCATGGAAGAGGAATCCAATGAGCTACGCCAGAAATTGACCGATCATCGACAGAAACTGATGTTTGATACCCTCACGGGTGTTCGTAGTCGCTTAGCTTATGAAGAGACCCTCGAGCAGGAACTGGCACGTTGGATGCGCTATCAGGAGAACTTTAGCTTCGCTATTCTAGATATCGATCATTTCAAACGCATCAATGATGACTATGGGCATAATGCGGGTGATAAGGCGTTAAAGATTGTAGCCCGTATGATGTCAGATCATATCCGGAAGGCCGATTACCTGTTTCGAATCGGCGGCGAGGAATTCGTTTTACTGCTACCAAAGACATCATTGGAACATGCTACGCCACTGGTGGAAAAAATCAGGACGTCAGTGGGTGATAGCAAGTTTCATTTCAAAAAGACCAAAGTAAAGATCAGCATGTCTGCTGGACTCACCACGGTTATGCAGGATGATAATGCGGAATCTATCTACGAGCGCGCGGATAGTGCACTTTACGATGCCAAAAATAATGGGCGTGATCAGTTAATCGTACGCAGCTACTGAATGGGGGCTAAGCAGTTTCTGCAGGTGTTTTGGCGATGATGGTCAGGGCATGTAAGGCGCCTGATGTGATCTCTTCATTAACACAGGCATACACCAGCTTATGTCGTTTGATCGTCATCAGGCCTTCAAATTGAGGACTAATCACTTCTGCCGTAAATTTACCTTCCGCACCGGTGACGGAGACCTGAGCTTCAGGCATACCTTGTTCGATGAGCTGTTGTATGTGTTCTGGAGTCATATTGCTGAAAATCTCAAAAAATTGACCATACTATATTACAAAGCAATCAGGAAAAAACCATGTACAAAAAAAGTATTGAATTGTTATTAAGTGCCTTGTTGTTCGTGTTACCCGGTTTAGCGCAGGCTGCAGAAGAAGAGGATGCCTTAAAGGCTCAACCTTCCTATGTGTCACTGGGTAAACCGATGGTATTAAATCTATCCACCCACGCAAAACGACTGACCTTTTTACAGGTCTCCGCCGATGTGCTGGTTAAAGATGATGATGCCAAGGAGGTGGTGGAGACTCATATACCGGCCATTCGGCATGAATTGATCCTGTTATTGAGTGAACAACTGGCCAGTGATATGAAATCACCTACCAAACGCGAAGAGATACGGCAATTGGCTTTGGTGAATATTCGATCAAGGATTGAAGATCTTTCCGGGAATAAGGATATCGAGGAGGTATTATTTTCCGAAATCCTGGTGCAGTAACGGCGTCAAGTGACATTGTGGACGTAAAACCCAGGATCAGGCATGATTATTGTTGTAATTCAGCAATAATGAGTGGTTATGCAATTTCCCGGGATCAGTTTAAGGCTCATCACTGTTTTTCTCCTGACATCAACGCTATTCGCGGGATCACAAGCAGCTCTTGAAACCGATGAAGATGATTTCGAAAAGGCCTTCGAACTCGGTTTCAACGATGCACCTCTCGAGCGTGAGATCGATCATCCCCCTTGGTTCAAGGAATCCTTCCTCGATTTGCGTGAAGACCTGCGGGAGGCTATCGCTGATGGTAAACAGGGCATTGCACTGTATTTCGGGCAAAAAAACTGTGCCTATTGTAAGGCATTGATGGAAATTAATTTTAACAAGCCTGATATTGTTAAATACGTACGTGACAATTACGAGATTATCTCGCTGGATATCTGGGGTAGCCGTGTGGTTACTTTATTCGATGGTAATGAAATCACCGAAAGTGAACTCGCGGTTAGAGAAAATACCAACTTTACCCCCTCATTAATCTTTTTTGATGAGCAGGGAAACGTGGCATTTAAAATGCGAGGTTATTACAAGCCTTATCGTTTTCAGGCGGTCATGAAATATATCGTTGAAGATTTTTATAAAAATGAGAGTTTTCGTGATTACTTGGAACGGGCAGATCCTCCGCCTAAATTTGCGGTTGAGGATCTGAATGAACATGAACAGTTTTATAGAGGCCCTGTAGTCCTTGATCGGCGAGGTGCACGCGCATTTAAACCCCTGGCCGTCATTTTTGAACAACAGCAGTGCCATGCCTGTGACCAATTACATTCTGAACCTCTCAACAATGAAAAAACCAAGCAATGGCTCAAAGGTTTTGAATTACGCCAGCTTGACGCCTGGTCTGATACCCCGGTTATAACGCCGAGAGGTGAGAAAATAACGGCACGTGACTGGGCGAGTCGTCTGGGCATTCACTACATGCCGACCACGGTATTTTTTGATGAAAACGGCCAGGAAATCTTACGTATTGACTCTGTGGTCAAACTGTATCGTATGCGTAGCATGCTGAGTTTTATTTTGACCAACGGTTACAAGAATTACAAAACCTTCCAACATTGGCGGCGGTATACGGCCGTGGAACGCTAGCGGATATCAAGCTGGTGTTGCGTGACTATGGCGCAGAGAGCCGGCACTGAACACCAGCAAGGCGCACCAGATAAAACAAAACCCAACCAACTGATCCAGGGTGAAAGCCTCTTTTAAAATAAACACCGCACAGAAAAATTGCAGGCTTGGATTGATATACATCATGAATCCTATGGTCGTCAGACTGAGTTTTTTGGCTGCCGATGCAAACAGTAACAGCGGCAGTGCGGTGAGTATGCCACTGAGTATCAGTAATAGGCTGATTCTATCCAGAGTAAAGCTGAACTGATCAGTAGCCTGTTGATTTAAAAACCACCAATAAATGAGTGCCAAGGGTAATAACATTAATGTTTCCACGGCCAGGCCTGTAAGCGTATCCACGGCCAGTTGTTTGCGTACGAGCCCGTAAAGTCCAAAGGTGATCGCTAATGCCAGCGATACCCAGGGCAGATAACCGATGATAATTATGAACCAGAGGATACCCAGGCAAGCCAGAATGATAGCGGTGATGCGCCAGCTATCGAGCCGTTCTTTAAGAATCAATCGAGCTAAAAAGACGCTCACCAAGGGTGTAATAAAATAACCCAGGCTACACTCCAGGACCTGTCCCTGGCCAACGGCCCAGATAAAAATCAGCCAGTTACTGGAAACCAGCAACGCAGACAGCAATAAACCCCTAATGAGTGCTCGACTACCGAGCGCATTAAAAAATAAACGCTTACGCCCAATGATTAGAATGATCAGGCTGACAAAAATAAAGGACCATATCACGCGGTGGGTTAATACTTCGGTAGCATCAACCGATCGTAACAAGTGAAAAAAAAGTGGAAAGAATCCCCAGATCGAATAGGCCAGAACACCAAACAGCAAGCCCTGATGGATGGGATTATTAAACCACATACATTACTTGTAGGTTGATTTTAAAATGAAGGCTTCGAGTTTTTTATCTATGCCATAAATATGACTGGTCAGCCAGTTACTCAGGAATTCAGCCAATGCTTGACGAAAATGGCTATCATAATGTGGATGCGCCTCCATCATATCGTCGAGTTCATCACGAAATCGATTATGCGCCTGAATATGTTGAGCCAATGACGGGTAGTTGAGTTGTTTCATATATTCTTCTTCAACGGTAAAATGATTTTCAGCGTAATCGTATAGGCGGCGAAACACGCTTTCATCAACTTCTGCTGTTTTTATCTGATCGATTAATTCAAACAATACTTGATGTTGTTTATCCTGCCAGATTAATTCACTGGTTTTCTTCATAGTAGAACCTCAAAAGCCACTGAACCTTAGGATAAGTGTTATAGGGCGATAACAAAAGCATAAAGCGAGCAGGGCTGTGACAGCTGAGCGAACTTTATCTTCAGAGTGGATTTAGGGAGGTGAAGTTATAGTGGTACAATCTATTGTGATAAGGATACGCCCAATGAGCAGATTGACATCGTGACGATAAAAACCGTTCTTCGCATGGGTTCACCCAGCCTCCAACAACCCTCCAAAAAAGTTGGATCATTTAATACACCCGAACTGAATCAACTCATTCAGGATATGTGGGATACCATGCAGGCTGAAAATGGTGCCGGTCTGGCTGCACCGCAAATAGGCGTTAATTTACAAGTGGTAATTTTCGGCTTCAAAGATAATCCACGCTATGTGGATGCACCAGAGGTGCCGACTACCGTATTGATCAACCCGGAAATAAACCCCCTGTCCAGCACTATGGATCATCAGTGGGAGGGGTGCTTAAGTTTACCGGGTATGCGCGGCCTGGTTCCACGTTACACCCATATTCATTATCGTGGTTTTGATGCCCATGGCCAACTGATAGACCGTGAGGTTGAGGGTTTTCATGCTCGTGTGGTCCAGCATGAATGTGATCATCTTGATGGCATCTTGTATCCTCAGCGAATTCAAGACATGGCAGAGTTCGGGTTCCGTGAAGAACTTGAAATGAGTGATCGCATTCAATCCCAACCGTGTGATGACTGAACCCCCCAAATTTGTGGTGCTGGGTACTGGAGGAAATTTTACTTTTCATGTAATCGATACCTTGATAAATAAAGCAGTATTACCTTCAGCTTATGTACAAGCCGGAATGCGTGACGTTAATTCTAAGGGCCATTTTGACAAGTATCGGTTGGAAGTGAATCATCAATTTAAACCACTGGATCATTCACTGCACAATCAGTCTGTCCCCTTTAGTTATGAAACTGAAATTGACCTGTTAGATTATGTGGGGGAATTAGCTCCAGACTTCATTCTTACTGCATGCTGGCCGAGCCTTTTATCAAAAAAACTATTAACTCTGGCCAGAAAAGCGGCGGTAAATCTACATCCTTCCCTATTGCCTAAATACAGAGGAAAAGATCCAATAGCCATGCAACTCAAAACGCATGACCATCATTTTGGCGTAAGTCTTCATCTGATGAATGAATACTATGACCAGGGTGATATCATTGCTCAAAGATCAATAAATTTGGGGGCTGGTGCGAGTTTTAATGAGATCGAAAACCAGACGGCTAAAATCGGAGCAGATTTGTTTATACATGGCATACAAACCTATGATCAACCTGGATGGAACTTGATTAAACAATCGTCAAAAACTGAAGAAAAGGGCTGAAATTATGGGTTATTTCACTTAATGTACTAACGCTCTCGTAAAAAACTTAAGCACTTAAATTATGTGATCATTCGATTAGATAAACCTAAACATTCTGGAATATCATGATTCAGATTTACTTGGTACAACACGGTATCGCGTTGACGGGCGAAGAAGATCCGCAAAGACCATTAAGTGAGCTAGGGCGTGATCAATTACAAACAGTGGCCAAACATCTTCGAGCCAAAAAAATACGTGTCAGTAAAATTGTCCACAGCGGCAAGCTCCGCGCATTACAAAGCGCTGAAATTATGGCGCGTATTCTGGATATAAAAAAGGTGACCGCTTTTCCGGGGATGAATCCTAAAGATGATGTAGAGGCATTTATCGAAAAAATGGATGAAGATGGTGTTATGTATGTGGGCCATTTACCCCATTTAGAACAAGTCGTCTCTAAGCTGATATGTGGCTCGACATTAAAGTCTGTGATCCAATTCCAAAATGCAGCGGTGGCTTGTCTGCAGCTAAACGATCGTCAGGCGCAATTGGTATGGTACCTGCCTCCATCACTCTGTTAGCCCGCTCTTTGCGGTAACACTGAAATTATTGACTCTTGACTTCACGCCTGAAAGCTTGAAGTAAATCCTCGGTATAACCATTTGCTGAATGTATGCCCTCCAATACCAGCTTCAGCGCGGCCATGAAGGCGATACCGTTATAGGCGGGGGCCATGTTGATATAACCTGGAGTGTCACTATTTTGTTGATCAACAATCACGGCCATGCGTTTAAAGGTATCGACAATTTGCTGCTCGCTGCAGATTTCATGTTTTAACCAGTTAGCCATATGCTGGCTCGAAATTCTCAGGGTGGCTCGATCTTCCATCAGGCCAGTATCGTGAATATCGGGTACCTTGGAGCAACCGATGCCCAGGTCAATCCACTTCACGACATAGCCTAAAATGCCTTGTGCATTATTGTCGAGTTCCTGTTGAATTTCAGCATCAGTTAATGATCTATCTTTATTCAGCAAAGGAATCTTTAATAGATCTTCGACAGTGGCTCTTTTTTGGCCTTTAAGCGATTGTTGTACCTGTTTGACATTGACTTGATGATAATGCAGCGCATGAATGGTAGCGGCCGTAGGGGAGGGTACCCAGGCACAATTAGCGCCAGCACGAGGGTGGGCCTGCTTAGATTCGTACATGTTTTTTATTTGATCCGGCATGGCCCACATCCCCTTGCCGATTTGCGCATAACCATCCAGACCACAGTCCAGACCGATATCCACATTCCAGTCTTCATAGGCGGGCATCCAGTGCGCCTGCTTGATCTCTCCCTTAGGTAACATGGGCCCCGCTAACATACTGGTATGAATTTCATCGCCGGTACGATCGAGGAAACCGGTATTGATAAAAATGATACGTTCCCGTGCTGCATGGATACATTGCTTTAAATTGATCGTGGTGCGTCTTTCTTCATCCATAACCCCCATTTTTATCGTATTGGTGGGCAGTTGGTAGTGTTTCTCAATAGCCGTGAAAACCTCACAACAAAAAGCGACTTCCTCGGGTCCATGACACTTGGGTTTAACGATATAAATACTGCCGTTATGGCTGTTGCGATAGCGCCCTAACCCCCTTAGATCATGCATGCCTATTAATGTGGTGATCAATGCATCCACCAGGCCTTCTGGAATAAATTTACCATGAGTATCCAGCACCAGATCGGTATTCATATGTAAACCGGTATTTCTTACCATCATCAGACTACGGCCCGGTAAGCTGAAATGATTACCCATGGGATCTTCATAGGTTCGGTCCGGATTTAATTGGCGTTGCAGGGGTTGCCCCTGTTTCACCATATCAGCAGTCAGGTCACCCCTTACCAGCCCCAGCCAGTTCTGGTAGACCTGTAACTTGTCCGCAACATCAACAGCGGTAACGGAATCTTCACAGTCTTCAATGGTGGTTACAGCAGCCTCAAGAATAATATCTTTGAGGCCTGCCTTATGCTGAGCACCAATGGCATGTTGCTTATCGATATGGAGTTCAAAATATAAATCATGATGAGAAAATAAAAGTATCAGTGCCTGTTTTTCAGAATAGCCTTGAAACTGATCAGCATTCTTTAATCCAGTCTTTACACCATTTTCCAGCATCACCCGGAGTGACTTATGATTATTTTGGGTTTCGAGTGTATAAGTGATGACATCGGCATGGGAGCCCTCAAGTAGAGGGATAACCTGGTCGAGAAATTGATTACTGAATGCAAAAACTTGTTGTCCACGCTGTTTATTATAATGTTGGGTCAGGGCTAGCGGGCCCTCATTAACAATCATGTCCGTTCCGTAAAGTGCATCATATAAACTGCCCCAACGTGCATTGGCGGCATTGAGCGCAAAACGGGCATTGTTGATGGGTACAACCAGTTGCGGCGCTGCAACCTTGGCAATCTCACGGTCAACATTCGTAACATTGATTTTAAAGTCTTCTGGCTGCTCGAGCAGATATCCAATATCTGTGAGGAATTGCTGGTAGGGTTTGAGATGATGCTCGTCGTATGGATGATTTCGATGCCAATCGTCTATTTGTTGCTGTAGGCGATCGCGTTTTTGTAATAATGCTTTGTTGCTTTCAAGATATTGGCTGATGATTTTTTCAAAAATTGGCCAGTAACTACCGGGATCCATCTCCAAGGGAGGGAGCACTTGTTCATTAACGAACTGATAGAATGCTTCGGCTACTTGGAGGCTTTTTAATTGAATATAGGACATGGATGGATTCTGGTTATACTAAGAATATCAATGTTGAACCCTAGCATCGTGATTTGTGCGTCGCAATAAATAGGCAATCCGTTTGGAATAAGTTATTTCAATACTCATTATCAGGGCCCGAGCACTTAGCAAACTACATCATGGGCGGTAGAAGCTTATTTAATCGGACATTGTGTGGTTACAGGCGCTTAAATTAACGAATTAAAGTTATTTTTAAGATAAATTTAATTTATTATTAAAATATAGGGGTAAAATACCAATATTTTGCACTGCAGCGTAACATAACTTATTGAATTATAAATATATAATTTTATCTCCTGTTCATATCTAAATAAATTAAATGACACTGCGCTTTATTTTTCATAGAATCTAACTTCATGAAAGTCGCCTGAAGGTGAATATTTAAGAAACCTTGCAGGTAGGATTTATTTAGTGTTTTAAACTCGATCAATATACAAACTGCCTCAACCTGGGGCTTTTTTTATCGCTAAAACACTGCAAACCGATAACGAGGATATGATATGAGTATTTCACCCCCTTGCTACAAGCAAAACCGATTGAAGCAATTACGGGCTTTTTGTAAAGCTGTAGAAACAAAAAGTATTTCCAAGGCCGGTGAAGAATTATTCTTATCCCAGCCCACGGTATCCTTACAAATACGGGCACTAGAACGTGAATTGTGCGTACAGGTTTTTGAACGACGAGGCCCGGTGATTAACCTTACACCGGATGGCAAAATACTTTATGAACTGGCCAAGCCTTTGATCAACGGAATCGATAACCTGTCTCATAATTTTAACAGTCTGGCGGGCAAGCTGGAGACCGGTGAATTGCATATCACAGCCGGTCAAACGGCTTGTATGTATCTGTTACCTAAGTATATTCACCGTTTTAAGCAGAAGAATCCGGGAGTTCACGTAAAATTATCCAATAACACGGGTAAGGAAGGGCGTGAATTGTTAAAAAGTGATTGTGTGGATTTTGCCGTGGGTACTATGGCCGACAATAGTGAGGACATGGTATTTGAACCGCTGTTTGAATATAACCCGGTATTGATCATGCCCCAGGACCATCCTCTTGCAGACAAGAAGGAAGTCACTCTAAAAGATATCTCACCTTATGGATTGATTTTACCACCACGTGAATTGTCCACCTGGCGTAAAGTAGATAAAATTTTCTCGGAACAGGATATTCCTTACCAGGTTTCCATGGAAGTCGGTGGCTGGGAAGTTATTAAGACTTATGTTGAAGAAGGACTGGGCCTCTCTATTGTCAGTGAGTTATGTCTTAACGGTAACGAGAAACTGGCTTCATCATCACTGGCTTCCTATTTTCCCAAACAAATTTACGGAGCCGTCATCCGTAAAGGTAAATTTTTATCGCCACAAGCACGAGAGTTTCTTGAAATGTTGTCTGATGAAGAAGATCACGAACAACCAGTGGCATTGCAGGCTGTATAACTGACAAGCTTGAAAATTGTCGATTCTGAAGAGAGTATGAGTTTTTAGGCTTTCGATTATGCCTTATGCAATATTGTTGCCTGAGGCATTCATTTGTAACATCGATACCATTTATTTGATCATCCAACTTTTTGAGGCCCTAAATGTTAGACGCTTATAGAAAGCACGTTGAAGAACGAGCTGCTCAGGGAGTGCCACCTTTACCATTAAATGCTGAACAGGTGGCAGACCTGGTCGAATTATTAAAAAACCCGCCTGCCGGAGAAGAGCAGACGTTGCTGGGGCTATTGACAGACCGTATTCCTCCAGGCGTGGATGAGGCGGCGTACGTAAAGGCCGGGTTTTTGGCTGCGGTGGCCAAGGGAGAAACAAGTTCTTCCATTGTTTCAAAAACCCAGGCAGTTGAATTGCTCGGAACCATGATGGGGGGTTACAACATTCAGCCCCTGATCGATTTGCTTGACGACAATGAGCTGGGTGCCCTGGCGGCAGACCAGCTCAAGTATACGTTATTGATGTTCGATGCCTTTCATGATGTCGATGAAAAGGCGAAAACTGGGAATGCAAATGCTCAGGCCGTGATCCAATCCTGGGCGGAAGCCGAATGGTTTACTCGCAAGGATAATGTTCCGACGGAAATCAAACTGACTGTATTTAAAGTGACGGGAGAAACCAATACGGATGATCTGTCACCGGCACAGGATGCCTGGTCACGTCCGGATATTCCGCTGCATGCCTTGGCCATGCTGAAAAACGAACGAGATGGCATTTCGCCGGATGATCCTGGCACGGTGGGGCCCATCAAGAGCATTGTCCAACTGGAAGCCAAAGGTTATCCACTGGCTTATGTGGGTGATGTGGTCGGGACCGGTTCATCGCGAAAATCTGCAACCAACTCAGTGTTGTGGCATATGGGTGAAGATATTCCTTTTGTCCCGAATAAGCGTGCCGGTGGTGTGGTCTTGGGTGGAAAGATTGCCCCCATTTTTTTTAATACGGTCGAAGATTCAGGTGCCCTGCCGATAGAATGCCCGGTCGATCTTCTGAATATGGGCGATGT
>JAAUXZ010172763.1_pt1 | contig 22230 bp, 15 predicted proteins | sample 7278131 | NCBI WGS metagenome assembly JAAUXZ01 (sample SAMN14350119, study PRJNA611818) | marine sediment metagenome | isolation source: surface marine sediment (3m) | place: French Polynesia: Moorea | collected 2018-08 | reverse complement strand
CTCACCGGCAGCTACAGCCATATCGACAACGATTCCAATTTCAATGAGAACGACTACGAAAGAAACCTTTTTCTGATTTCATTCAAGGCCAAACTGGCGCCCTGATCCTTCCCGACACAGACTGCCGTCGAGCAAGCTGGCCGTCTATTGCCATAGACTTTTTGTGGAAAAGCAAGCTGCTACCGCCCGGTACCAGACACTTTGTCTGATCCTGCTGACAGGATAAAAGCACCCTCATCGCTGCTGCCGTTTGTGCGGTGGTGAGGCTGAAGCGGGTAGTTTAAATAATCAGGATGTACTGATAATTATCAATGACAGGTCACTGCCTCAAGCGGTATATATGGGTCATAAACGATAAAACACGGTTGGGAACATCGCTTAAGTCCAAAAAAACAATAGGTTACCGTGCTCTGTGTGTTGGGTGGTGACGGCCCGGTGGGCGGTTGTGCAAATACCCAAAAGCGGGTTGGAGTCGACTCAAAGCGGCACGGGTGTGTAATGAGTTGACCAGTGGCTGAATAGTTCCAACCCACACAATGGGTTTATAAGAAAAGCATGTCTCTCGCCTCGGTGGTAACGATATAAAGCGAAAAGATTAGGATCTGTTTTCTGATCAAGAATCTATTTCTTGGTGAAATATGATCCAGATCAAAAAGCGAATAAGACATAGGGTTTTACCTAGCTATATTTGAGATCGGTTTGATGTATATTTTCCCCGATTGGTCAAAAAATCCCACATACGAAGGGGAAGGGGATAACAAATTATAATAATGTCAATGCATTAGCAGCTTATTTATTTCAGGCACGTCTTTTTGACGTTTTCCTGTGGAAGGGAACAAAACTACTACAAACAAAACAACATAACCAGAAAGTCAGGAGGTGAAAGCACAATAGAAAAATAACGTAGGTGCGCTTATGTGCAGTGCCGGAGGAAGGTCATTCCACTTAGATCGCACCTGCCTTGACGTAGTTCAATACCAATAACTCCCAGGATCTTACCCAAGGAGAGATCTAACTATGAAACTCAAAACATTAGTCATGCAAATGGCAGCACTCACCGTGGTGAGTGCACCGTTGTTTGCCGACGACGGTGACTTATTGCAACGCAACATGTCACAACAAGAGGCGGACCTCTATGCTTGTCCATCTCATGGTGAGCATGGATTCACCCGCTTGATGAACTTCCGCGTTCCCGCCCAGTCAGCTGCTGGTGAGCTGGTCGAGATCGAGTACGTTGATGCGGATGGCACCCTGGTGGATACGCTACTCACCGCCAAACCCATCGTCAGTGTCTATGTGTTCGGCCCGGTGACCGGTGTCGAGGGTGCGGATGGCTTCCAGGGCCACGGCAGACGTGATGTCTATACCTCCATCAGTCTGGATGACGGCACCACCTGGAAAACCACCAATCTCTCAGAAACCGGCGACAAGGTCGCCTTCGATACCTCCACCAGCGATGCGCCGGATACCGTGCTGCCGCTGATCGGCGAGGATTGCGAAGAGATCCCGCTCGACTGGAACTGTGAAGTCTACGGTACCTGCACCACGACCGCCGCTGTCAGCCCGGTGAATACCGACAATCTGCTGGCCGGTCTGAATCTGGTGATGCCCGCAGCGGCCGATGACCATGAAGACGAAGATGACGAGGACGAGGCTGATGCCGTTGATGGCGTGCCCGTGATCGAAGAGGCCGAGTGGGAAGATGTGAACGATACCTTCGGTCGCCTGGAAGTGGAAGGCGAAGCCGAGTCTCGTGACCGCGTCTCCATCTATGGTGTGGATGCCGAGGGCGTTGCCAGCCTGCTGTTCCGCGCCCGTGCCGACCGCGAAGGTGAGTTCGAGCAGGAGCGTAGCGTACCTGTCGCTCAGGCACCTTGCGAAGTCTATGCGGAAGTCGACGGTGTGCAGAGTGAGCACGTGCCGGTCGAAGGCACTCCCGCAGTCTGCGAGGAAGTTCGCGCGACCACCACCGAATACCCCGGTGACAACAACAACGTGTTCCATGCCGTCTCCCAGAATAAGATTCTGGTCGCTTGGCAGAGCCGTTTCTGCTCCGCGGGTGCGCCTGCCTATGCCCTTGATGACACCATCAAAGACGAGAAGGCCGCCTACATGGAAATCGACAACACCATGGATATCTACTTCCAGGATCTGTTCGGTGTCGCCGGTAACCAAAACTATATCGACTACAGTACTGAGGGCTTCCCTCAAGTCGGTGTCGTACCCTTCAACTGCCTGTGGTCCGCGCGTGGTGTGATACGTGAAGATCCCGATAACCTGGGCACCACCGAGATCGTCTGGTACAAACCCGAGCGGATCACCGCCGGTGTTCGTGACCTGACCCGTATCGAGACCCAGTGTGCGGCCGGCGGCGGCTGCGCCATCACCTGGCAGGAAGATCCGGTTGGCCTGCGCCCCGGTGAGGGTGAAGGCCCGGGTACCGGTTGGGCCGGTGCCACCACCAACTCCAAGACCGATATCTGGTACACCTATCTGCCTTGGGAGCATTTCAGCACCGTTGATGATGCCGGTACTCCGGTTGCCCTGGCCGATTACGCCGGTGACACCAAGCCTGGTGCCTATGTGCCCTTCGCAGTACCTGTGCGTCTGACCAACAACGACCGTTGTCAGGTTCCGGTAACCGGTCTGGAAGAGACCTACTGTAACTATGGTGTTTCAGAAGCCTATGGCCTGAAAGACTACTGTGCCGATACCGTCGAGATCCCACTGGGTCCGCAACAGACCCTGACCCCGATCTGTGTGGCCGATACCGACCGTGACGGCGTTGGCGATCTGCCCAACGTGGCCAACACCGCTTCCAGTCGTCCGCGTCTGAACGTCCGTCCGCGTGACGCTGATGGCGACGGCGTAACCGATGGTGCCTATGTGGTTGTGGCCCTGGAAGAAGACAAGGGACTTGGTCGCTTTGGTTTCGATCCCTACGAGACTTGGGGTGGTACCATTGACGATACCGTTGATACCTTTGGTTGTGATCCGGAAGCGGTTGATCCCAGCGATCCTGATCCTTCATGCATCAAGGCTGACGTCGGTAAGAACACCTTCTACTACAGCTTCGCCATGGGTACTGCAGCATCCTCCGACAGTGAGCCGGAAATCGGCCTGCTGGATTGGGTTGCGAGCCAAGGTGCTCAGATCAACCGGCCCGAGGTCAACTGGCGTACCGGCACCTACTATCCAGTCATGGATACGGTGGATATGTGGGACTTCGGTGACTACAACTACCAGATCATGAATACTCAGATCGCCCGTCGTACCGCCATGATGTCCCAGTCTATCGCCAAGGCTGCCGCCAGCAGCAGTGGTGTGTTGGCCATGCCGTTGTTCAAGGAAGGCATCATGAACCAGGGTGGTCCGGCCGACATCCAGTCCGTCCGCGTTGCCACGGATGACTTCAATCAGGCTGACGATAACCCCTATCGCCCAGAGAACCTGGTCTGTGAGAACAAGTGGTGGGACGATGGTAGCAATGCCTACTACCCCTATGGTCTGTGCATGCTGCCTACCATCAACCTCTCCGGTATGACCCCGATCGAGTGTGAAGTACAGGGTCTCACCAGTGACGGTGTCTGCCCGGATCTGGATCTGACCTGTGTGGATGATGCCAACTTCGGTCAGCTCTGCATCAGTACGGTGAATCCGGAAGACGAGCAGACCTTCGACAAGATGCTCAGCTATGTCGAATGTCCTGGAGCCAACGGCACCGGTACCTACACGGACTACAACTGTGATAGCCCGACATCACCCCTGGGTGTAAGCAACCTGGACGATGCCGCCTGGTACATGCCCCTTGACGTCTCCAAGGCCCACCGTGGCTTCATCGATGGTGACTTCGTCATGATGCTCTATGCCAAGTCCCCGAACTGGAAGCTCAACCGCACCGGTCGTGACCGCTACGAGCTCTATCAACGCCGTTCCTTCGACGGTGGCGTAACCTGGACCGTCACACCTGGTAGCTTCCAAGCTAGCAATGGTGAGACCTACTCCGGTTTGGGTACCACCACCTGTGAAACCTGGCGGAAGAGTGCTAGTGCGACCGATACCGATGTCGAACTGCATAACTGCACCGACTACCAGGCGGGCGATGCCGAGCAGTCTCGTAACATGTCCCAGTTGGCGACCATGCGCTTTACCATCCTGGATCCGCGTTACTCACCGAACGCAGCCAGCATGGCTGAGATCGACCTGAGTGCCTACGGTACTCACTTCCTCTATGATCCTGCATTGGGTGTGATTGGCGATCTGCCGTCTTCGGATATCCGCAGACCTGACCGTCACTTCATCGTCTACGAGGATGGTGACAACAGCACCGTGGCCGTGGGTGAGGCCGAGCCGCTCAACCTGACCTATGGTCGTGCTTTCCAATTCGGCGATCACTTCCAGGTCTGGTATGACGAAGTCCTCGAAGGTGATGTCTCTGTCGCTGACGATCAGACCACTTGCTACCCGAGCGATCCAAATGGTCTGCCGGCGTTCGATGACGTGGTCGGCACCGGCTTCTGCAACGAGTTCGATACCCTCGAGGGTTCCCGGACCGCGTTGTCTGAAGAGGCCAGTGTGACCGCCAGTGCCGCAGGTGATTTCCTGTACTCCGTCTGGGGTCAAATCAACCTGGACAACGATCTGGTCGAGATCGACGGCAATGCGCAGTTCCGTCGCGTCTGGTTTATCGACGGCTGGATGTCAGTTGATGCCTACGCACCAGGAGCTGGTCAGCTGTAAGAGATGGCCTTCAATAACAATTAACGCACCTTCGGGTGCATAGACTGAACGGCGGGCCGCCCGAAAGGGCGCCCGCCGATTTTTTTATCCGAACAGTAACCAAAGAATTTTGCACACACGCGTATCTAATGGTAGAAACGCACTGGGTAAACGAAACAATAATTTGAAGAGTGAACGAATCATGAAGCAGGTGTTGTTATTATTTTTTCTTGGGCTTTTGGGTCTGCAAACGCTGCAGGCCGCAGATTTCTGTACCATCCAGGAACTGGAGCATCCGCTTTTAAAAGCGCGCGCCAAGTCCATGCAGTTTGCCGATGGACGCACCTTTACCCTGGTGGGGCACGTGCATGGTGAGCGCAGCATCAACAAACGGTTTGGTAATTGGGCGAGGGATCCGGATGATGAACTCACCAATGAAGAGTGGACCGCCCGCCTGGAGAAGTTTATCGGTCAAAATGCAACGGTCCTGGAGCATGCCAAACAGGACCTTGCGCATATCCGCGCCAGTCTGTGGAACGCAGAGCAACCCATCTTTGTCGCACTGGAGGCACAGGATGCCGACATGAGTTCACATATCCGAAATGCCAAGGAGACAAGCTCGGCCTTGCTCAAGGCGGGTTTTCGCAGAGACATCGAGAATCTTGAGTTGATCCGGGATGCGGAGTTGGCCTACATGGGAGGCCCGCACTATTCCTATCTCTACGACAGTGAACTCAAGGAAAAATATGAATTGATTGGCATGGAGAATACCGCAGATGGCGTGCGCCTGCAGAAACAAGGCAAGAAAAAGATGCGTCGAGGTGAGGCCAGTCTCGCCAGTTTAAAAAAGACTCAGGATGTGGATGAGGAGAAGTTGAATAAGGTCTTGGCCTCCATCGTCGATGAAATGAATAAAAATTACGACGATATCGCCAACATACTCGCCTACGATCAGGAATCGATTCGCCGCAGCCTCTTGTTTCGCTATAAAAACAACATCGATGAAGAGTTGCGTGGCGCCATCCTCATGTACCTCTACGGCTATCTCGACTATCTGCGTGGCATGAAGAAACGGGATGTCTTCTTTACCCGCAAACTGGGCCGACAGGAACGCTCCGGACTCTTCTTCTTTGGCCAGGAGCACCTGGAATCGATCAGCAGACTGCTCGAACTGGAATGTAAATACGGCAGTGACGACCTGTCTGAAACAGATGGAAAACCAGGTCTGGACAAGGTCGAGGAGATGTAGGGCGGCCTTGCGTGTCTCCAGGGACGTAGGACACGGGAGAGCCGAGTTATGGCTGCAGTAGGAGAAGCTTTTGGGTTGGGTGGGGCCTGCCATGAGGAGGTCGAGGCAGGGCAAGTGGTGAGGAGTCGGGGAGAGAGCTAGCGCCACCGCAGGTAACTCGAACCCCCGACAGAGCGCCTGCGCCACGTTACAATCTGTGGACCACCCCGCCGGGTGTTTATCGGTTACCTGCCTTTTCTAGGGCCCCCTTTTTTGGGCCCGGAGACGACAGACGTGCTGCCTGTGGCCCCGCCGGCGCTGGTATCTCCGGACGAAGACAGTGCCTGACGTGCAGCATAACCCATGCCGAACCAGGTCCAGCCCTTCTCGTCCTCATCCTCGTCCACATCCCAGCCTTCGATGTTCGAAGGCTGGGATCTGTCATCGGGGGTGTTGGCGTCTGCCTCATCGGCCCAGGCGTTACCCACGCCCAGGGCCAGGATGAGTACTAATGCCAACACAAGTCGTTCTGATAACATGTTCTATTCGATCTTTACTTAGGTAATGGCTTCAGTATATATCAGTTAACGTTTGCCGCCGCCACCAGCACCGCCGCCCGGGCCTTTGCCGCTGAAGGCGCCGAAGGAGCCGCTCTTGTCCTGAGTTTTAGTCTGCTCACCCAGTTTTTTCTGGTGTTTGTGCTGATGTTTGGCCTGTTTCTCCTGCTGCTCTTTGAGTTCCTTACGCTCTCGGGTAGCGACACCCTTGGCGTTATCTTCACCGACCCGCTCGCGAACCTGCTCGGTCGTTTTGACTTCACCTTCGTTGGCGAACTGCTTGGCGTCTTTGGCGACTTCAGCGGGTAAACCGGCCTTGATCTGCTCTGCTGTAACAGGGGCCTCTTCGGCAAACACAGTACCACCGGTAAGTGCGAGGGCCAATACGATAGGAAAGGTCACTGCTTTGGGTGAATGTTTCATCATTATCTCCATAATGAGTTAATCTATAGCCTGTAACCACAAGATTAGATTGAACCTGTTTCTTCTGTATTTCCGAAAGCGCTTAAACTGTTACAGTTTGTTTCTCGGTACGGGAGAATTGCCTAATAAAAACAGGGTTATACCCGCTTCTCTTTAGGATCGAATATATTATGGATCTCGAGAAAAAAAATATACTGGTCGTCGATGACGATGAGAAATTACTTGATCTGGTTATCAAATATCTGAGCAAAGAGGGCTTCCATGTGGATGGGGTGCTGAATGCTCAGGAAATGGATGACTATCTGGTGGAGCATGAGGTCGATTTGTTCGTCTTGGATCTGATGCTGCCCGGGGAGGACGGTCTGTCGATCGCCCGCCGTCTGCGCGCCTCCAGCAAGGTGCCGATCCTCATGTTGTCGGCACGCGGCGAGGACATCGACCGGATCATCGGCCTGGAGGTCGGCGCGGACGATTATCTGCCCAAACCCTTCAACCCCCGGGAGCTGTCAGCACGGATCAAGGCGATCCTGCGCCGCACTGTCGAGGCCAGCGAAGGCCAGGGAGATGATCCTGCGGTCGAGGTCTACAAGTTCGGTCATTTCGTGTTGAACCTGACGACCAACTCCATCACCAGTGACGGTGAGCCGGTCAACCTGACCTCCGGCGAATTTTCCCTGCTGGAGGCCTTCGTCAAGAATCCGAATCGGGTGCTGAGCCGTGATCACCTGATCGAGCTGATCAAGGGCTATGAGCGATCCCCCTACGACCGCAGTGTCGATGTGCGGGTCACCCGTCTGCGCAAGAAGCTCGAACGCAATCCCGAGCAACCCAAATTCATCAAAACGGTGTGGGGCAAGGGCTATATCTTCACGCCCCAAGGTGATCGTGACGAGAAGTGAGGCTGCCGGTCAAACCCAAGACGCTGTTTGGGCGGACCGCCCTGGGCTTTACCTTTGCCTTCCTGTTCTTTTCCTTCTTCTCTCTGAGTGTGGTGGTCTATTTCGTCGCCATGCCCCTGACCAAACGGGCGGCTGACGATCTCTCCGCATTGATCGTGCTGGCCACCCAGATCTGGGTGGAGCTGCCCCCCGGTACCCGGCCCGATTTCGAACGGGAGATGATGTCGCGTCACAATCTGTTCATCGGTACCGCCGGGGAAGAACTGCCGGTGCATGAAGCGGACCACATCTATGTCCGTTATCTGGAGCAGGCCCTGTTCGAACGCACCAGTCAAAATCAGTCGGTGTTGAAGGATGCGGAGATGCCGGAATGGGGCTGGGTGGACATCGGCATGGGGGGGCGCACCATGCGGGTCGGCTTCACCGAGGACCGGCTGATCAGCCAGATCCCGCAGGCCATGATCCTGATGGTACTGATGGGCACCCTGATCGCGGTGGTGACCTCACTCTTGTGGGTGCGCCGCATCACCCAACCGCTGGCCGTGCTGGCGCAAGCCACCACCCGGATCGGCCTGGGCAAGCGTGGTGAGCCGCTGGTCGAGTCGGGGGCGGCGGAATTGTTCGAATTGACCCGGAACTTCAATCACATGGAGCAGCAGTTGAAGATCCTGATGGATAATCGGACCACTCTGTTGGCAGGCATCTCCCACGACCTGCGCACCCCAATCGCGCGCATGCAACTGGAGTTGGAGTTGCTGGATGAAGATGTGGATCAGGAGTTGGTGGAGGGAATGAGGCAGAATCTGCAGGAGATGAACGAATTGATCACCATGACCCTGCAGTTCTCCCGAGGCTTGGGAGATCAGGTCCTGGAGCGGGTGGACATCCAAGCCCTCTTACTGGAGATCACCGAGGATTTTCGTCGTCGAGGATCTGAGGTCAGCTTTGTCAGCGAGGGGGTCTGCGACTGTGAAATCTCGGTCAGTGCCTTCAAGCGGGTCATTCACAACCTGCTGGAAAACGCCATTCGCTACAGCGAAGACAAGCCGGTAGATATCAGGGCCTCGGGCTGTGCCGAACAGGTGGTGGTCGAGGTGATCGACCGGGGGCCGGGTATTCCCGAGGATCAGCGTAATCAGATGTTTCAGCCCTTCAAGCGCCTGGAAAATTCCAGAAATCGCTCCTCCGGCGGGAGCGGATTGGGATTGGCCATCGTCGAACAGCTGTGTACCGCCAATGAATGGGCGATCACCCTGGAGGAGTCCGAATATGGCGGCACCACAGCCGAATTGACGATCTACTGTGCCTAGGGTGCAGACTGGATACTGGATCTACCTGGGGTCACTCAGCCGGTTTGCCCTGCCCGGTGATCCGTTGCTGTGACTTTGTGCCGACTGGGCGCGGGCGATCGAGCTTGGTGTGCGAGCTGATTACCAGTTATTGACGATACGGTCCGAGCTCTTTTGCGCCGGTTGCAGAGTATTCGGTTTTCTGGATTCGAATCCCATGCCGAACCAGGTTGGCATGATCTCCTCGTCCTCTCCCCAGCTTTCAATGTTGGAGGGTTGCATTTGGTCATCGGCAGGGGTGTCTTCCGTTTCCTCGTTCTGCGCCCACGCCGTCCCCAGCACCAGACTGAGGAGTAGGAATGCCACGATCAGGGGCAGCAGGGCTTCAAATTTTTTCCCTGTTTCGAAATCGAGTTGAGTTGGGTATCTATCAACCGGCACAACCATCACCATTCATGAGTCTATCCGTGGAGTCAGCTCCAGGCTGTTCTGTATTCTCGGTATTGCGCTGCGACTGGGTTTCTGCCAGGTTCTGAATTCACACGCGTCATCGGGCCGTAGCGACATGAGGATTTCCGGGGGGAACTCGGCGTAGAGTATCTCCCGGGGATACTCAGGTTCGGTTTTCCCGCCGCTCTCGGCGCTAAGGTGGCAGACCGATAAGAGTTGGCCAATGAACATTGGAAACCTGGCTGTATCGATTTTCTCAAGCATTGCACTGACCTGCTGTTGATCACCCTCTGTCCTGTATAAGAAAGATTAGTGGTTAGCTGTTTCGTTGGTATTTCTGAAAGCGATCAACCCGTTTCAGTCTGTTTCTCCATTTGTTGCGGTTCGTCACAAAAAATCCTCTGACCTGGATAGACCTTCTGATGCCAATCATGGATGTCCAACATCGCAAGATGGCCAAATTTCGGACATTCCCTATAATGAGTGATTCCTGTCTGTACAGACCTGAATCTCATGCAAGTTATTCGTGGCTTACACAACCTGACCGCACAACACCGGGGATGCGTGGCGACCATCGGTAATTTCGATGGTGTCCACCTGGGCCATCAGTCAGTCTTCAGGCACCTCCTGGACAAGGGGCGGGAGTTGTTACTACCGACCACCGTCATCACCTTCGAGCCGCAACCCCGGGAGTTTTTTCAACCCCAGGAAGCTCCCGCCAGGCTCACCAGGATGCGGGAAAAGCTTCATGCCTTGCGCGATGTGGGCATACAGCGGGTGGTGATACTGGAGTTCAACCGGCGCTTGGCCTCCATGCCGGCAGAGCGGTTCGTGGAGGAATTGCTGGTCGAGGGCTTGGGCGCCCGGTTTCTCTCGGTAGGGGATGACTTCCGCTTCGGTCGGGATCGCGCCGGGGACTTCCAGATGCTCCTGCGCATGGGCGCCGCGCAGGGTTTCGAAGTGGAGAACATGAACACCTACCGACTGGATGCTGACCGGGTCAGCAGCACGCGCATCCGCCAGCTGTTGACCGCGGGGGATCTACAGACCGCGGCCCAGTGCCTGGGGCGTACCTACCGGATCTGTGGTCGGATCGGGCATGGCGACAAGCGGGGGCGCACCATCGGATTCCCGACCCTGAACATCAACCTGCACCGTATCGTCAGTCCCCTGCGCGGGGTCTATGCGGTCAGGGTGTTCGGTCTCGAGCGGGATGCCCTGCCCGGGGTGGCGAACATCGGCAACCGACCGACCGTGGATGGGGGGACCCGTCATCTGCTCGAGGTACACCTGTTCGATTTCTCGCAAGACGTCTATGGAGAGCATGTGGAGGTGGAGTTCGTGCGCAAGCTGCGGGATGAAAAGAAGTTCGATTCCTTCGATGCCTTGCGCCAACAGATCCTCAATGATGCGGCAGATGCGAGAAACATGCTTGGGGTGGATGGTTGATCCGCAACGAATCACAACACATCTCGCTACGGATTAGCCTTGAGACACAGCGCTGGCAGCGATCGATGGATCGCGTAAACGGATCGGAAATCCATATCATCACAGCGATCTCGACTGCCTGCTCCCGGCGTAGCTCGACCCCCTGCCCTGTGTAGGCGTGCCTGCTGCGTCCCAGCAGTCGAGTGAGCTCTGGTTAATGCATTTTTTTGCGGATAACGCGTTAAAAACCCGCCTCATTCGCGGATAGCTATTCACCTTTCGGCTGCTTTGCGGTTCAATAGATCCTTTTTGCGGATCTTTTACACAGGCAGCCCTTCGTGAGCGACTACAAGCACACCCTCAACCTCCCCAAAACCCGATTTCCCATGCGGGGCAACCTGGCACAACGCGAGCCGGAGATGCTCAAGCAGTGGGAGGAGAAGCAGCTCTATCAACGGATTCGCGAGGCCTGTGCCGGGCGACCCAAGTTTGTCCTGCACGATGGTCCACCCTATGCCAACGGCGACATCCACATCGGCCATGCGGTCAACAAGATCCTCAAGGACGTGATCATCAAGAGCCGTACCCTGGACGGCTATGATGCGCCCTATGTGCCCGGTTGGGACTGCCATGGTCTGCCCATCGAACTGCAGGTGGAGAAGCAGGTGGGCAAGCCCGGCAAGAAGGTCAGCACCGGGGAGTTCCGCAAGGCCTGTCGGGCATACGCAGCCAAACAGGTGGACGGCCAGCGGCGCGACTTCAAGCGTCTGGGTGTACTGGGTGACTGGGAACAGCCCTATCTGACCATGGACCACCGTTTCGAGGCGGACATTGTGCGTGCTCTGGGACGCATCGTCGAGAATGGTCATGTGCAGAAGGGTTACAAGCCGGTGCACTGGTGTACCGATTGCGGCTCGGCCCTGGCCGAGGCCGAGGTGGAATACCAGGACAAGGCGTCCTTCGCCATCGATGTGCGCTTCCCGGTGCTCGACGAGGCCGCCTTGATGGCCCGCTGCCACCATGTGCCGGATGGTCTGGGCGAGGGGCCGATCCACCTGGTGATCTGGACCACCACCCCCTGGACCCTGCCCGCCAACCAGGCGGTGGCCCTCAACCCGACCCTGGAGTATGCGGTGGTGCAGTGTGAGGGTCCCCTGGGCAAGGAGCGTCTGGTGATCGCCGACGCCATGCTCAAGGACGTGATGGACCGCTACGGCATCGAACGCTATCAGGTGATCGGCTACGCCAAGGGAGATACCTTCGAGGGACTGAGGCTGAAACATCCCTTCTATGATCGGGAGGTGCCGGTGATCCTCGGCGAGCACGTCACCCTGGAGGCCGGTACCGGTGCGGTACATACTGCCCCCGGTCACGGTCTCGATGACTACCTGGTGGGCAGCCGCTACGACTTGCCGGTGGACAACCCGGTGGGTGGCGACGGCCGCTTCGTCGCGGGTACCGAGTTGTTCGCCGGCGAGCATGTCTTCTCCGCCAACGAAAAGGTGATCGAGGTGCTCAAGGCCAGGGGCGTGCTGGTCCACGAAGAGCGCCTCAGTCACAGTTACCCCCATTGCTGGCGTCACAAGACCCCGATCATCTTTCGAGCCACGCCCCAATGGTTCATCAGCATGGAGCAGAACGACCTGCGCCGGGCGGCCCTGCGCGAGATCGAGCAGGTCCAGTGGATGCCCGACTGGGGTCAGGCGCGCATTCAGGGGATGGTGGAGAACCGTCCCGACTGGTGCATCTCCCGGCAGCGCACCTGGGGCGTGCCGATTACCCTGTTCGTGCACAAGGAGAGCGGCGATCTGCATCCCGAGACCCCGCGGCTGATCGGTGAGGTGGCGCAGCGGGTCGAGGCCCATGGCTTCGAGGCCTGGTTCAATCTGCAGAGCGAGGAACTGCTGGGCGAGGCCGCGTCCAGCTACGAAAAGGTGACCGATACATTAGATGTCTGGTTCGATTCCGGCGTCACCCATCACTGTGTACTGGAGGCCCGGGAGGGCCTGCAGTTTCCCGCTGATCTGTATCTGGAAGGTTCGGATCAGCACCGGGGCTGGTTCCAGTCCTCCCTGCTCACCTCGGTGGCGATGAACGACTGCGCGCCCTACCGGCAGGTGCTCACCCACGGTTTTACGGTGGACGAGAGGGGCGAGAAGATGTCCAAATCGAAGGGTAATGTGGTGGCGCCGCAGAAGGTGCTCAAAACCCTGGGTGCCGACATCATCCGCCTGTGGGTGGCTGCCACCGATTATCGCAATGAGATGAGCGTCTCCGACGAGATCCTCAAGCGCACCGCCGATGCCTACCGGCGCATCCGCAACACCGCCAGGTTCCTGCTGAGTAACCTGACCGGCTTCGATCCGGCGCAGAATCTGGTCGAGCCTGAGAAGATGATCGAGCTGGATCGCTGGGCGGTGGACCGCGCCCTGCAGCTGCAGGAGGAGATCATCAGTGCATATCGGGACTATCAATTCCATCTCATCACCCAGAAGATCCAGAATTTCTGCACGGTCGAGATGGGCGGTTTTTATCTCGATGTGATCAAGGACCGGCAGTACACCACCCAGGCCGACAGCCTGCCGCGGCGCTCCTGCCAGACCGCCATGTACCACATCGTGGAGGCCATGAGCCGCTGGCTGGCGCCGATCCTCAGCTTCACCGCCGATGAGATCTGGCGGGAGATCCCCGGCGCGCGGGACCACAGCGTGTTTCTCGAGGGCTGGTACGCTGGCTTGTTCGCCCTGGATGCGGGGGACAGCTTCGATCGTGATTACTGGCGCCGGGTCATCGAAGTACGCAATGCGGTGGGCAAGGCGTTAGAGGCCTTCCGGGCCGCCGGCAACTCGTCGCTGGATGCAGAGCTCGATCTCTACTGCAGTGATGAGCTGAAGGGTCTCCTGGAGCGTTTGGAGGATGAACTGCGCTTCGTGCTGATCACCTCGGATGCCCGGGTGCTGGCTCTGGCGGACAGGCCGGAGGGGCTGGAAACGAGTGAGCTGGAAGGATTGTCGGTGCGGGTCAGGGCCTCGACACATGCCAAATGCACCCGATGCTGGCACCACCGCGCGGATGTGGGGGCCGATGCCGAACACCCCGAGCTGTGCGGCCGTTGTGTGGAGAATGTCATCGGTGACGGCGAGACCCGCCGCTTCGCGTAAGGAATGACACCCATGTTGCGTTGGCTTTTTCTCTCCATGATGATCGTCCTGTTGGATCAGACCACCAAGCAGTTCGCCGATGCCTTGCTCACGCCATACCAGCCGGTCGATCTGTTGCCCTATTTCAATCTGACCCTGATGTACAACACCGGGGCTGCGTTCAGTTTTCTGAGTGATCAGGGTGGCTGGCAGCGCTGGTTCTTCGTGGTGCTGGCTCTGCTCGTCACGGTGGTGCTGATCGTCTGGCTGCAACGGCTGAAATCCGCTGAGAAGTGGGTTGCCCTCTCCCTGTCGCTGATCATCGGCGGTGCAGTGGGTAACCTCATTGACCGCATCCTGTTCGGCAAGGTGATCGACTTTATCGATGTGTACTACCGGGCACAGGGTTGTTTGCCGGGGTTCTCGAATATTTTCAACGAATGCCACTGGCCGGCCTTTAATGTGGCAGATTCGGCCATTTTCGTGGGCGTCGTGATCATGCTGGTCGATGCCTTTTGGCTCTCAGGCCGGCGGGGCGGGAAGCAGACAACCGGCAGATCCGCGTAACCGGCAGTTCAGGCCCCGGCACCTTCGGCAACCCCGCCGAGGGCAATGCGGCAGGATGTCTGTGGCATACCTGCCCCATTTGGCGGGCAGCTTTGCTGGCTTCGGCTCAGACCTTGAATTGGGCGACCAGGTTCTTCAGCTCGTCCCCGAGCTGTGCGAGTTCCTGGCTCTTGTCGGCAGTGATGGTGCTGCCCCGGGTTGCCGTTTCCGATAACTGGGAGATGTGTTCCACTCTGCGATCGATGTCCTGGGCAACCTGAGTATGCTCTTCAGAGGTTTGCGCGATGCGGGTGTTGAGGTCGGTTATGGTGGAAATGGAGGCCACGATATTGTCCAGGGCCTTGCGAGCCCGATTCGCCTTTTCCACGGTTTCCTGCGTCGTAGTCAGCCCGGTTTTCATCACCTCAACGGCATTGCCCGTTCCCTGCTGCAGGTTCTCAATGATGCTGTGAATCTCACTGGTGGATTCCTGGGTGCGGCTCGCCAGGGTGCGTACCTCATCCGCCACGACGGCAAATCCACGGCCCTGCTCCCCGGCCCGGGCCGCTTCGATGGCCGCATTGAGCGCCAGCAGATTGGTTTGATCGGCGATACCGCGTATGACATCCAGTACGGAGCCGATCGCATCGCTCTCGGTTTCCAGTTGATTGATGACCCTGGCGACCTCTTCGACTTGACCCGCCAGGGTATTGATCGCGTTGCCGGTCTCGGACATGGCCTGTTTGCCGACTTCGGCCTCATCGTTGGCTTCCCGTGCGGCGCCGGCGGCGGAATCCGCATTCTGCGCAATATCATCCACGGCCTGTGCCATCTGGGTGATCGCTGTCGCCACCTCCCGGGTCTCGGTCTGTTGCGTATTGACACTTTCATTGCTTTGGCTGGCGATATCCGCAAGCGCATCCGTCGCGGAGGTGAGTTGCAGGGTAGAGCTGTTGGCCTGTTTCAAGGTGTGCTGCATCTTACTGGTGAACAGATTGAAGGCGCCGGCGACCTTGGAGATCTCGTCCCGTCCGTTGTCCGGCAGGCGTTGGGTCAGGTCGCCTTCCCCCTCTGCGATGTCCTGCATCGCAGAGGTCAGCCGATTCAAGGGTTGCAGTACGCGCAGGATGAAGAAAAGGCTCAGCGCGACAAGTATCACAAAGCCCATGGTGAAGGTGGCAAGGATCTGGTTTCGCACCAGTCGCTGCGCGGAGGTGTCGATCTGGCTGGCGGCCGCTGCGGCCATTTCGGCGTTTTGCTGGCTCGCCAGCTTGAGATTCTTTTCCACATTGTCGGCGAGTATCTGTGCCTCGGAGCGGATCACCGCCCTGGTTTTATCGCCGCTGTCAGCGATCAGGGTATCGAAGCGACGGCGCATGTCGGCCATCTGGGATTCCATCTCGGTGATGCTGAAGCCCAACCTGATGCTGCCGATGAGCTTGTCGTCAAAGCGGATCTCCTTGCGGATTTCAACGATGTTCGGATCCGTCTTGGCTGCCGAGAAGAGCTTGTCCAGGGGCGTTCTGCCTTGCCCCTTGGCCAACAGGTCGCTGACGATGGAGTTGCCGCGGTTCACATAGCGGGTAAAGGGACGTCCGTTGGGGCGTTCGTAGATGGCATAGGCCACATGCTGGTTGCGGTTGGCAACCTTGGTGTAGCCCACCAGAGTGGCAAATTGTTTACTCAGGATCGGCCCGGGGGCTACCTCAGCAAGCATGTTGGCCAGGGCATCGGCGGTTTCCAGCAGCGAGTTACGCAGCGCCTGTTCGGTGATCGTCAGTTCCTGCTCCAGATTCTGCATGAGATAGTCGGAGAGTGCCGATGCGGTGTTCTGCTCAGCGTTCTTGACCGACCCGGAGACCTGTTCCAGATTGTTGCTCAGGATCTGCTCCATCTTCTGCTGCCCGACAGCAAGATCCTGGGTCACGTCTGTCTGCAACTGGTTGAATCCGTTGGAGGTCAACAGGAGAGATGCGACAGAGAGCAACAGAACACCGGCCGATATCGCCAGTATCACTAACTGGACCAGACGTCCCTTGGCGATTTTCATCAAGTCATAGTTGTTCATCATGAGGTCTCCAAGCCCGGATTGGATCTGCTTGCCAATCCCTGAAGCGATATCTACCGGCGGTGGTTTAGCGATAGGCGCCCACTTTGAGAAGCTTCTGCAGCTCCTCGACATCTTGGTAATTGAGCGGCGCCGACCAGCCGACGATCTTGGCCGCCTTGGCGGCCGGGTCCGCCGCCTTCAACTCAGTCAGCGCGGTCACGACTCGCTGGGAGACGTCTGCGGGGGTGCTGGCCAATTTGGCCATTGGCCATTCCGGATAGAGTGGGGTGCTCACCACGAAGGGGAAGCCGCTATGGCGCTTTGTTGCGAGGATCTTGAATTCACTCAGGTCGATGTCGCCGCTTGCTGTCATACGCTCCAAGGTGTCGGTGCGCACGGTGCCGGCATCGACCTCGCCGTTTTGCACGGCATAGACCACGTTGTCGTGCTTACCCCCGAATTGCAGGCTGGCAAACTGGCTGGTGGGATCAATGCCGTGCTGAAGCAATTCCTTGTAGGCCATCTGCCAACCCCCGAATGAGCTCTCCTTGACCGCCATGAAATTCTTGCCCTTGATATCCGCCAGGTCGTTGATGTCGTCCCGGTCGATATAGGTGAAGACCACGCCGCCGAAGGACTTCAAGGATTCGCCCTGGCGGGAATTGATCATAGTGGCGATGGCTTCGGCTCCATGTTTCACCTGGGCGGTGACGAACATGGATGAATTGACCAGAAAGAAATCCACTTCTTGGCTGGCAATGGCAGGGAATACCTCATCAAAATCCAGCGGGACCAAGGTGAAACTGTCAGCTTCGATACGTTGCGTGAGGTATTCTGCGGTGGCCCCCCATTTCTTGATCGCTTTCGCCGGCCCGCGTTTGGCCAGCACGCCGATCTTGTAATCGCCGGCGGTCACGGTCTGGCCGAATGCCATGACCGATAGGGTAATCATCAGGGTGACATAACTCAGATACTTGCGCATGGTTGCGACTCCATTCAGCTTGATCATTGGATAAGGATGTGTCTTACAGAGAGGTAACCCGCCGGTCGTATCAATAGTCAGGGCATCTCGTGTGCAACGGTCTGGAGTGGGTGTCCGAGCGCAGGGCTGACTCTCCGTCTACTTTGCAGTAGCGTCATGGCCAACTTGAACTTTAACCCTGATCCCGCGGGTGAGCTTGACGGCAGGGTGTTTCCGGAGCAATGGATGCGATAGGGCCGGCTACATCTGGAACATGCTTGGGAGCACCTTCGGCAGGCAGGGCCGGATCGCTTGTGGTTTTACAGGCAAAAAAAACCCGGTCATGAAGACCGGGGTTGTCCTGAGGGGTCAGGCTTCAGGACCGGAGAGGATCCAAACAATGAAAACTATTGGTCAAGTGCGAGTTCATTACATTTGACCAGATAATTATAAAATGGGTCCCTGGCGGGAGAATTCAAGCCTGAATCACAGAAATGTCAGGTCTGATCATCCAGGTCGGCACCGGGGCCGTCGCTTTTCAGTTCGGCGATGCAGGCATCCCGATCAGCGGCGCTGTCGAACATGGCGCTGGTGGCGACGACCTGGCCATTGCTGGACTTCAGATTGAAAAACAGCTTGCCGTTTTTGGCCTCTTTCAGCTCGTAGCGTGCATCATCGACACAATGCTTCTTGACCGATTCAATACCATTGGTCGCGCTGCTCTTGGCCTTGTAGTTTTCACTGCGCAGTACAGATTTACCATCACCATTCAGGAAGGCGAAGGTAAAGGGTTCGGCAGCGTCACTCTTTTTTAGGATGGCTTGCATGTCATACTCCTTTTGGGTTTGTTCGTTGGATTTTATCGGAATGTACGGTGTGTGAGGGGGCAGTTGTCAAAAGTTCACAAAGTCATCGTGCCGTCCCCCGACCGGGTTGGGATTCTAGCCTGAAAACAGTTGGTTGAAAAAGCATGAGTACGCTTACGCCTGCCACTGCCGAGTACTCGACGCTATCCCTGAGGTGCTGTCAGGCACAGCGTGATTTTCCGGGTGGCTGGCAATGCCCTGATGATCGCCCACTTCCGATGAATGGCAGTCAGGCCGCGATATCCGAGAGGCAAGGCTCAGGTCGTCAACATCCGCTTGAGAAATCGGCCGGTGTGAGAATGTCCCTGCCGGGTGAGCTGCTCGGGGGTGCCGGTGGCGATGATCTCGCCACCCTTGTCGCCTCCCTCCGGACCCAGGTCGACGATCCAGTCGGCGGTCTTGATCACGTCCAGGTTGTGTTCGATGACCACCACCGTGTTGCCGTGGTCGCGCAATCGGTGCAGCACCTCCAGCAGGTGGTTGACATCGTGGAAGTGCAGACCGGTGGTGGGCTCGTCGAGGATGTAGAGGGTCTTGCCGGTGTCTCGTTTCGACAGTTCCCGGGACAGTTTGACCCGCTGGGCCTCACCGCCGGACAGGGTGGTGGCGTTCTGCCCCAGAGAGATGTAGGAGAGCCCCACGTCCATCAGGGTCTGCAGCTTGCGCTTCAGCGCGGGCACCGCCTCGAAGAAGTTCAGGGCCTCCTCCACGGTCATGTTCAACACCTCGTCGATGGTCTTGTGTTTGTATTTGACTTCCAGGGTCTCCCGGTTGTAGCGCTTGCCCTTGCAGACGTCGCACTGCACATAGATGTCCGGCAGGAAGTGCATCTCCACCTTGATCACCCCGTCGCCCCGGCAGGCCTCGCAGCGCCCGCCCTTGACGTTGAAGCTGAAGCGCCCCGGGCTGTAGCCCCGGGCGCGGGCCTCCGGGGTGCCGGCGAACAGCTCGCGGATCGGCGTGAACAGGCCGGTATAGGTGGCCGGGTTGGAGCGCGGGGTGCGGCCGATCGGGCTCTGGTCGATGTCCACCACCTTGTCGTAGTGCTCCAGGCCGCGAACCTCGCGGTGCGGGGCGGCGGAACTGTTGGCCTTGTTGAGCACCGCGGCACAGACCGGATAGAGGGTGTCGTTGATCAGGGTCGACTTGCCAGAGCCCGAGACCCCGGTGATGCAGCAGAAGGTGCCCACCGGGATGCTCAGGTCCACCCCCTTGAGGTTGTTGCCGGTGGCGCCGAGCACCTGCAGGCTGCGCTGCGGATCCGTGCTGGTCAGGCTGAGGGGGACCTCGATGGATCTTGCCCCGGAGAGATATTGCCCGGTCAGTGAGCCCTCGGTGCGGGCGATCTCTGCGGCGCTGCCCTGGGCGATGATGCGCCCGCCGTGCACCCCGGCGCCGGGGCCGATGTCCACCACATGGTCGGCGGCACGGATTGCCTCCTCGTCGTGCTCCACCACGATCACCGTGTTGCCCAGGTCACGCAGGTAGTTGAGGGTGTGCAGCAGGCGTTCGTTGTCCCGCTGGTGCAGGCCGATGGAGGGTTCGTCCAGCACGTACATCACCCCGACCAGGCCGGCGCCGATCTGGCTGGCCAGACGGATGCGCTGGGCCTCGCCGCCGGACAGGGTCTCGGCGCTGCGGTCCAGGGTCAGATAGTCGAGCCCCACATTGACCAGGAAGTGCAGCCGCTGGTCGATCTCCTTGACGATCTTCTCGGCGATCTTGCCCCGCTTGCCGGGCAGCTGCAACTCGACGAAAAAGGCCTTGGCCCTGCCGATCGGCAGGGCGCTGATGGTCGGCAGGCTGTATTCGTCCACGAAGACATGTCGCGCCGCCTGGTTGAGCCGGGTGCCGCCACACGCCGGGCAGGACTGGCTGGAGATATAGCGGGAGAGTTCCTCGCGCACCGCATTGGATTCGGTATCCCGGTAGCGGCGCTGCATGTTGTGAATCACCCCTTCGAAGGGGTGGCGCTTCTTCGTCGAGCGGCCCCGTTCGTTGAAGTAGCTGAACTCGATCTGGTCCCGTCCGCTGCCGTAGAGCAGGATCTTTTGAATCTTCTTCGGCAGGTGTTCCCAGGGGGTCTCCGGATCGAAGCCGTAATGACGTCCTAGGGAGCCGATCATCTGAAAATAGTAGGCGTTGCGTCGGTCCCAGCCTCTTACCGCACCACCGGCCAGGGAGAGTTCCGGGTGGGCCACCACCTTCTGCGGGTCGAAGAACTGCTCTACGCCCAGTCCGTCGCAGGTGGGGCAGGCACCCACCGGGTTGTTGAAGGAGAACAGGCGAGGTTCCAGCTCGGCGATGCTGTAGCCGCAATGGGGGCAGGCGAAGCGGGAGGAAAACACCAGCTCTTCCCCGTCGCCGTCCATCCAGGCCACCCGCACCAGGCCTTCTGCGAGATTCAAGGCGGTCTCGAAGGATTCGGCCAGGCGGGGCGCCAGATCGGGCCTGACCTTGAAGCGGTCCACCACCACCTCGATGTTATGCTTCTTATGCAGCTCCAGGACGGGGGGTTGATCCAACTCGAAGATCTCGCCATCGATACGGGCGCGGATGAAACCCTGGGCATTGAGTTCGGTGAGCAGTTTGTGGTGTTCACCCTTGCGCTCCGAGACGACCGGGGCGAGCAACAGCAACCGGCTGCCCTCCGGCAGGGCCAGTACCTGGTCCACCATCTGGCTGATGGTCTGGGCCTCCAGGACGGTGGCGTGCTCCGGACAGCGCGGGGTACCGGCCCGGGCGAACAGCAGGCGCAGGTAGTCGTAGATCTCGGTGATGGTACCCACCGTGGAGCGGGGGTTGTGGGAGGTGGTCTTCTGCTCGATAGAGATGGCCGGCGAGAGGCCTTCGATATGGTCCACGTCCGGCTTCTCCATCAGCGAGAGGAACTGCCGGGCGTAGGCGGAGAGGGACTCCACATAGCGCCGTTGGCCTTCGGCGTAGATGGTGTCGAAGGCCAGGGAGGACTTGCCGGAGCCGGACAGGCCGGTGATCACGATCAGCTTGTCCCGCGGCAGCTCCAGGTCGATGTCCTGCAGGTTGTGAGTGCGGGCGCCGCGGATCTTGATCGTATCCATGTCTTTTGAAGGAATATCGTTCGGGTCAAACTGCGTGCCGGTAGCTGCACGGGATCGGGACAACCTGCTACTATACGCGCTCTTTTCAGCGACTGGCAAAGTGAATCAGAGATGAGCGAGACGCGGGGCAAGTCCTCCGGATTGAATGAGATCGAGCGGCGCGGCGCCTTCTCCCTGGCGGGGATCTTCGCCCTGCGCATGCTCGGCCTGTTCCTGATCCTGCCGGTCTTCGCCCTCTATGCGGAGGGGCTGCCGGAGGTAACACCCATGCTGGTGGGCCTGGCCATCGGAATCTATGGCCTCAGTCAGGCCCTGTTGCAGATCCCCTTCGGCATGCTCTCCGACCGGGTGGGCCGCAAGCCGGTGATCATCGGCGGACTGTTGATCTTCGCCATTGGCAGCCTGGTGGCCGCCACGGCGGACAGCATCTATGGCATCATCCTCGGCCGCGCCCTGCAGGGCAGCGGGGCGATCGCCGCGGTGATCATGGCCCTGGCCGCGGACCTGAGCCGCGAGCAGCGCCGTCTGCGCATGATGGCGATTATCGGCATGAGTATCGGTGCGGCCTTCGCGGTTTCTCTGGTGCTGGGGCCG
>JAAUXZ010003724.1_pt1 | contig 22261 bp, 22 predicted proteins | sample 7278131 | NCBI WGS metagenome assembly JAAUXZ01 (sample SAMN14350119, study PRJNA611818) | marine sediment metagenome | isolation source: surface marine sediment (3m) | place: French Polynesia: Moorea | collected 2018-08 | reverse complement strand
TCACCGTCATAGACCCCGGTATCGCGCCATAATCCATCCTCATCGCTGCATCCTCCAAAGTAGTCACAGAGGCGATCGTAATCCTGTAAGACGAACCAGTTGACGAACAACAGGTTGTTGTCGTTGGCCGCGGCCAGCATGCTTGCGATGTAATCATCCTGTTGACCAATGCTGCTCTCGAATGGAATGGCAAAGGCGGTCATATTTTCCGCCAGCATCCCGGTTTCCGCGATGACCGTGGGTTTGCTGCTCAGGGCAAACATGTCGGCGAACATTTCCGCCGGAAAATCACTGGCGAAATAGGCAGTTAAAAACGGGTACAACGAGATCGCGTAATAATCGCTGTGCATCAGCAAATCGTTTAACGCTGTCAGCTGGGTGGAACGATATCCTGCCGGATCACCGGCAAATTCCGCGGGTGGGTCAACGTAGCCGCTCAACATCTCGACCGGTGACACGGACACAAAGATCGGCAGGTCGGGATGCTGCGCTTTCAGATTGCTATACACGTGCTGGTTGAGTTCGAGATAGTTGGCCCAGGTAGCCGCATTGGTGTTGCGTCGTAACAGGTTGACCTCTATCCCTATCGCCAGGTAGTCGGGTTCGAAAAATTCGATCACGCGCAGGCAGTAGTTCAGGTAGGCGTTTTTGACATCCGGCGCATTGAGGTCGCCACTCGCCGCATGGCCAGCGAAAGGCGCTTGCAGATCCTGTTCATTGGCCGTATCGCGCCAGGGTGCCAGGCTATTACGGCCCAGGTTGATCGGGGTGATGGCAATGTATTTTTTATGGCTGGCCGGGGTTTTGGCCTTGCGCGTCTCCCAGTCGATTTCAATATGGTTGCTGTAGGGGAAGCTGACGGATGCGGGTGTCAGCAGGTCGTCTGCCAGCGCGGCATTCCAGGGAATCCCCTCTTCCAGGTGATGTAACACCATGTCCGCGTCGTTATTCAGCTTGGCATAAACATCATCGACGACCGTCAGCAACGTCGCAGGATCGGCATCATAGGGAAAAGGGGTAAACCCCATGTAAAAACTACGCGACGGGCCACCCGCGTTGTCGTCGTTATCCGAGCTGCCATTACCACCGCATCCCAGCAGGGCAAAGGCAATGGCGGTTGTGGTCAGCAGGTTACGGGTAAAAGCGAATGACATGGAATAAGCCAATAGAGCGGCAGCGGGAATCTTGCGGCCTTAACCGCTACATCCTGGATACTCAAGAATCCACCGGGTCGGATGTAATCTGACCATGTCGATCGGCTTGAGTTAGAGGTTAAAAATATTCCTCAGGGTGACGTAGGCCAGGTCTTTGCTGATGGCCTCTCCTTCCGTGGCTGGGATAGCCTCCATCTTTGCCGGCATGCCCAGCGGGGAAAGCTTGGGTTCAGCGCTGATATAGTAGGTTTCGCCGGCTTCCAGTGACAGGGTGACCGAGTCCTGTACCTCGAGCGCAGAGGTAAAGGTATGCTCGCCGGGGTTTACCTGATAAAAGAAATAGGTGCCATTGGGCAGGGCGCCGATTTTATCCTTGCCATGATACATTCTGGCCTCGATACCGCGGCCAACGGTCTTCTTTTCCCGCAGGAAATAGACCAGGGCCTTACCCGCTGCGGGTTGGCCAAATTCGGGTGTGTCGTGCCACTCAACCTTCGACAGGGTCTTGGCGCTGGCCACCAGGACGATAGCCATCACCAGGTTAAGAGTCAGGGCAAGCGTAATCTGCCGGTTATTTTCAATTACCTTTTTCATGGTTTTCCACTAATCGATACTGAGTCTGTAAAGCCTGTAGGCGGAGGCCAAATCCCGAAATCAAGGATAGTTCGGAATGGGGTCGTTAATCAGGAGTATAGTCAACGAGCGGAAAACAGAAGTTTTTATGATAAATGGTGAGCCTGCAGCCTGCGCAGGCGCATTAGCGGGTGTTGATGCCAAACCAGGGTAGGGAAAAAATGGCGCGCTCGGCGGGATTCGAACCCACGACCTTTGGCTTCGGAGGCCAACACTCTATCCAACTGAGCTACGAGCGCATGTATAAAACGAATTCTAGAAGACCGTTGTGCCTACATCCATGTAGCAGAGTCCCCGGCCCGCCAGCCCTGGCGGGCGTTCGCGCCACTGCGAAATGCCACCGGCATTTCGGTTGCCACTCACCCAACTGAGCTACGAGCGCATTTCACGGCGTGCATTCTAGGGGATTGTCCGGATGACGTCTACGGACTGATTGCCCGGCTAAAGCAATTGCAATTGCGAAAACAATTGTTGCATGTCCGGATTATGGATGAATGACAGGTTATACGGGTGCTCACTGCGGATCCTGGGGAAATTGATCGAGGTCGGCATCTGCTCGATTTGTTGGGCGATTTTCCCCCACAGAACCAGGGTTGGTGTTGGTGTAGCAGCCTGGTCAATTTCGCTGAGCAGGCAGGCGAGAAAACCCTGCCAGTATCTGGCCTCGCGCGCCGGCGGATTGGCTGGGTGCAGAACCGGGGTTGCGTTGAACAGCAAAAAGCCCTGTTGCTGCAGTCGGCTAAAAAGTTCGTCGATAGTCTGGATCAGCTTGCTGTTATCGATCGCCGCGATGCTGGATTGGGGGATTTTGCCATCCTCATCGACTTTGATCAGTCCCTGCGCGAGCAGCGCCGTTTTCATGATATTGCGCAGCGAGGTGGCGCGATTGACCGCCTTGCTCAGGCCCTGGTCCGACCACAACTGGTCGACCGCGGCATCATAGAACGCGATGCCATTGGCGGATTCTGCACGCGGGTAGGGTGATTCACCGAGCAGGATGTAGCGACATTGTTGCCGGTCGCGCTGGAAAGCGGCGAACAAGCGATGCTGGCCGGGTAACCAATCGGTATCCGCCACCAGGTTCTTCAGATAATCGCTATCGACCTGTTGCAGGCATCTGCCCAGTAAAGGCCGCCATTCGTCGTGCACCGCGGAACGATCGAGCAATTCCTCTATAAGAGCCGTCATCTCGCGCATGCGCTCAGGCGATACCGACGATCTTGTGCGTTTGCAGGCTCAATGACCACTGCGGGTGCATCAGGCAGTACTCGACTACTCGTTGCGTATTTTCCTGCAGTTCGGGCGAATCCATCGGTTGCAGGTAAAAGGTATCGAATCCCAGTTGTTCAAATTGCGCCGGGTCTAGATCCGCCTGCGGATAGACCAGTTTCAACTCCTGTCCCCGGGTGATCTCGAGTTCACAGCCGGCCTTGGGGCTGACACAGATCCAGTCGATCCCGTCCGGCAGGGCCAGGGTGCCATTGGTTTCGATCGCGATCTCAAAGCCTGCCTGGTGCAGCGCCGTGACCAGTGCCTGGTCCAGTTGCAGTGCCGGTTCACCCCCGGTGAATACGACATAGGGTCGGGTCGATGGCCGGTCAGTCTGGGGCCAGAAACCGCTGATTGCATCGGCCAGTTCCTGCGCGCTGGCAAACTTGCCCCCGCCCGGACCATCGGTACCGACGAAATCGGTATCGCAGAACTGGCATTCGGCTCGGGCGCGATCCTGTTCCCGCCCGGACCACAGATTGCAGCCGGCGAAGCGGCAGAATACCGCGGGCCGTCCGCTGCGCGCGCCCTCGCCCTGCAGGGTGTAGAACATCTCTTTGACCGAGTAGGTCATGATGGCAGCGCGGGTTCGTGCTCGCCCCAGTTGAGGATGACCCCGCAGCCGGGTTTCTGGTAGAGGTCGATGCGGTCGAGTTGCGGCAGTAACGGCGCCATCTGCTGTTGAATCCACTGCGCCAGGCTGGCGGCGTCGGTATCCTCGAGCCCGGGTAGCTCATTGAGCAGATGATGGTCGAGTTGGTCATAAACCGGTTTGAACAGCTCCTTGACGTCGCCGTAATCCACGGTCCAGCACATCACCGGATCCAGCGCTGCGGTCAGGTGCAGGCGTACCAGGTAACTGTGGCCATGCAGGCGCGAGCGCGGGTCCGGTGTAGGTGCCCGGTTCAGGCGCAGCGCGCTCTCGAAGCGCTGCTCCTTCCAGATCCGGTAATGCTTACCATCGTAATGGCAGCCGGCGCTGACGGTTTCGTACACCGTAACCCAGGTCAGGCTCGGCAGTTCGGTTTTGAGCTGCTCCCATAACCAGCCGCATAACGCTTCACTGGTGGGATTCTCCAGACCCGGGATATCGTTGAGGCAGGCATGATCCAGCTGCTCGTAAATCGGTTCCCACAACTGGTCGAGAATTTCATATTCCAGTTCACTGCCCTGTTCCTGGTGAAAAGCCTTGCGTTCGGCATGCAGGATGACTTCAAAGCCATGCCCATGCATCCGCCCGCACTGGTGGCCTGGCGGGACATTGGGCAACTGGTGTGCCGCTTCGAAGCGGTAGCGCCGCCAGATGTGGGCATTGCCGGCATTATCCAGATCGGTGCCCTGGTGATGGGTACTTTGGACTCCGACCAGGTCTAACTGTGGAATCTCGATCCGCTCGCTAATCCACAAGGCGAGGTTTTCATCGCTGGGGTTATACACATGTTCGTTGAGCAGGTCGTAATCCAATGGGGCCACACATTGCCTGAGCTGGGCTTCCAGTTGGTCGGTAAGACATTCGTTCAGGTTGTCGGCGTAATCGCTGTAATCGGTACGCAGACGCGCGAAAAAACTGTGGCCGTGTACCCGGTGGAACTTGTGCTGCTGGGGGTATTGGGCCAGGTAACGGGCAGATTCAAAGTTGGCGCGGGCGCTGTAGAGAATTTTCGGTTGCATGGTATCTATGTAGCAGAAGTTTCGAGCAGCGGGTCTGCCACGCCGGCCTCGGCAAAGCCGCGCGCACGTAACAGGCAGGAATCGCAATGCCCACAGGGACGACCTTGCTCATCCGGGTCGTAACAGCTGCTGGTCTGGGCATAATCCACCCCCAGTTCGATGCCGCGCTGAATGATCTGCGCCTTGCTCATTTCGATCAGTGGGGTGTGGATGCGGATTTTCTGCTGGCCCTCAACCGCGGCCTTGGTCGCGAGGTTGGCCATGTTTTCATAGGCGGTGATGTACTCCGGCCTGCAATCGGGATAGCCGCTGTAATCCAGCGCATTGACCCCGATAAAAATATCCGAGGCCTGCAGGACCTCGGCCCAGGCCAGGGCAAAGGACAGGAAGATGGTGTTTCTGGCCGGCACGTAGGTCACCGGGATCTCGCTTTCCATCGTGGTTTCCTCGCGATCCCTGGGCACCGAGATATTATCGGTGAGCGCTGAACCACCAAACAGGCGTAGATTGATATCGGCGACCAGGTGTTCGGCGACCTGCATGGTTTGCGCTACCTGCTCAGCGGCCCGGAGTTCAACGATGTGCCTTTGACCGTAGCGGAACGATAGGGCGTAGCTGCTGTAGCCATGGGCCTGGGCAATCGCCAGCGTGGTCGTGGAATCCAGTCCCCCGCTTAACAGGACTACGGCTTTATGATCAGACATCAGGGAATTAACGCTCAGGAAATGACAAACTGGTGCTAATTGTGGCATTGCCGGTTACTGCTGGCAATCCGTCTCGCTGCTAAATGCTACGCGGTCGACATCCAGCACATTTGGCTTTAAAGTGGCTGCTTTTTAGCAGTTAGCTATGAATAAAACCTATATCTCCGCTCAAGAGCTTCTGGAAGCGTCATTCAGGTTGGCGCACGAGGTTTACCGTGATGGTTTCCGGCCGGACTTCATCGTTGGCGTGTGGCGTGGCGGCACCACTGTCGGCATCGCGGTCCAGGAGTTTTTTGAATACAAGGGCATCAGCACCGATCATACTGCAATCCGCACCTCTTCTTACTACGGCATCGGTCAACAGACCAAACAGATCCGGATCTATGGTCTGCATTATCTACGCGAGCAGATTGCTGAAGTGGATCGCCTGTTGATTGTGGATGATGTGTTTGATTCAGGGCGCAGCCTGGAAGCGCTGATTGATGAAATCCATCATCAGGCCGGCAAGCAGACACCGTCGGATATACGCATCGCCTGCCCCTGGTACAAACCATCAATGACCAAAGTTAGCCGGGTACCGGATTATTACGTCCATGAAAACGATGACTGGTTGGTGTTTCCCCACGAATTATGCGGTCTGCAACGGGAAGAAATCGAACAGGGTAAACAGGATCTAAGCCAGATCGTCGACCTGTTTTAATTCCAGTCAGTCACAACAGCTTATATCCCGGATAAGCTATGTCGCTGTCTCTTCGGTTGTGGGTATAATCGCGCCCCGATTTTTTCTATTCCCTTTTCAAATGCTGTAGGAGATTGATGTGACGACCTCGGTCAAGAATGAATTTTCCGTATCGGTCCTGCTGGTTATCGTCTGGTTAGCGGTGGTCGGTTTGATCTATTTGTTTGTGTTGTCGATGGCCAAAGATGGTTTTGGTAAGAACATGGAGCGGGTCAACCAACAGGTGGAAGCTGGGTTGCAGGCACGCATTAAACCGGTGATGACACTGGAAGATATCACCGCGGGTAGTTCGGCATCTGCCAACACAGCCCCGGTTATGGTGATCACTTCGGCATCGGCCAGCAAATCAGCCGATCAATTATATGCGGGTGCCTGCCTGGCCTGTCACGATACCGGAGCCGCCGGTGCGCCTAAACTGGGTGACAGCGCAGCCTGGCAGTCACGCGCAGCGATGGGCGTCAATGCCCTGGTCGCAACCGTGGTCAGCGGCAAGGGTGCGATGCCGCCCAATGGTGGTTCGGCCTACAGCGAGATGGAACTTCGGTCCGTGGTTGAATATATGCTTAACCAGGCAGGCCTTTAGGCCGGTCAACTCGCGAGCGTGCTGGTCCGTCGGTAACTCACCGCTTCACTGATGCATTCGGCACTGATCCGCTCCTGGCGCGCAAGGTCGGCGATACTGCGTGCCAGTTTGAGTAAGCGATGGTAGCTGCGGGTGGATAGCTTCAACTTATCGATCGCTCGATGTAACAGTTGCTCCGAAGCTCCATCCAGCGCACAGATTTTTTCGATCTGGCGATTGTTCAACTGGGCATTTAGACAGCCCTGGCGTTCGAGCTGCAAGCGGCGCGCATGGGTCACCCGTTCCCGCACCGTATCACTGGCGGTTTGCTGGCTGATTTTTTGCTTCAGCAGTTCATCCTTGTGCAGGCGCGGCAATTCGATCTGGATATCGATACGGTCCAGCAGCGGTGCCGATAGTTTGTTGCGGTAGCGCGCGAGTTGTTCATGACTACAGTGGCAGGTCTCAATCGAGTCACAGCCGCCAGGGCAGGGGTTCATCGCCGCCACCAGCTGAAACATCGCGGGGAAAGTGGCCTGTCGTGCGGCCCGCGAGATATTTATCTTACCGGTCTCCAGCGGCTCGCGTAATACCTCGAGGGTTTTGCGGTCGAACTCGGTCAATTCATCGAGAAACAGCACCCCGTTGTGAGCCAGCGAGATCTCTCCCGGTTTGGGTTGCGAGCCGCCGCCGACCAGGGCGATTCCGGAAACCGTGTGATGCGGTGAGCGGAAGGGGCGCAATTTCCAGTGCTCCAGGTTGATCGTACCATTGTTGCTGATGGAATGAATGCTCAGGGTCTGCAGGGCTTCCTGCTCCGACATCTCCGGCAGCAGGGTATTGAGGCGCTGGGCCAGCATGCTTTTGCCGGTCCCCGGGGGGGCCATCATCAACAGGTGATGGGCGCCGGCCGCGGCGATCTCCAGGGCGCGCTTGGCCTGCGGTTGGCCGAGTACTTCGGCCAGGTCTAGCGGGTAGTGCACATCGCTAGTCTGTACCTGGCCTGCGACCGCAGGCAGTTCCTCACCGCCGTTGAAGAACTGGCAAACCTGGGCCAGGCTGTCAGCCTGGTAAGCATCCAGCTGCTCGATGAAACCGGCCTCGTAGTGGTTTTCGCGGGCGACGATGACCTTGTGTTGATGCTGTTGCCCCTGAATCAGCGCCGGCACCAGTCCGCTGACCGGTCTCAGCTCACCATTCAACGCTAACTCGGCATACAGTTCATACTGGTCGAGCGTTTGTGGGTTAACCTGCTGTGAGGATGCAAGAATGCCGAGCGCGATCGCCAGGTCGTAACGACCGCCTTCCTTGGGTAGATCGGCCGGGGCCAGGTTAACCGTGATGCGGCGGGCGGGAAAGTTAAAGCCGGAATTGATAAGGGCGCTGCGCACGCGGTCCCTGCTTTCGCGTACCGCTGCCTCCGGCAGGCCGACGATGGAGAAAGCCGGCAGGCCGTTGGAGATATGTACCTCTACCGACACCCTGGGTGCCGCGATTCCCTGCTGCGCACGGGTGAATAATTGGGTGATAGCCACAGTAATCCTTTACCTTGTTGGTTGGTCACAACATATCACCTTTGCCCGCGAAAATGAATCGCTGGCAGAACGCCGCCGTTATTGATCGGACAACTGTTCGATCTTTCGTTCCAGTTGCTCAAGTTTCTGCCGGGTCCGGGCCAGTACCTTGCTCTGGATATCGAATTCCTCGCGGCTGACGAAATCCATATCGCTCAATTGTTGCTGTAACAGTTTCTTCAATTTTTCATCGAAATCCTGTTTGACCTGTTTGATTCCCGGAGGCAGTAACGATTCGATTTGTTCAGCGAGTTGGTTGATGTACTGGGGCTGCATAGCAATGTCCTATCTTGGTGCGCGATGGAAAAATAAATGCACCAAACCAGTGCTTTAGATCGCTGGTGGTGCGTTTTTTTAGGGCATGAGTCATGAGATATAATTGTTTATCGATTTAACTCATTGAAATATAAAGAGATTAAAAAACTGGTCACGCCTTTGCATTTGTCACGTTGTGTAAATTTTAGCAATAAAACAGGAGGCATTCCTTATGAAAATGGTGACAGCCATTATAAAGCCCTTCAAGCTGGATGACGTGCGTCAGTCACTGTCAGATATCGGCGTACAGGGTGTTACGGTGACTGAAGTAAAAGGCTTCGGACGCCAGAAAGGTCATACCGAGCTCTATCGTGGTGCGGAGTATGTAGTTGATTTTCTGCCCAAAATGAAATTGGAACTGGCTATTGATGACGGTCTGCTTGATCAGGTCATCGAAGCGATCACTTCCAAGGCCAATACCGGCAAGATCGGTGACGGCAAGATTTTCGTTTCCGACATTGAACAGGCGATCCGTATTCGTACCGGAGAGTCTGGTCCTGAAGCATTGTAGGAGGACATCATGGAAAACAACATTTTTGAATTACAGTACGCCATCGACACCTTTTATTTCCTGATCTGTGGTGCGTTGGTTATGTGGATGGCCGCCGGCTTCTCGATGCTCGAGGCTGGTCTGGTCCGGTCCAAGAACACGACCGAAATTCTGACCAAGAACGTCGCGCTGTTCGCGATATCCTGCACCATGTACATGATTCTCGGTTATGAGCTGATGTACGATGGCGGTTATTTCCTGTCAGGCATCACCACCGTTGGCGGTATGGATGATGCAGCCGTCGCGGCGGTGCTGACAGAATCTGCCGAAGCGGGTTTCGACGGTGATTCGGTTTATTCCGGTGCCTCTGACTTCTTCTTCCAGGTCGTATTTGTGGCGACTGCGATGTCGATTGTTTCCGGTGCCGTGGCTGAACGTATGAAGCTGTGGGCATTCCTCGCTTTCGCCGTGGTCATGACTGGTGTCATCTATCCTATGGAAGGCAGCTGGACCTGGAACGGTGATTCCGTATTCGGTCTGTTCGAACTGAGCTACAGTGACTATGCCGGCTCCGGTATCGTTCATATGGCGGGTGCTTCTGCAGCCCTGGCCGGTGTATTACTGCTCGGCGCTCGTAAGGGTAAATACGGTGCCAATGGCCAGGTCCTGGCGATCCCGGGTGCCAACCTGCCGCTGGCCACCCTGGGTACCTTCATCCTGTGGATGGGCTGGTTTGGCTTCAATGGTGGTTCAACCCTGAAGCTGGGTGGTATCGCGGTAGCCAACGAGGTTGCCAACGTATTCCTGAATACCAATGCCGCAGCCGCCGGTGGCCTGATTGCCGCCCTGATCGTGGCCCGCATTATGTTCGGTAAGGCGGACCTGACCATGGCATTGAACGGCGCCCTGGCTGGTCTGGTTGCGATCACTGCCGAGCCTGCTGATCCGACTCCGTTGATGGCAACCATCATCGGTGCTGTTGGTGGTACCATCGTTGTATTCTCTATCGTGTTCCTGGACAAGCTGAAGATCGACGATCCGGTCGGTGCTATCTCCGTGCACGGGGTGGTTGGTTTCTTCGGTGTCATGGTGGTTCCGGTCACCGATGCGGATGCAACCTATGGCGGCCAGTTCATCGGCGCCTTGACCATCTTCGTCTGGGTATTTGTCACCAGTCTCATCGTCTGGGGCATCATCAAGGCAATTATGGGTATTCGCGTCAGCGAGGAAGACGAGTACGAGGGTGTGGACCTGGCCGAGTGTGGTCTGGAAGCCTATCCCGAGTTCACTGCAGCTGGTAGTGGCGGCAGCAAGAGCTAATCTTCCACTAACCGGTGGATACTGGAAACGGGCGCATTATGCGCCCGTTTTTTTGTCTGTAAAAAGTCAGCAACCGGCAAAGCATAAAACCATATTAGTATTTCCTAATATGGTTTTATGCTTTCACTTTTGTTATTATGCCGCCATTTTTAATGGAAGCTTAATCTAATGAAAATTCTGACTTCATTTATCGGATTCATCCTGGCGATCGTGGTTGCGATCATCATTTTTGCGCCCGAGCGGTTACCAGTAGGTTATGGATTTGAACCGGTACCGGTGGAACTGGTGGTGGAAAATACCTTGACCGGGCAGCTGGTGGAATCGATGACCGGCAAGAGTGGCAAGAACGTGGTGGTAACCAATACCTCGGATGCACCATTGAATAACCTGACCGTCAGCCTGCTTGACTCAAGCAATAACATCAAGCACCAGCATATCGAGCCCAAGATGCCCGCGTCGGGCAAGGTGACCCTGGGCTGGGTCAATAACTGGACCATCGACACGGGTGATCAACTCGAGGTCAAGGCCTCGGGCTTTTACAAGGTGTTGTGGGCATTGTGAGCCAACCGCTGATCTGTTTCATCTACCGCAGCGAGCGCAAGGCCGACACCTATCTGTATCTGCTGAAAAAGGATGATTTCAGCCGGATCCCGCCGGAGCTGTTACAGGTCTTCGGAGAGCCCGAGTTCAGTTTCCAGTTCACCTTGACTCCCGAGCGCAGCCTGGCCAAGGAGGACCCGGCCGAGGTCTATGCCAACCTGCAACGTCAGGGCTATCATCTGCAGCTTCAGGATGATCTACTGATCGAGCAAAAACTGGCACTGAAAAGCCTGAACTAGCAACAACCGGAACCATCCGGCCGAGGGGCTGCACCACTGCAGCAGGCCTGGCTGGATTTCGCAGCATCCTGGTGATTGATTCCGTATAATTCTGCATCCTGCATAGTCAGGAAACTTTCCCAGGGTATGCCAGCAGGGTCAATCGACCAGGCCTTGGTGGATACGGCATAACAGCAGGTCGTTTGCTGTAGTGATCCGGCCTCATCATCAGCGCCTTGCACACGCTCATGCAGGTCGTTCAGCTCGCTTTCATCGTCGACCTGGATGCCCAGGTGGTCAAGGCCTACCCTGTTGCTACGGGTGGATATGGCAAAATTGATCTGCGGTTCATCCAGCAGCCAGCGGGCATAATCTTGCTTGAGTTTATCCGGCGCGCTAGCAAACATCCGGCTGTAATAGTCTACTGCCGGTTGCAGTTCGGCCACGCTGATATGCAGGTGTAATCGTTTCATGATTGTCTCCGGTTCAATTAAGTATTAGCAGGATTGACATTCTCCATCGATGCAACAGTTTTCCTGCAGATAGTCGATGAGTTGCGACATGCGCAGGAAATCTGCTCGATAAATGATCGAACGCCCCTGTTTTTGTTTTAATATCAAACCCGCCTGGTATAACTCTTTGAGATGAAAAGACAGGGTGGCGGCTGGCATCTCAAGGATTTCGGCCAAAGCCATCGGCGTGGTACCGGTCGGACCGGCTTCTACCAGTTGCTTGAAAATACGCAGGCGCGACTCGTGGGCGAGTGAGGACAGGAGAATGACTGAATTCGATAATTCCATAATTGTGGAATTATCGAATAATTAACCGTCCTGTCAACAGATTTTTTATCAATCTTCAAATAAAGCAGATATAATCCCGCCTCTTTTTTATAAGCAGTTGCTAATAAACGCTATATCGAGTCCGCCATGATAGAAAATCTCCGCAATATCGCGATCATCGCTCACGTCGACCACGGTAAAACCACGCTGGTGGATAAGCTGTTGGAACAGTCAGGCACCTTCGATGAGCGTGCGCAAATGGGTGAGCGGGTCATGGACAGCCATGAGCTGGAACAGGAACGGGGGATTACGATCCTGTCTAAGAATACCGCGATCCGCTGGCAAGACTATCGGATCAACATCGTCGATACCCCGGGCCATGCTGATTTCGGTGGTGAAGTCGAGCGGGTCATGTCGATGGTGGATTCGGTGTTGCTGTTGGTGGATGCGGTCGATGGGCCGATGCCGCAAACCCGTTTCGTGACCCAGAAGGCCTTGCAACAGGGCCTGAAACCAATCGTCGTGGTCAACAAGATCGACCGTCCGAGCAGCCGCCCGGACTGGGTCATCGACCAGACCTTTGACCTGTTCGACCGTCTCGGCGCAACCGATGAACAGATGGACTTCGAGGTGGTTTATGCCTCTGCGCTGGAGGGTTTTGCCACGCTGGATCATGAACAGCCGGGCGCCGATATGACCGCGTTGTTCGAAACCATCGTCAACAAGGTACCGCCGCCGGATGTTGACCAACAAGGTGCATTTCAGCTGCAGGTCAGTTCACTGGATTACAGCAGTTACGTCGGCGTCATCGGTATCGGCCGGATCAAGCGGGGTCAGGTTAAACCCAACGATGCGGTAACCCTGATCGATAAGGAAGGACAAACCCGTAAGGCCAAGATCCTGCAGGTACTGGGTTTTCATGGCCTGGAACGGGTCGAGGTGGAGATGGCCGAAGCCGGCGACATCATCGCCTTCACCGGCATCCCCGGGCTGCAGATATCCGATACCTTGTGTGACCCGAACCATGTCGAGGCACTGCCGGCATTGACAGTGGATGAACCGACGGTGAGCATGAACTTCCAGGTCAACACCTCACCCTTCGCCGGTAAGGAAGGCAAGTTCGTGACCTCGCGCCAGATCTATGAGCGCCTGCAAAAAGAGCTGGAGCACAATGTCGCGCTGCGGGTGGAACAAACCGATGATCCCGATCGGTTCAAGGTGTCCGGCCGTGGTGAACTCCACCTGGCGATCCTGATCGAGACCATGCGCCGTGAAGGTTATGAGCTCGGCGTGTCGCGCCCGCAGGTGATCGTGCGTGAACTCGATGGCGATCTGCAGGAGCCCTATGAATCGGTGACCATCGATGTCGAGGAGCAACACCAGGGTACGATCATGGAAACCTTCGGCAATCGTGGTGCCGAGCTACTGGACATGGTGCCGGATGGCCAGGGCCGCATGCGCATGGATTTCAGGATCCCGGCCAAGGGCCTGATCGGTTACCGCAATGAATTCCTCACCGCCACCCAGGGCACCGGCCTGATGTACAGCGTGTTTGACAGCTATGGCCCGCTGAAAAAGACAGATTTGGCGACGCGCATCAACGGGGTGTTGATTGCCAATTCGCAGGGTAAAGCCCTCGGCTATGCCTTGTTCAACCTGCAGGAGCGCGGCCGTTTGTTCATCGGTCATGGTGAAGAGGTTTACGAGGGCATGGTCATAGGTATCCATAGCCGCGCCAATGACCTGACCGTGAACCCACTCAAGGCCAAGCAATTGACCAACATCCGCGCCGCCGGCAGTGATGAAAACCTGATTCTGACCAAGCCGATCGAACTGACCCTGGAGCAGGCGCTGGAATTTATCGATGATGATGAGCTGGTGGAAGTGACACCGGGCTCGATTCGCGTGCGTAAGAAACATCTGACTGAGAGTGAACGCAAGCGGGCATCGCGCGCCAGCTGATTGCATCATGCCAAATAGCGCTGGCTCGAACCGATATCTGCGTTGGCTCAAGACCCTGACGGTCTACCTGCTGATTTTCGTCGTCGGCGGTTTCATCGGCAACCTGTGGATGACCCGGGGCCAGACCAGTGGTCCCGCGCCGGTCATCATCGGGCCTGATCTGGAGCAGCAACTGGTACGCATCGATTTCGCCATCGCCGATGCCCCGCGGCTGCTGTACTTCTTTGCCGAATGGTGCCCGATCTGCAAGGCCCAGCATGCGGTGATCAATAATCTTAATAAATCGGTGACCGTGCTGGGGATTGCAATGCAGTCAGGAACTACCGAGCAGGTCGCGAAATATGTGGAGCAACAGGCTCTGCGCTTCCCGGTGATTAATGATGAGACGGGGCAGATCTCGCGGGCTTACGGGGTCCAGGGGGTGCCGGCGATCTTTATTATCGATAACCAGGGTCAGATCGCCTTCAGTACCCGTGGCTATAGCAGTGGATTGGGGTTGCACAGCCGCCTGTGGTTAACCAAATGAGCGGAAAAATTAGTTGCAAATTAAAACTTTTTGAACTATAAATAACAAACTCGCTCTAACCGAATATCAAACCACAGGAGAATGCGGCAATGAACGTTTTGGTTTTTTTCGGCGGTTTCTTAGCCTTATTATTTGCAATCACTCGTTATTCCATGCCCATGCGTCACTGGGGCTATATCACCGCGGCCGCACTGGCCGTTTTCACTTTATTCGGCGGATTCAGCCTCGGCTGGGGCATCACGGTATGGTCGCTATTCCTGGTCCCAAGCATCCTGCTTGGCTCTGATCAGTTAAGACGTCAGTGGATCTCCGCGCCATTATTGAAGCGCATTCGCAAGGTGTTGCCGCCCATGTCGGAAACCGAGCGCGATGCGATTGAATCGGGTACCGTCGGCTGGGAGGCCGAGTTGTTCCGCGGCAACCCGGATTGGCATAAATTACGCAACACGCAAAAACCCGTGTTGACTACCGAGGAGCAGGCATTCATCGATGGCCCGGTAGAAGAATTATGTGCCCAGATCGATGACTGGGATATCACCCACAACCGCCAGGACCTGCCGCCGGAGATGTGGCAGTACATCAAGGACAACAGGTTCTTCGGCATGATCATCCCGAAGAAATATGGCGGTCTGGAATTTTCCGCGGCCGCTCATTCCGAAGCCGTGATGAAGATCTCCGCCCGCAGTATCTCGGTCGGAGTCACGGTGATGGTACCCTACTCTCTCGGGCCTGCCGAACTGCTCCTGCATTACGGCACTGAGCAGCAAAGAGACTACTATTTACCGCGTTTGGCCGATGGTAGCGAAGTCCCCTGTTTTGCTCTGACCTCACCCGATGCCGGTTCCTATGCCGGTTCGATCCCGGATAGCGGGGTGGTTTGTGAAGGTGAATTCGAGGGCGAAAAGGTGCTCGGTCTGCGTCTGAACTGGGATAAGCGTTACATCACCCTGGGTCCGGTCGCCACCGTGCTGGGCCTGGCGTTCAAGGCCTATGATCCGGATGGCCTGCTCGGTGACGAAAAAGAGCTGGGCATCACCTGTGCATTGATACCGGTCAATACCCCGGGAATCGAAATCGGCGCCCGCCATTTTCCATTGAATGCAGCCTTCCAGAATGGTCCCAACCGCGGTAAGGATGTGTTCATTCCGATGCAATACATCATTGGCGGGCAACAAAATATCGGCAAGGGCTGGCACATGCTGGTGGAATCCCTGTCGGCTGGACGGGGCATCTCGTTACCGGCGGTTGGTGCCGGTGCCGGCAAGATGGCGGCCCGCGCGACCGGTGCCTATGCGCGTATCCGCAAGCAGTTCAAAACCCCAATTGGCCGTTTCGAAGGGGTGGAAGAGGCGCTGGCGCGGATTGGTGGATTCACCTACCTGATGGACGCTGGTCGCCTGTTAACCCTGTCGGCACTGGATAACGGGGAAAAGCCGTCGGTGATCACCGCGATCCTCAAATACCACAACACCGAGAAGATGCGCGAGGCGGTCAATGATGCGATGGATGTGCATGGAGGTCGTGGTATCTGCATGGGACCGAATAATTATCTGGGCCGTGGTTACCAGACCCTGCCGGTTGGGATTACCGTCGAAGGAGCCAACATCCTGACCCGCAGCATGATCATCTTTGGCCAGGGCGCGATTCGCTGTCATCCTTACCTGATGCGCGAGATGCAGGCTGCCGGTGAGCAAGATCCGGTTCAGGCGGAAAACCAATTCGACAAGGCGTTGACCGGCCATGCATCCTACTTCGTGCAGAACCTGGTACGTAGCCTGGTGTTCAGCCTGAGTGGTTCACATCTAGCAAAGAGCCCAGTCAAGGGGCGTACGGCCCAGTATTATCGGCGCCTGGCGCAGATGTCGGCAGCCTTCGCGGCGGTGTCCGACCTGACCCTGATGTTGCTGGGCGGGGCGTTCAAGCGCAAGGAAAAGTTGTCAGGACGTTTCGCTGATGCGCTGAGTTATATGTTCTTCACTTCTGCGATCCTGAAAAAATTCGAAGACGATGGACGTCCCAAGGCCGATCTGCCGGTGGTGGAGTGGAGCGCCAAGTACAGCCTGTACCAGGTCCAGCTGGCGCTGGATGAAATTCTGCGCAACTTCCCGGTCAAATCACTGGGCCTGTTAATTCGCGGGATGGTGTTCCCGTTGGGTCTGAGCCTGCGCTACCCGAATGACTCGTTGGGACACCGCGTGGCCGCGCTGATGTTGAAGCCGGGCGAGGCACGTGATCGCCTGACCAAGGGCTTGTTCATCAGCTCCGATCCACAGGATGTCACCGGTAAGCTGGAAGATGCCCTGGTCAAGGTCATCGCCGCGGATCCCATCGAGAAAAGGTTGCGTAGTCAGCAACAGCTGAAACCGGACCTGATGGATTACGCCGACTGGCTCGACCAACTGGTTGCCGACAATGTTATCAACGAACAGGAGCAGCAGAGCTTGCTTGCGGCACGCCAGGCGACCCGTGATGTCATCAACGTCGATGAATTCAATCCAGGCGAAATGGCATCCGGCAACCTGCGCATGGACCAGGTCGCCTGATCCAAGCCTGACTCACGGCCCCGGATATAGCGCTTTTGACGATCCATCGTCAAAAGCGCTATGATGACCTGCATAATAAAACATAAGAGGACATCGAGATGGAGAGGCCATGGTTAAACTCCTATCAACAGGGCATCAAAGACCATGTTGATATCAACGCTTTCAACTCTGTAGCCGAGGTTTTCGAACGTTCGGTAGAGAAATATGCAGAGTTACCTGCATTCAGCAACATGGGCTCCACGCTCAGTTTTCAGCAGATGGGAGAGCTGACGACCTCATTGGCGGCCTATCTGCAATCCTTGCCGGGTATGCAAAAAGGTGATCGGGTCGCGGTCATGATGCCCAATGTACTGCAAAATCCGATTGCCATCTTTGCCGTGCTGCGGGCCGGTTACACCGTGGTCAATGTCAATCCGTTGTACACCGCCAGGGAACTCAGGCACCAGCTGAAGGATTCCGGGGCCAAGGTTATCATCGTGGTGGATAATTTCTGCCACACCCTGCAGGAAGCGATCGCGGAAACCGATATCCAGCAGGTGGTGACCACCCAGCTCGGCGACATGCTGAAGTTTCCCAAGTCAGCGATTGTTAACCTGGTGGTGAAGCATGTGAAAAAAATGGTCCCGCCCTATTCGCTGCCGGGCAGCATCACCTTCAAACAGGCCCTGGCGATCGGGCGTTCGAGCGAGTTTACCCCACCTAATCTTGGCCATGACGATATCGCTTTTCTGCAGTATACCGGCGGTACCACCGGGGTAGCCAAAGGCGCGGTGTTGACCAATCGCAATATGGTGGCCAATATGCAGCAGGCCTCGGAATGGATTTCCAAGCTAGTGGAAGAGCGCAAGGAAATCATTATCACTGCGCTGCCGCTGTATCATATCTTTTCCCTGACCGCCAACTGCCTGACCTTCATGAAGATCGGCGGCCTCAATTACCTGATTACCAACCCGCGTGATATGCCCGGCTTCGTCAAGGAACTGGGCTCGGTCAATTTCACCGTGATTACCGGGGTCAATACCCTGTTTAATGGCTTGCTCAATGCCGAGGGTTTCGACCAGCTCGATTTTTCTCACCTGAAGATGACCCTGGGCGGTGGCATGGCGGTGCAACAGGCGGTGGCTGAACGCTGGAAGCGGGTTACCGGCGTGCCGCTGCTGGAAGCCTATGGCCTGACCGAAACTTCACCGGCGGTTTGTATCAACCCGATGGACCTGCCGGCTTATAACGGTAGTATCGGATTGCCGGTACCGCTGACCGATGTGTCGATTCGCACCGAGGATGGCGAGTTCCTGCCGATCGGTGAGGTCGGCGAGCTCTGTGTCCGTGGCCCCCAGGTCATGCGCGGGTATTGGGAAAAACCGGAAGAGACCGCGTTCGTACTGGATGAAGAAGGCTGGTTTAAAACCGGCGACATCGCGGTGATGGATGAATCCGGTTTCGTGCGCCTGGTCGACCGCAAGAAAGACATGATCCTGGTCTCCGGCTTTAACGTCTTTCCGAATGAGGTCGAAGGCGTCATTGCGGCATGTCCCGGGGTGCTGGAAGTTGGCGTCATTGGCGTAGCGGACGAAAAAAGTGGTGAGGCGGTTAAGGCCGTGGTCGTCAAAAGCGATGCCAGTCTAACCGAGCAGGATATAATCGATTACTGCCGCAAGGAACTGACCAGTTACAAGGTGCCGAGAATCATCGAATTCCGCGATGAACTGCCAAAGACCAATGTCGGCAAAATCCTGCGCCGCGAATTGCGCGACAGCTAGCTACAGCAGCTAGTCCTTGACCGTATAACCGGCATCGGTCACGGCCTGTCTCAATCGATCCGGGTCGAGATCATTACCATCGATGCTGACCATGCCGCTGGCCAGGTCGGGTGATGCCTGGGTAACTCCGTCCACCGCTTCCAGTGATTGTTTGACACTGGCCACGCAATGCTGGCAACTCATGCCCTCGACCTGCAGGGTAATCCCCATATCTTGCTCCACGCTGTTTGCTAACCTGAGTTGACGTTGTTGCCAGCGATGATAATACAACCAGGTGGAGACGGCGACCAGGGCGACCAGGCAGACCACGCCCAGCAGCGGATTGCTATGTTGATGCATGGCAACAACCAACTGATCGGCAAACATCGCCTCGAACAACAGGGCAAAACCGATGCTCATGATAATGACCGTGGCCAGGTAGACCGCCAGCAGGCGCCAACCCAGGGTCCGCAGAATAGCGCCCATGGTGGCTACATTGGTGGCAGGGCCGGCCATCAGAAAAACCAGGGCGGTTCCCAGGGGCATGCCGGCAACCACCAGCGATGCCGCGATCGGTACCGAGCCGGTTGCGCAGATGTACAGCGGTATCGAGATCGCCAGCATCAGGAGCATGCCGGTCATGCCCTGGGCCAGTGCCAGATCGGAAAAATAATTAACCGGGGTCAGCGCGGTTATCAGCGCCGCCAGTAGCACGCCGATATAGATCCACTTATCGATCGCAGCGTAGAGCTCGACCACGCTGTAGTTCCAGAATTCGCGCCAGGTGCGTGGAGTCGGGCGAAATTCACCGGAATGGTTTTCCGCGATCTGCGAGGGTTTATCGGCATACTCGGCAATCATGCCACCGACGATGCCGGTGACAAACGCGGTAATCACCTTGAATATGGCAAACGGCCAACCGAGGAAATTGGCGCTGACCAGAATCGAATCGACCCCGGTCTGCGGGGTGCTGATCAGAAATGAAGTAGTGGCGCCGTTGGAGGCGCCTTCCTTGCGCAGGCTGAGCGCGGTGGGGACCACCCCGCATGAACAGAGCGGCATGGGAACACCGACCATGACCGATTTAACCACACTGGACAGGCCTCGACGGCTCAGGGTTCTATGAATGAATCCTGCCGGGAGTAACAGATGGATCAGTCCGGCGAGGATTAAACCGCCCAGTAGCGGCGGGCTTAATTCCAGCAATATGGCCCATAAGGCCTGGAAATAAGCGGTTACAAAGGACATCTCATGATCGGGTTACTTCTTTATCCACTTGCCATGGCTCTGCTGCCAGATCTTGGCCTTATCCGGCGATTCGAAATCAGACCCATCCAGACGACCATTGTACTGCAGGGTGTTGCCAAAGAAATTCCACATATGACCGTGGTCGGTATCCAGGATCAAATAGGATTTTCCATTCCAGTAAGCCTGATAGCGTCCCGAGGCGGCATAACTAGAAAAGCTCGCGAATAACAGCAGCGCCAGTGCAGCGGTGAATAGGGTTTTCATTTTTAACATCTAGATTTCTCCTGAGAAATGAGTAATTTTGCGATAATCCTGAGTCAGTAGATTATAGTTTGAATCGAAATTAAGTGTGGCCACTGATTTTGGCATGTAACGGCTTGGTTTGTTCAAATTTTTCCTGTTGTTCCGCGCTAGCCTCGGTCTGGTAGTTTGCCTTCCATTCTTTGATATCCATGCCGTAGACAGCTTTTTGCGCCGCGGCATAATCCATCTCCAGGCCCTGGTTCTTGGCTTCCGCCAGATACCACTTCGACAGACAGTTACGACAGAATCCGGCCAGGTTCATCAGGTCGATGTTCTGCACATCGGTGCGTTGTCGCAGGTGCTCTACCAGGCCGCGAAAAGCGGCAGCTTCTATTTCGATCTGTTGTTGTTTGGTCATGATAAACTCGCTGCTTATGAAGTCACACAATAGGATTAAAATTAACAGTGAATCGGTGCCAGAACAAGCGCTTGTTGACTGGATTGAGCAACTCGCTGGCAGACTGCAGCAAAGCCGGCAACGCAGCCTGTTGTTATGCCGCGGTTCGCGAAGCTGGTGCCTGGATGTGGTCGAACACTGTGCCCGGTTTGGTCAGCAGCGGTTGTTGACTGACCTCGAAGATATCAGCGATGGCCTGGCCTTCAGTAAAGCCGAAACCCTGCTCGGTCAGGAAGCCGATTGTGTGGGCTACGACATGTTCGGCGGCTTGCAGGTCGATGTGCTGTGCATGGCGGCAGGACTGGTCCGCGCCGGCGGCATCCTGTTGCTGCTGGTGCCCGAGGATTATCAACCTGGTGATGATCGCTATGGCCGGTGGCAGGGTAAAACCAGTCAGGCAGGCTATTTTGTCCGCTATCTGCTGGCGGGTTTTGCCTCCAGCGACGCGGTGTATCAATTGCAGGAAACCCAGCCGTTACTTCCAATCCAACAAATCAGCGATGCATCGATGGTCGATTTCGACGGTGCTGCCAGCGCTGAACAAGTTGAGATATTGCAGGCTTTAGCTGCATGGCTTGGGCAAACCAAAAAACCGCTGTTTTTTCTGACCGCCGATCGCGGGCGAGGTAAAAGCACTACCCTGGGCATGTTCGCCGCAGCCCAGGCCGGACAGCGCCAGCTGGTGGTCACTGCTGCATCCCGGGCGCAGGCGGCTATCCTGTTGCAACAGCTCGCTACCCCGGATGCAGTGGCATTCATCGCTCCAGATGAAATCATCCGCCGGGGCGAGCGGATCGATTGCCTGATCATCGATGAAGCAGCCATGCTGCCCTATAGCCTGTTGCGGCAATGTCTGGACCTGGCCGACAAAACGGTGCTGGCCACGACGACCGGTGGTTACGAGGGCACCGGACAGGGGTTTCTGCTCAGGTTCCTGGCCGCATTCGAGCCCCAGGATTATGCCCATCACCAACTGTTCGAACCGATTCGTTGGGGCCGACAAGACCAGCTGGAAACCTTGCTCAATCAACTGTTATGGCTAAAGCCATCTTTACCCGAATGGGCCTGCGATGGCACGAAGGTCGAGCTGCGGGTCTATGCCAAACCGGAGTTGAATCAGAATATTCGGCGCCTGCAATCCATTTACAACCTGCTGATTTCGGCCCATTACCGCACTCGTCCGTCCGATCTGCGCCAGCTGATGGAAGACGAGAACCAGCGGGTGATAACGGCCGAGGTGGGGGATGAGGTAGTCGGTGTGATGTTGCTGAATCGCGAAGGTGGTCTCGATGCGGAGCTTTGTCATGAGATTTTTATGGGTCGGCGCCGACCCCAGGGCCATTTGCTGGCGCAAATGCTAACCGCGCAGGCCGGGATCAGGCAGTTTGCCCGCTACAGGGGTTACCGGGTGCAACGAATTACCGTGCATCCGGATGGCCGCCGCCAGGGCATCGGTACCCGCCTGATCCAACGTGCGCAACGACTGGTGGCAGCGGAGCAACTGGATTATCTCGG
>JAAUXZ010078057.1_pt1 | contig 22276 bp, 20 predicted proteins | sample 7278131 | NCBI WGS metagenome assembly JAAUXZ01 (sample SAMN14350119, study PRJNA611818) | marine sediment metagenome | isolation source: surface marine sediment (3m) | place: French Polynesia: Moorea | collected 2018-08 | reverse complement strand
ATAGGTGCACGCTTTTCTCTAGTGAGCTTCCATTTTTCGTGCAGTATTTTACCAGAAATCAGACCATTTATATTGAAATATCAATACAATATAGTTTTTGAGCAGACTCTATTTAATGAAATGAATCTGAGGAAAATACAGTTAAATGTCTTCGCATCCAATAAGAGAGCGATACATGTCTACGATAAACTGGGATTCAATATCGAAGGCACATTAAAAGACCATATATAACGAGACGGTAAATATATTGATGTCTTGATTATGGCGAAATTCAATGATTGTTGAATCCTGTACTGGTATTGTTCATCCTCTTGGACAGTCACCAGGTTAAAGGGGCTGAACGTAACACAAGATAAAGCACTCGAATTCTATAACCTAAACATTATCCACATTAAACAGTTGAGTGCTGTCCTCTAATAGAACGATCGAGCGTGTAAAAGACTCCATCAGAAAAATAACCGGGCAAGAATATGGGGCCTTGACAAGCAACCTAACAATACAGGTCTTATCAGCCAGAACGATTTTGCCCTACGCAGTGCCTCTCCCATACAGAAAGCAATCGTAAAACAGGATGTTCTACTCAGCGAAGAATGGCGGCGGTATGCGTGCAACTTCTGAATCGCTCTAAGCTGGCGATTCTCTCGCTCATGCTGTTGGATCAGCTGTTATGCAACAGATTCAACCTACCCAGGGTGTCGTCACCTTTCCTGACGAGTGCCCATAGCTACCAGGCGTTATAAGTAGTACAACACCAACGACAACCCCAAGAGTACCGCCACCCACAATACCATGCTGCCGGTCGGCCAGGTCCGGGCCAGAACGCCGTGTTCGCCGTGGTGACGGGCAAGCCCGCGTTGGACCATGTCCAGGGCGATCAGGGTATATTTGAGCAGTTGATCCTGCACCGAGGCCAAGCGGACCAGAGACTGTTGTACCGCGTCCGGTATAATGCGCCGGTACAACCATTCGGCATCCAGGTTTACCGACTTGAGTTCCGGCGGATAGATGTGGGCCAGCTTGAGCCAGGTGAAGGCCAGGGCAGAGAAGGCTAGCAACTGCAATTGCGCCAGCACATGGCTGGTGTCATAGGGCCAGTATCCAGTGTCGTAGGGCAAAAGGTCATAGAGGAATACCGGGAAGGTACCGATGCCCACACACAGCACGGCAGCCAGGGTCATAGCGATCAGCATGTTGGTGGGGGCCTCGCGGGCTTCGGCGACAAAGCGAGAGTCATGGGCGAAGAAGGCAAAGAACGGGATCTTGATGCCGGCGTGGTGAAACACACCGGCGGACGCGAATAACAGGGCCAGCCAGACCCAATCGTATCCCTCCAGAACCGCGGCGCTCATCACCATGGACTTGCTGACGAAGCCACTGAACAGGGGGAAAGCGGAGATGGAGGCCGCTCCCACCATACACAACACGGCGGTCTTGGGCATCTTCTTGTACAGGCCACCCAGTTCGGAGCCACGCATCTCGCCGGTCACGTGCAGCACCGCACCCATACTCATCATCAACAACCCCTTGAAGATGACATCGTTGAAGGCGTGAGCCACGACACCGTTCAAGGCGAGCTCGGTGCCGATACCAACCCCCACGACCATAAAACCGATCTGGTTGATCACGCTGTAGGCCAGAACTCGGCGCAGATCGTTCTCGATCACCGCGTAGAAGATGGGGAAGCAGGTCATCAGCGCACCGATGTAGACAAGGATCTCGGTTCCGGCAAAACCGCGCGCCAGGGCGTACACCGCCACCTTGGTGGTGAAAGCGCTGAGGAACACGGTGCCGCTTGGGGTGGCCTCCGGGTAGGCGTCGGTGAGCCAGTTATGCAGAAAGGGAAAGGCGCTCTTGATGCCGAAGGCGAGGAAGATCAGCCAACCACCCGGAGCGTCCAGGCCAATGTGATTAAAGTCCAGGCTGCCGCCATTGGAGGCATAGACGATAGTGCCGGCCAGCAGCAGCACGCCTGAGCCCACCTGCATAACCAGGTAGCGTATGCTGGCGCCGAGGGCCTGGCTGGTACGCCGGGCCAGGATCAACGCAACCGAGGTAAGGGCCATCAACTCCCAGTAAATAAACAGGGTTAGCAGGTCGCCGGCGAACACCGCACCCACCGCACTGCCGGCATAGGCCAGGGCGGCCATATCCTGCAGCCGATCGCGCACGTGTAGAGCGTAGATCACGCCGATGAAGGCGGCCAAATGGAACAGATAACCGAACAGGATGGATAGGGAGTCCACCCGCAACGGGGTCAAGGTGAGGCCCAACAACTCGGCCTGCACAAGGGTGCCGGTTTCCAGCTGGGCCACGACCAGGGCGCCGAGCACGGGGGCGCCGATCATCACCAGGGCGCGCATCCAACCACGGGTGAAGCCCGACAGGATCGCACCCAAGAACAGGGGAAGGACCGGGGCGAATTCAGTCATCGTCGGTCCCCCGCCGTTCATAGAAGTCCTCGTCGCGCATCAACAGTTTGCGCAGTTCCTTGGCCAACAACACCAGCAGCACGCAGGCAACGAAACCGTACAGGGAATAGAAACCGATCACGCCCTCCCAGGGGTGTTCAGCGTGACGATGCAGCAGCAGATCCAGCCCCGCCAGGATCACGCAAGCCGCGACCAGGGCGCGCACGACCAACCGGGCGTTGCGCGGATCATCGAACAAATACTTGCGCTCTTTGCTCATAATAGGATTCCCGTAACCAACCGGTACACCGGTTCGGCGTAGAAAAACAGCAACAGGCAACCTGTGGCAGTAACCCCGATGGCCAACAGGCTGGGCAGCGGTGCCTCACGCATACCGGAGACTTCAGTCGCCGGGGCGACAAAGAAGCCGCGCAGCGGGATCACCAGCAGATAAAGAATGTTCAGCAGCGAGCTGACCAGCAGTATGGCGGTGAGCAACCAGAGGCCTGCATCCAGGGTCCCCTGCACCAGCAGCCACTTGCTCCAGGTTCCACCGAACGGGGGCAGGCCGACGATCGACACGGCCCCGATGGCAAAAGCCAGCATGGTCAGGGGCATTTGCCGACCCAGGCCGTCCAGCTCGCTGACCCGCGTCTTGTGGGCGGCCACCAGGATGGCGCCAGCACAGAAAAACAGGGTGATCTTGCCGAAGGCGTGCATGGCGATGTGCATGCCCCCGCCGACCACACCGGCGGCGGTGCCCAGCATTGCGCCCAGCACGATGTAGCCAAGCTGGCTGACCGTGGAATAGGCCAGCCGCGCCTTGAGGTTGTCCTTCGTCATGGCGATCAGCGAGGCCAGCAATATGGTCAGGCCAGCCAGTGCGGCCAGCCACTCCGCCGCCGCCAATCCAGACAGGGAGTCAAGGCCGAACAAATAGACCGCCACCTTGAGAATGGTAAACACGCCCGCCTTGACCACTGCCACCGCGTGCAACAGGGCGGAGACTGGAGTAGGCGCCACCATGGCGGCCGGCAGCCAACGGTGGAAAGGCATCAGTGCCGCCTTGCCGGTGCCCAGCACGTAGAGCAGCAATAACACACCAAGCACCAGGCCCTGGGTATCCGGGTCGAAGATCCCGCCCGGGGTAAAAGTCAGGGTGCCGGTGAGCTGCCAGGTCCAGACCACCGCGAACAGCAACAGCCCCACCGAGGTGCTCATCAAGAACACCAGATACAGGCGTCCTGCCCGGCGTGCCTCGTCGCTGCCCGCGTGGGTCACCAGGGGATAGGTGGCCAGGGTCAGCACCTCGTAGAAAACAAACAGGGTGAGCATGTCGGCAGCCAGGGCGATGCCCATGGCCGCACCGATGGAGATGGCGAAGGCGGCATAGAAGCGGGTCTGATTCTCCTCACCGTGGCCACGCATGTAGCCGATGGCATAGAGGGTGGTTACCGGCCACAGAAAACCGGCCACCAGGGCAAACAGCAACCCCAGGGGTTCCGGGGACAGGGCCAGGGCTACACCGGGAATGGGTTCCGCCAGCACCACACTGGGAGATGATTCCGGCAACCAGTTGGCGGCCAACAGTGCCACCAGGATGAACTGCACCACGCCAGCGATCAGGCTCACGGCCTCACGGAGGTTGGGCCAGCGGCCGGTCAGCAAGACCGCGATCGCAGTCAGGAAGGGCAGCGTAAAGATCCAGATCAGCAGTGCCTGCATACTCATGGCCGACCCTCCAGCAACAGGCGTGCCGCCTGCTGGGCCAGATCGACGTTCAGGTCAGTGTGCAGACCGAAGTAGAGGTTGGCCGCCGCCAACACCCACAAGGGCAGTAGCAGGGACAGGGGAGCCTCCCCGGGTACGACGGCATCCTTACCGGGACGCTGGAAATAGGCGGCCTCCACTAGGCGCCACATGTAGAGCAAGGCGAGGATGGAGCCGACCAGCACCAGCACGGCCAACGGCCACAGGCCCTGCTCCAGGATGGCCAACACCAGATACCATTTGCTGACGAAGCCGGCGGTGGTCGGCACCCCGATCAGGCTCAGGCCGCCAATCACCAAGGCCGCCATGGTCCAGGGCATGCTACGACCGAGTCCGGCGAAGTCCTTCAACTCCACCCGGCTCAGCTGGTAGGCGACGATGCCCAGGGCCAGGAACAGTGCCCCTTTCATCAGGGCGTGATTGAACAGATGGAGAATCGCTGCGCTCACCCCCGTCACCGAGGCCAGGCCAATGCCCAGCATCATGTAACCCACCTGAGCCACGCTGGAGTAGGCGAGCATGCGTTTGACGTTGTCCTGGAACACGGCCACCAGGGAGGCGACCAGGATGCCCACCGAGCCGAGCAAGATCAACAGAGCGTTGAGCGGCATGTCTCCCAAAGAGAAGGTCACGCCGAACACCCCGAGAATGAAACGTAGCAGGGCGTAGACGGCTACCTTGGTGGCGGTGGCGGCCAACAGCGCGCTGACCACCGAAGGGGCGTAGGCATAGGCGTTGGGCAGCCATAAATGTAACGGGAACAGGGCCAGCTTGAGGCCGATGCCCACAGTCAGGAAAGCGAAGCCCGCCCGCACCGTGCGCGTATCGGCTACCGCCGGCAGACGCTCAGCCAGGTCCTGCATGTTCAGGGTACCGGTCATCAGGTAGAGGAAGCCGATGCCTATGAGGATGAAGGTGGCGCCGATGCTGCCCATCACCAGGTACTGGAAGGCGGCACTGAGGGCTCGGCGGTCACGCCCCATGCTGATCAGGGCGTATGAAGCCAGGGAGGAAACCTCCAGGAAGACGAACAAGTTGAAGGCATCGCCGGTCACCGTGATGCCTGCCAGGCCGGCGCAGACCAGCAACATGGCGGCGTAGAAACCGGGAATGCGCGAGGCAGCCACTTCCCGGATCACGCTGCGGCGGGCATAGGCCATCACCAACGCAGCGATGGCGCAGACGATCAGCACCACATAAGCCCCGAGCAAGTCCACGCGCAGCTCGATGCCCCAGGGTGGTGCCCAGCCGCCCAGATGGTAGCTGACCGCTCCTTCCTGAGCGACATGCCACACGAGTGCGGCAGCGGCCACCAGACTGAGCCCGCTGCTGGTCAAAGCTATCAGCCAGGCTGCCCCGGCACGCCCGGCCAGCACACAGACAGGGGCCGCCAACAGCGGCAATACAATTACCAACAGGGGTAGGTGCTCAAGCAGGCTCACTGCGGCGTGCTCTCCGGTTTATCGGGGGGCGTCTCTTCCTCCGGGTCGTCATCCTCCAGGTCGAGGGCGTGAATGTCGTCCTCTTCCACGCTGCCGTAGGCCTCGTGAATGCGTACCGCCAAGGCCAGGCCCACCGCGGTGGTGGCCACCGAGACTACAATGGCGGTGAGGATGAGCACATGGGGCAAGGGATTGGCGTAGAGAGTCGCTCCTTCCACCAGGATGGGCGCGATGCCGCCTTCTACGAAGCCCAAGGAGATGTAGAAGATGAACACTGAGGCCTGGAACAGACCCAGACCGATCAGTTTTTTGATCAGGTTGCCCTGGGCTATGACCACATAAAAACCGGCCATCATCAGGAACACCACCACCCAGTAATTAAACAGCCCGGACAGGTTGCTCACAGCTGCCGCCTCCGTCCCGACAAAGCGTAGAAGATGTTCAGCACCACAGCGAACACGCAGACGCCGATGCCGAGCTCCACGATCAGAATACCCAGATGACGGCCCGCCACCGGGTCCTCGGCCAGCACCGCATAGTCAAGAAAGGGGCGCCCGTGCAGCACGGCGTACAGGCCCACACTGCCGTACACCAGGACCCCGAAGGCGGCCAGGCGCGGTAACCAGTGAGCCGGCACCACCAGGCGAGCATTGCCTTCGCCGAACACCAGGTCATAGAGCACCAGGCCGGTGGCGAAGATGACGCCGGCCTGGAAACCGCCGCCTGCCCCATAGTCGCCATGCAGTTGCACGTAGAGGCCGAACAACAGAATAAACGGGATGAGCGCCTTGACAACCACCCGCAGCACCGGCTGGGTGCCGATGGCGCTGCGCCCGGGGCGGGTATCCGGTCCTTCGCTGATGCCGAGCAGGAGCAGCACACCGAGACCGGCGGTAAAAATCACCAGGGTTTCCCCCAGGGTGTCAAAACCGCGATAGCTGGCCAGCACCGCGGTGACCATGTTGGGGATGCCCATCTCTGACGATGACTGCTCGATGTAATGTGGGGCCACATGCTGATGCACAGGGGCCGAGGGATCCCCCAACAGGGGAATGTCCAGGGTGCCGTAGACCAGGACCGCGCCGGTCACACCGACCACCAGTAGTGGCAACAGAGGGCTGTGTTGAGGGCGGCGTTCCCAACGTCCGGTCAGACGCAGGCTGGAGAGCAGCAGCACGGTGGTCACCCCGGCGCCCACCGCCGCTTCAGTGAAGGCGACGTCCGCCGCATCCAGGGCCATGAACAGGGCAGCAGTGAGTAGACTGTAGATACCGAACAGCATCGCCACGGCGAACAGGTCGCGCATGCGGATGGCCGCCACCGCACTCATCACCAGGAAACCCAGCAGAAGGATGTCGATCAGGACTTCGATGGCGAGACCCCCTTCGCAGCGAGATCTTTCGGCCCCTGGCCGCCGTGCAGGGCCGCCTTGGCCATGGCGTGACTGGCGGTGGGATTGGTGGCCAGTACGAATACCATGATTAACAGCACCTTCAGCAGATCCAGTGACCAGTCCATCTGCAGCATCATCCCGGTTAACAACAGGGGAGCGGCCAGGGTCTCAGTGACTCCTGCCGCATGGACCCGGGAGAAGAAGTCCGGCAGGCGCAACAGACCCACTCCACCGGTAATGCAGAGAAAACTGCCGGCCAGCAGACACAGGGTGCTCAGGGCTTCCAGCAACAGGCTCATTCCGATTCCTCCTGTGCCCCGTACTCGAAGAATCGCATCACTGCAATGGTGCCGACGAAATTGACCATGGCATAGAGCAGGGCCACATCCAGAAAACCGCTCCAGGACAGGGCATAGCCGCCCAGGGCGATGAACAGCACCGTTTTCGTGCCGAACAGGTTGACCGCCAGCAGGCGGTCGTAGGCAGTCGGCCCCATGAAACCACGGATCAGAGCCAACACCATGGTGACCATAATGGCGAGGAGAGCAGCGGTCAGCACAGTCAGACACCGGTACGGCGAACACGCCGCTCCATCTCACCTTTGCGCAACTCTTCGAACCCTTCCCTGTTCAGGTGGTGCACCAGGAAATGATCCTCGAACACGTCCGCAGTCAGGGTTCCCGGAGTCAGGGTTATGGAGTTGGCGTATAACGTCTTTTGCAGCGGGCTGGAAACCTCGACCGGCAGCAGGGCAAAGCCGGGTTCCACGGGTAGGTTCGGGTCCCAGATGCGACGGGCGACATCGATGTTGGCCTTGACCAGTTCCCATAACAACCAGAGTCCGAAGTTCAATAGGGCCAGGGAGGGGATAAGGCCGATGGGTGTTGTGTCTACCTTGTCCATGCGCCACAGCAACCAGGCTGACAACAAAGCGGACAGGACGCCCAGGATCAGCAGCAGAGGGCTGAAATGGCCCGAAAGGATCAACCAAAATACATATAATGTGAACGTGACGAGTAGATAATGCATGTTCCTCTGCCGGTCTAGCCAACCCCAGTCTGACGGGGTATGAATCTATCAGTTCGTTGACCAGGGTGAAGTTACCGAACCAGAGCGGTCTTTGCAATGGCCGGAAGGGCAGACCAAACCATCTGCCTGCCGTCACGTACATCGGATATCAACCAGTCCGGTACGAAACCCTCAACATCGACGCACATACCCCAATTCAACGACCGTACACGACTGCTGATGGCCGATCATCGGGATGATAGGCGGTTGTTACCGCCGATTAGATCAGTCGTACAGGGCTTACCGCCCCATAAGGAAGTTTCGCATCACATTGACTCAACACGCAGGGACGATCCCGTGGAAGGTCTGATCAATTGTGGGTACGCCTGGATACCACTTCTCAGAAAAATCCACCCAATTGATTTTACATGATATTTTCTTACTTAAACCATAGCCGAATCCTGGGTCTCGTGAAGACAGGCAGGATATTCACCTGCAGCGGCACACCTGGCAATGGTTCGGCCTAAACGGATGGTTTTTCTCTTATCGTTGCAGTGTAGTCGTTGAGTATGTGGCAGCTACTGACCACTGCATCGAATGTTTCATACAAAGGAGTGCACTCGCGTGTTACTTGTCAGCTCATACGGCAAACAAAATGAGATTATCTTGTTACAAGTTGTTTCAAGCAGCGCAAAAGAGATTCGACAAACTTGATATGTCTAAGAAAAGGCAGGAATGATCCACAGGCTGAATTGCTATTGTGGGGTATCAAGACCATGTTTGCCGTATCAGATCGATGACGAGATGCTGCCTGAAGCATTACGAAGACAAGGAGTCCAACAATGAAGTTTTGTGTCTTACAGGTGATGCTTTTCACAAACATGTTTGCATGCACCACCCCCCAGCAAACTCGACAAGAGAACGCTGAACCGCAATTGACAATCATCAAGGGACGCCAGGCCGAAGCGTACATCGATAGACTGCACCGAATCCAAGGTGAAGGCAGCTGGCAGAGATACACGCTCTTGCGCTATGCCGGTGAAGATAGCCCGGAGTCATGCCTACCGTTGATGGTCAAATGTTTACCTTTTTCTTCATTCCGAAAGTAATGTACATGAATAAGGGATTGCCGGAGCAATATGCCCATAGGATCGAAGTCTTTGAAAAAGCCGGGTTAACCACTCAGCTCTACCTTCACATTCTGGAACAGGCATTTCCTGGCGGCCCGCAGGAGATCGCCGGCACCGACAGTAAGCATGTGAGTCAGAGTGAAGCGTTCACTCTGCATTTGCTTGCGGGATCTACAACGATACAGCCGCCATGGACAGCAGAGGTTTCGGTTGAGCGCACATCATCGACTGACGTGGCGTTTACTGTCGAGTTGACAGTGAATCCGCAGGTGAAACCTACACGACCCGGCATTATCCGCGGTGTGTGGTCCAACGAACCACGCGACTGGGTGCTGGATGATGCAACCCGCCTCGAGGGTTGGCTGGTCAACTATCTACTTTTGAGGTCATGGCAAAATGGCAGGCCTGAATCCTCGGCACCCGTAATCGGAGAGACCGCATCTTTCAAGACAGTAGGCGATATACGCCGGGCAGCCAAGCAGATGCCGAAAATCTTGGAATGACAAGATACTACGGGTATTGGATAAAGAGACGGGTTCGCCTCGCTTACTGACTTCACATGCGCGCTCTTGCCTCTGACGTTTATGTGTGCGTGCGAGCTGATCAGCATCTGGGAACCATAAAGTGTGTATACGGTCTGTTTGAGAATTCAACCAGGAGAAGCATCGATGTTTAACGCAAAACGACTGTTAGATCAGCTTGTGGGAAGTGGGGTTGCAGGGGGATTAGCCGGGGGCCTGGCTGGCGGCGCACTAGCCAATGCACTGACCGGCAAAAAGGGCCGAAAGATGGCGAAGTCGGCAATGAAGATGGGGGGTATGGCATTGGTGGGTGGTCTGGCTTACAAGGCCTGGCAATCCTATCAGCAGGGGGCAGGACAACCCTCGGATCCATCTGTAACCACGGGTGTAGAGCCAGCGCCTGCAGATGGAACCTTCCTACCACGGGAAAGTGACACCACTGGAACCCATGCATTGAGTGTATTGCTGGCTCGAGCGATGATTTCTGCCGCCAAAGCTGACGGTCAGATCGACACCCAGGAAAGTCAGGCAATTCTAAATCAAATCAATGATCTTGATCTTCCCAGCGAGGAAAAGGCCTTTCTGTTCGAGGAATATGGTCGACCCCTGGATATCGAGGCGCTGACGCGAGACGTGGATTCGCCAGAGCATGCAGCCGAAGTATACGCAGCCTCAGTGCTGATGCTGGATCAGCCATCACCACCAGAGCAGATCTATCTAGAGACATTGGCTAATGCGCTGGGACTCGAAAAAGCGCTAGTGCAACAAATCCATGTGACTGTTGCTGCTGAACAGTAGAGTTGCCTTGAGACCATGACAATGGGTGACCAGCGGTAGCGGTTAACCACCCAGAGTGTGGTTCCGTCGTATTTCGAACACCACGAAAAATGACCACAGCGCTATGCCCCATCGCGTCTTCCGAAAAATTCAACCCATTATCTTTATTCAAGGGCATGACTCTACTTGGTTTGACATGGCATTAGGTTGGTCATTTATGACGCCATCCGAATTATCATCCAGCGACTGCGTGAAAGTTGATATCCACATGAGTACAAGAGGCTATCAGCAACGAGACTTTTCTGTTGACCCGTCTGCTTTCTGAGTTGCTGGCGCTGCGTCATGTCGAGTAGCGAAAAAGGCGATTCAGAGCGAATTGGAAGTCAGAAGAAAAAGCCGATGCCTAAATAAACGCAAACTCTTCGATGAATTCATGGCAGGCGTGAGTGAGATGCAGCAGCAACGCGATGGCGAGGTAAGATTGCGTCCTAACTGGGTTGCAGGCCTTCCGACGCTGGCAGTGGATGCAGAACTTATCCAAGACACCCGGAAACGGCTGCATGTTTCCCGGGCTGTACTCTCAGGTCGCCTGCGCTTTGCGCCGTCCCCACTTCTTTGGGCCGCTTATCAGAAAATGCCCCCCGGTCAAGGGGGGCATTCTACTAGTAACGACCAAAACTCAGGTACTTCAATTAGCTCCTCGAATCGAACCTGTCAAGAGACATCACCTTGGTCCAGGCAGCAATAAAGTCATTTATAAACTGCTGGTTGCCATCACTGGACGCATAAGCCTCCGCAACTGCTCGCAGCTCGGAACTGGAGCCGAAAATTAGGTCAACGGAGGTTGCAGTCCACTTCAGCTTGTCGGTAGCGCGGTCCCTTCCCTCGAAGATACCTTCGTCCTTGGCAGACCTCGTCCACTTCGTAGACATGTCCAGCAGGTTCACAAAGAAGTCATTGCTAAGCTGCCCGGGCTTGTCGGTGAATATACCATGCATCGAGCCGCCGCTGTTCGCACTCAAGACACGCATACCACCCACCAGCGCAGTCATCTCGGGTACGGTCAGAGTCAGCAAATCGGCTTTTTCAACCAGCATCTTGGTCGGCGTACCGTAACTCTTGTCGCTATAGTAATTGCGGAAGGCGTCAGCATGCGCTTCCAATACGGCGAACGATTGTACATCGGTCATCTCCTGGGACGCGTCAGTACGACCCGGTGTAAACGCAACCTCGACCTCATGACCGGCGTCACCGGCAGCCTTCTCGATTGCAGCAACACCGCCGAGTACGATCAGGTCAGCCATGGAAACCTGTTTGCCTCCGGAAGCCTTGTTGTTGAAGTCACTCTGAATACCCTCCAGCTTCTTCAGTACCTTGCCGAGTTCTTCTGGGTCGTTGGCCTCCCAGTCCTTTTGCGGAGCCAGTCGCAGGCGTGCACCGTTGGCACCACCGCGCATGTCTGAGCCGCGAAAAGTAGAAGCTGATGCCCAGGCGGTTCTGACCAGCTCAGGCACGGTAAGGCCGGATTTCAGGATCGCCGATTTCAGGTTGCCGATATCGTTATCAGTGATTAACTCGTAGTCGACAGACGGGACCGGATCCTGCCAGATAAACGCTTCCTCTGGAACTTCATTACCGACATAGCGCGTGCGCGGACCCAGGTCTCGGTGGGTCAATTTAAACCAGGCCTTGGCGAACGCGGCATTGAACTCCTTCGGATTCTTTAAGAAACGCTCAGCGATCTTCCGGAACTCGGGGTCTTCCTTCAGCGTCAGATCCGTCGTCAGCATGATAGGCGGGTTGCGTTTGCCTTCGATGTGAGCGTCAGGTACTGCACTATGCGCATTCTTGTCGGTCGGAACCCATACGATCCCACCGCCCGGTGACTTCTGCTGCTCCCACTCGAAGCGAAACAGGTTGTCGAGGTACAGGATGGACCACATGGTCGGCGTCTGGGTCCAGGCACCTTCCAGGCCACTCGTCATGGTGTCTTCTGCATTACCTTTGCCACACTTATTCTTCCAGCCAAGCCCCTGCGCTTCAATTGCAGCAGCAGCGGGTTCGGGTCCTACACAGTCAGCTTTCACCGCTCCGTGGACCTTACCCAGCGTGTGTCCGCCAGCAATGAGCGCAACGATCTCTTCATCATTCATTGCCATGCGACCGAAGGATTCACGGATGTCCTGAGCGGCAGATGCCGGGTCGTTGTTACCGTTTGGGCCTTCCGGGTTCACATAGATCAAACCCATGTGTACAGCAGCCAGTGGTTTCTCCAGTTCACCGTCTTTATTGTAGCGTTTGTCGTTGCCGAGCATCTCGGTCTCAGGACCCCAGTAGACCAGGTCAGCCTCCCAGTCGTCCTCGCGCCCACCGGCAAAACCCAGAGTTTCGAAACCCATCGATTCCAGTGCAACGTTACCTGCAAGAATCATCAAGTCTGCCCAGGAAACATTGCGTCCGTATTTCTGCTTGACTGGCCACAACAGCCTGCGTGCCTTATCCAGGTTGGCGTTATCAGGCCAGCTGTTGAGTGGCTCAAAGCGCTGTTGGCCGCCATCGGCACCGCCGCGACCATCGTGTACGCGGTAGGTTCCTGCGCTGTGCCAGGCCATTCTGATCATCAGGCCGCCATAGTGACCCCAATCTGCGGGCCACCAATCCTGTGAGCTGGTCAGGACTTTTTCAATGTCCGTTTTCAGGGCCTGTAGGTCGACACTACTGAAGGCATTGGTATAGTTGAAATCGTCCCCATAGGGATTGGATCTGGCATCGTGTGAACGAAGTTGCCCGAGATCGAGTAGTTCTGGCCACCAGAAACTGTTCGACTTGGCCTTGCCTTCGCTGAGCATATTGTCCGATTGAGCAACCGGTGCAAGTGTAATTGCGATGGCAGCGGCTAATGGAATGGTCCTTCTAAACATTACTTGTCCTCCTGTATATCTTGCTGGTCAGTGTGATTGAAAGCTGGCTAACATCATGTTTGTTACAGGTATGACAGTAGTATGAATCTTTTAATTCCTGAAATAGAATTTATCTCTGACTGTGATTGACTTTGTCTATTATTTTTTTACTGGGAGGTATAGGGCTCATCAGTAATAAAGAGCGCCATGTTTCAGCACGGCTGTTGGAAGATGGGTCAGGACTGTTACAGATCGGCAACTATGCGTCCTTACATCCGTAAGGACCGGAGACATTCAAAAACAAGCATCAGTAAAACAGAATTTTCGGAAGAGTGTTTTGTGAATATGAAGTGTTGTAACAAACAACCTGTGCGGAGTTTTCATTAAGCGATCTAATTGATTCATGTCAGCAGTCTGGCTGACCCGATTTCTCAAGTGACCCTGCCCCTTTGTGCATCTATTCTGCTTGATGAGTAAACCCGTCTGACCTGGTTGAACGAGGACTCTCGAGGATCTCGCTAACAGAATTTATCGACAGCTTAGTGGAAACAAACCGCCGTTTCAGACGCAACTGAAACGGCGGTCACATATCATCAAACAATAGTTGAGGGATATCAGCAAGTGTTCATGACACCCCACGAAATGTTGCCATGTTCAAGCGAGGTCGAAGCGATCGGCATTCATGACCTTGGTCCATGCCGCCACAAAATCATTGACGAACCTTTCCTGGTTGTCATCTTGAGCATAGAATTCGGCATAGGCCCGGAGGATCGAATTGGAGCCGAACACCAGGTCCACTCTGGATGCCGTCCACTTGACCTCGCCGGTCTTGCGATCACGGATCTCATACAAGTTGTCACCCACGGGCTTCCAGGTGTTACCCATATCGGTCAAATTGACGAAAAAGTCGTTCGACAGCACGCCTTGCCGATCGGTAAACACTCCCTGCCCGGTTCCGCCATGGTTGGTACCGAGCACCCGCATACCACCGACCAGCACCGTCATCTCGGGCGCGGCCAGCCCCATGAGTTGGGTACGATCGAGCAGCATCTCTTCCGGACTTACGCTGTAGTCCTTCTTGACCCAGTTGCGGTAGCCGTCATGCAGTGGTTCGAGCACTTCAAATGATTCGACATCAGTCATCTCGTCGGTCGCATCACCGCGACCTGGTGCAAATGGAACAGTGATATTATGACCCGCCGCCCTGGCTGCCTGCTCGATGCCGACATTACCGGCCAACACGATCAGGTCGGCCACACTGGCGCCGATATCAGCCGCGATTTCTTCGAGTACACCAAGCACTCCGGTAAGACGCTCGGGCTCGTTGGCTTCCCAATCCTTCTGCGGGTCCAGGCGAATGCGCGCACCATTGGCACCACCACGCTTGTCCGAATCCCGGAAGGTTCTGGCGCTGTCCCAGGCCGTGCTGACCATGTCACTGATGCTTAAGCCGCTGCCCGCGATTTTTTACCTTGACCGCATCGATGTCGTAGTCCGTGCTGCCGGCTGGTACGGGATCCTGCCAGATCAGGTCTTCATCGGGCACATCCGGACCGATATAGCGCGCCTTCGGCCCCATGTCACGATGGGTCAGTTTGAACCAGGCCCGGGCGAAGACTTCAGAAAAATACTCAGGATCCTTATAGAAGCGTTCCGATATCTTGCGATACTCCGGATCCATCTTCATGGCCATGTCGGCGTCGGTCATGATCGGGTTGTGACGAACCGACGGATCCTCGGGATCGACCGGCTGGTCCGCTGGCTTGATGTCCACCGGCTCCCACTGCCAGGCGCCCGCGGGGCTCTTGCGCAACTCCCATTCATGATTGAGCAGCATGTCGAAGTAACCGTTGTCCCACTGGGTCGGATGGGCCGTCCAGGCACCTTCGAGACCACTGGTGACGGCATCATGGCCAATGCCGCGCTGGGTCTTGTTGTTCCAACCCAGACCCTGCTCCTCGATACCGGCACCTTCGGGTTCCGGGCCCAGCTGCGCGGTATCACCGTTACCATGCGCTTTGCCCACGGTATGACCGCCGGCGGTCAGGGCGACGGTTTCCTCGTCGTTCATTGCCATGCGGGCAAAGGTCACACGGACATCGTGGGCGGTCTTGAGTGGGTCGGGTTGACCGTCCACACCTTCCGGGTTCACGTAGATCAGGCCCATCATCACCGCGGCCAGCGGGTTTTCCAGATCACGCTCACCGGAGTAACGGCTGCCTTCGCTGCCGCTGGGCGCCAGCCACTGCTTTTCCGAGCCCCAATAGATATCCTTTTCCGGATGCCAGATATCTTCCCGTCCAAAGCCGAAGCCGAAGGTCTTCAACCCCATGGATTCGTAGGCGATAGTGCCGGCGTAGGCAATCAAATCGGCCCAGCTGAGCTGATTGCCGTATTTCTTCTTGATCGGCCACAACAGACGGCGCGCCTTGTCGAGATTTGCATTGTCGGGCCAGGAGTTTATCGGTGCAAAGCGTTGATTACCGGTGCCGGCACCACCACGACCATCGGCAATCCGATAGGTGCCGGCCGCATGCCAGGTCATGCGGATCATCAGGCCACCATAGTGTCCCCAATCCGCGGGCCACCAATCCTGGCTGTCAGTCATCAACGCATGCAGGTCTTTCTTGAGCGCTTCGAAGTCAAGCGTCTCGACCGCCTCGCGATAGTCGAAAACACCTCCCGTCGGATCGGTTTTAATATCGTGTTGGTGCAGGATGTCCAGATTGAGAGTTTTAGGCCACCATTCCGTGACTGATGTGTCACCCGTCGTAATCGCCCCATGCATCACCGGGCACTTAAGCTCAGACATTTTGTTTCTCCTGAAGTGGTATTTGTTTTTGTCGGAAGTGTCCCAACCTTAGCCTTCTGCTTACGCTTGGTCCAATAGATTATTTCGACAAGCTCGATAGCCATCGACGATCAGTAGCTTGTCGATTGATCAGGCAACTGACTGGATATCTTGATTCCAATTGACCCAGTTGGTTTCACTGGGCGATCGGTGACTAACCCGCATGTTTCGAGCCGACATGCGAATCCACAGTTTACTGGCGCAGAAGTTGAGTCGGTCACTCATGAATAAACAATAAGACTGACAGAGGCCGATCCTCCATTGTCTGGCACTCTTCCCCTCATCCCCTTTGTTTATCAACGTGCCAGGTCAGCAGTCCTCTGAATTATTCTGGGCTGAACCGAGTCGCAAAGGACAGATACCATTACTGTCAGGGATAGGCACTGGAGAACAGGAAACGCACCTGTTGTGTTTTATCTAGGATGACCACACCGACCCTGAGTTTGAATTGTATGGCACTCACGGCGCGCCAGTCATGTTTGTACCAAGGGCCTGAAGAGACATTGCATAACCGCGCTCAATCCTCTGAGATATTTTAGCTGGCGATTCCCGGAAACCGCTTGATACGAATCTACAGCGGTGCGTCCAATTTCTTCCGCGATCCAGAGCCAAGGGCGTTCCCAACCATGTTAACGGCGTCCGGCCTTTCGGGAAGGGGCTATCCTTCAAGTTGAAATCCTCGATTGATGGATTCCGCAATGCCCCTTATGTGTCGCACACGTACTGAACCATGAGCAGCATAGACCGACTGCGCCAGGTGAGCCCTAGGGAGGAATGGGTTATCGAGGTGACGGTGTAGACGATCCCTTGAGCGAACGGGGCTCCGCCCAGATGTTGACGGCAGTGGAGGAATCTCCGATCGGACTCATGTGACCAGCTCGTCGCTGCGGCGCTGTCGAGAGCTCACCGAAGCCGTAACGGAGCGCGCTCACCTACCCTGTATAATGGCCCAACGCCTCGGCGCTGGAGATGTTCCTGACGACCCTCTACCGCATGCACCCCCCTAGGCCGGCCGTATCCGCCTGTGCCGCACTGCATTCTCCATCTGTACAAAAAATCGTCATCGAACCAACGAGCAACAAAACCAGCATAACTCGGATGAGTCATAGCATGGAATCAGGGATTAGCCTTCAGTAGAAAAATTAGCCGACTATAGCGTGTCGTCCTGCCAGCGTCGGAGCCAGATCGCGAGCCAGATAAATAACGCCCCCACCAGCAATCCGTACCAGACCTTCGGTTCGGAGAGGTAGTCTCTCGGGTTCCCCATACTGAGACCGATGTCACCTTCCGTGACGTTCAGGCCGAACTTTGTTCCGCCGAAGTACGAACGGTAAGTCAAGGCTTCCATCTCGTTATCTACTTCTAGCGTGGCGACTGCCAATGGGAAGCGTTCCAACAGAAGTTCGCCCACGCCTGTATTCAACCGGAAACCGGTATCGACCAATACCACCATCGCCGGTATCAATACGGCCGCGATGATGGGCGCTTTGCGTGACCAGGCAGAACAGAACAACAGCCAGCCCATGACGGGAAATGACCAGATGACCTGTTGTACCAGGGCGATACTGAACATCCCCCAGATCCCGGCCAGATGTGCCCGCTGCCATAACAGGGAGGCTTCGCCAGAATATTCGCGCAGCGAGATGCTATGCACCAACAGCACGATTAAATCGGCCGCGACCCGAGTGGCGAATACTGTCACCGGAACGATCAGGACTGCCACCAGCAGCTTCGTAAACACCGTACGGGTATCTGACACGGGCAGTGACTTCCAAAAGAGGATGCTGTGATCCTTGCGCTCTCCGTACAGAGAGTCGAGCAGATAAAAAACCATCATGATCGTCAAGACGGCATTGATGATCATCCCGGTGGTGATCAGGGTGGTGTTGACGATCAGTTCCTGCTGACTTAACGGCAGTTCCAGAAACTGCTGCGGTAAATCCATTGCAGACAATGGCCCGTGATCGGTTGAAATGTGGATCATTCCGTCGATATGCACCATCCAGGCCACGGCGGAATTCGCCAGCAACACGATACCAAGGAGAATCAGCGGCAGCCAGCGGAACGAGGTATGCTCCCAGAGTTCCCGCCGGAGCAGTGCAATCTGACTATTCATTTAGCCCCCCCTTGACACAGGCCACGAACAGGTCCGCCAATTTGGGCGGCCGCACCTCACCGAGCAGTTGCAGCCTCCCGACATCAGCATCCCGGAAGATCATCAGGGAATCGGTCAATTGTTGGGTCTCGTATAAGGGGTCCAATTGCCGGGCATCGCCAACACGATCACGCCTTACCCGGAGTTGCACAAAGTGACTGCCGATGTCTTCCACCGGCATGTCGAGCATCAGCCGTCCTGCATTGATGAACATCAGATCGGTGAGGATATGCTCCACCTCTTCTATCTGGTGAGTGGTAAGTAGTATGGTCCGCTCCTCGTCGAAATATTCGTTGAGGAGTTGAGAATAGAATTCTTTGCGGTAGATGATGTCCAGCCCCAGGGTTGGCTCATCCAGAATCAGCAGTCGGGCGTTGATTCCCATCACCAGTGCCAGGTGTAGCTGGGTCTTCATGCCTTTCGACAACTGCTTCACCCTGTGTTGCGGAGAAATGTCTGTGCGGTCCAGAAATGCCAGCGCCTTACGCCGTTCAAACGCAGGATGAGTGGCGTCGACGAAATCGAGCAGATCTGCCACCAGGATCCAGGACGGTAAGGAGGCGATGTCCGCGATATAGCTGACCTCCTGCATGATCTTCGCCCGCTCCCTACGGGGATCACGTCCAAGCACCCGCAGCTCCCCCTGATGTCGAGTCAATCCCAGAAGCGCCTTCAAGGTGGATGACTTACCAGCACCGTTCGGCCCGATCAGGCCGACGATACGGCCGGCTTCAATCTGAAAGCTGACACCATCGACCGCCACCTTGCGGCCATAATGCTTACCAAGCCCTTTCGCAACAACCAATGTTGTCATAGCGCCTCCTCACTGCCGAGCCCCTTTAGCAGATCCTCCGGCTTGAGTCCCAATTGGCGGATCCGATTCAGAATGCGCGGCCATTCCTCGCTGATGAAGGTCATCTTCTCCCGATCAAGCAGCCGCGCCCTGGCCCCCTCACAGCAAAACATTCCACGGCCTCGTCGTTTTTCCACCAGGCCATCGTCCACCAAGGATTGGTAGGCCTTCATTACCGTCATGGGGTTCACCTGGTACTGACTGGCCACGTTTCTCACCGACGGCAGTGCTTCCCCTTCGGCAAGGCTACTATCGAGGATCATTCCGATCACCCGGTCACGCAATTGTAGGTAGATCGGCTGATCATTTATCCATTTGGGTTCCATGAGTTTACCGTGATTTGGTGATACACCATTGTATATCACCAAACACCCAGCTTCCAGTCTACAGAATATCTGGCGAAGTTATGCTGGTGCTGGAAGGCTGAGATAAGCGGGGGTTGGCCAACTGGTCGCCGATCAGGTCGCGGGAACCCATGCCAGGATTCGCCAATCCTCCGCCATGGATCGTTTCCCGCCAAAGATTCAACCGATTAACCGTATGAATTTCTTTTGCTTTTTTGATCATATCGGCCGTCATTCTTTCCAAGGCCAGGTCTCCGGTCAGGCTGATCTGATCGGCAGTCGACGAATGCAGATCCACTTCCGCTCCCTCAAGGAAGTCAGCGGAGACCCCACCACCGGCCAGGCTGAGGGTCAGCAGGGCAACCAGTTGGAACCGGGTTTTATGAGTCGCAATAGACATGGCCGCTATTCTCCTACGTGGCTGTGAATTGGTGTTATACATAACTATAACACCATAACGATAGATTGCAAGAAAGAAATTTCTACCGACGGTTTTTTTACTGTAGGGGGAGTGCAGCCAAGCCGCTCCTTTCCACTTAATGTATTTCTGGAAACAGGTCATCGGCGGCGCGTTGTGCTGTGGGATCCTCCCTTTAGGTCTTGGACTCGCCATGTTGGGACGTTACAGCCCCTGCCCTGGCGAAACCTTTTTGTGACCCGACCCCAGCCTGCTTACAAACGATGTCACCCCGATGACGACACTCATCGAAATCAAGACCCTCCCAAAAGCGCTACACCATGGTAGAGACTACAGACCGGATATCCTCAACAACCGACTAGGCTGTTGTCTCCAGCTGCCGGGATACAATGGCGCCGGCAAGACTACCACAACGTAAAGGCTCGACTGAGCAGCAGTTGATCACCAACAAAGACATACAGCGGCAAGAAACACTAATGATCTGAGTTACCTTGATAGAAGCAAGCTTCTTGATGGCAATGCATCGAATTTTTGGTAACCTCGGAGTCCAGGATCCTTTCTACTGTTGGGATATCGAATGAAGTGCTGAGCTGTTCCATCAGGATGTCATGCAATATCAAGACTGTTGCCTGTCGGACGGTATAATCTCAAAGACAACCATTCATTCATCATCAGTCGGCTGGCTGAAAGTGAATAAAAATCAATGAGCAATTCATATGATCGAAGCTTAACTGCTGTAGACTCCTATAGCGTTGGCTGTGCCTGTTCATCCCAGATACGAGCCCATACCCAGTTGAGACGCTGTAAATTTCGTACAGTTTCCACCCGCTCTGGCGTCACAGGCTTTGGATGAGGGTTATGCATTTCACCCACCTTGAAGCTGAACACATAATCAGGCTCAAGTCCCATGCGCAGATCGGTCAAGACGATGTCGTTCTGATGCATGCCAGCCGCGTAAAAATCTTTGGTAAACCACTGCAGGCGCCTCACCGCCCAGCTGTTGCTCAGGAATTCCACCAAATGCCGTGAACGCGGGTATTGCACAAACCGTATCTCCTTATCATTGTCCAGTATCGAGTAATAACCTTCATAATAGTACTCATCGTCTACTGCAAGCACTCTCCACAATTGCGAATTGAAAGGTGTTGGAGTGGTCAACACTTTGCTGGCACTGACACGCTGATTTTGTAAAGCACTCTGAGCTGTGTCATCGACATGCAGTTTCACCCCAAGGGTCCATAGCAGATAGGCACTGCTAATCACAAGACCGATGATGTTGGCTAGGTAACCGAATGCTTTGTTACGAGAGTTGAACAACACCGCCAAAACGCCGAACAATAACGGTATGGTATATAACGGATCGATAATAAAGATAGTCGACCAGGTCATCGGCGTCGTATAAAGCGGCCAGAAAATTTGGGTGCCGTACACGGTGAAACTATCCAGCAACACATGTGTTGCGAATACTAGATAAATCATAATGATTAATCTTCGGTGATGGCCCGACGTATTCGGATGAATTTTAGTCATGAGCCAGACGATCAATGGCGTGACCATGGCAAGTACGAGTAACGAATGGCTAGCGCTGCGATGATAGGTGAAGTCGAGTACCGCATCACCCAGGGGAATGAATACATCCAGGTCAGGCAGGGTTCCGCATACGGCTCCCCATAGAGCTGCACGCCGACCAATATGACGTCCTGCAGTGGCTTCACCAACAGCAGCACCGAGCAGTAACTGGGTTACAGAATCCATGTTCTCTCAATCGGCAAACAGGCCAAGCTATTGATCATAAGAATGTACATAAAAACTCTACTCCTCAATATCAGATACCCAGATTGCATATATCCTGTCTGACAAAGGGTCTGATCATTGTCTTTGTCATAAAGTTTTTAGTACCAGGTGATTTCGATGCCGGTATAGACGCGCCGCTCCGGGCCCGGTTCGTAATAGCGGGCGTTTCTGGCGTTGATCCGCAGGTTGCCAAGGTATTCGGTGTCGAACAGGTTTTCGATACCGATGACCAGCTGGGTGTCAGATTGGCTGCTCGAGAGTTTGCGTCCCAGACGCAGGTCGGTGACGGTTTGGGATGCAACTTTGACGGTATTCGCGTCATCAGCATATCGTTTGCCAATATGCTGTGCGGAAAGGCCGGCAAAATAGCCATGCTGAACCTGGTAGTTGGCATCCATAAAGGCGGTCGATGGTGGCCAAGAGCACTGCCGCGACTGCAACTGTCTGGCGCAATAACTTACATGGATGCGCGTTTCGATGACGCAAGCAGCAACGACCTGCCGGGCCTGCCT
>JAAUXZ010098975.1_pt1 | contig 22494 bp, 20 predicted proteins | sample 7278131 | NCBI WGS metagenome assembly JAAUXZ01 (sample SAMN14350119, study PRJNA611818) | marine sediment metagenome | isolation source: surface marine sediment (3m) | place: French Polynesia: Moorea | collected 2018-08 | reverse complement strand
TGGCCGTTTTTCAACGCCTCTACGGCTTTATTGAAATCAAATTGTTCAGACATGTATCATTCCTCTTAAATATAATTTTAAAGAAATGACACAGAATTTCTAACGCTCCCGTCAAAAGTCCATCTTTTGGTAAAGAGTGACCATGATACGTTGATTCTGCATGGCAATACGATTCCATTCACCCGCTGTTTTTACCACATAGCTAGCCGGATAGGCCAACATCGGCTCTGCACTGCTGTCAGCTTCCACATATACCTCGATAGGCACGGACTTGTCGGCGGCAACCGAATTCAGGTAATTGGCAAACCCAAGAGTTTGATAGCTGCTCTGGGCAAACCCGGTATCTTTCGAGTCCATGGAAAACTGACAATCATCGAAGTTGAAAGCCTCTTCGGCCAATATCAATCCTCCTGTCTCACTCTTGCTTAGACAAAAATTACCATAATGGGCTTTTAGATTGATAATTCCGGAAAAGCCTGCCTTGTCCAACTGATTCACTAATTCAGAAAGCCAAGCGACCCGCAGATCATTGAACGGATTTTCTCCATAAGCGAACTCCGTGCCCCGATTGGCGGCCCAGCTCAAAAATTCGATACCAGGCTGCATTTCAGACAATTCCCCAGGATTCAGGTCATCACCCGTACCTGCGAGTGAAAGCATGTCATTGTTTTGCACTGCAGTACTCAATTGTGAGATCTGATCATTGATATCGTTGAATTCCGTCATGAACAAGCCCATGTTCGGGTTGGATCTTAGCTCATTGCGCATCATGGTTTGCTGCCACAGCAGATATCCCACCAGCAACAACAGCAACATGTTGAGTAAATACACCCCTCCTTTCTTCTCCGTTCGCTGAATATTCAGGCCATCCCGTAGCTCATCGACTGTGTCCACCGCCTCTCTGACCTGATCTACCTCTTTCGCAAGCGCTTTGGTAATTCGCTCTTCCGCACCCATCAATTCCTTCAGATAGATCCTGCTCTGGCGTTTGAGTAGGAAGACTGATTCATCAAATATCTCCTCTGGATATTCGACCTTATCTGTCGGCTCATTCGCGCTGCTCAGATACTCGACATTATTGGCGAAACCATCATCTGATGCTCGAAGCTGCGCGGATCTGTGGCGCTCCAACTCTTCGGGAAAATTTTCTACCAGTGAATGCTGATGAGGCAGCAGATGCAGTTGCTCGACGATGGCTTCGAGGCCCTCGGCTTCCATCTTCTTGGGCAACACGCCAATGGCGCCCAAGGCCCTGGCCTGGCTGAGAGCGATACCACCCTCCTTTGACGTGTACATCATGACCGGGATGGTGGCCGTCTTGGGATTGGACTTAATGACCTTTAACGCCTGAAAGCCATCCATACCGGGCATTTCATAATCCATGAAGACCGCGTCCGGTGTATTCCCATAGAGATAATCGATAGCCGTGGCCGCCGACTCGACTGTCTCCACATCTATTTGGAAGGCCTCGAGCTTTTTTGCCAGTACCTGCCTTGCAGTCTTCGAGTCATCAACGATAAGTGCACATTTTCTCGTCATTTGCCACCTGCCTGGTGAGGATCATTCCCACTTTTTTTATCTTAGCTTAGTCATCGATCGATGAAGCATCCAACTGTCTAACACAGAAATGAATTTCAACCAAGGAGTAATGATCATGAAGCACTTAGCCAATGAAAGCCTCGCATCATTCGAAAATAGTACTGTAAAACTGCTCCACTCTGAAATTGTAGAGCTACAGCGTCAGTTGCCAAGTTGGCAGTGTGTATCCAGTGACGGTGTCGACAAACTGGTCAGGATCTACACTTTTGGAAATTTCAGGGAGGCACTGGAATTCACCATTCGGATCGGGGAACTGGCCGAAGAAGTGGATCATCATCCGACACTCTTGACGGAATGGGGTAGATCCACAGTTACCTGGTGGACTCACAGCCTAGAAGGCCTGCAGCGCAAAGATTTCATGCTGGCGGCAAAGACCGATCAGCTCTATGAACAATAAAAAAAAGCCGCGTCTCATGTACGCGGCCCAGTGGATAAGACTCAACAGCGGACTGTCATGAAAGTGCGTCTTTCATATCCTGCTCTTTTTTCTGTTGATGGAGTTCGATCTCCGCTTTGCGGCGCAGTTCCAAGATCTCTTTCCTCTCTTCGAGGCGCTTTTCGGCAACGCCGGCCTTCTCCGGTATGGTCTGTTCACCGAACAGCACCTGTTTCAGAAGCTGTGAGCCGAACTTCATGAGCGCCACGTCTTCCTTTTCCATGGTTTCATAGAAGCTGTCTTCAAGATCGTAGGAGGCGCGAAAGGCATCACTCAGGACATAACGCCGGAAACGGTCGATGTCATAGGCGCACATGAAAAAGAACTGCAGGCTGGTATCCGACGGCCGGCCGATAGTCGGCCCGGCGGATTTTTTCTTCAGGATCAGCTGCATAAAGTCCAGATTCAATTGATCGTACTGCTCGACCTCCTGTTCCTTACGGTAATCGCTGATACTGATCATGCGATCCTCTTCATGCCCCTTGCAATGGTCCTCTTTGACCAGAAAATAGCGGGCCTCTTCCCCGCTTGCACCGGCCTCATGTACCGCCATATGACCGACCGGATAGTATCGACAGGCGGTCGGGCGGTCTGCATAGACGCTGCACCCCTCGTCCGTGACGAACAGACAGGCGCCGTCATCGTTGGTGCGCAATTTGATCCCTGGCAGGCCGTCCTTGTCCATCTCGAATGGCACCGTATGTTTTTTCAGGAAATCGGTCGCCGAGATACCCAGGTTGTCTTTCAGACGAATGATGTCATAGGGGGTCAGTTGAACGTCCGCATGCTTGCAGCACTCATTGAAGCATGAGACCCCCTTGTGGCATCTGAACGGTATCTCCACGTTGGGCTCGAGGACCTGCGGTACCAGGTCGCTCTTAAAGGGTATGTCAAATTTTTCGCTCATCGCTCATCACCGAAATCTAATCCGAGTCATTGATTATAAACCGCAAAGGAATATTCATTACCGCTGAGACTGTGTCATAAATATTCCTTTCCAGTCTGGCCAAGATGAAAAAAGTCCGGGCACCTTACGGCACCCGGACTTTCTCAGCCATCAGGCCGTCAAGCAGGACTTACTTGAACAGCTTGGACTTGTCGACCAGATCCACATGTGCACGCTTGAAGCACTTGTAGGTCTTGGCCTCTTTGTCGTAGATGGAGTTGACGAAGCACTTCCAGTTCTCCTCGTCGACGAAGTTCTTATCCATGCGGTAGTAGAAACCAGGATAACGAGACTCCTCGCGGAACTGGATGTGTTTCATGTGGGCCTCGGCGGTGAGGATACGGTGATAGTTCTCCCAAGCACGCAACAGCTCGTGGAGGTCTTTCGCACGCATCTTCAGGGCGTCTTCCTTGAGATCGTTCAGCTTCTGCTCGGCCACTTCCAGCATATTGGCGTTGGTGGTGTAGTAGGTGGCGACACCAGCCACGTACTCGTCCATCGCCTTCTGCAAACGGAACTGCAGCATCCGCGGGGTGATGTAGTTGGGGTTCACATCGATCGCGGTGGAGTAGTCCTTGTGCTCCAGGAAGTTACGCACCGGACGGTAGATCTCTTCGATCAGGGCATCCACGTCGGTGTCGAGTTCAGGCTGCAGGTCCTTGTTGTCCATGACATACTTGACCATCGCCTTGGCGGCCATACGTCCCTCGGCATGAGAGCCGGAGGAGAATTTGTGACCGGATGCGCCCACGCCGTCACCGGCGGTGAACAGACCCGAAATGGTGGTCATACCACGGTAGCCCCAGTTCCAGCCGGAAGGCAGGTGATCAGGCACACCGGCTTCGGTCTCTTCGGTGGGTGCGCCCACATCGTCGGGACCGGAGGTCCAGATGCCGCAGCAACCGGAGTGAGAACCCAGCAGGTAGGGTTCGGTAGGCATCAGCTCGGAGTTCTTCTTCTCCGGCTCGATGTTCTCACCGGCCCAGATACCGCACTGGCCGATACACATGTCGAGGAAGTCTTCCCAGGCCTCGGCTTCCAGATGCTTGACCTCACGCGGAGACAGGGTCTCACGCAGATTCGCCAATGCGGTGACGGTGTCCATCCAGATGGGACCGCGACCTTCCTTCATCTCCTTGAGCATCAGGTGGTTACGCAGGCAGGAGGCGGGCACGGCTGCCTGGCCATAGGGAGGATAGTCGTCCAGCATATCGGCGTTGCGGGTCATGTAGACCTCGCCGAAGGCGTTGGTGGCCTTGGACTTGAAGAGCAGGAACCAGGCACCGACCGGACCGTAGCCGTCTTTAAAACGGGTAGGTACGAAGCGGTTTTCCATCATGGTCAGCTCGGCACCGGCCTCGGCGGCCATGGCATAGGTGGAACCGGCGTTCCAAACGGGGTACCAGGCACGGCCCTGACCCTCACCCACGGAGCGCGGACGGAAGATGTTCACACAACCGCCGGCGGCCAGCAGGATGGCCTTGGCCTTGAAGACGTACAGCTTGTGCTCACGTACAGAGAAACCGACAGCACCGGCGATGCGGTTCTTGTCGTTTTTGTCGTTGACCAGCTTGACGATGAAGATACGCTCGGCGATGTTGTCCACACCCAGCGCCTTCTTAGCAGCCTCGGCGACGATCCATTTGTAGGACTCGCCGTTGATCATGATCTGCCACTTACCGGAACGTACGGGTTTACCGCCTTCCTTCAGAGGCGTCATACCTCTGGAACCGTCATGACGCTCACCGTTCTCGTCGGTCTTCCAGATCGGCAGACCCCACTCCTCGAACAGATGCACGGACTCGTCGACGTGGCGGCCCAGGTCGTAGGCCAGGTCATCACGAGTGATGCCCATCAGGTCGTTGGAGACCATGCGGGCATAGTCGGCGGGATCCTGCTCGGAGCCGATGTAGGTGTTGATGGCGGACAGACCCTGTGCCACGGCACCGGAACGGTCCATGGCGGCCTTGTCGACCAATTTAACCTTGATGTCGCTGCCAGCGGCCTGGACCCAAGGACCAATTTCGTATGCGGCACCACTACAGGCCATGCCGCCACCGATCAAAAGAATGTCAACCTCTTCTTGGATGACTTCGGGATTACCAAATTCTCCAGCCATTGATAAATACCTCTAGAGTTTAGGGCTTATATTCTGAATGAACCTTTCAAACAATCGCGCTTATTTGCGGATCAGCTCGGAAGGATCGCCGGCACGGTAGCCGTTCTGCTCCATGTGGTTGAAGAAGCCAGGCTCACTGATCTTGGCCATGTCGGCCTCGGGCTTGCCGCCATATGGATCGATAGAGCCCTCAGGAGTGGTACGGATCGGGAATTTGAAGCGCTTCATGGTGCCATTGCGGAATTTGATGGTCCACATGATGGAATCGGTACCGCGCAGGGGCTGTACGGAACCACCCATCGGCACGATATCGGCGTAAGGACGTGCTTCAATAGCCTGCTGCGGGCAGATCTTGATGCAGGAGTAGCACTCCCAGCACTGCTCAGGCTCCTGGTTGAAAGACTTCATGGCATGGCCGGTCTCAGAACCGTCTTTGTCCAGCTTCATGAGGTCGTGAGGACAGATGTACATGCATGCGGTTCTGTCCTGGCCTTTGCAGCCATCGCACTTCTCAGTACGCACAAATGTTGGCATGGTTTTTTCTCCTAGGTTTCACTGCAGTGATTCAGCCGCCGCTCATGCTGCGGCATTACAGAAGATCGATCGGGTCAACTACCCGATATCATTCAGTTTTCTCTTTCCTGGCTCAGTTCCAATCGAGGGAAGCCTAACCATGAAATGGTCCCGACCTTTCCAGACCTGATTTGCCAGGAAGTAAGCTCCGCGCAAGCACGCAGCTTTCGATCAGGACGGCACACAATAAAGATTTCGTTCCTGATGTGCCAAACAATTTTTTAATGAGGGCACATAAAATGCACTTATTGATTTAATCCATTGTAAAACCTAGCTTTTTAGTATGTTTTGTAACCACTTATTTATCCGAACAAATTCACTAATCACCCATTAAAACAGGGTTTTATGCTGTACTTGGCGATCTGTACAGCATGGGTCCTTTCTATCTCTTTTGGTATATGTGGATCGACCGACAATCCCGTAAATTTTTTACTGACATTTCACAGACATAAGCCAGCCCATCAGCTGCATTTATTGCACCTTTTGATAGTTCCGGTAGAGTGACATAGCCTGAACCATAAGCCGGATATCGCATGCCCAAGCCCATTCCTGATGCCTATCTTCTCCTAGCTCCAGGTTGTACCTACTGCCCCAGCGTGCTCGAGGGACTCAGTCAGTTGATCAAGGCTGGCAAACTGGGCAAGCTGGAAATCGTCAATATCCACGCCCACCCGGAAGCCGCCGAACAGGTTTCCGTGCGCAGCGTACCCTGGTGTCGCATCGGTCCATTCGAGCTCGATGGCGCCCAGTCTCCGTCTGCATTGACCGACTGGACGAGGCACGCGACCGAAGGTACCGGCCTGGATCTTTATTTCAGACATCTACTCGAGACCCAGCGTCCTCACGCTGTAACCCATATCATTCAAAGCGACCCTGCCTCCCTGAGTGAACTACTGGTACTGCTGGAAGACACCAACTTACCCATGAGCGTCAGGATCGGCATCGGTGTAGTGCTGGAAGACCTGCATGGCGACCCGGTGCTGTTGCATGGTCAACCCAGCCTGCTACGGCTTGCTCGATCCAATGAGGCGAATATCCGAGCCGATAGTGCCCACTATCTCAGTCTGATTCACAGTGATGAAGCCGTTGCCCTGCTCCAGGATCTGCTGCAGGATGAACACCCGGACGTGCGGGAGATCGCCGCAGAATCCCTTGACCGGCTCAATGCACAATATTCACAGACATGAACAGACAAGCGCAGATCCTCTCCGTACATGCCGCCTTCATCCATGAAGTCGTTAGGTGCATCCACGACTCAGCAAGAGATGCTGATTTTGAACAGCTGATGATGTCTGCCGCAGATAATGGTTGGAATGATCTGGTGAACAGCATCCGACAAATCCGGGCCGGTCGTCGGGACATGGAGCTCCTGAACCCCCTGGATGAGGAGGATCGAGTGATAACCGAAGCGATCCTCAAAGGTCTTCAGGACCCTGCCACGCTACCCGACCCGAATGCCAAACCCGATCCTGCCATGGCCGCGCCGGGTCTGGCCTCGATGATACACGCCGCCGCCTCGGGTAACAGCCAGGCCCTGCAGATCATCGCCAACATGGCGGAACAGATGAGCAAAGTGGGCGGCCCCATGGCTCGTCTGGCTTCGGTGATTCGTCCTCTGATCAACGGGGAACGGGATCCGGATAAACTCTGTAAAAAACTGGACAGCCGCACAGAACAAATGGTGCTGGGGATTCTCCGAGAACTCGAACAACTGGAACAGGACTGATGGCCAGAACATTTCTCACGATCGGCGCCCTCAGCGGTCTGCTATGCGTCATGCTTGGTGCGTTTGGGGCACATGGTCTGCAAAACCAGTTGCCGGCCGATCACTTGGAATGGTGGCACAAGGCCGTCGACTACCAGGCTATCCACAGCCTGGCCCTGCTTGCCACTGGACTGCTCGCCCTGCAGTCGCGCTCGGCGTTCTTGACTTGGTCTGGCTGGTCATTCCTGTTCGGAATACTGATCTTCTCCGGCAGCCTCTATCTCCTGGCCCTGACCGGTTTTCGCCAGTTGGGCTTGCTGACCCCGTTGGGGGGTCTGGCCTTCATCTGCGGCTGGGGTTGTCTGACCCTGGCGGCCTGGCGGTTGCCAAAGACCCAGATTCCCGCGTAATGGTCAGCCCACAACCGACCGGCTCTCATGGACATCACTGCATTCGCCAATCGCCTGCGTAAGAATCAGCGGCATTGGAGCAAATGGGCACGTCGCCGGCACATAAGCTGTTATCGGATCTACGACCGGGATATTCCTGAGTTTCCCCTGGCGATCGACTGGTATGAAGGCCGGGTCCATGCCCAGTCATATGCGCACAAGGGTGTCGAGGCATTGAATACTGATCTGGAAACAAGGCTCGCCGAGGTCATCCGCGAGGTTCTGGAGATCAACACCCAGCATTTGTCCTTCAAGACCAGGCAACGCCAAAAAGGACTCCAGCAATACGCAAAGACCGGCAGTCCTGGTCAGCCCTTTATCGTGCAGGAGGCCGGTTTGGCCTTTCAAGTCGATCTGCACCGCTACCTGGACACCGGTCTGTTTCTGGATCACCGTGTCACCCGTTCCCTGGTACGGGACAAGGCCGCGGGCAAACAGGTGTTGAACCTGTTCGCCTATACCGGCAGTTTCAGTGTCTATGCCGCAGCCGGCCATGCTCAGGCCGTCACCAGCGTCGATCTGTCCAAGACCTATCTGGCCTGGGCTCAGCACAACCTGCAACTGAACAAGCTGGAAAACGAACGACACCGTTTTATCCGCTCCGATGTCCTAAGCTACCTCGAGCAGGCGAAACGTGAGTCCAGGCGATTCGGCCTGATCATCCTCGACCCACCGAGTTTCTCAAACTCGAAAATGACGCAAAGGACCCTGGATGTACAGCGGGATCAGGTTCGCTTGATTTCTGACTGTCTGTCACTCCTGAATCAGGGAGGTGAACTGATTTTCTCCACCAACCGGCGCAAGTTCAAGGCGGACCCAGAACTCATGGCCAGGCCATCTTGTTCGGAGATCACCGCACAAACCCTGCCCGAGGATTTTCACCGTCACCGCGCACATCGATGCTGGCTCTTCCAGAATTCCTGAGCGCACCCGCAGGACCGCTGGCCTTGTTGATCGGCAGCTTTCTCGCTTCCACCCTTTTACCGGGTGGGTCTGAGGCCATGCTGCTCTTTGCCGTCCATCAACAACCGGATAACCAAGTACCTTTGTGGCTCATCGCCACACTGGGGAATACCCTGGGTGGTCTGAGCAGCTGGTTCATCGGGTGGTGGCTAGCCAGGCAGTTTCCGGCCAAAGGTCTGCAGAACCCCAGACATCAGCGGGCACTGCAACACCTTTCAAGCTACGGCAGTCCGGTACTACTTTTGTCCTGGTTACCGGTGATTGGCGACCCACTCTGCCTGACAGCAGGTTGGGGCGGGGTCAGACTACTTCCTGCAGCGGTATACATGGGTTTGGGCAAGGCTGCGCGTTATGCTCTACTGCTTGGCTTGCTCGGGGCATAGACAACTCGGTTTCTGCCCCCTTGTTTGGCGTCATACAGTGACTGATCGGCGATCGCCAACATACCTTCGAACGAATCCGCCAGCTGAGTGGTAACGCCGATACTAACGGTCAGTTTCAGTCGACCTTTGTCTACCGGTAAGACCAATGCCTCTACCGACTTTCTAACCCTTTCAAAGGTGTCCGGGACGGCCTCTTCATCGGCACAGACAGCGAGACAGACAAATTCTTCCCCCCCGAACCGGGCGACCAGGTCGGTATCCCGTAGGCTGGATTGCAAAATCCGGGCAAGGGCCTTGAGGGCAGAATCACCCACTTCGTGTCCATGGATGTCATTGATTTTCTTGAAGTGATCCGCATCCACCATGGCCAGGGCCAAAGTGATGTTGCCCCGCTTGGCATTGTTGTAGTAACGATCACCCACCTCGAACAGATGGCGACGGTTACAGAGTCCGGTGAGAAAATCCCGCGTTGCGGCTTCGCGAATCTCTCGAATGCGCGAGATCGCCCCAACGTTTTGACTCACCCGACAGTAGAACTCCTCCACTTCGAACGGCTTGGTGATGAAATCGTTGGCCCCGGCCTTGAGCAGCCTCGCAGAAATCCGCCTGTTGTCTTGAGTGGAAAAGCCAATGATTGCCAGTTCATCCCTACCATGGTTCTGCCGAACTTGTTCGATGAACTCCACCCCATTCATCTCGGGCATGATGTAATCGGTAATGATCAACTGTATATCCGGATGAGACCGGAGTAGTTGCAACGCCTGCCGGCCGTTTTCTGCTTCGAGCAACTGATAGCGATGAACCATCAGCAGATTCCTTAGATAGAGTCGAAACGAGCGGGAATCATCGACCAACAGTACCTTGCGTAGATGGTTCGCCTGGATCAGCTTGACCAGGCCGGCCACATACTCGATTTCACTGGCATTGCGTTTGACCACATAGTCCACCAACGCATGCTGCAGCATCTGCTCCCGGGTGACCTCGTCCAATTTCCCAGTCAAAACGATGATCGGGATCTCATACTGCTTGACCAAATCCACGACTTCACCGTCGGGTGCGTCGGGCAGATTGAGATCTAATACAGCCACGAAAAAGCGTTGTGGTTTTTCAACCAGAAGTTGCCGCGTCTCTTGTAGACTCGTGGCGCTTTCGTATGGCACCCCTTCCTTGTCATGCAATTGGGCACAGAGCATGGACATGATCGCACGGCTATCATCGACCACCAAGGCCGTATGCCCAGCATGGCAGGTTACTTGATTCAAGTGATTCGTATTGGGTTTGATAGAGAAAAATTCGCTACGCCGCATTCACACGAAGGATTAGAAATCCCTCCCATCCATAACGACTTCCCCGTAAGCTTCTTTAGGAATCCACAAAATACCCAGGGTCATTTTCGCCAGAACGCCGGGGTCAAGAGCACCAGCAGGGTAAAAATTTCCAAGCGCCCCAGGAGCATCCCGAAGCAGAGTATCCATTTCGCCGGATCGTTTAGGCTGGCATAATTGGAACCCACTCCTGCCAGACCGGGCCCGAGATTGTTGATACTCGCCGCCACCGCAGAGAACGCTGTCATCAGATCGAGACCGGTCGATGCCAGCGCCAAATACATGAACGTGAAGCTCGCCACGTACAGGGCAAAGAAGCCCCAGACCGCCTCCACCACACGGCGGTGAATACTTTTATGGCCGATCAGGATGGGAATCTCGGCATTTGGATGAATCAAGCGGTTGATCTCCCGCAACCCCTGCTTGATCAGCAGCAGGAAGCGGATCACCTTGATCCCGCCCCCCGTCGAGCCGGCACAACCGCCGATGAAGCTGGTAAAGAGCAACAGGATTGAAATAAATCCCGGCCAGAGGGAATAGTCTGCGGTGGTGAATCCGGTAGTGGTGCCGATCGAGATCGCCTGGAATAACCCACGGGTGAAAGACTCACTCCAGTTTTTATAGACGCCCATCGTGTAGAGGGCTATCGAAACCACCAAAAAGACCACACTCAGGATAGTGATATACCCACGAAACTCTGAGTCATTGAAGTAAACCCACAGACTGCGCCGCCTGACGACCAGGAAATGCAATGCAAAATTGACCCCTGAAAGCAACATGAAGACCACTGCAATCATCTCGATCAGGGTGCTGTTGTAGTAACCCATACTGGCGTCATGGGTCGAGAAACCCCCGATTGCCACAGTGGAAAAGGCATGCCCCAGGGCATCAAAGGGCTCCATCCCAGCTGCCCAATAAGCCAGTCCACAGGCTGCTGTCAAGGTCAAATAGATCAGCCAAAGCGCTTTGGCCGTTTCGGTGATTCGCGGTGTCAGCTTGCTGTCTTTCATGGGACCAGGGGTCTCGGCACGATACAGCTGCATGCCGCCGATCCCCAGCATCGGCAGGACCGCCACCGCCAAGACGATGATACCCATGCCACCCAACCATTGCAGTTGCTGTCGATAGTAGAGCAGGGAGAGCGGCAGTTGATCGATACCGACGATGACCGTAGCTCCCGTCGTGGTCAGGCCGGAGATCGACTCAAAGACCGCATCGGTAATCGACATGGTGGAATTTTCCGCCAATAGAAACGGCAGGGCACCGGTCAGTCCCAGCACCGTCCAGAACATCACCACCACCAGGAACCCATCCCTGACTCGTAATTCCTGGCGCTTGTTGCGCACCGGCGCCCAGGTGAAAACACCCAGACCGAGAGTGAGGATAAAGCCATCGGTGAAACCGATGAGCGCCCCATCGTCATACCAGAGTGAGACCAGGATGGGAGGCAGCATGGTCAGGCTGAACACCATGAGCAGAACACCGAGGATCCGTTGTACGACAAAGAGGTGCATCGAGACTTACCCGGCGTTCATAGAAAGGTGACAGCGACCTGAAAGAGCTTCTCCACTTCCCGGATCTTGCGCTTGTTGACCAGAAACAGGATGACATGATCGCCGCTCTCGATCAGGGTATCGTGATGGGCGATCAGCACCTGATCGCCGCGCACGATGGCACCGATCGACGTACCAGCCGGCAGGGCGATCTCTTCGATTGTTTTACCTACGACCTTAGATGAGGTTTTGTCTCCATGGGCAACCGCCTCTATGGCCTCGGCCGCGCCCCGTCGCAGGGAGTGAACCTGCACGACATCACCCCGTCGCACATGGGTCAGCAGGCTGCCAATGGTCGCCTGTTGCGGTGAAATGGCGATATCGATGGTCTCGCTCTGTACCAGATCCACATAGGCCGAGCGGTTGATCAGCGCCATCACCCGGCCGGCACCGAGACGTTTGGCCAGCATGGCGGAGAGGATGTTCGCCTCATCATCGTTGGTCACCGCGCAGAACACATCGGTGTTTTCAATATTCTCTTCCAGCAGCAGGTTCTCATCGGCTGCATCACCATACAACACGATGGTCATGTCGAGACGCTTGGCGATATCCCGGGCCCGCGTCTGATTACTCTCGATCAGTTTCACCCGATACTTTTGTTCTAAGGCGTGAGCGAGACGCCGTCCGATGTTGCCCGCCCCGGCGATGATCAGTCGCCTGTAGGGCTTCTCCAGTTTGCGCAACTCACTCATGACCGCCCGGATGTGTCCGGTCGCAGCGATGAAGAATACCTCATCATCGACCTGGATCCTGGTATCTCCTTGTGGCCTGATCACTTCACCCTTTCGGTAGATCGCGGCAACCCGGGCATCCACATCGGGCATGTGATCATACAGCGTGCTGAGCGCATGTCCCACGAGCGGTCCGTTGTCGTAGGCCCTGACCGCCACCAAACGCACCAGTCCATCTGCAAAATCGAGTACTTGGAGCGCTCCCGGGTACTCAATCAAGCGCAGGATGTAGTCGGTGACCTCCTGTTCAGGACTGATCAGGACATCCACCGGAAAGGCTTGGGTATCGAATAGCTTCGGATAGTCCAGATAACCTTGCGACCGGACTCTGGCAATCTTGGTCGGCGTATGAAAGATGGTATAGGCAACCTGACAGGCTACCATGTTGGTCTCATCGCTGTTTGTCACGGCGAGGATCATGTCGGCATCCTCAGCGCCGGCGCGTTGCAGTACTCCCGGTTGCGCCGCATGTCCTTTGACGATTCCCAAGTCCAGCCGGTTCTGCATCTCATTCAGGAGCGCCTCGTTTTGATCGATTACGGTAATGTCATTGGCTTCGCTGGCCAAGGCGTTTGCGACCGACCGACCGACCTGACCCGCACCCAGGATGATTATTTTCATTAGATATCCAGCAAACAGACAGACGATGCAGAATCTTAACCGAGTTGTCGAGAAAAAGCCCCAGTCCGCTGGATATGGCAGGGAACACCAAAATTAGAACAATCTGGATGAGAGACGCAAACGCTCATGCTGCAGCTTCGCACCAGGAGTACCAGTGATTCGACGATGACTGACGCCGGACCTGACCGCTTTCTCCATCAGCTCAGGAATGAAATGGAACCTTTATCAAACTGACAACTGCCTGTCACATCGGCCACGCATGATAAGCGCCAATTTTTCAGCAAGTTGAATGTCTACGCCGTGCTCGATATTGAACAGATTCTGACCGACAGATATCCACAACTCTTCAATGAGCCAACGCGACTGTTGTCGCGACCGCTGATTGCCGCGTTTCGAATGCTTTTTCATGAACGCGAAATCAACCAGTTTCTCGAAACACATAATGATCTCCACGGCTTCGCCTTTCTTGAGCAGGTATTGGACCATTTTTCTTTCAGTTATTCGGTTTCAAACCGGGATAGACAGAATATACCGGCCAGCGGACGGGTAGTGATCGTGGCCAATCACCCGCTTGGCGCACTGGATGCCCTGGCCCTGATTCAATTGGTGAGTGAAATACGTACTGACGTCAAAGTGGTCGCGAATGAACTGCTCACACATCTCAAACCATTGAGCGATCTGTTCCTGCCCGTGGATAATCTGAGTGGCGCATCCCACAAGGAGCAGATCAAGGCTATACAAAACGCCTTGACGGATGAGCAGGCGGTGATCTTCTTTCCTGCTGGTGAGGTCTCCCGGATACGCCCCAATGGAGTCAGGGACGGCAAATGGAACAGCGGTTTCCTGCGCTTTGCCCGGCGCACCAACTCACCTGTACTTCCGGTCTACATCAAGGCCCACAACTCCTCGCTTTTTTACGGCACCTCGACTCTCTACAAGCCGCTCTCGGCCCTTCTCCTGGTCCAGGAGATGTTCGCTCAACGGGCCCGTACGATCAGTATGCGAATTGGTGAAACAATCCCCAATGAAAGCCTGCAGCGCCCTGAGTTCGCGAAGCGGACCCAAGTCAGGATGATTAAGAAACATGTCTACCGGGTCGGACGGGGCAAGAGCGGGGTGTTTACCACGGAGAAGGCCATCGCTCACCCACAACCCAGGCAACAAATCAAGGCCGAACTCAAGGGTGCAGAAATACTGGGTTCGACCCGGGACGACAAGGCTATCTACCTGGTTGACTCCACCCTAGACTCAGCCATCATGAAAGAGATCGGACGTCTTCGTGAACTCTCATTTCGTAAAGTGGGAGAAGGCACCGGCAATCACCGGGATCTGGATAGCTACGATCGCCACTATCGGCACATCGTCTTGTGGGACAACGACAAATTGGAAATCGTCGGTGCCTATCGGATCGGCGAGGTCGATCAGATCGTCACCAGCAAAGGACTCGAAGGTCTCTATGCCCAAAGTCTGTTCGAGCTGGGCAAGCAGTTTCGTCCAAAACTGGAGCATGCCCTGGAACTGGGCCGCAGCTTCGTCCAACCCAGCTACTGGGGAAGCCGCGCACTCGACTTTCTCTGGCAGGGGATAGGCGCTTATCTGCGTCACCATCCAGAAATCCAACGCCTGTACGGACCGGTCAGCATCAGCCAACATTATCCCAAACCGGCCAGGGACATGCTGGTTTATTACTACAGCCTGCATTATGGCAATTCCGGGGCAACGGCCACCCCCAGACAACCCTATTTACTGGAAAAATCCGCCCTAACGGAATGCCGGACAATCGTCCGGGGTCAGGATGCCAATGAGGACTTCAAGGTAATGCGGGAATACCTGCATGCCTTTGGATTGAGCATACCCACACTTTACAAGCAGTACACCGATGTCTATCAGACTGGTGGCGTCGAGTTCCTTGCCTTCAATGTGGATCCGGATTTTTCAAACTGCATCGATGGCTTGGTCTGCGCCGAACTTGACCAACTCAAACCCTCCAAACGTAAACGTTACATTGATATTAATTGATATATGAAGGTTATTGTCTATGGATCTCGCAGATATGGCTGACAAACAGATCGAAGATCGTCTGATGATGGCACTCGCCCATCAGTCCAAGCTCAACGCCTCTGGTGCCACCGCCGGCTACTCCACCACCTGCGATGAATGCGGTGAACCGATTCCGACAGAACGACTCAAAATTCTGCCAGGCTGCGCCACCTGCGTCGACTGTGCCAACCTCCTGGAACAAGCCAACCGCATCTGGAGCAAGGATGTGGGCACTTAGTGAGTATAATCCCCTTGCCGGCATATACAACCCGTATTACGGCTAACGTCGGTCCTTGAATTCGATTTCCAGGGAGCGTAGCTTGCGGTATAAATGAGTACGCTCCATCCCCACGGCCTTCGCCATCCGTGAGATGTTCCCCTCATGTTGCTTCAATTGGTATTCGAGATAAACCTTCTCGAACTGCTCACGGGCTTGTCTCAGCGGTTGGTCGAAGGAGACCATTCCCTCCAGGCCGCCAGGCGCCAAAGCCAGATCCGGTGACCCCAGCGCCGACTCCACCTCTTCCTGACTGATCTCGTCGCCGGCACCGAGGATCAGCAGACGCTGCACTAAATTCTTCAACTCCCTAACATTGCCATACCAGGGATAGTTGCGCAGGGTATTCTGAGCGCCCACGGTGAAATGGCGATAGGGCAGTTTCTCATGATTGACATACCAATCCACATAGAAACTCAGCAGTTCCGGCACATCCTGAGCGTGTTCCCGAAGTGCAGGCATGTGCAACGGCACCACGTTCAAATGATAAAACAGATCCTCGCGAAAGGCGCCTGCCTGCACAGCTTCCTCCAGATTGTGGCGCGTCGCGGCAATGATCCGCACATCCACACTCACCGGCTCGGTCCCACCAACCCGGAGAAATGAACCGGTATCCAGGGCACCCACCAGTTGGCTCTGTACTTCAAGGTCCATATCCGCCACTTCATCCAGGAACAGAGTGCCGCCGGCGGCCTGTTCCAGCCGACCATAGTGAATACGTCCGCCCTCCTCCTGACCGAACAGTTCGATCGCGGCATTCGTCTTGGCGATGGAACTGACCCCCCAGTCCACGAACGGACGGTCACGTCGAATGCTCTGCGAATGCAGATAGCGGGCCAAAGTCTCCCGTCCGCTACCCGGCTCACCCGTGATCAACACCCAGGTATCGTGCTGGGCGATGCGTTTCACCTGCTCCCGAAGACGCTGCATCACCGTACTGCGACCGGCAGGTTCGTGCACTGTCTGCCCGTGGCGGCGCAGCCCCACGTTTTCTTGTTTCAACTGCTCCGCTTCCAGGGCACGCTCCACGGTCAGCAGGAGTTTGGCCAATGAGAGGGGCTTTTCGAGAAAGTCATAAGCACCAAGACGGGTGGCCTCCACTGCCGTTTCGACCGTGCCGTGTCCTGACATCATGATCACCGGACAAGGCAGACCATCTTTGTCCTCGCTCCACTGCTTGAGCAGGGTGATACCGTCCACGTCGGGCATCCAGATATCGAGCAGAATAAGATCGGGGCGGCGTTCACGTAAAGCCTTCTTTGCGGAATTGCCGTCCTCAGCAGCCACCACCTCGTAAGCTTCATCCTCGAGAATCTCTTTCACCAGATTGCGGATATCCGGCTCGTCGTCCACAACCAATATGTTGGCTTCGCTCATTGTTCTATCTCCACTTCGTCCAGCACCGGGAGTTGTACCACCATGCAAGCCCCTGCCGTTAAATTTTCGGCCCAAAGATTACCACCATGTTCCTCAACGATCTTTTTAACGATCGCCAGACCGAGACCTGTACCCTTGGGTTTGCTGGTCACATAGGGTTCGAACAGGTGCTCCATCATCGATTCATGGAACCCAGGACCATTGTCCAGGATGCGTATCTCATAGTGGGGACGATCATCGCGGATAATCTCACAAGTTCTCAAGACAATCCGGCCATCCTCGCGATCCGCCACCGCTTCCCGGGCATTCTTCAACAGATTGTGCACCATCTGCCGCACCCGCAGGGGATCCACCTCCACCAGCACACCCTGAGCATTCAATTCGGCCTCGAAATCCACCGTCTGATCCACATCACGGTAGAGATCCACCACCTCTTCGATCAGGCTGTCCGCCTCCAGGACCATGAGTTCCACCTTGGGAGGCCGGGCATATTCGGAAAAGTCATTGACCATGCTCTTCATTGCTTCCACCTGCTGCACGATGGTATGGGTCGCCCGATCCAGCACTTCCGCATCTTTCTCCGGCATATGATTCAGATACTTACGCCGTAAGCGCTCGGCGGAGAGTTGGATCGGGGTCAGGGGATTCTTGATTTCGTGGGCCAAGCGACGGGCCACCTCACCCCAAGCCGCATCGCGCTGGGCACTGATCAGCGCCGTAACATCATCGAGTAGCACGATATGCCCTTTGCGGCCGTTAGGCTGTGCGAAGGGTGTGGTCCTGCAGGTCAACACCTTGCGTCCACTCGATCCGTACAGGGTCAGTTCACCCCGCCACTCCTGTTCGGTTTCCATCAAGGGCTCATAGAGACCATCAATAAACTGCTTCAGCACGGTTGACTCAGATGCCAGAGAATTCAATTGCAATCCGGTCATTTGCTGCAACCCGATACCCAGGATCTTCTCGGCGGCGGGATTGGCGGTACGTAATTTATGTGTGGCATCGAAAGTCAAAACACCGGAAGACAGCCTGTCGAGTACGGTCTCGAGGTAGGCACGCTGGCCCTCAACCTCACGTTGACTCTGGTTTGCCTGATCTCTGGCTTGGGCAATGCGTCGAGTCATCGCGTTGAAGGAGGCCACCAGAAAGGCCAGCTCGTCGGCTCGGCGGGGTACCGGGAGTTGCCGGTCATAATCCCCATCGGCTACCGCCCGGGTGCCTGCAGCGATATTCGTGATGGGTGAAACCAGACGGCGCGCCGTAAAGAAGGCAACCCAGACCGCGGAGAGCACGCCGAACATCAACACCAGGAACAGGGTCAGTGAGAAATTGCGTTTCAACGACTGGCGCAGATACGAGAGTTCCTTGTAGCGGTTATAGGCCAGTTCCAGTTTGTCGGATAGGGCGCTGACCCGTTCGGACGAGGGATAGACTCCGAGCAGGGCCAGATCCCTGCCTCGTGGATCAGGCACCGCCACGCGGATCATCAGCTCGTCATTATCCCGGGTCAGTCCTACATAGCTTTGACCATCCCGCAGCTGTTGCAGGATATAGTCATCCGGTTGGGCGGGCGCCAATTCGGTGGCCACCGCATTCGAATAGGCGATGATCTGCCCACCCAATTCAGTGAGGGACAGTTCCAAGGCCCCTGACTGTTGACGCAGTTCCGCCGTGGTCAGCGAAAGTGCAGTCTCGGAGGTATCGTCGATACTCAGCAGCTGCTGCTCCGTATATTTGAGCCAGACCCGCTTGTTCAGATCCAGCGAGGCCTCGCCCAACTCCCGTGAGTCCTCCATGGCCCGATCGATCTTGACATCGAACCAGCTGTCGATGCCGCCCTGCAGAAAACTGAAGGAGTAGTAATAGACCACGCCCACCGGGGCCAGTGAGATGAGGATGAAGATGATCACCATACGCACCGTCAAGCGGGAGCCGGCGCTATGGCGCAGATATTGCCGGATCAAACGACTGGTGTTGTAGGTAATCAAGCCGATGAGGATGAACATACCCAGCAGATTGACCAGCAGCAGGGGTACGAAATAGCGACTGAGCTCGGCGGAATTCTGCACTGCGCTGCTCATCAGATGCAGGGAAACCAACAGTAGGACCAGCAACAGGGCAACGGACAATCCGCCCAAACGCAGGCGTCTTACGGTTTTAGAGGCCATTGACTCCATCCACTCGTCAGTCTCCAGTCTTTGTTCAGATAGGCGAGGGGCCGTAGGGGCAGCGGTAAGGATTCGATATCCAGGTCCGCCCTGATCCGCACATGGTATTCCTCACCCGGCGCCAAGGCATCACTGGAGATCAACTGCAGACGCTGTAGCTCACCCAGCGCATGCAATGCCGCCTCTCGGGTGACAAAATTCTCCTCGTCTCCACTCTGCATATCCACCACCCGATAAAGGCCGGTCAAGGCGTGATAGCGAATCTGATGACGCAAGCTTTGCTCCATGGGCCGCGGCTCCCAGAAGCTACCCCAGACCTTCTCCACCTGCACCCGCACCTCCAATAACAGGGGCACACCATTGCGCAAGGCCTCCAGGGCAGACTCACTCAGTCGGTATTCGATCTGCATATTCAATATGTACTGCTTGCCGTGCCGCTCGATCTGTACCTCCCGAAACTGGAAATCCGCTGCTGTCGCCCAGCCGCCCCAAAGCCACAACAACGAGACAAGGATGCGCCCGACGGTACTCATGTCAGCACTTTTTGCATGAGGGCGTAGTAGAAACCATCCATGTTCTGCATCCCCGGTACAATCTGCCGCCCTACCTCGCATGTCTCTCCCCAGGACCGGGATAGCGGTAACTCCCGTACGCTCGGCTCGACCGCTAAAAAGGCCGATATGCGTTGTTCATTCTCCTCGGGCAGGATGGAACAGGTCACATAGAGCAGTTTCCCGCCCGGTTTCAGAAGTGACCAGACCGCCTTGAGGATACGCCCTTGCTGGTCGGCCAAAGCTGCAATGTCCTCCGGCCTGCGCAAGTATTTGATGTCCGGATGGCGGCGTATGATCCCAGAGGCAGAACAAGGCACATCGAGTAAAATCCGGTCATACTGTCGATTCGCCCAAACACCACCGGGATGTGCGGCATCTCCCTGAAGTATCTCGGCATGCAGCTGCAGGCGTTTCAGATTCTCATGAACCTTGAGCAGGCGCTCTGCATCCACATCCAAGGCCGTCAGCTGCAAGTCCTCGGCCGACTCCAGGATATGCCCGGTCTTACCACCCGGCGCCGCGCAGGCATCCAGCACACTATGACCGGGAAGGATGTCCAACAATTCTGCGGCCAGTTGTGCGCCACCGTCCTGAACCGACACCAAGCCCTCACTGAAACCAGGAACCGAACCGACATCCAGCGGTTTATCCAGCATCACCCCGCTCTGGGTGGCATGAATGGGTAAGGCGGTGACTCCCTGCCGCTGCAGAAGCGAGAGATAGTCATCCCGCTGCATCCTCCGCCGATTGACCCGCAAACTCATCGGTGGCCGTTCGACCATCGCCGCCACACGCTCCCGCCACTGTTCGGGCCAACGTTGACGGATCCGTTCCAGCAACCAATGGGGCATGGCGCTAGCCGCCTCAGGATTCGCATCCGCAGCCTCGAGCAGGCTTTGCCGGCGGCGCTGAAACTCCCGTAAAACACCATTGATCAAACCAACCGCCCAACGTTTGCGCAACCCCTTCGCCGCACCCGCGGTCTCATGCACAGCCGCATGATCCGCGACCCGCAAATAGAGCAATTGATAGAGCCCGATCAACAACAACGCCTCGACGTCACGGTCCTTAGACTTGAGAGGCCTATCCACCAATTGACGCAGCAACCAGGTAAGTCTGGGATGCCAGCGCATGACCCCGTAGCTCAATTCCTGCGCCAGGGCTCGATCACGGGGATTAGCATAATTCAAGAGCATAGTGGAGATCGCATCGGACAGGGAACGCCCCCCCAGGACATCCTTGAGAATCAGCGCTGCACTCAAACGAGGATTGACGGCTTTGGCTTTCCGTCCCTGGTGGGCCACCGCCTTAACCGAGGACAACACCATCAACCGCATGGGCATTGAGAAAATCCGTGGCCGCCATGGCCCGTTTGCCCGGCATCTGCAGCTTTCTTATTCTCAGCAGACCCTGCCCGGTGGTCACGTCAATACCCTCCCTCCCGGCAGCCACTACCGAGCCCGGCGGGGCCTCGGCCACGGTCTGCACAACCTGGGATTCCCAAATACGCATCACCTTGCCTTGAAAATCGGCTTGTGCAACCGGCCAGGGATTGAAGGCCCGCACCTTGCGGTCGATCTGCCTGGCCGACTGTGTCCAATCGATGCGACACTCCTGTTTATCCAGCTTGGATGCATAATTCGCCAGATTGTCGTCCTGGATTTTTCCTACCAGCTCGCCAGCCGCCAGTTTCGGCAGCACTTCCAGCAGCGCTCTGGCGCCCAGCGCAGCCAACCTGTCGTGCAGGGCTCCGCCCGTATCATCATCGTGGATCGGACAGCGCAAGACATGCAACATGGGACCGGTATCCAACCCTGCCTCCATCTGCATGATGGTAACTCCAGACTCTCGATCACCGGCCATGATGGCCCGCTGTATCGGTGCCGCTCCACGCCAGCGCGGCAGCAGAGAGGCATGAATATTGATACAGCCGAGACGCGGTGCATCCAACACCGCTTGGGGCAGAATCAGGCCATAGGCCACCACGACCATCAGATCCGCGCCTAACGCCCTGAGTTCCGCCTGCGCAACCTCACCCTTGAGGGAGGTCGGCTGTTTGACCGGAAGCGCTTCATCCATGGCCAGCTGTTTCACCGGACCATAGGTCAATTTGCGCCCGCGCCCTGCTGGGCGATCGGGCTGTGTGTAAACCGCGATCACCCGATGTTCGCTGGTGAGCAGGGCTTTGAGAGCCGCTGCGGCGAAATCCGGGGTACCGGCAAAAATGATGTTCAACGGCTCTGCCATAATCAAACCTTTTAGGGAGTCACGAGTCGATGCTCAGGTTTGGGATCGACCTCGCAGACATCTCCCTGGTGACGCATAAAGTACTTAATATATTTTTTTTCGAGCCGCTAGATAACCTGATGGGAGCCGGTGTCAGCCAGGTTCTGCCGGCTCTCCTTCTCCAGTTTTTTGCGGATGCGCTGCCGCTTGAGACTGGATAGATAATCGACAAACAGCTTACCGGCGAGGTGATCCATTTCGTGTTGTATACAGACTGCCAGCAGACCATCGGCTTCCAGTTCGAAGGACTCGCCCTCCCGGTTGAGTGCCCGGACCCGGATATGCGCCGCTCTGCTGACGGGTTCGTAGACCCCCGGCACGGAAAGACAGCCCTCCTCCATCTGCTCCACGCCATCTTTTTCGATGATTTCGGGATTGATCAGACACAG
>JAAUXZ010130229.1_pt1 | contig 22498 bp, 19 predicted proteins | sample 7278131 | NCBI WGS metagenome assembly JAAUXZ01 (sample SAMN14350119, study PRJNA611818) | marine sediment metagenome | isolation source: surface marine sediment (3m) | place: French Polynesia: Moorea | collected 2018-08 | reverse complement strand
CCGTGTTCAACGCCATGTGCCGCCAGGCGGGCATCGTCAAAGTCGACCGCCCCATGGAACTGTTGGATCTGTCGGCGGCGTTTGCCTCACTGCCCCTGCCCCGTGGCAACCGCGCCGCCATCATGACCCTGGGGGGCGGCTGGGGCGTGGTTACGGCAGATTTATGTGCGGCCCACGGATTGACGGTACCGGTTCTGGACCCTGCCGTGGTGGAAGCGCTGGATCGATTGCTGCCCCCCTACTGGAGTCGGGCCAATCCGGTGGATCTGGTGGGCGAAAACGATTTGGAACTGCCCCTGAAGACCATGGAGGCGCTTTTGAAGTGGGACGGCTGCGATGCGGTCATCAACCTGGGCATCCTGGGCCGCCGGATTTTCGTCAACCGCCTGATTGCCAATGGCAAGAAGGCCGATCCGGACCTAACCCCTGAGTTCCACGAACTGGTGCACGACGCGATCATGCAATTCGAAGCGCAGTATATCGAACGCATCGCGGAATTGATGCAGCGCTATGAAAAACCCGTATATGGCGTGAGCCTGCTACAGGACGAAAGCGACCGCACGGTTTATCCGGTGGCGCAAAGCCCCTACAATGCCGTTTTCTATGAAACCCCCGAGAGGGCGGTACAGGCTTTTGCGCGGATGGTCGATTACCGCCGATTTAAAGATCAATCAAGCTGACGATCAGTATTCGGTCCCGGGTGTATCCCCGTCGATTGGCGGCCCAGATGCAGCCTCGGACGCATGCCGGCCCGACGCCCCACACCGGCTTGCCGCCGCGGGTCTTTCATGCTATGAGGACCGCTCGGATAATAGAAAGGCGCGCCGGACGCCGACAAGCAGGCGGTGCCGGCCCAACGGAGAATGGAGTTGAACAACGCTGAAATGACAACCATGAAATGGCAGAAATATCCGCAGAAACCCCTGTCCTACACCTGTAAGTTCGATTTCGAGGTCGGCTATCTGGTACGCAGCCCGTGCCGCGCCTGCGCTGAGGTCAGCCGGCTGCCCGCCTGTTCGCGATCCTGCGCCCAGCTCGATCGCGTGCAGACCCTTCTGGCCGATTCCATCTCCTGCGCCCGACGCCGCTGATCGATGCCGTCAGTGGGTCCGTCAGCGGGCACTATGCTCAGACAAAGCGATGGATGTTGGCGCCCCAGGTCAACCCTGACCCCAGCCCCACAAACATGACCGTGCTGCCCCTGCCGATGACCCCCGTCTCAAAGGCCTCGTCGAGGGCCAGCGGTATCGATGCCGCCGTGGTATTGCCGTAGCGCTGGATGTTGTGAAAAACCTTTTCGGCGGGAACTTCCAGGGCCTTCTGGTAAAGCTGATTGATGCGCATGTTGGCCTGGTGGGGGATGATGAGGTCGATATCCTCGAGCTGCAAGCCGGCGCTGGTCAGAACTTCGGCGGTTACCTCGGGCAGACAGCGAACGGCCAGCTTGAAGATGGTTTTGCCGTCCATGTAGGGAAAATGGCGGCGTGCTTCCATCATCTCAACCGTCAGGCGCGGATGCTCACGCGAAGCAGGTGCTTCAACCATCAGGCTTTCCGCCATTTCCCCGCGGGCACGCAGCACCGAAGCCAGCAGCCCGACCGGATCGTCCCGGTCCATGCCCTCCACGCAGACGGCGGCCGCCCCGTCGCCGAATATCACGCTGACATCCCGCCCGGCTGTTGATATGTCGAGGCCTGTGCTGTGCACTTCCGCGCCCACCAGAAGCACACGCCGGGCCTGGCCGCTGCGGATAAAGGCGTCCGCCGTGGCCATGCCATAAATGAACCCCGTACACTGCTGTCGGATGTCCAGCGCCGGCGTACGGTCAAGTCCCAGTTTATGCTGCAGCAGGCAGCCGGAACCCGGAAAGTTGAGATCCGGACTCAGGGTGGCGAAAATAATCAGGTCAATATCCTCCGCGGTCCAGCCCGACCGCTGCATGGCGATCCGACTGGCTTCCAAGCCAAGATCCGAGGCCCCCAAGGGATTTTCCGGATCCACCCAGTGCCGCTGCTCGATGCCTGTCCGCTGCTGAATCCACTCATCCGAAGTTTCCATCCATTGGGTCAGGTCCTGATTGGATACGACGTGCGGCGGCACGTAGCGTCCCGTTCCCGTGATCACGGATTTCATCATCTTTTCAAGCCTTCCCTTCCATCCTGTTGCGCTTCAACTTTACCCGCCTCCCGCGCCTGCCGCTCCAGAGCGAACTTTAAACCTGATGTTCTATCTATGCGACGATTCACCGTGAGGTCAAGCACGCTTTCGTCCGCTACGAGCCATATTTGTTCGCGGGCCCGCGACAGCCCCGTATAGAGCAGTTCACGGCTCAATACCGGATTGTCCTTTTCGGGCAGGGTCAGCACGACGCGACGGTATTCCGACCCCTGGCTCTTGTGGACCGTTAGCGCGAAGGCCGTCTGATGCACGGGCAGTTGCGGGGGGGCAAAGGATCGCAATGGGCCTTCCGGCGACCGGAACCAGATGCGGGGTTGTGTTTCACCCTGTACGTGTTCGTGCCAGACGACGCCGACATCGCCATTGAAAAGACCGGTGCGATAGTCGTTGCGCCGTATCATGACCGGGCGACCCGGATACCAGGCATTGCCCGCCTCAAACCAGCCCTCGCGACGCCCCAGGGATTCGATCCACTGGTTGAGACGGTCTGTGCCCCACGGCCCCCCGGTCAAAGCCCCCAACACCATGAAGCCTTCCAGCGCCACGAGAGCCTCTTCCGCCGAGCGCGCTTCGAAGACGGGGCGGTAGCCGTCAACAACGACACCCTGAAGGCGTTGGCGTTCCCCTGCCCCCGACGGTGCCTGAATCCATTGGATTTCAGAACCGGAGGTGCCAAGCAATGACTTTATTTTCTTCAGATGGCCTTCATTGATCGCCTTTACCAGACCGCCAATGCCGGCCTTGGCGTCGAAGCGGTAGTTGCGTTCCAGAACGACCACATTGTCGGACAAGGGAGGCGCCAGATGCGCCACGGATTCATTTTCCAGTGCCTGTTCAGGCTTCAAATTCTGCAGGACGGACTGGATATCGGTCGCTGTTCCATTACGGGCGGCCCCCTGGCAGATATCCCCCATGACGGCACCGGCTTCGACCGAGGAAAGCTGATGGTGATCACCCAGGATGATCAACCGGGCATTCGCCGGCACGGCCTCCAGAAGCCGGGCCATGAGCGCCAGATCGATCATGGAGGCTTCGTCCACCACCACGACGTCGGCCGGCAGCGGGTTGTCGGCATTGAATACGAACCGGTTGCGGCGATAGCCCAGCAGGCGGTGGATGGTCGCGGCTTCGGTGGGAAAGTGGTGCCGGTCCGCCTTGATCCCGGGTAGATCAACGGCCGCGGCACGCAGGGCATCCCCCAGACGGGCGGCAGCCTTCCCGGTGGGTGCGCACAGGGCAAACTGCAGCGGCTGATGATCGTAGACGGCTATCAGCAGCGCGATGATTCGCGCGGCGGTGGTTGTCTTGCCCGTTCCCGGGGCGCCAGATATGATGCACAGCCGCCGCATCAGGGCGATGACGGCCGCCGCCGCCTGCCAGTCGGTCTCTCCCGGTTGTACAGCGGGGAAATAGCGCCGCAGCAGTTCAAGCCATGCCTTTTTGACGGCCAAGGCAACGCTGGCCCGCCCGCGGCGAAAGAGATGCGCGGCAATCATCTGTTCATCGCGATGAAATCGCCGGAGATAAAGAAAATGCCTGCGGTCTAAAATCAGAGGCCGCCACGCCCCCGGCCCGCCCACAAGGGGCGAGGCCTCGAGTTTGGGAAGCCAGGCGCTCAGCGGCGGACATGCCGGGTCCTGCGCCGTGCCATCTCCAGAGCCGATTTCTGCCGCCGCCAGCCGGGAGAGATCGATGCAGACATGCCCCTCCGCCGCCGCCTGGCTGGCCAGCGCCGCAGCCAGGAGCACGGCGTCATCCGCTCCCCCTTCCAGGCGGGCCAGCGAACCCACCAGGGCGCCTGCCATGCCCGAAAAACTATTCTTTAGGAAATCAAATTCGTTTGCACTGGCATGCATGTGTTTATTCAGCGCTTTCCGCCCATCACATCTTGGGGTTAGGGCACCCCGTTCAGCAGCAGCTGATTCAGCGCTGCAACAAGACCCGGATGCGGTTGATCGAAATAGACGCCGCAGCCAGCCGCATTTTCCGGCCGCATGCCACGGATAAACAGGTAATAGACCCCGCCAAAATCCCTTTCATAGACATACCCGGGAAGCCGCAGGCGCAGGAATTGGTCCAGCGCTACCGTATACAGGTGGTACTGGAGAAAATAATAATCTGTGGCCATGACCGAGCGGATATGCGCCGGGTCATAATCGGCGTAGCTGTCTCCGAGATGGTTGGACTTCCAGTCCAGCAGACAATAGCGCCCCTGGGCAAGAAACACGAGATCGATGAACCCCCGCAGATAACCGCCTGAAATTTTGAACTGGAGTTTCTTCAACTGGCGGTCGACATCTTCCGATGACAGCGGCAGATCGAACCGGCGGAAAACCGCCGCCAATTTTCCGGCCCTCAGGTGCCTGAGCGGGAAGGCGAAAGCCAGTTCCTTGACGCAGGCCGAAGGCGCGACTTGGTCGAGGGTAAACGGCGCGGCCGCTGACGGCAGCGGTGTGGCCAGAACATTTCGAATCAGGCGCATGACCGGCATCAACCATTCGGTTTCGAAACCAAATTGAACCAGTTCGGCTGAGACGCGGGACTTCAAGACGTGCAATTCCGTCTGGCGATAGTCCAGAATTTCGAAAAGCCGATGGAACAGATTGCCGGCATGGGCCCCGCGGGGAAAAAGGTGGATGTCGTCCGCCAGTCTTTCAGCGGCTTGGCGCTGCTCGTGACCAATCGGCTTTGTCGGACCGATGCCCTCCCCTTGATCCCGGTCCGCGGGCATTTCCGGCTCGTGCTGCGTCGCCCGGATCAGCGAGGAAAAGCTGGCAATCGTCCAGTCCAGATCAAAATGACGGGTCAAGGTCCTTTCAGGCCCCAGGGCCACCGCCGGCGCAGCGGCCGCGGCCGGCAACGCGTTCGACGCCGGCAGGGGGCGAACCTCGATGGCGCCCCCTGCTTTTTGGGCCAGAGGATCCAACAAGCGGCCCGCACCGTCTTCGGTCATGGCGGCTGCAGGTCGCTCTGGGGATCGGCTTTTCTCCGTTTGATGCGTGATGCCCGCGGCGTCCCCGCCTTTCAAGAGGTATCCCAGGGCGGAGATCTCAGCTCCGGGCAGATCCCCCCAGACCAGGTAGCAGCGGGTGCGGGCGCGGGTGACGGCCACGTAGAGAAGGCGCAGCGACTCCGCCCGACGTTCGATTTGGGCCCGGTCATGATAATCCGTGTTCGTTTCGCTGCCGAGATAAAGGGTCCGGCGCAGGCCCGCCGAAGGATCGTGAAACAGGGGCCGTTCATCGCGGCCCCCATCGGACTCCCAACTGAAGGGGCAGAATACGATGGGAAACTCCAGGCCTTTGCTCTTGTGAATCGTGACGATCGCAAGGGCCCGGGCGTCGCTTTCCATGCGAATCTGCTGGTTATCGAGGTTGCCTGCGATCCGGGTTCTTTGATCGCGCAGCCACTTGAGGGCATCATTGGGCCCGATCCGCCTGACGGTGATGACCTGCTGCAGAAGCTCGCCCAGATGAAGCAGATTGGTCAGACAGCGTTCACCGTCGGTCAGCTTCAAAAGCCGCGCGGCCATCTGATTTTCGACCAGCATTCGCCGGAAAAAGGGGTAAAACCCCTTTTCCCGCCAGGTAACCTGGTAGTTGAAAAACCGCTGACGCAACGCTTCCCACCAGGCGGGCCCCTGGTCCCCAAAGGCCAGCCGGTCACCCTGGATGCCAAAAAAACGTGTGGCCAGCGCCGTTTTCAATTTGCGCGGGTCGCCGGGTTGAACCACCGCCCGCATGACCCGCTCGAAATCGTCGGCCTCGGGCGTATCGAAAACACTGCCGGCATTGTAAATGACGGCCGGTATGCCGGCTGCCTGCATGCCGTCCTTGACCATGCGCGCCTGTCGATTGGTGCGTGTCAGAATGGCGATGTCCCGGGCCGACCATTCCGGGGCCGCCCCCGGGTCGCAGGCCGGCGGTTGCAGGAGCGCGGCCACCTCCGCGGCAATGGCGGACAGGATGCGGCCGGTGACCTCGCTTTTGTTTGGGGGACGTTTGGCCGTTCGGCCTGCACCCTCCCCCTCATGGGCGGGCATCAGCCAGAAGGTCATCGCGGCCGCCCGTTCGCGGGTGGTCGCCCCCTGCCGGGCGGCGACGGCGGGATGATAGGCGATTTCGGGAATCAGAAACGGTCGCGGATGGTTGGCGAACAGGCAATTCACCGCCTTGATCAGTTCGGGGCGCGAGCGCCAGTTTTCAATCAGGGTGTATTTCCGGCGGGTCTGACGGACGGCCTGGAGGTAGGAGAAGATATCGGCGCCCCGGAACCCATAGATGGCCTGTTTGGGGTCGCCGATCATGAATAGCAGGTGGTCCGGCGTGTCGAAAAGACGCTTGAAGATCGCGTACTGGATGCTGTCGGTATCCTGGAATTCATCCACCAGCGCAGCCTGATAGCGCCGGCGCACCGCGCTGGCCAGCCTTGGGCCGCCCTGCCCTTCCAGGGTGCGCCCCACCCGTATGAGCAGATCGTCGTAAAACAGTGCTTGTCGTGTTGCCTTTAGTTCCCCGAGCCTGCGCTCGGCAAAGTTGAAAAAATGATACCGCAGGACGGTCAACCAATCCTCCAGGTCCGCCTGCAGCTTCTCGGCCGCTGATTGCAATTGCTGGCAGGCGTCAAAAAAAGCGTGCTGCGGTGTTTTTTGCCCCTTGCGGGTGGACGCTGCGATTTTAGCCGTCGTGAAATAGATCAAGGAAGGGCAGACCGGCAGCGGGACGATTTCGCGGTGTAAAAAATTGTCCAGCGCCCGGCACCAGCCATCGATTTTCTCTGTGCGCCGGGTGTTATCCGGTGCGCCCCCGGCAATCGGTTTGAGAGAACCGTAGACGGTCGCGTTCAACGCCGGATCCTGAAGCATGGCGGCAACTTCGTCGCGTGCCGCCGACCACTGGTGCCGCAGCGCCTCGCAGCCCAGGCGGTAGGGACTCAAATCGATCCGGGGCAAATCCGGCATGGCTGGAACAAGGTGCAGATCCGGCGAACCGAAACGCTGATAGAGCGCGGCCAGCGATTCCGGGCCGCCAAACCCGCCCAGCGCGTAGTCTACGAGTTCCGGCGCCGCGTGGTAAAAGCTTCGGCGCCAGTAGTCATCGGCGATTCCCTGGATCAGGTCTGAAGGGTCGGTAAGCAGTTCGAGCTCGAAAGGACTGTTGGTCTCAAAGGCCAGCTCGCCCAGAACCCGCTGACAGAAACCGTGAATGGTGAAAATGGCGATGCGATCGAATTCCCGGAGGGCGCTGGCAACCGCTTCCCGAACCTGTCCGCGGTCACCCGCACGCGCCACGATGGTCTGAAGCGTGGGGTCCAGGGGGCCGTTTCCATCGAGAAAGTAGCGGATGGCAAGAAGCTGGCGGCGCAGGCGATCACGCAGTTCGGCCGTGGCAGCGGTGGTAAAGGTGACCACCAGAATACGATCCGGTTCGAGCCTCTTCTCGAACAGCAGCCGCAGAAAGATAGCCGTCAGGGCGTAGGTTTTCCCTGTTCCGGCCCCGGCTTCGATCAGGCAGGTCCCCTTGTCCAGGGGATTGTTGGCGATATCGAAAGGTAGCATCTGGGGTTAACGCCGGTGAACGCTCTTGGGCCGTGCCCGCACGGCCGGACAGCCATCAGCGGCCGCCAATGGGATTCAACGCGCCGGTCGGTCCGGGGGCAGGTCCCGCCGCGGAATGATATTACAGGACTGACGAATCGGATCAAAGACGATGACCGCCCGGCCCGTCTCGATCTGACGCCGCACCGCGGCCACTTTTTGCGACAGCGAGTAACTGCTGTGGCCGTAGTCGGTGCCCTCGCGGCTGACGTAGTCTTCAAGCAGCCCCTGGAGCGCCTCCGGGCTCAACTCTTTATGGGGTATAACGATCCCCGCAGGGTCTGCCATGCGCCCATACCTCTTGCCGCGCGTTTCGGTTTCTGTCCGTCCGCATGGCCATCTCGTTGTTCACGCCTGGCGTTGGTGCGCCAAGCGCGTCATCAAAGCAGCCCGCCGGTGGCCGACACGATCGCCCACGGTGATCACCCGGCCGGAAGGGCGGACCGCGGCTTGGATGGCGGAAAGTTAAATGATGGAATCCTGAATGCGCGTGTCGAACACCCGCTGACTTTTGCGTTCGGAACGCGGCAGCGAACCATAGGCCACGATTTCGACCTGGGCCGTGACCATCAACTCACGCTTGATCCTTCTGACCAGCCGGTCCGCCAGGGGGGCGGCCGAGGACGACACCCCTTCCTGCCCCATCTCCACGACGATCCGCATGACACCCCTTTCCGCTTTGTCCCGGCTGAGGTGAATCTGGTATTCCGAGCCCAGGTCGGGAATCTCGGAAAGAATTTTATCGATGTGGGATGGATAGATATTGACCGCCCGGAAGATGAACATGTCGTCCGTTCGCCCCATGATGCGTGAATGCCGGGGCATGATGCTGCCGCAGGTGCAGTTTCCCGGAATGATGCGGGTAATGTCGCGGGTTCGGTAGCGGATCAGGGGGACGGCCTCCTTCTGCAGAGTGGTCACCACCATTTCGCCCCACTCCCCTTCGGGGACCGGTTCCAGGGTTTCGGGGTCCAGGATCTCGACAAGATAATAATCGCCCCAGAAATGGATACAGTCGTGATGGGGACACTCGATACCGGTCCCCGGCCCATACAATTCGGTCATCCCGGTAATGTCGAAGAGTTCGGCCCCGCCGAACAGATCAGATATTTTCTGGCGCATGGAACGCGACGAGCGCTCGGACCCATAGATGACCCTGCGGATATTGATATTGTCGGTCAGACCGCGCTGGTGAATTTCTTCAGCCATGAGAAGCCCCATGGAAGCGGTGCAGCATAGGACCGTCGACTGCATGTCGAGCATGAACTGGCATTGCAGATCGACATTGCCGGGCCCGGCCGGCAGGGCCATGGCCCCGAGCCGCTCGCAGGCCATCTGGAAACCGGCGCCGGCGGTCCAGACGCCGTAGCCCACAGCGATCTGGACACGATCCTCCGCCGTAACACCGGCCATTTCGTAACAGCGCGCGAAGAAATGGGTCCAGTCGTCCACGTCTTTCTGGGTGTAGCAGAGATTTTTGCGTTTGCCGGTGGTGCCGCTGCTGGAGTGAATCCTTACGATTTTCTCAAAAGGTACGCAGCGCAGCGGAAAGGGATAGCCTTCGCGCAGATCGTCAGCCGTGGTGAGCGGCAGACGCTTCAAGTCTTCCAGGCCGGTGATATCCGTTGGTGAAACCCCGGCGGCATCAAATTTCCGACGGTATTCAGGGGATCCGCCGTAGGCATGGGCAACGGTCCATTTCAAGCCTTTGACCTGGTGCGCCTCCAGTTCTGCGGTCGTTCGGATGATCGGCATGAAAGAGGGGGTCGGCATGAATGGTTTCCCTTTGAGTGTAGTGGTGATGGCCGTATCAATTCGGTCGCGTCTTCTAAGCGGACCTGCGCATCAAAAATAATTCGGTCAAACTAACAGCCGGCCTGCTGGCTGTCAAATGCTCGTTTGGGGCCCTGTAAATGGTTCTGATCGTCTGCGCTCCGCGTGGCCGGCCGCATACTCAGGTCTTGATTGTCGCTGCCATGCGGTTTAAATATCGCCAACCTGGGCAGGCTCACCCGGGCCGCCATCAGCCGATTACCCCCGCGGCACATGCCGCCTACTCAAGGAGTTGAAACATGAAGAAGAAGTCGAATCAGGGTTATGCCGCCAAGCATGACGCCAGCGCCCCACTGGATGCCGAACTCGCCCGTGCGTTTGACAATGAACAGGGCGCCCAAGGCGTCAGCTGTGAACAAGCCCACGCCGTTGCCGACCGCCTGCAGAAAGCCCCGCTCGAGACCGGCGGGGTCCTGGACCTGTTGAATCGCCCGATTGTCCGCTGCCAACTCGGCCTTTTCGGATACACCCCGCGTAAACGGATCGTCGCACCCGCCACCGGGATCGATCCTGATCTGGCCGATGAAATCCGCAACGCCCTCGTAAGCGGCCGCCTGCCCTGCAAAACCGCCTGGGCCATTGCCGACCGCCGGCATATCAAACGCCTGGCTGTCGCAGAGGCCTGTGAAGCCCTGAAAATCAAAATATCCGCCTGTCAGCTGGGTGCTTTTTAGAGGGGCGTTTGGCCGCCAATTGGAGGCGGTAGGGAGCGGTGTGGCGGGTTTGCTGGATGCCGGTCTATCCGGCACATTTAATCAAACGCGGCCAAAGGGTTTCATTCGAGCGTGTTGGCCACCCGGAATGGTGTACAGCGCACCGCCAGGCTGCCCTTGCGTACCCATAGCCGCACCATGTTGAGGGATTCGTCCTCCAGATTGACGATGCTCGGCAGGTCTTCCGCAAAGGTGATGTCGTCCAGATCAAACTCGTAATAGAAGGTATTCTGGCTGAACGGATCGGCTATCAGAACGATCTTTTCCGGATCGTTGGGATGTTTGAACGGTGAACCGGAGTAAGCGATGTGGTTTTTACTCAACTGCCGCCGGTCCGCCGGCGGCCGGTATTTTTGGACTTCAAGCCTGTCGGCTTTCTGGAGAAATGACGTGATGCCCACGGGCGCCTCCCTGCCGCAGCGTACTTGAAAATAGCGATCTCAATGGACCGGGCCGGATTGGATGACCCGTTTCAGATAAGCCGTAATGCCGGCGCGCACCTGTTCATCGAGTTCGAGAAACTGGATGCCCGCGCCCTTCAAATTTTCGTCCTGGTCCTGGTAATTATTAATAATTCTGCCGGTTACCGGCATCTTTTCCTCGCTGCCCGGCAGTTCCAGACGCAGGTCAACTTTCTGGCCCACGGGAAAGGGCAGTTTCTTCTCGATAAAAAAGCCGCCCAGACTCAGGTTGGTGACGCGATGAAAATACAAACCCTGCTCTGCGGTTTCCTCCGCCCAGAACTCCACCCCAAAGCGCGGGGTTGTCCTGCGCTCACCGCGTGAACGCGGATTGCCGCCTCCGGTGATCATCATCACCCCACTCCTTTCGACTGCCAGCTTCTGTTAAAGGCGCCGCCTACACTTCCGATCCGGCTGCCCGGCCCACCATCTGCGGCGCACGCCAAAGGGCCGCCAGGGCCCCCGTGGTAAACTTGACAACAATTTCACCAAAGATGATGGCCACCAGCATGGATGGCTTGAAAACCCCGAGAAAAGCAATCAGGTTGAACAGCACGCTGTCCAGGGGGATGCTGACGATATTGGAACCCGTCACCCGCTGGATCCAGCTGCGATGCAGCAGCTTGTGGTAAATCTCAGTATCCGCCGCCTCGCTTAGAACGATGGCAATGAAAGACGCCAGGATGATCCGCCATTCGACCCCCAGAAAAAGCGATTCCAGCACCATTCCGCAGGCGGCCGCCAGAATCATCAGGTAGACAGGGCCGCGGCCATAGCGGTGAACGCGGTCGCGCTGGGTGAAGGTAATGCCGAAAACCATCGTGCCGACGGATACCATCCCGAAGACCGGCAGGGATATGAACCAGGTCGCCGTATAGTTGGCCACCAGTACGGCGACGATGTAGATGCCCATCGATAAGTACAAGACCCACTCCTTCTAATAGTCAATACCGGGCCAACCCATAACGATAAATGGAGAAATAGTCAATCCACCTGTCCGCCATATGAATCCACGGCGATAATGCTCACGTCATAGGCGAACCCTTTCTGCCCCAGAAGGGCCAGCATTTTCTGCCGGCGTTCAGGTCCGTCGAACCGGCGCCATCGGCGCCGTTTGCGCCGCAGGCAGGCCAGGGCCAAATCTTTATCATCCGCATCTGCCAGGGCCGATGCGATGTCGGCGGCGCCAATTCCCTTCCGCTTCAGCTCCTGGGCCAGGAGGCGCGAGCTGCGTGGCGAATTTCTCATGCGATAGTTGATCCAGTTGATGGCAAACATTTGATCATTCACGTATTTTTTTTCGACCAGATTCTGGAGGGCATGATCGACGGCCGCCTTATCGAACCCCTTTTTCCGGAGCTTCTGGCGAATTTCCAAGGCACTCCTGTCCCGGACGCCCAGAAAGCGAAGCGCACACTGGTAGGCGTCGCGCCGCTGCTGATCGATCTGCAATTGCAGGGCCGTTTCGGCATCGATCTGATCGCCGACCTTGAGCCGACCCGCCGCCACCAGGCTGACCGACGCCCAGGGTTTGCCGTCCAGATGAATCATGGTCCGGTCGGGCCGGGATTTCTGCCATTTAAGTGCCGTTATCGTGTGTTTCACGGAATGAAGACGTTTCCTGCCGGTTCAGGCGATCGTTTCCGAATTTTCGAACAGGGGGCTGAACAGTTCGCCGGCAAGATTTTCAAAATCCTCCGTCCACGGCACGAACCCCCGGAAACCAAGGGCAATGTATGGATCGTCTTTATCGCCCGGTATTTTCAACGTACCCTCCCAGGCCCTCTGGGCCGCTCGCAAGGCCTGGTTCGCGGGTTTGTTTTGCGCAATCCGCTGGCGTGCGTACACAGGGGAGGCCTGCGGAAAAATCGGTAGCGGCACATGGGCCGCCTGGAAATATAGATCCAGCAAGCCTGCCAGCAGTGCAGCGCTGTCCGGCACGTACTGGAAACGGCGGATTTCATCCCGGCAGACGAGCACGGTCGATCCGGTGTGCTTGTCGACCGCCGCCAGATGACAGAAGACGAGATGCTGGATCCAGGCGCTCATCAGGGCCCTGCCATTGGCCCGGCTGTAGCGGTAAACAACCGGTCCTTCCGGATAGAGATCTTCGAGGCGACCATCGATCCGATACCCGTCCACGCAAATCCGATAGGACCTGGGCGGGAGGGGATGCTGGTCGGCGAAGGCCTTGATCCGGTCGGCAAATTGGGCGGCCTCGGCGGTCAATCGCCTGGACAGGGACTGCCCGGCCTCGCCGTGGGGCAGCACCCCGCGGGCCTGCTGCAGTCGCTGTGCCTCGTCAAGAGGCAACCCTGCAAGAATTCGCCTGGTCAGCCACTGGCCTTCCTGAAATTGCGCGAGGGCGGAAAGTTCAAACGCTTCACGATCCTCGGCCGGCTGGTCGGCCGGTCGCAATTGCATATCGAGTCGCCTTTCCAGCAGAAAACGGCAGGGATGCGTCAGGGCCTCCAGAAGATCTTGCGGCGTCAGCGACATGAAACTGGCCGGGCACTTTTCCAGGGCATGGGTAAGGAACGGCGTGGCATCCGGCCGCGTCTTGGTTGCCGCGGCGAGGTTATGCGCCGACCGGGCATGGTCGCTGCTGTAACTGAAGAGCGATGCACTCCCCGGCTGGAAATAGGCCGGGGAAAACGCCTGCAGGCGGTGTTTTACGACCAGGTCATCCTCACGGAGACCAAAGCCATCCTGGAGATAGTCGCACAGCTCACTCACCAGGACCGAAGGGGGGCGGACGGCATTGTCGTGCAGATCGAACCCGGCATAACTGATGTAGAGACACCGGCGAGCGGAAATCAGGGCTTCCAGGAATAGATAGCGGTCGTCGCTGCGCCGGGACCGATCCCCGAGGCGGGGGGCCTGGGCCATCAGGTCGAAACTGCGCGGACGGTCCAGTCGCGGGAACAGATCATGGTTCAGTCCCACGAGGCAGACGACTTCCGCCGGTATGCTGCGCATCGGCAGCAGGGCCCCGAAAGTAAGGCCCCCGGCGATGAAGCCGCCGCGATAACGCGCCTGGGATAGATGCCGTTTGAGATAAGCCCGCACCACGGCTAGATCGACGGGTTCGTCAAAGGATCCCGCCACGCTGCCCTGGCGGAAATCGGCGAGTAGACGCTCGAGAATCTGAAAATCATACTCGAAACGCTCATCGCGAACAACAAAGGACGTCAAAGCCCTGACCAGGCAATCATGCCATCGGGCCGAGGGGCGCGCGTCGTCCAGGGTCCGGCTGAATTGCGCGAGGGCTTCGATCAGATCGTTGAGCCGGCCGATAACGGCCGCCTGGTTCGCCTGCACGCCATCATCCGGGAGGAGATGTTGGAAAAACCGATCCGACGCACCCATCAGGGCGTAGCCCAGGGCGAGACGGTCAAGACCGTGCCGCCAGGTGTTGGCGTCCTCGGTTGGAAGTTCCCAGCGGGCCTTTGCGGCGCCATCCAAACCCCAGCGGATGCCCACGCGATCGATCATGTCGGTGATAGCGGCCAGATCGGTCTCGCTGAGGCCGAATTTGGCCCGCAGCGGTTCGAATTCCAGCAGGGCCAGGATCTGGGATCTGGAAAAACGGCCATCCCGCAGGTCAAGCAACCGGTTGAAGCCTTCCACCAGGGGGCTGGCGCTTTCGAGACTGCGGTCGGCGATGCTGAAGGGCAGGTAAAGGTCTTCGTCCACAGAGGCGCCGAAAACGGCCTGGATATAGGGCGCATAGGTTTCGATGTCGGGCGTCATGACCAGGATATCGCGCGGTTCGATATCGGGGTGCGCATCGAGCAGCGCCAGGAGCTGATCGCGCAGCACCTCGATTTCCCGCATGGGGCCATGGCAGGCATGTATCTGGATGGAAGAATCGGGCGCGGCCGCTTGAAGGGCAGATTTGTTCGCGCCCGATCCAGACGCGCCGCGGTCTGTCAGATGCAGAAGGTCGTGTTGAACGGCTTTCAGGAGGGTTTCCGGCACCACCTCTTCAAAGCAATCTTCCACCGGACAGTCGATTTCGGAAATCAGGGTGTGAAACTCACGCCCATGGGCGCCCATCGAGGCCAGAAGCCGGTTGCCGGCCTCAAGATGCAGGGCGTCCAGGTCGACTGGCCCGGCAGCTTCCGGCAGGCGCCGCCGCATGCGCGCCATCTCACGTTCCGAAGCGATGTCGGACCAGAATTCCTGACAGGGGTTTAGCTGGTAGATGTCGACGGCCATATCCTTCGCCAGCGCCTGAAGGATATGGAGATAATAGGGTGGCAGATAGGACACGCCGAACAGCGAAACGCGTTCCGGCAGGCCGGCGCCGGTGTCGCCCCCCGGCAGGCGACCGCCGATCATCTCCCGCCAGATGGCGGCGCGATGCGTTGCCTTCACCTCCCGGGTCAAGTGCCGCCACAGAATCGGCTGCCATTGAAAAGAATCCGCCGTGTCGGCCAAAGAATTCGCCTCCCAGTCCAGGAGCAGCCCTGGGCGGAAGATCTGGTATTGATCCAGCAGATCTGCAACCTCGGCCGCGAGTTGAAATCTTTTTACGCCTTGGGGATCATCATGGAAATAATCCCGCAATTCGTTGAAGGCCGGATGGCGCCCGGCCAGCGCGGGCAGCAGGCGCAGGATCCGGAACGCCAGCGCATTGCGTTCGAATGGGTTGTTCTCGGCATCGAACGCGAAAAGGTTTCGAAAGATGTCTTCGATGAAGGCGTTGGGAAAAGGGAACTGGCAGTTGGCCACGATCCCGTTTCGCCGGGCCAGGGCCAGCGCAACCCAGCGCTCCATGCCGCGGCTCTGAACGATGATGACGTCGGTTTGGAGGGGGTCGCCGGGGCGCCGCAGCACCGCGGCGAGTCTGTCCGCCAGCACTTCGAGGCGGTTGCTGGTATAGAGGGTGAGTCCGGGCATGCGACGGGCGGTTTTCCTTAGGCGGCTGATGATCGCAACCTACAGGGGCGCCGGGCTGCCGTCAAGTCATCCGCACGGTTCTCCTGAAGGGGGTTATCAACCGGGTCACAAAATTCACCCCCCTTTCCGGATGCGGGTTCGGTCCAGCGGTCGGCCATCCCAGGCATGTTCCAGCACCATCAGGAAATCATCTTTATCTAAATCTTCCGGATTGAATAAAATCGTACCGCAATCCATAGCGGCACGGGCGATTTCGGGAAGGATGTCCGCAGTCACCGATGAATGGCCATGGCCGTTGCGCGTCTCCTTGAGAAACCGAGGGTGGCGTCCATCGCAGGCCTCATGCAGCATGGTATTTAAATCCCTCACCATGCGAATGACGGTCTCGGCGCGCTGCTCGCGGGGCGTGGTGGCATAGGTTTCTCCGTCTGCCAGAACGGTCAGGATTTCGGCCGTCAGATGGCCGTTTTTATGGAGATTGTATTCCAGTCCGTAAGGCAGAAGCATGGCCATGCAGTTGCCGTGGGGCACGCCGCATACCGCCCCGACGGCATGTCCGATGGTGTGCACCATGCCTGTCAGGGAATTGCCGAATGCCATGCCTGCAACCGTGGCGGCAATTGAGAGGGCCAGACGTGCGTCGCGGTCTTCCGGCACGGCCATGATCCTGGGAAGATGATGGTTGATCAGCCTGACCGCCGTCAGAGCGCCGACGTCGCTGAGAGGGTTTTTGGCCAGGCAGGTATAGGCCTCGATGGCGTGGGTCAGGGCGTCCATGGCCGTGGCCGCCGTGATGGTCGGCGGCAGCGTCAGGGTCATGCGCGAATCGAGCACGGCCGCATCCGGGATCAGAAACGGACTGACAATGGTCATTTTCCGATGGCGGGTTTCATCCTTGATCACGGCCGCCAGGGTGGTTTCCGAACCGGTGCCGGAAGTTGTGGGTACGGCCAGCAAAGGGCGTAGAGGGTGCTTGACCGCGCCCGAACCGCGAAACGCCAGCAGATCGTCGCTGCCTTCGGAAACCAGAATGTTGACGCCTTTGGCGGTATCAAGAACGGAGCCGCCGCCAATGGCGATCAGGGCATCGCAGGTCTGCCGTCGGTAGGCCTCCGCGATGGCGGTGACGGTCTGAATCGAGGAATCCGTGGGGATTCCGTCCTCGACGCCGCCGATGGCAATGCGATCCTTTATGGCCGCTGTCAGGATATCGACCAAACCGGCGCCGGCAACGCCCGGGTCTGTCACAATGAGTGGACGCTTAGCACCCAGGCGTGCCAGCATGTCAGGGATGCATTCGAGCGCATCATGCCCGGCAACGATCCTTACCCCGCAACCATATTCGAAATATGCAGGCATATTCATTTGTTGAGTGACTCCTTCCCGGTGGGCTGCGGTCAACAACCGGATTGATCGTGTTTGCCGTTGAGGGCATGTTGCAGCATCACCAGGGCCGCATCCGGATCCTCTTCCCCGGCCTCTTCGGCAAACGCAGCGCTGATCGACGTCAAATCGGCGGACTCAAACCCGGCATCCCCAAGGTTGCGCGGCAGGCGGCCTTCGGTGTGGCGGTAGAGGTTGTTCAACAGGGACATCAGCGATGCCGCGGCAAGAAGGGATCGCCGGCCAACGGGGATACTGGACGAACGTTCGAGACCCATCAAGGCGGAAAGCAAACGGGCGGGTGTCCGGCCCTGTTTTTGCGTCTCAAGCGCGACCGCCGCCGGAAGTAAGACACCCAGGGCCCCGGGAAACGACAGGCGTCCGGTGGCCGCCAGGCAGGTTCCCAGGCGATGCAACATCCCGGGAGTCTTGTCGGCCAGGGTGCAGCCGGCCATCACCGCGGCATTGGCCGTCAGCATTCGCGGGGTCAGGCCAACCGGCTTCTCCGTGGCCGTCATCAATGCCTCCATGGCCATCTGCACCGCATTGGCGGCATAGATATCCACAATGGGATTACGCTCGACCCCCAGCATGGCTTCGACCCCGAAAGCCAGGGCTGTCAGACCTGAATTGAAGACGGCTTCCTGATCCGGCGCGCCCACCATGCGTTCGTCGATGACAGCCAGATCCGGCATCAGATGAATCGATCGCAGTTCGAATCGATCGGCATCCACGTGACCCGAAGCCTCGCGGCCGGAGGCCGCGGCCGGAGCGATCAACACCATCGGCTTGAGGTGCTGGGCAATCCCGTTTGCAGCACCGAAGCCAGCGGGGTCGTCCTGGCCGGTCGAGACCACAATGTTCACCAGTTTGGCCAGATCCATCAGCGAGCCGGCCCCCATGACCAGCAGGGCGTCGTGATCCCGATCACGATAAATCGCGGCCAGTTCGTGGACGAGATCGAGATCGATTCCCTGGGTAAGGGATTCAACGGCTCCCAGTTCAACGTCAGACTCCCGCAGCGCATCGGTGAGTGCGCGCATACGGTTCTCGCGCAAAGCGTCTTCATCGCTCAACAGTAGCGGTCGGCGGACGTTGCGTGCACTGAATTCATAGGGAAGATGCTCGAGCGCACGGCGGCCGTACAACAACTTGACCGGACAGCTGAATTCCAATTGATCGGCTAGTTGCATAGGAGGCTCCTGAAAATCCCGAAAAGCTAGTAACCCAGCAGGGTGCGCCAGTAAATCCGAGCGCGATTGTAGCACTTCATAGCAAACGGCCAGTGAGGATAGCGTTTGACTGCCAGATTCGCCAGTGGTTTGGGCAGTAGATAAACCTGAACACGGTCAAGGATACGCACCACTGCACAGGCATAGGCGGCCTCGCCATCGGCCACCAATCGGTCCCGCGCCGCGGCCACGGGAGTTTTCTCTTGGAAGGTGAATGTCAGAAACCCGCTCTCCAGATGTTTGAATTCGAGTCGCAAAGGGGACTCGACCGAGTCGAGCCGCTGGCCAAGGTAATGCAGGCGGCCATCCTTGCGTTTCGCAAGGACCATGTGGGGGCCGCGCGCGACAATCCCAAGCGCGAAAGCAAAATCCGCAGGCAGTTCGCTCACTTCCTGCATGACTTCACGATCGACCCTGGATGCGGCTTGCACCGCCCGGCCCATAACCCAGAGCATAACCGTCAGGTAGGCGCGTTTGAAGGGCTTCCGACCGGGTTTGATTTCGCGATACCTCAGTTCCATCGTCATCTCCCCTTACCCGTCTGTTCGATCCCATGACAACCCGGGAAGGCCCTCAGGCCGCGGTCTGCATGCTAACGGCTTCCACGGGACAGGTTTCCGCGCACTGATTGCAACTGATGCAGGCGGCTTCGTCTGCCAGGAACGGATAGCCGTGAGGGTCCCGGTTCGTACCGGTGGAAGCGGTGTCGATACAACTCACGGGACAGGCGTCCACACAGATCCGGCAGGCCATGCAGACTTTGCGGTTGAAAACGGGTTTGGCTTCGGATTGCATTTGTTTTTTTCCTCTTTGCGGTGCCGCCGGGCAAGCCCGGGCGACCTCTCAGTGAGCGGTTTCCCCGACCACCAGATGCTGCAGGACTTCTTCGGACGGATGGCCTGTGTCCTCGTCCCAGCCGAACAGGCGCCAGTAGTCGCGGATCATTTTATCCAGATCCACACGGCGATTCTTGTTGGCGCCCTTGGTGAGGGTCGGAAGGCCCAGGGCGCGCACCGAAGGTTTGTTGCGACGGGGATCGATGCCGTGTTTGATATTGAAGGCCTGCTTCAATGTCTGAAAGGCCGCGCCCATGGCAAGGTATTCCTCGGGCGTCTTTTCCCAGCCGGTAGCGGCGTTCAGCCAGTCGAAGAGCGGAAAACGATCGGCGCCCAGAAACGCGCCAAAGAGGCAGGCGCCGCTGCCGTTGAGCACATTGATGTATTTGCTGCAGGCCGCACTGCACATGGCCTTGGCTTCATCGGCCGTGTATTTGCTGTTTTTTGAGTAGAGGAGATCCGGCTTGGGCAGGCGTTTGATTTTTTTCCACAGCCGGTACATCTCGTAATACAGTTGCGAGCCGACGGTGTGCTTGCCGGGACTGGCCTCGACGGCGTAGTGCAGGGCAAAACCGGGATCGCCGCGGCCGTCGTGCATGGGCAGTTCCTGACCACCGGCCTGGATGGCATAGTGATGGGCGTCGCGCCCGATCCGCGCAGCGGCCTTGCGGGTTCCGTCCGCCAGGAGATCGCCGATCCCCTCCCGCCGGATCATCTTTTCGATCAGCGCCGTAATGGCTTCGGTATTGCCCCAGCCGAGTTCCAGCCCGCCGGTATCCGCCTCCGTGATCAAGCCTTTTTCGAAACATTCGATGGCAAAGGCAACGGTGGCGCCGGCCGATATCGAATCCATCCCGGCCCGGTTGAGGGTTTCATTGAGTTGGAAGATGCTGTCGCGGTCTTCGTTCAGGCAGAGCCCCCCGAGGGCCAGCACGGTTTCGTATTCCGGCTTGTGGGTTTCCGTATAGTGGCCCTTGGTGCGGCAAATCCCCCCGCAGCCGAGGGGACAGGCATAGCAATGGTACTTGACGATTTCGCACTCCCTGAAGAGGTCCGGATTGACCCCCATCGATCGTTGCGGGCCGAAATCCGTGTTGGACCCCTTCCAGTTCTTGATGGGCGCATCCCCCATCTCGACCGACATCTGGTTCATGGAAGAAGTGCCCCATTTACCCAGCATCATTTTAAAGAGCATGCCATCCATGGCGGTCTGGGTGGGCAGAATGCGCATCAGGGTGCCCAGATATCCCATCATTTTGCCTGAAAAAAAGGGGATCTCAAAGGTGGCCCAGCGGTTGCATTTGCGGCTCAGGGCATGCATGGCGTCACGATCGTGCGGCTCGATTTTGCGGGTGCCCGTCAGCACCACGGCCTTGAGCTTCTTGGACCCCATGACCGCCCCCAGTCCGGAGCGGGCCGCGATCCGGCCGCGGTCGGTGCAGACGCCGGATATCAGGGAAAGTTTTTCGCCCGCCGGTCCGATGCAGGCCACACGCGGGAGTTTTTTCTTGTGATGCCGACGGGTGAGGATCTCCTCGGTTTCGACGGCATCATGCCCCCAGAGATCGGAAGCATCGTGCAGGGCGGCTTTGCCGTTGCCCACCTGGAGATAGACCGGTTTGTCGCTGGCACCTGAAAAAAAGATGCCGTCGTAGCCGCAGCGTTTGATGGCCGGCGCCAGCATGCCGCCGCAGTTGGCATCGCCCCATCCCCCGGTCAGAGGAGATTTGCCCACCAGCGACCAGCGGCCGGTAAACAGGCTGCCGGTGCCGGTCAACAGACCGGCCACAAACCCGAGGACGTTTTCAGGCCCCAGGGGATCCGCACCGGCCGGTATCTTGCGATAAAGATGATGCGCGCCCAGCCCCATGCCGGCAAGATAGGTTTCATAGACACGGTCCGGGATCGTTTCTTCCCGGATCTCGCCCGAAGTCAAATCCACCTCAAGGATTTTCCCTGTGTATCCTTTTGACATCGACCCTCCTTATTGGCCTGCCCGGTATAGATTGGCCCCTTGTTCGAGACCGGATCAGCGAAGGCCGGCCGAGGTTTTTTATAAGCCGAGTGAATCGCGTCTCTTTTGTGTACCCATAGCAAACCTGCAATGTCAATTATTTTTTCGGCCGGTCAGCCGATAAAATACGCTTGTTTTTAATATATATTTTTAATACTAAGGCATTAAGAGGAGGATCTGTGGATACCCGCAAGCGCCGCCAAAGGCAGTCCGGCAAAAAATCGCGTATCGTCGCCTTGGCCAGCCGTCTGGCCGTCGAAAAAGGTCTGGACGGCTTCAGCCTGACCGACGTGGCCCGGGCCGTCGGCATCAGCAAGGGTACACTTTATTATTATTATCCGACCAAATCAGAGCTGATTTTCGATATCGCCGCCCGCCACGTCAACGAGATCACCCGGATCATCCTGGAAATGATCGCTGAAGGCGGTTCGGAAACCGATCCCGCCACGCTGCTGGCCCTTTTCTTCCGCAAGCACAAAGCCAACCGCACCCGCATGCGCCTGCACCTCAACCTTGTCCACCAGGCCATGAACGGCGACGAGGCCCTCCGGCGGCGCTACCAGGACATCTACGCCCAATGGCGCCAACAGGCCCGCGAGGCCCTGGAAACACTGCTCCCGGCAAGTCCGCACCGCGAGACCCTGCTGAACCTGATCATAACGACCATCGACGGGCTCAACATTCAGAGCATGCTGGGCGTGAACGACGTTTCCACGGATGAAATCGCCGCTTTTCTGGTGGATGCCGCCAAGGGCTGAGCGTCGGGCGCGCCATCATCCCGGATGATCCGCCTTCAATGCGCCTGTCCAGGCAGGCAGCCGGTTCACGATCAGCCCAGCCATTCTTCGATCAGCATCAGGGATTCGACCAGATCGTCGAAATTGAAGACTTCCACGCTGACACAACCCAGGAAGGAACGCAGAAAGGATGCCAGCAGGCGCTGATCGCCGGCGGACAGCCGGCTAAGCGGCCGGTGATCCCTGCCTTCTGCAACCCCGTGGACATGCAGCGCGTCGATGCGCGCATGCCATCGGGCAAGGGTGTCCTCCAGATTTCCGCGCGCCAGTTCGAGGTGGCCGATGTCGAGGCAGAGCGCAAGATCAAAGGCCTCCAGCAACGGGTCGAGCCATTCCAGGGGCACGGTCTGGTTTTCGATCCGCAGGCATGGCATTTCCAGTGCGGATTTCGAGAGCCGCTCCAGTCCCCGCAGGACGCCTTTCTCCCAGCGGAGGCGGTCCCGGAGAGCAGAATTCTTATCGACGGACATCTCCAGGTGCAGGATATAGAAGGCCGGCTCGAGGGGTGCGATCAGTTGGGCCAGGGCTTCGAGGTCACTGACGGCGGTTT
>JAAUXZ010069057.1_pt1 | contig 22525 bp, 30 predicted proteins | sample 7278131 | NCBI WGS metagenome assembly JAAUXZ01 (sample SAMN14350119, study PRJNA611818) | marine sediment metagenome | isolation source: surface marine sediment (3m) | place: French Polynesia: Moorea | collected 2018-08 | reverse complement strand
TAGCCTGATCATGGAATCCCAGCCGTATACCTGCTGGATGATGGATTTAACGTACATCACATTGCAGGCGTGTTCGTTCCCACTGTCCGGGCAGTATTTGATGGCGATATCATAAAAGTTCAGGGTTTACTCAATACCCTGAAATGACGATATCGTAATTATGTATCAAAAAATGCTAATTACGATACACAACAGGATTTGATGTAAACCGCCTATACACAAGTGGATTAGACTTAATCGTTATTAGGTATATAATCACTGGTTATATGGACAAAGAGCAAAAAGATCATTTAGAACGCGAGGTTGAATTCGCGGCAATCGGGCGACAGGTACTCGACAATGCGGCATTTCAACAGGCACTGACAGCGCGTAAGGCGCAAATATTCGAGCAATTTTGCCGGACAGGACCGCAGGACGCTGAAATCAGAGAGGAAGCGTGGCGCACTATGCAAAACATGCAGGCCTTGGAGGATTATTTCACGCGACTACTGTCAACCGGCAAGATGGCGCAAACAGAATTGGAGAAATTTAATGGCAGACAATCCAGGCACTAGCCCGGAATCTGAACCAACGTCGACCGAGGCGGATCTCCCAGAGATAACCACCGAAGCCGAAGTTACTACTAGCCCGGAAGCGGGCGACACGGACGTTGAAACAACGGCATCCGATAGCGAAAGCGAGCCCACAACGGAATCGGAGGAATCTTACTTTATCGAACTGGATGGAGAAGAGATCGACCTTGATGATATCCGCGAATGGCGCGCGGGACACATGAAGGATGCCGATTATCGCCAAAAAACAGCGAAGGTTGCCGACGAAAGACGGGAACTGGAGGCTAAAGGCGACGAGATAGCCCAGAAAGTTCAGGAAATCGACGAATTACGGGACAAGCTAAAAGTCCTTGTGATGGAAGACGAACAGACCGACTGGGAAGGGTTGAAGGACAGCGATCCACAGCGTTATATCGAGCATTTGGAGCGTAATAACAAGCGGAAAGAATTGCTTGAACAGATCGATATCGACCCGTCAGTAGATATTGAAGCCGAAAAACGGAAGCTTTTCGAAGCCAATCCGCAATGGGTGGAAAAAGGCAAGGCGACCGATGCCTACCATGCCGACATGAAACTGATGGGTGATTACACTCGCAATGCTGGTTACACGCAAAGGGATATCAAGGGCATGACTAAGGCGCATTTTGCGATCACGGTTTTGAAGGCTGCAAAGTATGATCAATTGCAGGCCAAAACCGCCGAGGTAAAAAAAGAGCGCAAGAAAGTGCCGGTTGTCACTAAACCGAAAGCGAAAGCAGCACGGAAACAGGCAAAAACGCCTGGGCAACTGCTGTATGGAGTAAAGTAATTTCGACCCAAAGGTGAAAAATGGCTACTTTATCATCGACAATGCTTACCCTGTATGACTGGGCAAAGCGACAAGACCCGGACGGCAAGACGGCGTATATCGCCGAACTGCTGACCCAACTCAATCAAATCAATGAAGATCAGGTTATCAAGGAGGGCAATCTGCCGACCGGAACGCGGATCGCGCAGCGCACTGGTCTGCCGGATGTTTACTATCGGCTGCTGAATCAAGGTGTGGCAAAAAGCAAATCGACCACCGTGCAGGTAGTTGAAAACGCGGCGATCCTTGAAGCGCGCAGCGAAATTGACAAGGACGAAGCGGAACTGAATGGCAATGTGAACGAATATCGTGCATCGGAATCCGTGGCTTTCCTTGAAGCAATGGCGCAAAAGCATGCTTACACCACGTTTTACGGAACTGCTGCCAACCCTGAAGAGTTCGTTGGACTCGGGCCGCGCTATAGCGACCTGTCTGCCGCCAACGCTCAAAACATATTAAGCGCCGGTGGTTCTGGTGGTGATAATACGTCCATCTATTTCTGCGGCTGGGGTGATAATCTCTATGGTGTATTCCCCAAAGGATCTATGGCTGGAATCGAGCATGAGGATCTCGGGCTGGGCGATGCTTTCGACGGCAGTAACAACAGGTTTCGCGCCTATATGGACCGTTACTGCTTGAAGCAGGGATTGTGCGTTAAAGACTGGAGATATGTTGTGCGGATCCCGAATATCGATGTATCGGATCTCGTTGGTGTCACCGGAACGCAGGCCACGTCAGAGGCAACCAACGTCGTTATGCTGATGTCCCGGGCCATTGACCGACTGCCGACCCTGTCTGGAGTTCGTACAGCGTTTTACTGTAACAGAACCGTCGCCTCCCATCTGCGGGTGCATGCGATTCGGCACAGTTCCAGCGCGGTATCCATCGAACCGGGCCTCAATCAATTTGGTGAGAACATCCAACAATTGATGGTGCTCGGCCATCCTGTCCGAATCGTTGACCAACTGGTTAACGACGAAGCTGTTGTATCGTAAGGAGGTGAATCATGTACGTTGACAGTCAAACCCGTATCTCCAACGCGCAGGCTCTTACAGCAACAGCGGTTGGAACAAACGTAATCCCCCTCGGCGTTGCTCGGTCGATTGGAAATGGTGAGCCGTTGGGCATGGTTTTTGTGGTAAATGTTGACGCTGATCAGACCACGGGCGATGAGGATTATACCTTCGAGTTGGAGTATTCTTCCGCTGAGGATCAGTCTTCAGGTTACAAGACCATGGGCCGTCGGTTGTTCGAATCAGGCACTCCCGCGGCTCCCGCCGAAAACGCCGATCTGCTGGTTGCCGGATTCAAGTTTGTCATTCCTATGCCACCTACCGGGGCAAGCGAAGATGAGGCTTATATCGGTGTTCGTTACACCCTCGCTGGAACGTCCCCAACTATCACCGTGACGGCTTATCTGTCGCCGTTGAGCATGGTTGATCAGCATGTAATCATGGCTGATGGTTACGAAATCAGCTAAGGAAACGCTTAGGGTCAAGCTTCGTCCGGGGCGTGTGCAGTGGTATGACAACCGCATGTACACGTCCCCGGATGAAATCATTGAACTGAGGCCTTTCACGCTGGACGGCAGGGACTATCCTGCCAGCCATCTATTCAACCCCGAAAAAATGGTGAAAGTGCGCGGCGCGAGGAAAAAGAGGGATGAGTCTTGATACCTATGACAACCTTAAAGCGGAAATAATTGATTGGTCCCACAGGGAGGATATGGACTTGCGGGTCGATACATTCATCGATCTGGCCGAGTCCGAGATGTTTTCTAATCCCTTGGAGCCTTTGAAAATCAGGGAACAGGAAGACACTGCATCCTTCACTTGCAGCACTACATCAAGATATGTCGCACTGCCGACAGACTACAAATCAATGCGGACAATTCAGATCAGTCTGAGTAATTCCTCGCCGCATGAATTGAGATATCGAACACCTGCGCAATTGAATGTATCTTCGGTAACCGGGTTGCCTTCATTTTTCACGGTCACCACGCAGATAGAATTCGAGCGGACACCCGATCAAGCGTATTCCGGTGAGATCTGGTATCACAGCGGTTTTACCGCACTATCTAGTTCGAACACCACAAACAACGTCCTGACCAATCACCCGGATATTTACCTGTTCGGCTCATTGTGGGCATTGAAAAAACATTGCACTCAATATGGTGAATCAGATTATTACTACAAGAAATTCCTGACCGCAATCAAGGGAGCGAACAAGGACAATAACGCCGGGAGGTATGGGCCTGCGCCTGTGATGCGGCGTGAAGGGCGGACCCCATGAATTTCCAGATTCAACCGTTCCGGTCTATTCCAATAAATATTGCCGGGCCTAGCTATCAAGACCGCTCGCGGCCGTTGGCTTCGCAGATAACGCGGAATTTTTATCAAGAAGTGTCCGAATCCACGAAGGAAAAATACTATATCCGGTCGTTTCCCGGGCAAGAATTATTGAATGCCGGGCCTGGGCCGAATGCGGATCGCGGGTCTCACGTAATGTATAACGTGATTTACCGAGTTGTCGGGAACACCCTGTACAGAGTAACAAAAGCTGGGGTGCACACATCATTGGGCGAGATTGTCGGCAAGGATCGATGCATTTTTGAGGATGACGGCGTTTATTTGTATGTCACAACTGGGGATAATGTCTATCAATATGACAGTGAGGCTAATGTTCTATCGATAGTAACCTCCGCACCGATAAAAGGCGCTGAATCGGTGGCATTTATCAACAATCAGTTCATTTATACGTTTCCAACCCGATCTGTTTTCAGTGATGTCGGCGACGGGGCGACCGCATCGTGGACCAATTCCGTAAACGAAGAGACAAACCCGGACGATATGGTCCGTGACTATGTTTTCAACGACATTGTTTATCGATGCGGGGAACGGTCAATAGTAGGTTGGTATAACACCGGGGTGGGTACTCCTCCGTTTGAAAAGATCACCGGGCATATCATGAACGTGGGATTAGCCGGGAAATATGCGATTACGAACACAAGCCAATATCTTTATTGGCTGGCTGATGACCGGAGTATTCATCGCGCCATAGGGCAAAGCGAGGAAGTTATCTCCTCCCCGGCTGTTTCGGCGGAAATCGCCGGATATTCCGATGTCAGCGATTGTTTTTCCGAAACATTCACGATAGATGATAAACACTTCGTCATGTTTGCGTTTCCGGGGGGCAACAAAACATGGTGTTTGATCGAGGAACTCGGCAAATATGGTTGGTTCGAGTTGACGCGAGGAACACAGGGCGACATGTTTAATGCCAGTTCAATCATCGATCTGGACGGTATTGTCTATATCGGCGACCGGATCACTGGCGAATTTTCCCGACTGGATTTCGACAATTACCAGATCAACGGCAATACATGGCAGCGTCGGCGGGTCATTGCCTCGGTCAACGGCGATTTACTCGGCATGAAGGGCAAGCGCGTCGAGATGTCGCGCCTAGAATTGATATTGGAAACCGGCACCGGGCTCACACAGGGTCAGGGTAAAACACCGAGGATTATGATAGAGCCATCCTATGACGGCGGCAGGACGTGGGGCGTTGGCACATGGATGGACACCGGACGGCTGGGTGAATTCGGCATCAGGGCGTTATGGGACAACATGAGGTCATTTTATGAAATGGTTGTGAGGATAACCACAAGTGACCCGGTGGCTTTTAACATTTATTCCGGGTCAATCGATCTGAGGCTGGCCGGCGAATGACTGTCAATGTAAACACGCCGCAAACGCTGTTACCACTGTTGGCGATGATAAAAGATCCGCACCTCGCCAGTTATTTGCGTGAATTGCAGTTCGTCCTGTATCAATTATGGAATCGATCAGGCGGCAGCACCGATTTCATAGCCACAAACCAAGGCGACCTTGTTAGCTATTCTAGTTCGCTAAACGCTCACACCGCGCTTGTCGAGGAGCATATCGACTGGACCGTAGATCAAGGTGCAACCGATATCGATATTGGTAATTATCGAGACTGGACGGTTGACCTGTCGCCATTGGCGATCAATGACGCCAATTACAAAACAGATCACACGGAATTTACATCTATCGGCACAAATACACATGCGCAGATAGATACGCATTTGGCGAATTCCAATATTCATTTGATTAGCAGCACTACGTCAGCGCTTGAGGATCAAACGGACTCGATCAATACGTCAAGTGACAAGGTGCTCGGGTATGCGGTTTTCAACACTACTACGAAAGTGGTCGTTTTTGCGTCCGGCAATGCCGACAATAGTGTTTGGCACTACTATAATGGTGCAACGGCGCATACGCCAGTATAGAGGGTGAGACATGGGATTATTTAGCTTTGTACAAGATGTTGTCGACGATGTACGCGGCAAAACGGCAGCGAGAGCGGCGAAGAAGGCAGGAAAGGAATTAAACCGCGCAGCGATTGAGAATGCAGAGAAATTCCAGCCCTATATTGATCTTGGACTGGGCGCGATTGATCATCACGAGTTTTTGCTCGACCCCAACCTGCAATATCAATGGCTGCAAGATAATCCGCTATTTAGTTTAATGCTGGAAAACGCGAACACAGCGACTAAGAAAATGGCGGCGGCTCGGAGCCGGCTGAGTGCCGGGGACACATTACAGCAATTTTCGGATAATGTGCTTTTGTCAGCGCGCCCATTAATCAGGGATCAGACGGCGGATATTCTGTCCCTGATGGGACTGGGTTTTGATGCGCAATCAACTGCATCCGGGCTGAGAACTTCCGGCGAGTCCGCGAGGGCGGCGGGCATAGTGAGCGCTGCCAATGCGCGAGCTGCCGGAACCAACAATATTTTAACAGGCATGGCTAATCTGTTAGGCGGTAATGTATCGGGGGGCTTCCCGGGCTTTGGTGGTTCATCAAGCACACAATTTGCTCCCGCTCCGCCATCTCCATCCGTGCCAACATTGGAGCTTCCGTAATGGCTATAGACACCAGAATACCATTGATGACGCAGGTTCCTGATGTAAATCAGGCGTTTTTTAATGCGCTGACCAACATAGCCACCATGGACGAAATCAGGCGCAACAGGGAGCAGGAAGGCGTAACGAATAGACTATTGGAAGCGCAAGCCGCTACCGCCGAATTTAAGGCCCCGACCGGGCGCGATATTGCGAATAAAGAATTCGCCGGCTATGCCCGAGCGGCTGGGCAATTGGCGCGGGATCTCGGGGCCGGCATCCGCAACCAGGACGCAAGCGAAATTTTACGGATCATCAACAGGCATCAGCAGGCGTATCGCGGTCAAGGCGATGCGGAAATGGTGGATCAATTTGAAGACCTTAAAGAGCGCGTCACGGCTGGCGACATCGCTTCGCTGTCAGACTGGGCAACGAAAGCGAAGGAAGTAGAGGATTATTATTTCAAGCGGCAGGGGAATATCCAATTTGGCGCACAGGATCTCGTCAGGGATTCGAAGGGCAACCTGTATCAGTCAACGACCGCAAAAGACCCGAAAACCGGTGGTCATACGCCGGTTTACTCACCGGTAACCCCAGGGGCTCCACCTGTACCCGTTGGCGATGTCGAGGTTGTTGGATCAAGCGGTATGACGCCGTCGCAACAAGTTGAACACGAACGGCAATTGCTGGATCAGAGGCTTGAGCATGAAACCGATGTTATCCGGGCCAAAAGCGCCAATAAGACGATCGATTCTGCTTTTGATGCGATGTCCAATGCGCGCAGCACGATAACGAACCTTGAGGATGCACTGGTTGCATTACGCGAGGGTGCGAGTACAGGCCCGGTTTATGATTTGCTGCCGTCGTTCAGATCATCGACCCGACAACTGGAAAATGCCCGCAAACGGCTTGGCTTGAATGTCGTCGGCGCAGTCACATTCGGCGCATTGAGCAAAGGAGAACTGGATGTTGCCATGGATGTCGGGCTTCCTACTGGCTTAGAACCCGAGGAATTGGAGAAGGAAATCATCAAAAGGATCAGCGCGCAGGCGAAGTTGATTAATTACCTTGAGGGACAGACCGTATTTTTGAATAACGGAGGCACAGTTGCCGGATGGATCGAGAAACAGAATGAGGAACTGCAAAAGATCATGGAGTTTCATGGTGTGACGAACGCAGATATTACTCGATCAATGCAAGCGCAGTTCGATGATCAAGGAAAAAGGATACGCGGCCCGATGACGCGTTCGGAGGTTTTGACGAAACTACGACAGGCCTGGAACGATGGCATCAGCTTCAGAAAATAAAGCAGGGCGCGATATATTCGCTGATGAAGCCACGGCCCCGGTGGGACGGGATATCTTTGCCGATGAACCATTGCCAGCGGCGGAACCGGAAATAACGCTTAAAGGGATACTTGGCGTAGGCAAACAGGCTGCGGCTGGAATGTTCGTTGAACCGGCGGCGGGTTTAGCCGGACTGGTCAAATCCGTTTTATGGGACGAAGGCAGGAATTTACAGGACAGATTGAACGAAGGAGGTCGTGTTGCCCGGTATATTCAGGAAAACCGTATGCCGGACATGGACCAAGAAACGATCGATACGTTTTTGAAAATTGCGCCATATATTCCAGAGATCGGAGTACCGTTAGGGAATGCGGTATTCGAAGCGACAGGCGACGCGGAATTGGCGACATTTGCGCACACCTTGCCGACCGCGATCATGGAGCTATCCGCACTGAGAATACCTGGAATCATCGGCAAGGTTGCACTCCGACAGGCGCGGTTGACCCACAAGGAAGCGAACATATTGGCCAAGGAAATCGAGGCGCTGAAGGAGGCGACGGCAGCGGGACAGGCGACCGAGGAGGGTGTGCAGGCGATTGCCGATTATATGGCGGGCAGTAAACCCGATGCGGAAGAATTGGCACAGATCGCGCAGTTCGACCAACGGGTTCTGGATGCCGCAAGAGAGGAAGGTCTGAGCGATATACCGCCCTCTGTAGCTGCTGGAAACGCTCAATTTCGCGACTTGGCGCAAGGACTTGCATCATTGCATACGTCGCCCGCGAAGGCTCAATACGGGGCATTTATGGAGCGTCTGGCCAATCGTGCCGATGAGGTCATAGAAGCAGGTGGCGGCAGCGTAGATAAACAAGCCGTTTCTGCGAAGTATAAAGATCATGTAACAGACATGATCGAGGAAATGAGTCTAGCCGAATCGCTTTTATATCGCCAGATCGATCAGATGATCAAACCGGAGCAACGCATCGAGGTGGGCGACTTGCGCGCTTTCGTGGATCAAGAGATTGAGCGATCCGGCGGAGTGAAGCGCATGCCATCAGTGATGAAAAAACTGTACGAACTGGTTTACGAGCGTGGTCCTGATGGCGAAATGGTTCCTTATAGTCCGACTTATGGGTTTTTTACGCAAACAAGGCGTGAAGTTGGTGCTGCCGTGAATAAAAAGCAGGGACCATTTAGACATGAAGAAAGCGGAACATTGAAATACGCTTACGGGCCTTTGAAGGGAACACAAGAACGCATCGCTAAAGAAAACGGCTTTGATGTGTTGCAACGAGGGGCTGACGCATGGACTATAAAACGCAAAGCGCTGGAAAAATCCGTTACCAACATGTTAGGCAGGGAAATGGTAAAGGACTTGATGCCTGAAGTTGCATCCCGCATCACCGGACTACCAAAGGGCAATGTAACCCGATTCGAAAGAATGGTTAACGACATACCGACGGCATTGCGGCAGGAGGTGGTTGTGTCGGCGTTGAATGACATTTTACGCGGCATTGGGGCTGATCAAAAGGGTATGGGCGCGGCCCGGTTTGTCGGGCTGATGAACGAATTTAACCGGTCGCCGACCGCAAAACAGGCGCTTTATAAGCATTTACCCGCGCAAACACAGAAATCCATGGAAAACCTTTACACACTGGCCAATGGTGTTTACAAGGCAAACCAGCAGATCATCACAACCGGCAAGATTCGGCAATTTTTCCCCGATACTCGGTCATTCTTGCGGAGAACAATGGAAGGCGCTGCCTTGTCAGCTTCCGCCAGGGTTGGAGGAGTTACCGGCGCGCAGGCTACCGCTGAAATAATCGAGTTTTTGCAAAATCAGACACCACGCGCCAAGTCGGCTAATGAACTATTGGCCTCAAAGGAATTTCAAGTTTTGATGCAACACGCGGTCAGAGACGGCGTACTTGATGGTTTTGAAATCAGCAACCGCACCAAAAAGTTCGAGCGGGCTTTCAAGCGGTCAAAGGCATACCGGAACTGGGCAAACAACCTGACAGGAAGCGCTAAAGCGGACCTGATATCATTGGGCTTGGTTAATTTTCTGATGGTAGAACCGCTTGAACAGGAGCAGGAGCAAGAGTAATGGTTTATAGGCAGATTGCTAATGTAATACCGCAATATGACAAGGCTTCGCTGAAGAATTACTGGATGAAAGCATATGAACAGGGAACTACTACAGCTTTATCCATGGCGACCGACGCAACGGGCGGGACCACACTGGCGAAATGCCAATTGGATGCTGAGGGATTCCCGATCACGTCGAGCAATGTGCGGTTCATACCCTACTTGAATGCGGCCTATGACCTTTGGTTGTTCCCGACAGCAACGGAAGCGGATGCGGACCTGACCGCAAACGCCATACAGATCGCGGATAATATCGATCTTTCCCCAGGAACTATACAGGATTACGACACATTGACGGCGGCTGTTGCCGATGTCGCCAATTTGAGTGTTGGTGATCTCGTAATAACAGAAGAGCGTACCACAGGCAACGGGGGCGGCGGCAAATGGGATGTGGTCGACGCGACCACGGTCAGCGAAAACGGTTATAACATTGTGGCCGGCGATGCTACGCGCTCCTTTGTATTGAGGCATGGCGCGATTGTCGAGGATTTGCAATATGGCGTCGTGCGCGATGGATTAACGGAATGTGGCGGGGCAATTCAGCAATTGTTCACAAATGCGAAAACGGACGGTTTTGCCATTCAGTTTACTGATGGCGTGGCGCGCACCGCTACCGAGTTAACCATAGACACTGCGGCAATTTCGGTTTTCGGCACCGGGGTGCATCGGTCATTGATCAATATCACCGACGCATGGACCGCTTCGAATACTTTATTGACTGTCAACGATTGTGGTCGTGTTGCTGGTTCTCCCCCTGGTGAACAACCTTTCTATACAGGTAATGAAAAGAACGTAGTGCTGCAAGGTTTTGGCCTGTTGGGTAACAGTCGCAAGGCTCGGGCACATGGGATTCATTTCGAGGGGCTGAACGATGACTGCCATATCCAACTATTTATCCAAGATTTCAAAGGTCATGGTGCGGCCATCGGCAAGGCGAATAGCGCGGACACAATGAGGGAATCATTTATCCACCTGAGCGTGAAAAATTGCGGCGACGACAAAGACGGCAACGATTTTGCCGCAGTTCATATAGGAGGCATTGATGCGCAGGACGGGATCAATAACCTGCGGTTCGACTGGCTGGGCATCGTTTATCCGCGAGGAATGGGCCTGCGGGTATTGCCCGATAATAACTTAAGCCAAAGCCAAATCAGGCGCGTACAGATCAAGCGAATGTTTTTGCATGGCAATCAGCAATTGCCGCCGTCACCGAATACCGACCCGCGCAGCGAATTATGGCATCATGAAACGAACCTTTGTGAGATCGGCAAAACAAGTCCCGGGACGTGGGAGGTTGCACAAGTCATCATTGATGACCTGATGCTGGTCGGACTGGAGCCGAATTATTCCTATATCAAAGTATTTGGCGGGTCATCGGTTCATGTGAAGGGGTTCACTGGTCAAACACCTTTGGCCAACACTTATACGTTTTTGTTTGATGGCGCGCAAACATGTTCGGTTCGAAACCGGTTGCATTCGTCTGGCACGTCATCATCGACCAGCCCTGGCGCGGATAATCTGATTAAGGTCGTTTCGATGGATGGAACGCAGCATTCTGTTTATGTAAGCGGTATTGCTGGACCTAGAATAACGACGGGTCGTGCCGGATACACTGGCGACCTAAAGTATCTGGTTGACGAAGGCAGTGAAATTCATCAATCGCACCATGATGTTGATGGGCTCGCAACCACGCTTTCAGGGAACATCGCGCTTATTCATGACGGTGGCCCCAGGCGTGATATACAGCGTATGACAATAACCCCAAATCTTGCGTTGACCGCGCATGATACGAATTACGCCACCATTACGATTAAATTGCTAAATGCCGGTGGTGGCGTAGGCTCGACTGTTGGTACGCTCACAACTCAAACAGCGCAAACAGGGACGGTATCAGGCGCGACAAACGCCGATCCTGTTGTAATTACCGACACCGGGCACCCATACAGTGACGGCGATGTAATATCGATAACCGGGGCGGTTGGAATGACCGAGCTTAATTTGTACCAGTTCAAAGTATCGAACTCCGCCGCAAATACTTATGAATTGGAATGGATGGACGGCAGCACGACCGTCGACGGCACCAATTGGGGAACGTGGACCAGCGGCGGAACTTCAAGGAACATGAAAAGATCCGGAGACTGGGTAGCCAATACGCCGATTGAAATAGCGATAGAGGATAGAATTGATCAGGGTGAAGGACTGCTTTACACAATCACAAAATCAGGAAGCGGGGTAATCGTTCCTGATTCTGCGATCATTGTACAGACATCGCCTAATCTGAGCGTGATTTAAAATTCTCTTCGCAGCACATTCCGATAAAGTTGCGTAGCTCATTGAGTGCAGTGACATCTTCGATGTCTTCAATATCGAAAAACATGGTGCGCGAACGATCGTCAGGTTCCGGGTCGTTCAATTTAATAATTAAATAGCCATGTTTGAGGCTGATCTCAATGGACTGATCGGATTCCGCAATAACAAATCTGATTTCTTTTTCCATGTCACAGTTTCCCCGTCAACCACGCATCGACAGGACCAGCTGCGCCCCGGGTGTGATTTTTCTGGATTTTCCTTTTTTTTGATTCCGCAATACATTTTTTTCTCCCGCAAGTTTCATGCTTGGCGTGTTTCGCACTGTGTTCAAATCGCCCGTACAGGTCCGCATTCAGGCTAATACGGGGTTCTATGATCTCCCCACATATCGGGCAATGGCGTAGTTCATACGTCCGCGCATATTCCTGACCATCCAGCCACAGGAGCAAGCGCTCGCCATAGCGGATGTCGTCAATGGTTGAGTTTGGTTGTGGTTTACGTGCCATGGTTATCCCTAAACAATTGATTTGCTTGTTCGTGAGTGAACACCTGCTGTTTTGCATTCTCGTCAGACATCTTTCGCCTCCCGAATCACGATGTATTCACGCACTCTTGGCCAATAGATCTCACTGGCTCGATGTAAATCAAGTTCCTCCAAGTCCTGATTAACAACAACATAATCATTAGGATCACTCGGGTACTCGTCACCAAAATGCGGTTGCCGGTGACCGGGCTCGCGGCGGATTTCGATATTTGAATATAAACCAAATTCACAATTGAATTGTCGAGGCTTAAGGTTAATAGATATTAGTTTTTGCCATCCTGTATAGGATGTGCCGACAGAATCCGATATTGCTCGAACATCGTATTTACCATCGATTACCCGCTGCCAGTCAATCTCAGGTTCGATAGGGATCAGGTCATAAAATGAATCTTTGCCGTCTCTACGCAATCTGCCATTAGATTGCAGACGTTCAACAGTCCCCTCTGGGTTGAAAACAGGTTCATAGTCATAGATATAAATCGAAATGGGGAAATCCCCACCCAAATCATCCGCCAGCATGCGCCACGGGTAACCGGCTCTTGTTTTGTGCGTTTTGGGATCAAATTTCATGATGCTCCCTCGGCCAATTTATAGGCAGCGGCTTCGGCGACCTTCAGTAATTCCAATTTCTGATCAGCCGGCAGATGACCGGATATAGCGACCAAGTTATCAATAGCATCCTTGTCCTGCGCCTTGCTGATGCCCTCCTCCAGTTCCGCAAACGTAGGGGCAGGGACTTCATCGATCTCGGCCTGTGCGGGCTCTGGTGCGGTCTTAGATGGTTTTTTGTTCGCTGCCTTCTTTCGGATCTTGTTTTTCAGCTTGTCGTTGCCGGTTTTGCCATTATCTGGCTGATCCTCGGTTTTTCGTTCATTTGCGGGCGCATCAAACCAGTCTGAGGCTGCTGACATGCCGTCTTTCAAACTGTTGTAGATATTCGACATGGTAACCATTTGGACGGGCTCTATAGAGTCTAACCGGCGCTGGATGCGCACCTCGATTTGATCCTTTGTGACTCCGAATTCATCGAAAGCATCCAGCATGCGTTTGATAGCATTCGGGCTTGTGTCGGCATTAGCTTTTAGTGTTTCACTTGCTCTTGCCATTGCCGTGTCTGTGACATCCACAGGTATTACAGCTTGTAGGCAAGCTCTTACGCGCCGTTGCGCTTGGTTGGCGATCATTTCGTAAATGTCGCGCTCGTCGCGCAAAGGATAGCCGCCACTTGTGGTATCACGCCAATGCCGGACGATCAGAGCCATAGGCTTTATCGTGTTCGTTTCCATATCCCACGCCTGGCAGTGGACCTCGCTGTATGGGACGCCATCGACTCCACGAGATCGATTGACCTCCTTCCACCCAAAACTTATATTTCCCCATTGTTGGGCGATAGCTTCCATTGCGCGAATAGACGGGCCGGAAATTTTCGTTCCACCACGCGCAAATTGATATTGACTGACCTCTGCTAGCGCCTGGCGGCTGAACGCATTAATGATGCGATCGACCGCGGCTACTTGATTCCTTGGCCGAGTTTGCGCGATAGTCAACGCGGCTTGCACCTCGGCAACGGCTCGGGATTGCTCCGAAAGCACCGACACCGAGGAGGATTCAGCAACCGGATTGTCGGATTTAAAAGGATTTTTCACTAAATCATTCATAGATATTTCCTCAATTAACAATTGATCTTATTTTCGCTTCTGCCGTCGCCGTCGCCTCTGCCGTCGGCGTTGCCGTAGCCGTAGCCGTCGCCGTAGACGTAGCCGCTGCCGTCGCCGTAGCCGTAGCCGTAGCCGCTGCCGTCGCCGTAGCCGTCGCCGTCGCCGTAGCCGTAGCCGTAGCCGTCGCCGTCGGCGTCGCTTCTGCCGTCGGCGTAGCCGTCGCCGTAGCCGTAGCCGCTGCCGCATTTATTCATTGTGTGACACCTGACGTTGAATCGATTTCGCAGCTATATCTGAACACATAATTATTTCGCAGTTTTCAGTTAAATGAATACGCTGTAAAATTGCACCAATTTTCGACGAATCATCTAAACCGTGCACAGCAACACCGGACAAAAACGCCCCCTTTTTGGGTTTCCAATACCACAAACGGCGTGATTCAAGCAGTATGCAGTCGCGCCCATGATGAGATTCAAGGTAACCTGCGTGTACACCAGCATCACGGCAGCGGACAATGACATATTTCCCAATCATTCCGTTATCTTCGGTCAAATCTTGATTAATGCCTGTTTGCGGCTGGAATCCTATTGATTGGGCAATTGTTTTGGCTTCGCCGATAGTTAAAGAATTAATATCTACACTCATTGTTATTTCCTCAATTAATTATTTGCGTTTGCGTATCACAGAGCCGCGCATTTGCATGAATTCAGTCGGTTCAACCGTATATCCCTTCCGCCTGATCAGCGACCTTTTGTATTGATACTGAGCATTTGGGACAATACCTATTGTACCATTCCCCATAGCTTCCGCAATACGGTTTGTCGCCTCGTCGACAACAGCTTGGTTGTTTTTAATAGTGACCTCGGCGGCTTTTTTTACCATGTGCCAATGCTCAATGTCGGCGGGTAGCTCAATTTCTGAGCCATCAGTACATGGATGCAGGCGCTTGATAAGTCCAGCAGTAGACGGGTGTTGATAATCCATCTCTGGCGGGTTGCCGGTTTGGACGCAATCCCAAAAATCAGCGGACGCATCGTGCATCATTTCGATTAATTCGTTGTCGCGTTCAACAGGATACTGCCGGTACTCATTGCCGCCGATCAATGTAGCAACATACGCTGAATCGTAGTCGAGTACGTCGATATAATGCATAGGCTGAACCCGGTAGAAGTCGGGGAATTCATCGCTTTCCGATGGACCCCATCCGTTAGCAAACGCGCTTGATATCTTGCACTCCAACACCATGCGCTTTCCGTCAACCGTGCGATCCACGTTAGCGAGCAGGAACGACAGTTTTTTGTGGGTGAACATTTGATTGCGCCGCCGAACTTTCCATCCGTTGCGTCGCTCGAACTCATCGGCAACGACCTGTTCAAGCACGTTACCGAAGTGAATATATTCTTTGTCTGAAATATCAACAGGCTCGATCTCTCCACGTTTTTCGAGATAAAGTTCATGCGCGGTTTTCCATGGCGACAGTCCAAGGATTACGGCAATATCGCTGCCGCCAATACCCGATTTACGGGCTTCGATTTGGTCTTTTGTTAATGCCATGATTAATCCTCCGTAATAGTTCCTCGATTAGTCCTCGGTAATACTTCCTCAACCGCATCGGGCGCAGGCACCCAGTACGTTTGAAACTTTTCGAGGAAGTATTGCCGCTTGTATTTCAAGTCCTGAATATCGGACTCCAGCTTCATGATTTTTTTGTCAACCTGTTTGACGAAATCGGATTTATCAAGCGCTGACTGGTCATCATCAATACAAGCCACTATTTCAATATCTTTAGTTTCGGCATTGAAATACAGGAACTTTATTTCTGCTTCCGAATAGCTGATTTGCGCATAGCAGACAATCATGGTCGGCAGATTTTCAAACGGTTCAAAACCGATGATTACGCCATGGTGAACGCTGTAAGACGAATATTCCTTTTTCAGAACCTTGACGCGATCCCCGACGCGGAAGTGGTCAATGCATTTAGCATGGCGTAAGTCGATTTCCATTTTGACACCGTTGATTTCGATAATTTTTGTGTTTTCATCAGTCATTGTCATTTCCTCATTGAGTAAATAAAAGCCGCCAGCGCGAACACCAGCAGCATGATTTCTGTTCCGTATTCGGTCATTAATTAATTCCTAGATCGCGGTAATTATCAACGCTCCTTTTTTGTACAGGTTTTACTTTCATAGCCTCGGCGCGCTCTGCCGCCGTTATACCAAGCCGTTCATCCATCTCGCCGATGATTGCGCGGCGGGCTGATTCGACGCCGCAGGACATGCCGGAAGCGATTAATATTTGTCGGTATGTATCACCGGGATTGCGGGCGCGGAGATTGACCAGCAAAAGAACATCAGCTTTCGACAGATATGTCGAGGTTTTGCGCTTTTTGCGCACAGGCTTGACCGATACGGTCTCGATCATTTCAGGATCAGCAAATTCCGTGCGCATAATATGCACGCCGGTTTCATTCGCTAAATCCTCAAAACTCGCGTAGTCGCGCAGCGGCATCTTAACAGTGACCGCAATCATTTGTGTCATAGGCATTTCAGTTTTCCTCTAGTTGGTTGTCGTCAGGGAGTTGAATAAGCACACCGAAATCGGTGAGCATTTGAGCGGCGGCCGCGCGGTCAATAGCGCGATCGATGCCGGTATCCATCGTGATTTGTTCGTCGATCAGTCCGCTGGTTTGCAGCAGTTTTGTGGAGTCGTACAGAGCCCAGATAAGGGAGCGCCCATCCTCGGACGCGGGGAAGATCTCAGGTGCAAGGCGGGCGATCTCATGTCGGTCCCATTCGTTAAACCGCTCGTCATGAATTACCGCATATTGAATGCGGTTTCGCGTGGCTTCAAACATTGCTCGTTTCCAGGCTTTGTTGCGCTGGTGCCAGTCTTTAGCTTTCATTTTATGTTCCTGTTTGTTGGTTCAGTTGTAATTATACATATTGTCCTGTGTAATGCAAGACATTTTGACTTGTAGTCTTGCGGACACCGTGTATAATCTCCGTATGAACACTGAATTCAAGAGATACTTGATTGCTATCGGCGGCGATGACGAAGCGCGGCGGCACCTTGAATGTGATCGTGACCTGATCGCAAAAATGAAGCGCGGGGATAGGGCAATTTCCAAAAGAACTGGTAAAATAATCGTGGACAGGTTCCCGCAGCTGTCTCTGTACCACTTGCTGTACCCGCAGGACGGGGCGGCATGACCAAATTACCCGCTGGCATACCGGGTTGTTCCTCAGCCATCCCCCCCATGGCTTGTATGCTGTTGGTTCTGATTCGCCCGTCCACGCTCCCATGAGGACGGGCTTTTTTTGGTGAACTGAAACGCATAGGGTATAATCAATTTGCGGCTTACTTTGGATTGATCCCCGAAGGACAGCCCTCTAATTCGCTCAGGGTGCCGCAATTTATTTGAGCGTAACGAACAGAGCGAAGATGACACGAATAAAATTATCATGGTTGAACTGGCGGCGACTGATCATAGACGCGCCTGATCTTTCCTTCGGCGCTAAATCCATGGCGCTGTACCTCAATACCTACATGAACGATTCGCAGGACATGGCGTTTCCTTCGCTGGAGCGTATCATCGGCGAAATGAATCTAGGGTCCAAAACAACCGCTATCAAATACCTTAACGATCTCTGTGAAAACGGATATTTGCAGCGGCAAAAGCGGTTCGGGAACAGTTGTGTTTACTATGCCGCCGTGCCGCACAGTATTACAGAATCTGTACTAATGGATGATTCTACAGTAGTCCAGAATTTGGAACACAGTAGTCCAGAATCTGAAACTACAGTAGTCCAGAATCTGGAACCTAATAACCAAGAGAATAACCAATCTAATAATCAAGTAATGCAAGGGGGTAAACGAAGTATTCCCCCATGCCCGTACCAAAAAATTATTGATCTCTATCACGAGAAACTACCCATGTGCCCGAAGGTCGTCGTTCTATCGGATTTGAGGAAGCGGGCATTAAACGCCAGATGGCGAAACGGCATGCACGGGATGGATAACTGGGAGTTGTATTTTGACGATGTGTCTAGATCCAAATTCCTGACTGGGCAAGTCGACCCACCGCCCGGCAGGCGGCAATTCATTGCTGACTTCGATTTTTTGATCAGGGAATCGACGATTGTCAAAACTCAAGAGGGGAAATATCACCGTGCCTAAATACAAACAAACAGCGCAGGAGTTCAACGACGACACAAACCCGCCGCGAATACGGGATGTATTGACAGCAATTTTTGCAAAACACGGGATACCTGAAGGATTCCCGATCGACCCGATAGCCGCGGCCAAGTTCTGGCTGGCGCATCAGGAGCCTGCCGATAAACCGCGGGAGTTGCCAAGGTTGGAATCGTTTGAAGGTCGAAAGGTTTGGAAAACACCGTACCATGATCGTGTGTCGTCCACGCTGAAAATATTCATTGGCTTGGACCGTCCTCAGCAGGTTTACGTGATCGAGCACGTCCGAAAGGGCATCCCTTGGCGCGGCGACTCAATGCAGATGTACACGATGATCGTCGAGCAGCACGAACTGATGATGCAGGACAAGGATGCTTACATCGGCAAGGCCAAGGCCGTTGTCGAGCGCATGATGAAACCAACCGGAAACAGGGGGTAATGATGAAAATTGAATCACTAAGACCAAATGGGCGGATAGATAATTCTGTTCTAGTTGAATTGGGCTCCGATCCTGAACTGGATAAATTTATGGTTGTCGCATTTTGGCGGGATGGAACTCAAACAGCGGGGTGGCCGGCAGACATGAAATTATCGCAGCTGGCATTTGGACTGAAGCATCTTGAATTGGATGTTAACAGTGAAATTATCAGGAAACAGGATGGCGAATCATGAAACTCGATGACTGGTTAGAGATCAGCCGGGGCGAGGAACCGGACTGGGTCGAGGAGGCCGAATTATGGCTGAAACGAAACGATACGCCAGAGAACGAAGAGCAAGCAGCGCCCGTGGAGATCATTCGCGGCCTGCTCGAAATCATGGCCGATGAGGGTGTGATATGAACAGGATTATTAGTTGGTACTCATGCGGCGCGGCGTCTGCCGTGGCTACAAAACTAGCCATATCCGAGGGGCTTCCAGTAACGGTTGTATATTGCGAGGTTAAGGAAGAGCACCCAGATAACGCTAGGTTTCTTCGAGATTGTGAAGAGTGGTTTGGCCAGAAAATACAAGTGATGGGAAACGATAAATACGATAGGAGTATTTACGCAGTATTTAATAAAACAAATTTTCTATCGCACAAGGGGATAGCGCGTTGCACTGTAGAACTAAAAAAGCAAGTTAGAAAGAATTTTGAACGCCATGATGATGTTCAGATTTTCGGATATACGGTAGAAGAACAGAGGCGGGTAGATAGGTTTATCGACTCGAATAATGAAGTTGATTTTCGTGCGCCTCTAATAGAGCGAGGTTTAACTAAGTCTGATTGTTTAGCGATGATTGAAAATGCAGGAATTGAATTACCTGCGATGTATAAGCTTGGCTACAAAAACAATAATTGCCGAGGTTGTGTAAAAGCGGAAAGCCCAAGGTATTGGGCAAAAATAAGAAAAGATTTCCCTCTCATGTTTGATGCAATGGCAGCGCAGGAAATACGCCAGAAATGGCCGATCTGCTCCTATCAGAAGAACGGGGAAAGACATAGGCCATTTCTTGTTGACTTGCCCGATGATGTTCAACCAATGGACGATAGCGAGGATATACAGTGCGGGATTTTCTGCCACATGGCTGAGTCTGAATATACCGCTTAACAGATGTTAAACAGAAACAGGGTGATATGACGGTTAACGACTATGTGCAGCGGCGCGTTCGAAGAAGAATCACAAGCTAGGGTGATTATGCGCGGACTGCTCGAAATCATGGCCGATGAGGAGGTGATATGAAACAGATTAAATTTAGGGCGTGGTGGTACGTAGGATTGATGTATTACGTTGATAAATTGGAATTCTATCGCGACAAATTAGAAATGGTTTATTTGTCGGAGGACGGAAAACAGGGCGCAGATACATGGGCAAAAGCGACTGACCCAGGCCTGCATCTGATGCAATTCACCGGCCTGCACGACACGGCCGACACAGAGATTTATGAGGGGGATATATTGACAACGAAAACCGGAACCGGCGCAGTTGGTGCTGTTTTATTTGACCATGGCATGTATTTTTCAAAACACCCCAAAACAGGATTAATCTGCCATATTTACCAAAATCCTTGTGAATACAGAGTCATCGGCAACATCCACGAAAACCCGGAACTGTTGAAATGAAATTCCAACCAATAACCAAAATCGAAGCCCCAACAATCGACTGGGCAAGGGTTATCAATAACCTGCGCAGCGCAGCGAGGATGCCTGTGTCGCGCATAGCGCTGATGGTCGGCAGCACAGGCCCGTACCTGACCCGGATCGGACGCGGCGAGATCAAAGAGCCAGGGTTTAGCCTCGGGATGAAACTATTGGATTTGCATCACGACCTCATGGGCGAGCGGCATCGGGAGGTTTACAGGGGATGAAGGTCGGTATTTACGACGTGGATCAGACCGGGTTTCCAAATTTGGCGTTAATGAAAATATCCTCATGGCACAAATCGCAGGGCGATGATGTCGAAATGTACACGCCATTGTTTATCGATACCTATGACAAAATTTATGCCTCGAAGATTTTTGACTTTTCGGACGGATCGCAATTGATACCGGAGCGAATGGAAATAGGCGGCACAGGTTATGATATGGCTAAAACACTGCCGCCAGAGGTCGAGGATATTGCGCCCGATTATTCGATTTATGGATACCCGCACAACATAGGCTTCACTATGCGCGGATGCCGCCTTAAATGCGGATTTTGCGTAGTGCCGAAGAAGGAAGGTAAGCCGGTTTCATACTCGACGATTGCGGATATTTGGACGCAGAGAGAAAGTGATTTTGTGGTGTTACTCGATAATGATTTTTTTGGCAACACTGAATGGCCCAAGAGAATAGAAGAAATTAAGCAGCACAATTTGAAAGTTAATTTTTCGCAAGGCATTAATATCCGAAACTTAAAACCAGAACAGGCCGAAGCCATTGCAAGCGTAAGATTTTCAAATATGCACGACACAAAAAAACAAGTGCATTTTGCATGGGATGACCCGCGCCACGAAAAACTAATTCATCGCGGTATTGAAAGATGCGTCAATGCTGGAGTAAAAACGTCACAAATGGCGTTTTATCTTCTCATCGGATACCACTCGACAGAGGAACAGGATTTGCACCGGGTTAAAACCCTGCTTGATTATGGATGTGATCCCTACGCAATGCCCTACAACAAATCCGACCACTATCAACGCCGGTTTGCTCGATGGGTAAACCATAAAGCGATTTTGAAAAGCGTACCCTGGCAGGATTACAAGCAGGGCATTAAAAAAACCGTGGTTCCCGAAGCGCAACGGGAAATTGATTTTGCGTACTAACGATTTAGCTAACGGGTGCGCGGTAGCGCGTCCCAGTTGAGCGCCTTGTTATGTGTTTATCGGAGATAACATGAATATACACGAAGCAAAAGAAATACTTGCTAGAACCATAGACCAGCTACGGTTTCTGGAGGATTCCCCAGTACCGAGCGAAACGGCGCTTAACGCACAAAAACTGTTTGAATACATTGACGACAGCTACAACAAAATGGCGAGATTGCATAATGCGCTTGGGTTTATGGATGCTGACCTAATAGCCACTGAAGAAGCGTTGATTGATTTATGGAAAAACTTTACTCCGCCAACCACAAAGGAAAATCAGATTGCATCTATGGATAGATGTGACGGCGTTATTAAGCGCATTATTGACAGGAAGAAACGTTATGATCGCAAACACAGTAAAGAGTGGCGAGACCGGATGATACAGGATCAAGGTTTAGACACATAACGACCAGCATAAGCGGCGGCGATTTTTGCCGTCCGCTTGATGCACTGTTAGATTGCCATTTTACGAGGTTTGAGAGTGGAAAAAGTAACGATTGGAAACGCGGAATTGTACTGTGCAAGCGCGCTTGATGTTGTGCCAATAGTTGCTTTTGACGCTCTATTAGTAGACCCGCCCTATGGAATTGACGGCGGAACAGGCGGTGACTCGAAGGACTACAACAAGGGTGGATACTGTGGCGCAGAATGGCAAGACACTGAAGAATATATAAGCGGGTTCGTTGTTCCGGTGCTGACGCTGGCTTTAGGCAAGGCAAAGCGCGCAGCGATAACGCCAGGGG
>JAAUXZ010075501.1_pt1 | contig 22565 bp, 20 predicted proteins | sample 7278131 | NCBI WGS metagenome assembly JAAUXZ01 (sample SAMN14350119, study PRJNA611818) | marine sediment metagenome | isolation source: surface marine sediment (3m) | place: French Polynesia: Moorea | collected 2018-08 | reverse complement strand
TGAACAGCTGGATAATCAGGCATTGATTAAAGAGCAGTACCAGGGTATTCGTCCTGCACCGGGGTATCCTGCGTGCCCGGATCATACAGAGAAGGCTTCCTTATGGGAATTAATAGAGCCGGATAAACATGCAGGCATTACGATTACGGAATCTTTTGCCATGTTACCTATGGCGTCAGTATCCGGTTTTTACTTTTCACACCCAGAAGCGCGTTATTTTGGTCTGGGGCAGATTGATAAGGATCAGGTTGAGGATTACGCCACTCGAAAAAAACAAAACCTGCCGATGGTAGAGCGCTGGCTCGCACCTGTATTGAATTATGATCAATAAAAATGATACTGATGGTATTCCTGTCTGACTGATGAAGCTTAAAACCTTTTCTTATTCAGGGATGGTTATTACAGTCTGTTGCTTTCTAATCGGTGTGGTGTTGAGTTTTTTTGAGTTTGTATCTGTTATGGAATTTGCATTCTATCATCAGTTACAAGCGTTGATTCCTGGCATGCCTGACGCTTCAATTTCACCTGAAATGAGTTTTCCCAGGATGATTCATTTCCTGGGTCTAGTCAGTGCCTTTTTGCTGGTGTTTTTTACACTGGTTAAGGGTGTTCACAAACAGTCAGCCCTATTTGTAACGATCCTACTGGTCTTTGCGTTGATGATGCTGGAAATTGTGTCTGCCGTTTTGTTCCAGGTATGGATTCCACTGGTTTGGGCCAGTTTAAATATTTCATTAGCGATGTGTCTAATAATGCTATTTGTGTTAATACCACAAATAAAAAAGCACCTTTTTCCAGATCATAAGTGCCAGATTGATACAGTGCGGCACTTTATTCAACAGAACGACTATAATACAGCGGTATTAATTCTTAATAATTGTGACTTCTCGGAAGAAATTTACGAGCTGGCCTACGAATTAGGATTAAAACTGGAACAGGATGGAAACTGGAGTCTGGCTCGCGCATTATACTGCTCGCTAGCAAAGTTTGATCCTGGAATGCAGGATTTTGTAAACCGTGTAGACCGTATCATGAGTCAGGATATGGATCAGGATTTATCGCTAACAGAAATAACCGAGTTAAAAGACCAGTTTGGCCACTTCCAGTTATTGGGGAAAAAGGCACGGGGTGCAACGGCTACTGTGTATGAAGCTCACGATCTGCTGACTCATCAGCGTATTGCCTTAAAAATTCTAAACCAGCGTTTAAATGACGAAACCGGTGAGCGCGATATCATGACCTTCTTGCATGAAGCATTGACCGTGTCGCATTTAGATCATCCAAACATAGTCAGAATACATGATGCCGATATCATTGATGACCAGGCTTATATTGCGATGGATTATATCGCCGGATATCCCATGTCAGAACGCTTACGCCGTAAGAAATTACTGACAGCGGCAGAGAGCTTGCGCATCATGTGCAGTGTCCTTGATGCGCTGGTGTTGGCACATCAGGAAGGCATCGTGCATGGTGATATCAAACCCGCCAACATCATGTATGACCAGCACCACAAAAATTACATTATTACCGATTTTGGCGCCGCATTTAGTAATCAGCGCAAGCACAATGGTGAGTTAAAGATTATTGGTACGCCATCCTATATGTCGCCTGAGCAATTAACGGGCTCGCGTTTGGATGGTCGTTCCGACCTGTTCTCGTTGGCGGTAACGATTTATCATCTCTTAACCGGTATACAACCCTTCAAGGGTGATACGTTGCCTGAACTCAAAAGAAGCATTCTGGAAGATGATGTGGACATGCAACCCTTGACGGTGCCAGATTCGATTAAGCAGGTACTATCCAAAGCCCTAGAGAAAAAGACTTACCAACGGTTTGCGGATGCAAGCCAGATGTTACATTCAGTGAAACACTGTGAAGAGCAACTGTTAAGCTCAATAAAAACCCACGCTGAGGCTTAGTGCTGATCAATATCACCTGATTGGCGATAAATTATTTCCGACCACCATAGACACTTAATCCGCTTTTGGCTTAAAATGCGCACTCAGGAAAATGCTGTTTCTCAGTGTTATCTCATTTACTTATTCTGATGGGATGAGCCTTGGCTCCTCCCATTTTTGTGTGCGCCATTTTTATAACGGTGACAATAAAAAACAGCGGAGCAAACGTGTCGATACCAGCCTTACTCGCCCTGCAGGATGGAACTGTTTTCAGAGGGACTGCTATTGGTGCTTCTGGCCTGACTCAAGGTGAAGTGGTGTTTAACACCGCTATGACGGGCTATCAGGAAATTCTTACAGACCCCTCTTATGCACGCCAACTGGTGACTCTGACTTATCCTCATATTGGGAATACGGGTACCAATCAGGAGGACGAGGAAGCCAACCACATTTATGCCAGTGGTTTGATCATTCGTGATCTCCCTTTTCTGGCCAGTAATTGGCGTAATGAAATGTCTTTAGGCGCGTATCTAAAAGCTAACAATATCATTGCCATTGCGGATATAGATACTCGACAATTGACTCGGCTGTTACGTGAGAAGGGCGCTCAGAATGGCGCAATCATGGCAGGAGACAACCTGGATGATATGCAGGCAGTAAAGGCTGCTCAAGAATTTGCTGGTCTTGCCGGCATGGATCTCGCCAAGGAAGTTACCACGATGGATTCTTATGAATGGACCCAGGCGGTATGGTCTTTGGGCAAGGGTTATCAGCAGGCCGGAGATTTGCCTTATCACGTCGTTGCTTTTGATTACGGCATCAAGAAGAATATTTTATGTATGCTCGTTGAACGCGGAGCGCGCGTTACGGTGGTACCCGCACAGACGTCAGCCGACGAAGTATTAGCAATGGCACCCGATGGAATCTTTCTATCAAATGGACCGGGAGATCCTGAACCCTGTGATTATGCTATTACAGCTATCCAGCAGATATTAACTACCGATATACCGGTATTTGGTATCTGTCTGGGACACCAGCTTTTGTCTCTGGCTAGTGGTGCCAAAACGCTTAAGATGAAATTCGGTCATCATGGCGCGAATCATCCGGTGCAGGATCTGGACACAGGTGCCGTGATGATTACCAGTCAAAACCATGGATTTGCAGTCGATGAGGCGAGCCTACCGGATAACCTGAGAGCCACACATCGATCTCTTTTCGATGGTTCATTACAGGCAGTGCATAGAACGGATTAACCCGCATTCAGTTTCCAGGGGCATCCCGAGGCAAGCCCTGGCCCCCATGATGTGGCCCCGCTTTTTGATCATTTCTTTGAATTGATCGTTCAACGTCAATCGGGTGGAGCCCTCTAATGCCGCGTAGAGAAGATATCAGCAGTATTTTAATTATCGGTGCAGGCCCTATTGTGATTGGGCAGGCTTGTGAATTCGATTATTCCGGAGCACAAGCCTGCAAGGCACTTAAGGAAGAAGGTTTTCGGGTCATATTAATCAATTCAAACCCCGCCACGATAATGACAGATCCAGATACGGCGGACTCAGTCTATATTGAACCCATTCACTGGACTGCAGTGGAGAAAATAATAGAAAAAGAAAAGCCCGATGCATTGTTACCCACTATGGGGGGGCAGACGGCATTGAACTGCGCACTCGACCTGGTTCGGGAAGGCGTTTTGGCCAAACATGGTGTGGAAATGATCGGTGCAAGTCGTGAAGCCATTGATATGGCAGAAGACCGGGATCAATTCAAAAAAGCGATGCAGGATATCGGCTTAAAAACGCCACAATCATTCATCGCTCACAGCCTAGAAGAAGCCTGGCAGGGACAGGCACAAATCGGTTTTCCAGTGATCATTCGACCTTCATTTACCATGGGAGGGAGTGGTGGAGGGATAGCCTATAACAAGGAGGAATTTGAGGATATTGTCAAACGCGGCCTGGATTTATCGCCGACGACCGAAGTATTACTAGAAATTTCAATTTTAGGCTGGAAAGAATATGAAATGGAAGTGGTGCGAGATAAAAATGACAATTGCATCATTATCTGTTCTATAGAAAATTTTGACCCAATGGGTGTGCATACCGGTGATTCCATTACCGTGGCGCCTGCACAAACCTTGACGGATAAAGAATATCAGATAATGCGGAATGCCTCATTGGCTGTATTACGCAAGATTGGTGTGGAGACGGGTGGATCGAATGTCCAGTTTGCGATCAATCCTGAAAATGGTGAAATGATCATCATCGAAATGAATCCAAGAGTCAGCCGATCCTCAGCCTTGGCCTCCAAAGCGACAGGATTTCCGATTGCCAAGGTGGCCGCTAAGCTTGCTGCGGGTTATACGCTGGATGAATTACAGAATGATATCACGGGAGGCGCGACACCGGCATCATTTGAGCCTTCTATTGATTACGTGGTTACTAAAATCCCCAGGTTTACTTTTGAAAAATTCCCTCAGGCTGATGACCGTCTGGGCACCCAGATGAAATCGGTGGGTGAGGTGATGGCTATTGGTCGCAGTTTTCAGGAATCCTTTCAAAAAGCCCTTCGTGGTCTTGAAACCGGCGTAGATGGTCTGGATGAAATTCTCGACCAGAGTGAACTCACAGCCGATCAGTTAGAAGACATTTATCGAAAGGAACTCCGTTTACCAGGTGCGCAACGCGTTTGGTATGTGGCAGACGCATTTCGTTCGGGTTACAGCCTCGAGCAAATATTTGAACAAACCAAAATCGATCCCTGGTTCCTGGTGCAAATAGAGGATCTGGTACAAACCGAGCAATCGCTCAAGTCGCGCCAATTGGAATCGATCTCAGCGGCAGAATTCTTCGAACTAAAACGAAAGGGTTTTTCTGATCGTCGTCTGGCTTGTTTATTGGATGAAGAAGAATTAGCGGTTTCCTCATCGCGTCGCGAACTTAATGTGCGCCCTGTTTATAAACGCGTGGATACCTGTGCAGCAGAATTTGCGTCATCAACCGCTTATTTGTATTCCAGTTATGAATATGAATGTGAAGCGGATACGTCTAATCGAGAGAAAATAGTCGTATTGGGTGGTGGGCCAAACCGAATTGGTCAAGGCATCGAATTTGATTATTGCTGCGTACATGCGGCAATGGCCATGCGTGAAGATGGTTATGAAACGATCATGGTGAACTGTAATCCAGAAACCGTATCTACCGATTATGACACCTCTGATCGACTGTACTTCGAACCATTGACTCTTGAAGATGTTTTGGAGATTATTCATCTGGAACAGCCAAAAGGGGTCATAGTTCAGTTTGGCGGACAGACACCCCTTAATCTAGCGCGATCATTGGAAGCGGCTGGTGTTCCCATTATCGGTACTACACCGGACTCGATTGATCTTGCTGAAGATCGTGAAAGATTTCAGCAAATGATTCACGATCTAAATTTACGTCAGCCCCCCAATCGGATTACCTTTGATGAATCCTCGGCTGGAAAGCTTGCGGATGAGGTGGGTTTTCCGCTCGTGGTCAGGCCTTCTTATGTTTTGGGTGGGCGCGCGATGGAAATTGTTTATGATCAAGATGATCTGGCCCGTTATATGACCGAAGCTGTCAAGGTCAATAAAGATTCCCCGGTGTTACTGGATCGCTTTCTGGATGATGCGGTAGAAGTAGATGTTGATGCGATCTGTGATGGAGAAAATGTCTTTATCGGTGGTCTGATGGAGCATATCGAGCAAGCAGGTGTACATTCCGGTGATTCAGCCTGTTCCCTTCCGCCGTACTCCTTGCCGGTAGCTATTCAAGATGAGTTATGCCGTCAGGTCGAAGCCATGGCGCGTGCCTTGAATGTTGTGGGTTTAATGAACACGCAGTTCGCCATCCAAGGCGAAGATGTTTATATTCTCGAGGTTAATCCCAGGGCATCCAGAACCGTACCTTTTGTATCAAAAGCAACGGGTGTGCCGTTGGCGAAAGTCGCTGCGCGTTGCATGGTTGGACAAAGCCTGCCTTCACAAGGTTGCGTAAAACAGGTTGTACCGGATTTTGTGGCAGTAAAAGAATCCGTTTTTCCATTTGCTAAATTCCAGGGCGTTGATCCTATTCTCGGGCCTGAGATGAAATCTACAGGTGAGGTCATGGGTATAGGTGCCAGTTTTGAAGAGGCTTTCGCCAAGGGATTATTGGCTGCAGGCACGATGTTGCCTTTGACTGGAAAAGCTTTTTTAAGTGTTCGAGATCCCGATAAAAAAGGTGTCGTTGAATTAGCAAAAGACCTGATTGATCAAGGTTTTACCCTGGTCGCCACGGGTGGAACTGCGCGTGCGATTCAACAGGCAGGATTGTTATGCCAGCATGTGAATAAAGTAAAAGAGGGGCGTCCGCATGTTGTGGATATGATCAAAAACGAAGAAATTTCACTGATCGTTAACACTACCGAAGGCCGTTCAGCTATTGCAGATTCCTATGAAATACGCCGTGAAGCATTGATGCATAGGGTTAGTTATACCACTACCTTGGCTGGCGGTAGAGCGACATCCAAAGCGCTGAATCATCGGGATGTCAAAGAAGTTTATCGTCTACAAAGTTTGCATTCACTGCAAAGTTGACATAATTTTTTAACATACCTATCAACCCAACAGGCCAGTTATTTATGAGTCAAGTGCCCTTAACCGCAGCTGGTGCGGAACGTCTCAAAGAAGAATTAAAAGATCTAAAATCGGTTAAACGTCCCGCGGTTATAGAAGCTATTGCCGAAGCCCGCGAACATGGTGATCTCAAGGAGAATGCTGAATATCATGCGGCTAGAGAACAACAGGGTTTTATCGAAGGGCGTATCAAAGAGCTTGAATCGGTAGTATCGAATGCTCATATCATCGATGTGACCAAGTTACCTCAGACTGGCCGCGTGGTATTTGGTTGTACCGTAGATTTAATTGATGTTGAAACTGAAGAAGAAGTGACCTACCAGATCGTAGGCGATGTTGAGGCAGATATAAGCCACAATCGCATTGCGCTCAGTTCGCCCATAGCGCGTGCATTAATTGGCAAGGAAGAGGGTGAAGATATCTCGTTCGAGGCTCCTGGTGGTACCAAGGAGTATGAAATCAGCGCGGTTCACTACCTCTAATTTGCTCAGTCCTTGAGTAATTTCTGGAAACGTGGGCTTTCGGTATTCCGTCGGAAAACCACGATAACATGTCCAATATGTTGAATTAAATCGGCGCCCAGTTTGAGGCAAATTTCTTCGCGCAGCCTTTTTTTGTCACTTTTCTCCAGGCCCGGTAATCGAATTTTAAGTAATTCGTGGTGATGGAGGGATGATTCCAGTTCGGTAAGCACGTTCTCGCTCAATCCGTGTTGCCCGATGGTGACGACGGGTTTGAGTTTAAGACGGTGCGCTTCAGCACGTAACTTACGGACCTGTTGATTGGACAAGGACATGTGATAAAACGGGTAGCTCTTTAACAGAGCGCGAATTGTAACATATGCTCCGGTGTGAAAACGTATATGAGACTCAGCTAGAATGACAAGATCCAAAAGTTCTCACAGATGGTTGAAAGAACATCATTCAGATCCCTTTGTGCAGAAAGCCAAAAAAGAAGGTTATCGTTCACGGGCCGTTTATAAATTGATCGAATTACAGGAAAAGGATCATTTTTTAAAACACGGCCAGTTTATTATCGATCTGGGTGCCGCTCCCGGTGGTTGGACAGAATTTGCCAGTCAATTTGCCGGCAAAGAAGGCCGTGTCATTGCGGTTGATATACTGCCGATGGAACCCCTGGCGGATGTTGATGTAATTTTGGGTGATTTTACTGATCAAGCAGTTTTGGATGAAATCCTGAATCTGGTAGAGCATGCATCGGTTGACCTTGTTTTATCCGATATGGCCCCCAATATAAGTGGTATTGAAACGGTAGATCAGCCTAAATCCATGTATTTGGTTGAGCTGGCCTTTGATTTGGCTATACAGGTTTTGGATAAAAAAGGCAGTTTTATAGTCAAAATGTTTCAGGGAGAAGGTTTTGATGAAATGGTTAAAGCCTTAAGAATGAGTTTTATTTCGGTTAAATTTCGAAAGCCTAAAGCTTCGAGACCGCGCTCCAGAGAAGTTTATGCTGTGTGCCAGGGATTGAAATAGGCTATCGGTTAAATAGCCTATAATAACTGTATTCAACTGGTTATCTGTGCCAGAATAGAATCAGATTGAGTGATAGAACGTACAAATCGACTAGGTAATCATTGTGAATGATGTAGCAAAAAATTTAATTCTATGGGTTGTAATAGCGGTCGTGCTGTTATCCGTTTTCCAGAATTTTGGGGATCGGGGATCTTCCGGTAGAAATATGATTTATTCAGAATTCCTGTCTCAGGTCAGGGCAGGGCAGATCAGTGAAGTTCTGATCGAGGGGCAACAGATCACCGGTAAACTGATCAGTGGCTCCACTTTTACCACCTATAGTCCTGAAACCAATAATTCGCCGCTGATCGGTGATTTGGAGAAGGCAGGTGTACAAATTATGTCCAAGCCTCCCGAACAGCCTTCCCTTTTAGCTCATATGTTTATCAGTTGGTTTCCATTTATCGTTCTCATTGGTTTATGGATCTTTTTCATGCGCCAGATGCAAGGTGGTGGATCGGGTCGAGGGGCAATGTCCTTTGGAAAATCCAAGGCACGCTTATTGGGTGAAGACCAGGTCAACGTAACCTTTAACGATGTGGCCGGTGTCGATGAAGCCAAGGAAGATGTAGCAGAGCTGGTAGAATTCCTCAGTGACCCTTCCAAATTCCAGAAATTAGGAGGGAAAATTCCTCGTGGCGTTTTAATGGTTGGCTCACCAGGTACGGGTAAGACACTCTTAGCCAAAGCTATTGCAGGTGAAGCCAAGGTGCCGTTTTTCACCATTTCGGGTTCTGATTTTGTAGAAATGTTCGTAGGTGTCGGTGCTTCCCGCGTGCGCGACATGTTTGACCAGGCCAAAAAGCACAGCCCATGTATCATTTTTATTGATGAAATTGATGCGGTCGGACGTCACCGTGGTGCCGGTCTTGGCGGGGGTCATGACGAAAGAGAACAGACGTTGAATCAACTGTTAGTTGAAATGGATGGTTTCGAAGGTAATGAGGGTGTCATTGTCATTGCCGCAACTAACCGACCCGATGTGCTGGATCCGGCTTTATTGCGCCCTGGACGTTTCGACCGACAGGTCGTTGTGCCCTTGCCTGATGTTCGTGGCCGGGCCCACATCCTTAAGGTTCACATGCGTAAAGTACCCGCAGCAGATAATGTGGATGCCATGGTGATTGCGCGTGGTACCCCGGGATTTTCAGGTGCAGATTTGGCAAACCTGGTTAATGAGGCGGCTTTATTCGCAGCACGTGCGAATAAAAAACTGGTCAGTATGGAGGAATTCGAGCGCGCGAAAGACAAAATTATTATGGGTGCCGAACGCAAGTCCATGATCATGAAAGATGAAGAGAAAAAACTTACCGCTTATCATGAAGCTGGACATGCAATAGTTGGGCGTCTGGTGCCTGAGCATGATCCCGTTTACAAGGTTTCCATCATTCCTCGTGGTCGTGCGTTGGGCGTTACCATGTTCTTGCCCGAAGATGATCGATACAGTTACAGTAGGAAACATCTAGAAAGTCAGATTTCTAGTCTATTCGGCGGACGTATCGCCGAAGAGTTAATTTTCGGTGAAGATGCGGTGACCACGGGAGCTTCCAATGATATTGAAAGAGCAACCGAAATCGCACGTAACATGGTTACTAAGTGGGGTCTGTCTGATCGTATGGGTCCATTAACCTATACCGAAGAGGAAGGTGAGGTATTCCTCGGCAAGTCTGTAACCAAAAGCAAAATGGTATCAGATGAGACTGCTCAGGCTATTGATTCAGAAATCCGTGGCATCATTGATCGTAATTATGATCGTGCGGATCAGATACTCAATGAGAACATTGATAAGCTGCACACGATGTCTGATGCCTTGATGAAGTACGAAACCATCGATGTTGGGCAAATTGACGCCATCATGGAAGGTAAAGAGCCAGGGCCACCCTCAGATTGGAGTAGTTCCGACTCCAGCGGTCCTTCGGATAGTGGTGGAGCTTCCAAGGTGACTGAAACTGAGGATAAGGAGGACAAAAAAGCCGACCTGTCAGATCCAGCGAGTTTACATTAACTTCTTAAGGCCGGTTCCCCCGGCCTTTTTTATGAGCGACCTTGATAGATCTCAATCAGCCTAAAACACAAATCATGGGTGTGATCAATACCACGCCCGATTCATTTTCTGATGGTGGTCAGTTTATGAACACCCGGGATGCGGTGAATCATGCCAAGCGGTTGATCGATGAGGGCGCAGATATTCTTGATGTTGGTGGTGAGTCAACCCGTCCTGGGGCTTCCGCAGTACCCGTCGCCGATGAAATTCAACGTACCATCCCCGTCATAGAATCCATCCGTAAATTTACAGATATCACAATATCAATTGATACCAGTAAACCAGAAGTCATGTTGGCTGCAGCCGCAGCCGGGGTTGATCTGATTAATGATGTCTGGGCTTTAAGGCGTGATGGCGCTCTTGAGGCTGCGGTAAAGACTGGATTACCAGTTTGTCTGATGCACATGCAGGGCGATCCACTGACCATGCAGGATCAGCCTGAATATCGTAATGTCGTGCTTGAAGTGAGACATTTTCTACAGGAGCGGATCGATGCCGCACAAGCTGCCGGAATTCCTAGCCAGAAATTGCTCATCGATCCCGGTTTTGGTTTCGGTAAGTCGCTGCAGCAAAATTTACAGTTACTCAATGCTTTACCTGATTTTAAGAGTATGGGATTGCCCTTATTGGTGGGATTATCTCGTAAGAGTATGATTGGTTTGATATTAGATAAACCGGTCGAACAACGATTATATGGCAGTATTTCGGCGGCAGTCATCGCATCCATGTTGGGTGCAGATATAATCCGTGTGCATGATGTCACAGAAACACGCGAGGCCTTGGCTATAGTTCAAGCACTCAAAGAAATGCCGCAATCTTAACAAGAGGAAAACAATGTCACGACGTTATTTTGGTACCGATGGAATTCGGGGACGTGTAGGTGAGGAACCGATGACGGCCGAATTTGTTATGAAACTTGGTTGGGCAGCAGGCAAGGTATTATCGCAAGAAGGTAAAGGTCATGTTGTGATTGGTAAGGATACGCGTATTTCCGGTTACATTTTTGAATCATCATTGGAAGCAGGAATTGCAGCGTCCGGTTTGGACGTGACGATGATGGGTCCGATTCCCACACCAGCCGTGGCTTATATGACCCAGGCCCAGCGTGCCACAGCCGGTATCATGATTAGTGCCTCCCATAACCCCTATTACGATGACGGCGTTAAATTTTTTAACGGAGATGGTTTCAAGCTGCCGGATAAAATCGAATATGAGATTGAGGCCATGATGGATAAGCCAATGAAAATGGTTGAATCCAAGGATTTGGGTAAGGTTTATAAAATGGAAGATTCACGCAGTCGATATATCGAGTTTTGCAAAAATTCAATTCCTTTTCGCACTTCATTACGCGGAATCAAAATTGTTCTGGATTGCGCTCATGGTGCTACATACCACGTAGCTCCAGCAATATTTAGGGAATTGGGTGCTGAAGTCATTGAGCTAGGCGTAAGTCCTAATGGCTTAAACATCAACAAAGATTGTGGCGCCTTGCACCCTGATAATATGCGATCAACCTTGCTGGAAAACCAGGCCGATCTGGGAATCGCCTTTGATGGTGATGGCGACCGAGTCATGATGATGGATGCTAGTGGTGAAGTCATGGATGGTGATGAGATCCTGTTTGTGATTGCCAAGAGCCAGTTGGTTAGTGGTGGCCTGGGTGGTGGTGTTGTCGGTACATTGATGACAAACCTGGGTTTGGAACATGCGTTGAAAACTCAGGGTATACCATTTGAGCGCGCGAATGTCGGTGATCGATATGTCTTGGAAAAACTTAAGGCTAATGGGTGGTTTATTGGTGGTGAATCCTCCGGGCATATCATTGCACTTAACCAGACTACGACCGGAGACGGTATCATTGCTGCGTTACAGGTGCTGGCATGGATGGTAGAAAAAGATTTATCTTTGGCTGAGGCAAAAATGGGCATGCAAAAATATCCTCAATGCATGGTCAACGTGCCAATGAAAACCAAGATCAATCCTTCTGAATTTCCACAGATACAGGATGCCGTTGCTACGGCAGAGCATGAATTAGCTTCCAAAGGTCGAGTGTTATTGCGCCCTTCAGGTACGGAGCCTTTAATCCGTGTGATGGTCGAGGGACAGGATGCCAATCTGGTAGATAATCTTGCACACCAGATAGCCGATTCTGTGAAGGCGGCAGCTGAAGCCTGAATCCAAGGGCAATCCTTTAACTTATTTTTTGATATATCAAGGCTGAATTTGGTGATGCCAACGATCTTGTGTTGATGGCAAGCTGCTTCAGCCTTGAAAATGCAGAATAGGGCTATTTTTTCTGCTGTTCTCCTTTTATATCACTTTGGCATTGATTTATAAGACAGGTACAAGTACCCTTGCGCCCCCAAATTTAGTCATATTTTTATAACCCTTGAATTGAGGTAAAACATGCGTCGCACCCTGATTGCCGGTAACTGGAAGATGAATGGCTCGTTGGAGAGCATTACGGAATTAATGAATGGCATTAAGGCCGGTCTGGAAGAGGTTTCCAATGCAGACCTTGCGGTGTGTCCTCCTGCAGTGTATCTGATGAAAGTTCAGGGTTTGATTGATGGTGCTGCAATTGCACTGGGTTCACAAAATATTTGCGACCAAGCGTCTGGAGCATTTACTGGTGAATTGGCACCTTCCATGTTGAAAGAGGCCGGATGTCAGTACGCCATTATTGGGCACTCCGAACGCCGAAGTTTGTATGGGGAATCAGATGAATTAATCGCCGGGCGTTTTGCCATGGCTGTAGAATCCAGTATTACACCCATTTTATGTATTGGTGAAACGCTAGAAGAACGGGAATCTGGTGTAACCGAGGACGTGGTTTCACGCCAATTGGATGCAGTGATCGATACACAGGGTATTGATGCCATTGGTCACTGTGTAATTGCTTATGAACCAGTGTGGGCCATTGGCACTGGAAAAACCGCAACTCCAGAGCAAGCTCAAGCCGTTCATGCTTTTATTCGTGCAAAGCTTTCCTCAATGAGTGCCGATGTGGCGGAAAAAGTACAAATCTTATACGGTGGCAGCATGAATGCAGGCAATGCTGCCGATCTATTATCGCAACCCGATATCGATGGTGGATTAATTGGGGGTGCTTCCTTGAAAGCTGGGGATTTTCTGACGATAGGCAAGTCTGCTTGAAACAGGCCGGCTATAACTAAAGAGATTTACTATGGAAAATATTAACGCGATTTTATTGGTGGTGCAGGTGATTTTATCTGTAGCTTTAATCGCTCTGATTTTGATTCAGCATGGTAAAGGTGCAGATGCGGGGGCGGCCTTTGGAAGTGGTGCGTCTGCAACTGTTTTCGGTGCTCGAGGGTCTGGCAATTTCTTGACCAAGGCAACCTCGGTCCTGGCGATGCTATTTTTTGCTACCTGCCTTGCACTGGCCTATATCGCCACTAATCGAGAGGGCCCCAGCAGTATTGTGGATTCCGTAGTGGATACTCAACAACCTGTTGAGCAAACTACTATTCTAGAGCAACCTGAAACTGATCTGCCTCCAGTTGACGGTGACAGTAACATGACATCCTCGGATTCTGATCTGCCACCTGCAGAATAGGATCTTGAACTTTGCCGATGTGGTGGAATTGGTAGACACGCTATCTTGAGGGGGTAGTGGCGCAAGCCGTGCCGGTTCGACTCCGGCCATCGGCACCATTCATTAAGAGCCAGATGGTTATCTGGCTTTTTTATTGAGGCTGAAATCCGGTTATGAGCAATCAGGATTTTTTTTCAGGGTAGCGCTGTCAATATAAATTGCTTTATTCAGTTATAACGAATCATTATCCATGTTTCCTTGACTCTCTTAACGCCGCACAATAGACTCGCTGCCTCACATAACAATACGCATAACTGACGGGATATAGGCATTAATGCTCAGTAATTATCTGCCCATTTTGATTTTTCTACTGGTAACCATAGTGATGGGATCGGTGTTTATCATTCTGGGAAAGTTGCTGGGGCCCTCAAAACCCGATGCTGAAAAAAATTCTCCCTACGAATGCGGATTCGAGGCCTTCGAAGATAGCCGCATGAAGTTTGATGTTCGTTATTACCTGGTAGCCATTCTGTTTATCATTTTTGATCTGGAAATCGCCTTTTTATTTCCCTGGGCCATTGTTTTGGATCAAATAGGAACTTTTGGTTTGGTGGCTATGGCCATTTTTTTGGGAGTGCTCGTGATCGGCTTCATCTATGAATGGAAAAAAGGAGCCTTGGAATGGGAATAGAAGGTGTATTCGAGCAGGGATTTGTCACGACCAGTGCTGATAAACTGATCAACTGGGCCAGGACCGGTTCCATGTGGCCCATGACTTTTGGTCTGGCTTGTTGTGCAGTGGAAATGATGCAGGCAGGTGCATCCCGTTATGATTTGGACCGTTTTGGTATCCTGTTTCGCCCGAGTCCTCGTCAGTCTGATGTTATGATCGTGGCGGGTACCCTGGTCAACAAGATGGCACCCGCTTTACGAAAAGTTTATGATCAGATGGCCGAACCTAGATGGGTCATTTCCATGGGTTCTTGTGCCAACGGTGGTGGTTATTACCATTACTCTTATTCCGTCGTACGCGGATGCGACCGTGTCGTTCCGGTTGATGTCTATGTGCCGGGCTGTCCTCCCACCGCTGAGGCTTTACTGTACGGTATCCTCCAATTGCAGAACAAAATCAAACGCACCAATACCATCGCCCGCTAGTATGTCATTGTCCAATCAACAACATGCAGAAGACCTGCAGCAGTACTTTGGTGAAAAACTGCAAAAGATCAATCTTGATTTTGATGAGTTAACCATTGATGTAGCACCTTCAAACCTGATTGAAGTTTGCACGGCCTTGAGGGATGAGGATCGTTTTTCCTACCAGCAGATCACGGATTTGTGTGGTGTGGATTATTCCCAATATGGTAAAGGCGAATGGTCCACCGATGAATCCACTTCCACAGGTTTTAGTCGCGCAGTAGAAGTTGCATCGATGGGGCGCTTAACCTTTGGTGACGAGCTTGAGATTGAAGATGATCAGGCTTCTCGTTTTGCATCGGTGATGCATCTAATATCTTATCGGCATAACCGACGTCTCAGGGTTCGAATTTTTGCCGAAAATAATGATTTTCCAGTGATTCCATCAGTCATATCGATCTGGCATTCAGCAGACTGGTATGAGCGCGAATCCTTTGATTTATTTGGTATTTTATATAGTGATCATCCGGATTTACGCCGTATTCTCACCGATTACGGATTTGTAGGGCATCCTTTCCGCAAGGACTTTCCATTGGTCGGGCATGTGGAAATGCGTTATGACCCTGAACAGCAACGTGTGGTATATGAACCGGTATCCATCGATCCGCGTGTACTGGTGCCGCGCGTACAACGAGAGGATCATCGTTACCTTAACGAGATTGCTGAAGAAGCAAGGGAAGCATCCGAGTAATGCCCGAAATAAAGAATTACACACTTAATTTTGGTCCTCAGCATCCTGCTGCTCATGGTGTATTACGCCTGGTCCTCGAGATGGACGGTGAAGTCATAGAACGGGCGGATCCACACATCGGTCTATTGCACCGGGCAACCGAAAAGCTGGCTGAATCCAAACCCTATAACCAGTCCATTGGTTATATGGATCGACTGGATTATGTTTCGATGATGTGTAACGAGCATGGTTATGTGATGGCGATTGAAAAGCTGTTACAGCTCGAAATCCCAGAACGTGCTCAATACATTCGCGTCATGTTTGATGAGATTACTCGTATCCTCAATCATTTAATGTGGGTGGGTACTCACGCACTGGATGTCGGTGCAATGACCATGTTTCTGTATGCTTTCCGTGAACGTGAAGATTTAATGGATATGTATGAGGCGGTTTCTGGAGCACGAATGCACGCGGGTTATTATCGCCCGGGGGGTGTTGCACGTGATTTACCTGAGGCCATGCCGCAATATGAAGCCAGCAAATGGCGTAGTCAGAAAGAAGCGGATCGTTTGAATGAGAACCGACAATCCAGTTTGCTGGATTTTATCGATGATTTTTGTAGTCGGTTCCCAACCTATGTGGATGAGTACGAAACCCTGTTGACCGATAACCGTATCTGGAAACAGCGAACAGTCGGTATTGGTGTGGTTTCTGAAGAACGCGCTTACCAGTTAGGTTTTACCGGGCCAATGTTGCGAGGTTCGGGAGTGGAATGGGATTTACGCAAGAAACAGCCCTACGAAGTTTATGATCGTATGGATTTTGATATACCCGTGGGTACCAATGGTGATTGTTACGATCGTTACTTGGTGCGCATTGAGGAAATGCGTCAATCAAATCGAATTATCAAACAATGCATAAACTGGTTACGTGACAATCCTGGGCTTGTATTAACTGATAATCACAAGATCGCGCCGCCAAGACGAGAAGAGATCAAGGCAGACATGGAAGGCCTGATTCATCATTTCAAGTTGTTTACCGAAGGTTATACCTTGCCAGCAGGTGAGGTTTATACAGCCGTTGAACATCCCAAGGGTGAGTTTGGAGTTTACCTCATATCCGACGGTACCAATAAACCTTATCGACTGAAAGTGCGAGCGCCGGGCTTTGCGCATCTCTCAAGTATGAATGAAATGGCTCGAGGCCACATGCTCGCCGACGTGGTTGCCATTATTGGAACCCAGGATATCGTGTTTGGTGAGATAGATCGATAATGACCAAAGAAGATAACAATACTATGGATTTATTGACCGAGCATACGCGTGAAGAAATCGATGCCTGGTTAAAAAAGTATCCTGAAGATAAGAAACGGAGTGCGGTACTGGCGGCATTGCGTGAAGTGCAACATCAGAATCAAGGCTATTTGACCACTGAACTCATGGATGCTGTAGCGGATTATCTGGAATTACCCAAGATCCAGGTCTATGAAGTTGCGACTTTTTATTCAATGTACGAGACCCAGCCAGTAGCACGCCATAATGTTGCCATTTGTACCAATATATCCTGCATGTTGATGGGTTCAGATTCCGTAGTGGAATACATCGAAAACAAGCTGGGCATTAAGGTGGGTGAAAGTACTGAAGATGGTCGGATTTATTTAAAGCAGGAAGAGGAATGCCTCGCAGCCTGCTCGGCGGGCCCCATGATGCAAGTCAACCATGTTTATCATGAAAAGCTGACGCCGGAAAAAATTGATGAAATCCTGGATGGGCTGGAATAATCATGGCAAATGAAGTCTGTTTCGCAACCCTGCAATACGATCAGCCCTGGACCCTGGATAGTTACCTGAAATCCGGTGGATACCAGGCGCTAAAAAAGATTTTTGATAATAAGCTCTCCCCCGAAGATGTAATCGAAGAAGTTAAAACTTCTGGTTTGAGAGGTCGAGGTGGTGCAGGATTCCCTACCGGATTGAAGTGGAGTTTTATGCCTCGAAATGCGCCGGGTCAGAAATATATTGTCTGTAATTCCGATGAATCCGAGCCAGGAACCTGTAAAGATCGCGATATTCTACGCTTTAACCCCCATGCTCTGGTAGAAGGCATGATTATTGCTGGTTATTGTATAGGGGCCACAGTGGGTTATAATTACATGCGTGGCGAATTTATGGATGAGCCCTATCTTCGATTTGATCAGGCTGTCAAGGAGGCTTACGCAGAGGGGTATCTGGGTAAAGATATATTGGGCAGCGGTGTGGATTTCGATTTACATCCTACTCTGGGTGCTGGCGCCTATATATGTGGCGAAGAGACCGCGTTGCTGGAATCGCTCGAAGGGAAGAAAGGGCAGCCTCGTTTTAAACCGCCTTTCCCAGCCAATTTTGGTCTGTATGGTAAACCCACCACAATAAACAATACTGAATCCTTGTCTTCAGTACCGGCCATTATCCGAAATGGAGGTCAATGGTTTGCAGACTTAGGGATTCCCAATAACGGCGGTGTCAAACTGTTCTCCATGTCAGGACATTTGAATAATCCCGGCAACTTTGAGATCAATATGGGTACACCTTTTAAAGATTTGCTGGAAATGGCCGGTGGAGTCAAAGAGGGACGCCAGTTGAAAGCAGTCATTCCTGGGGGGTCATCAGTACCGGTGCTGCCCGGTGATATCATGCTGGACTGCACCATGGACTATGATTCAATAGCTCAAGCCGGCTCCATGCTGGGATCTGGTGCGGTTATCGTAATGGATGAAACCACTGATATGGTTAAGGCGTTGCGTCGTATCTCCCGATTCTATTTCTCTGAATCCTGTGGTCAATGCACTCCCTGCCGAGAAGGCACCGGCTGGTTGTATCGTGTATTGACCCGTATTATTGATGGTCAGGGGCGCCCTGAAGATATCACTATGCTGGAAGATGTTTCACATAAAATCGAAGGTAGAACCATTTGTGCTTTAGGGGATGCCGCCGCGATGCCAGTCTGGAGTTTTATCAAACATTTTCGCCATGAATTTGAATACTATGTTGAAAACAAACGATCCATGGTGGCCAGCAGTGCCTCTGACTGGGCGGCGTAGAGGTAGTATGTATCATGAGTGAAACCATCACGATCACTATCAACGGTCAGCAAATCGAAACCCAGCCAGGGCAGATGCTGATCGATGTGGCCGATGCAAACAATATCACTATTCCCAGATTCTGTTATCACAAGAAGCTTTCTGTTGCGGCCAATTGTCGTATGTGCCTGGTCGAAGTAGAAAAGGCTCCAAAGCCAATGCCCGCCTGTGCCACTCCAGTAAATGATGGAATGGTGGTCAAAACACGTTCATCAAATGCCATCGCTGCGCAAAAATCAACCATGGAATTCCTGCTGATTAATCATCCGCTGGATTGCCCTATCTGCGATCAGGGAGGTGAATGTGAATTACAAGATGTGGCCATGGGTTTTGGTGGTGATGTTTCACAGTATACGGAATCCAAACGAGTCGTACGCGACAAGGATATCGGGCCGCTCATATCAACTGACTTGACCCGTTGTATCCTTTGTACCCGATGTGTGCGTTTTGGCGAAGAGATTGCGGGATTGCCCGAATTAGGTGCAACCGGCCGGGGCGAGAGTACAGAAATCGGTACCTATATTGAAAAATCAATTTCTTCTGAGCTTTCTGGTAATGTAATAGATCTTTGCCCAGTAGGTGCATTAACCGCAAAGCCATCGCGTTATACTGCGCGTCCCTGGGAGCTCATTCAACATGCGTCGGTTTCTGCCCATGATTGTGTGGGATCCAATATATATGTTCACACACGTAATCAATCGGTTATGCGCGTAGTGCCACGCGACAATGAACAACTTAACGAGGCCTGGATTTCCGATCGCGATCGTTTCAGCTATGCTGCCCTAGGCAATCAAGCGCGGATTACTGCGCCCAGACTTAGAGAAAAAGGGAAGTTACAGGATATCGATTGGGAAACCGCTCTTAATCTGGCCGTTGAAAAGTTACAGTCAGCAGCCAATCAGAACGGAAATCTTGCTGGCTTGATCAGCCCTCAATGTACCCTGGAAGAACAATACCTGTTTCAGAAATTGTTGCGGGGGCTGGGCAGTAGCAATATCGACCATCGCTTGAAACAGGTCGATTTTAGCCATCAGGATATCATGCCCACCATGCCATGGCTGGGCCGATCTATTGCTTCGTTAGAGAAACTGGATAGTGCGCTGTTAGTAGCGGGTAATTTGAGGCGTGAACAACCTATTTTGAATCATCGGATACGAAAGGCTGTTAAGATAAATGGTGCCCGAGTCTCATCTGTTTCCAGTTTGAGTGATCAGTATAATTTTAATTTAAATCAGGATTTATCGGGTAGTGCGGAACAGCTTGTTCATGATTTGGCTTCTATTACTGTTGCGGTTGCTAAAAAAGCCAAAACAGAACTAACCCCCGAATTGACTGCACTACTGGATAAAGTCAAAGCCAAAAAAGAGCACAATGCCATTGCGACCGATTTGGTTAACGGTAAGCAAAGTGCATTGATCGTAGGCGTACAAGCCATATCTCATCCAGACTATGCCTTGATCATGCAGCTGACTGAAGCCATCGCCTCTATTTCAGAATCAAGTCTTGGGTACTTGTCAGAATCGGCTAATTCAGCCGGAGCTTGTTTAAGTGGGTGTCTGCCACACCGTGGTCCTGCGGGGCTGTCATTAGATACTAGTGGACAAGATATCCGGTCTATTCTTGAGCAAGAACATAAGGTTCTGGTTTTGATGGGTATAGATCCGATGTTGGATATTTGCCAGGCTCAGGCTATAGATGAAGCCGTGAAAAATAATGACTTCATCATCTCAATCAATGCTTTTGAGAATGATTTTATACGCGAACATGCTGACCTGGTTCTACCTCTGGCAACATTCTTAGAAACGTCAGGTACCTTTGTGAACGTAGAAGGCTTATGGCAACCCTTCAAAGGCGTCTCAAAACCAGTAGGGGAAAGCCGGCAAGGCTGGAAAATTCTCACTGCCTTGGCACAAATGCTCTTACCAGGGGATAACTATAGTTACAGTGACTCCATTGGAATAAGAAATGAGTTAAAAGATCTTTGTAGAGATCTACAACTCGATAACCTAGTAGGCTGTAAAGGGGGCAAAAAGTTACCCACGCGTCCAAGAGCGCTACAGAAGATATCAGAGACGGCCATTTATGCGGTGGATGAGGTTGTGCGCTACTCTGATCCGTTGCAGGCTACACAAAATATGCAGGATGCAAGTTGTATTAGAATCAATGCAACACAAGCTGACAAGCTAGGACTGACCGATGCCGAACAAGTCCATATCAAACAGGGAGAGGGTACAGCAGTACTCGGTATGATTATAGATAATGCGGTACCGGCAGGCTGCGTTTGGATTCCTTCAGGTATTCAGGCTGTGAAAAACCTGACAACCCTGTTCGGTAGTGTGGAGGTGGAGAAAGTCTCATGATGGAAGCCTTGATGCCTTTTCTGGACTGGTTGCCTGCTGAACTACAGTACCTGGTGATAACCTTACTCAAGATTGTCGTGATCCTCGTGCCATTGTTCATTATTGTGGCTTATTACACTTATGCAGAACGTAAGGTTATTGGCTACATGCAGATCCGCAAAGGTCCCAACCGTGTCGGACCCAAAGGATTGTTCCAGCCATTTGCAGACATGTTTAAACTCATGTTCAAGGAAATTATCATTCCTTCGAATGCAAATGTTTACCTGTTTATCATTGCACCGGTGCTGGCTTTTGCCCCGGCGATGGCGGCATGGGCTGTGATACCTTTTAACGACACGCTGGTTTTCTCTGATATTAATGCGGGCCTTCTGTATATCTTAGCTATGACATCATTGGGTGTATACGGTGTCATAATTGCTGGCTGGGCCTCCAATTCAAAGTATGCCTTGCTCGGAGCTATGCGCAGTGCTGCGCAGATTGTTGCCTATGAAATTGCCATGGGTTTTGCCTTGGTCGGAGTTTTGATGGCTGGCGGAAGTCTCAATTTAGGTGAAATTGTAAATGCGCAGGCGGGCTCGGTTTATAACTGGTTCATCATCCCTCTGTTGCCATTATTCCTGGTATATTTTATTGCCGGCGTTGCGGAAACCAACCGTGCACCTTTCGATGTCGCTGAGGGTGAGTCGGAAATCGTTGCAGGTTTCCATGTCGAATACTCGGGTATGACCTTCGCGGTATTTTTCCTGGCTGAATACGCCAATATGATCCTGATTTCCCTGTTAACCGCTTTATTATTCTTGGGTGGCTGGTTATCGCCTTTGCCGGGTTTAATGGGAGACAGTATCGTCTGGCTGTTTCTGAAAACAGGGTTTTTCATGCTGCTGTTTTTATGGTTTCGTGCGACTTTTCCACGATATCGTTATGACCAGATCATGCGTCTGGGATGGAAGGTGTTGATCCCTGTTACCATTGTTTGGCTGATCGTTGAGGGTGTCATGGTGTATTACAATGTTGGCCCCTGGTTTGCTTAAGAGGTGATGCGCAGATGATCAACAGAATCAAGTATTACCTGAAAAGTTTCACCTTCTGGGAGCTCCTCAAGGGATTAAGTGTGACCGGTGGTTATTTCTTCAAGAAAAAAATCACGGTGCAATACCCAGAACAGAAAACTCCCATCAGTCCACGTTTTCGCGGATTACATGCTTTGCGGCGTTATGCCAATGGTGAAGAACGATGCATAGCATGCAAATTATGTGAGGCTGTATGCCCGGCCCTGGCAATTACCATTGAATCTGAACAGCGTGATGATGGCACCCGTCGTACCACGCGCTATGACATTGATTTATTTAAGTGTATCTATTGTGGCTTCTGTGAGGAAGCCTGCCCGGTGGATTCCATCGTGGAAACCAATATCTTTGAATATCATTTTGAAAACCGTGGCGAAAACATCATGACCAAGGAAAAACTGCTTGAAATTGGTGATCGTTACGAAGCACAAATAGCAGCCGATAAATCAGCTGACGCGGCTTATCGATAGGAATATTTT
>JAAUXZ010012161.1_pt1 | contig 22569 bp, 16 predicted proteins | sample 7278131 | NCBI WGS metagenome assembly JAAUXZ01 (sample SAMN14350119, study PRJNA611818) | marine sediment metagenome | isolation source: surface marine sediment (3m) | place: French Polynesia: Moorea | collected 2018-08 | reverse complement strand
ATGGTACCGTGTTTTGCTGATGGGCGGAGTCTGGGTTTGTAAAAGTTTTTAACGCGGTAACTTAGTCTGCTTTGTCCACAGGGGTGTTTTAAGTGATAGTCTGTTCACACAACGTTAACGATCCTCCGAGGGGTATTACTGATGCAGATTGAATTTTACGGGGCAACCAGTGGGGTTACTGGTTCCTGCCACATCATCCGTGCCAATGGAGCGACCGTTTTGCTGGATTGCGGCCTGATCCAGGGGCGCAGGGAAGAAGTGGAGAAAAACCGCAGGCCGTTTCCGTTTTCACCGGACAGTATCAGCGCAGTCGTTCTGAGTCACGGCCACATCGATCACTCCGGGCGGATACCCCTGCTCGTCAAACAGGGTTACCAAGGGCCTGTCTATGCACAGAATGCCACGGTGGATTTGTGTGACATCCTTCTGCAGGATTCAGCCTATCTTCATGAGAAGGATGCTCAGTATGAAAACAAGTGGCGAGAACGTAAGAACAAACCGTTGATCGAACCCCTCTACACCGTCGAGGATGCACGCCAAGCGATCGACAAGCTGGTCGGTCTGCGTTACCGGGAGAAGCAAGAGATCCTTCCCGGTATTCATCTCCGCTATCAAGATGCAGGGCATATCCTCGGCTCTTGTATCGTGGAAGTCTGGCTGCAAGAGGATGGGCTAGAACGCAAGATTGTTTTCAGTGGCGACCTGGGTCAATACGATACGCCGATTCTGAACGATCCCGTGGAGATCCAGGAGGCGGACCATGTCATCATCGAGAGCACCTATGGCAACCGTTTGCACCGAGACCGTCAGGCGACTATCGATGAGATCGGTCAGATTGTCCGAGATGCAGCGCATCAGCGCGGCAATCTCTTGATCCCGGCCTTCTCCATCGGCCGTAGCCAGGAGATCCTCTACTACCTGGGAAAATATTACAAAGAATGGGAGATGGATCGATGGCAGGTGTTTCTCGACAGTCCGATGGCGATCCGCGCCAGCAAGGTCTATTGGGAGTATCCGCATCTGTATGACGAGGAGGCGACCAAGCTGCGCAGGCAGATCAACGAGATGCCGCATCTGAGAAACCTCAAACTGACTCAGTCACCCAAAGAGTCGATGGCCATCAATCGAATAAAAAGTGGCGCCATTATCATCTCCGCCAGTGGGATGTGTACCGGGGGGCGCATCATCCATCATCTGAAGCACAATATCTCGCGCAGCGGTGCCCATGTGATGATCGTTGGATACCAGGCCTATGGAACCTTGGGCAGAAGACTTGTGGAAGGTGAATCAACAGTCAGAATTCATGGTGAAGAGTACCCGGTCAAGGCCAAAATTCATACGGTTGGCGGTCTGTCGGCACATGCCGATGCCGACGACCTAATGCGCTGGGTCGGTCATATCAATTCCAAGCCCCAAGTCCATGTGGTGCATGGGGAGTCCGCTACGAAAGAGGATTTTCGCAACAGGTTGCGATCCGAGCTGGGATACCAGGTCACCGTGCCGGAGCCGGGTTACCGACTGGACTTGTAACATTTACCCTTCGATAAACCATGCTTTTTCCATACCGCTTTGGTACACAATCACCGGTTATTTAGGCGTGCCCCGGGGTCATGCGATGGAATCGGCAACCAGACCAGCATTAAATGTAAACTTCGATAACACTTATGCAAGATTGCCAGAGCGCTTCTACACCAGGATTCGCCCGGCAGTTGTCCCCGGGCCGAGACTCATCGCCTGGAACCAAACCTTGGCGGAACAGCTCGGCTTGAGTGCGGTGCCGAATGACGAGGAGCAACTCGCACGGCTGTTCAGTGGGAATCAGTTGCCTAAGGAGATGGACCCCATCGCCTTGGCTTATGCAGGCCATCAGTTTGGCCGTTTCGTGCCACAGCTGGGCGATGGCAGAGCGGTGTTATTGGGCGAGGTCGTCCGGGTCGACGGTCAACGCTTCGATCTGCAGCTCAAGGGGTCTGGTCAGACGCCTTTTTCCAGACGCGGCGACGGTAAATCATCACTGGGGCCAGTCATCCGCGAATACATCCTCAGCGAGGCCATGCATCGCTTGGGGGTTCCCACCACCCGGGCATTGGCCGCCGTGTCGACGGGGGAAACGGTGATCCGCGAGACCCTGCAGCCCGGCGGTGTATTCACCCGGGTGGCGTCGAGCCATCTGCGGATCGGTACTTTCGAATATTTTGCCGCGCGGGGAGATCGGGATGCCCTGCAGGCCTTGGCCGACTATGCGATGCAGAGGCACTTTCCGGAGGTCAGGGATGCCGCCAAGCCGATGGTCGCATTCTTTGCCCGGGTCGTCGAGGTGCAGGCCGCCCTGGTTGCCCATTGGATGGCACTCGGTTTCATCCATGGTGTGATGAACACCGACAACACCTCCATCTCCGGCGAGACCATCGACTATGGTCCCTGCGCCTTCCTGGATGAATTCGATTTCTACAAGGTCTTCAGCTCGATCGATCAGGGCGGACGCTACGCCTACGGACGACAGGCTGGGATTGCCCAGTGGAATCTGGCCCGTTTGGCCGAGTGTCTGCTGCTGCTTGGAGAGCCGCAGCAGCATTTCGAAAACGAACTCGAGCGTTTTCAGGCGCTGTTCGATCATCACTATTCACAGCACATGCGCGAGAAGCTGGGATTGGTCACCAGCGAACCCGATGATACTGAGCTGATCGAGGAATGGTTGCAGCACCTCCAGGATCATCAACTCGATTACACCCAGAGTTTCCGGCAATTATGCGCCTGCCTTGACAAACCGGTGGATGCTCCCATGAGGTTCGGTCGGTTCGAAACCAAATGGAAGCAGCGGATTGCCAGACAACCAGAATCGAGTACGTGCCTGCGCCTGAGGATGGAGGCGGTGAACCCATGTTTCATACCCCGTAACCACCAAGTCGAAGGAGCGATTCAGGCCGCCATCAAGGATGACCTGTCGGTGTTTCACGAGCTCAACCGGGTCCTGCAAGAACCTTTTTCCGAGCAACCGGAATTCGCAGCCTACGCCGAACCACCGCGGCCTTTCGAGCGGGTCGAGCAGACGTTTTGCGGTACCTGATGCGTGGATACGGTCAGCCCGGTATGTTGGTCTGATGGGAGGTCCTTTGCTGGATCGGTGTCGGGAGTGGGAGCTTGATCCTCGTCGTAATCGGGGTCAGCGGAACCGGTAAAAGCACCTTGGGCCGGGCGCTTGCAGGCGTACTCGGTTGGGAGTTCATCGAAGGCGATGATTTTCACCCCCCGGGCAATATCGAAAAGATGCAGCGCCACATTCCGCTCAACGATGCGGATCGCATCCCCTGGTTGGAGCGGCTGCACCAGCAGATCCAGGGACTTGAAAGTCGAAGGCAGCATGGCGTGCTGGCCTGTTCGGCATTGAAAAGAAACTACCGGGATCTATTGGACGACGCCATCAGCGATCTGTATTACATCTTCCTGTGCGGGAATCCGGCGCTTATCCGGGAGCGTATCAGGTCCCGCACGGCGCACTTCATGCCGGCCGACTTGCTCGATGATCAGATCGCTATACTCGAACCACCCGAGGATGCCCTGTTGGTTCCCATAGACATCACCACCGAGCAACAGGTCGCATTGGTGCTGGAGACTCTGGAAGGGAAGAAGAAGCTATGATGCATTATCGAGCCGAAACAGCGGTGGAGAGCCTGGCCTTTCCGGAGGGGCCACGCTGGCATGCCGGTCGTTTCTGGTTTACCGACCAACACGAGCGGGCGATCTGTAGCATAGATCACACCGATCAGTTGGAGGTCATCACTGGTACGGATGATTTGCCGGGCGGTTTAGGCTGGTTGCCAGACGGCAGGCTGTTGGTCGTCTATATGACCCAACGCAGGATCATGAGTTGGGCAGACGGGGTGCTCGAGCTGTATGCCGATTTATCTAAACAGGCGGCGTTTCACTGTAACGACATGGTGGTGGATGGCCGGGGGCGCATCTATGTGGGTAACTTCGGTTATGACCTGCATGGCGGTGCAGCCAGACAGGCCACCAGGGTCTGGTTGGTGGACGTCGATCGCCGTATCGAGCCGTTCGCCAACGATCTCATATTCCCGAACGGTGGCGTGATCACGCCGGATGAGGCCAGCCTGTTGCTTGCGGAGACCTTCGCCCATCGAATCAGTGAATTCCAGCTGGATGACAACGGACGCATGCAGTCGCGACGGACCTGGGCGCTACTGGGTGATGCCACGCCGGATGGCATTTGCCTGGATCGGCAAGGTGCCCTCTGGGTTGCCTCACCCGGTACCCAGGAACTCTTTCGCGTGCAACCGGGGGGTAAGATCCTGGCCCGTTGTGCAACCCGGGGTACGCCCTATGCCTGCATGCTGGGTGGTCCGGACCGACGTACCTTGTTTGTCTGCACTGCGGAGACGGATGATCCCGAGCAGGCCAGGCAGCTCGCCTCCGGACGGATCGAACGGGTCGAGGTCAAGGTTCCGGGGGCCGGATTGCCCTGACGACGCGACTGTTTTACGAGAAGCTATCAAGCGAAGGAGAGTTGAAATGAAAACCTATCAACCCGATGCCTTGCGTGGTCAAAGAGCGCTGGTCACAGGCGGCAGTTCCGGGATCGGTGCGGCGGTTTGTCGGGCCTTGGCGATGGCCGGAGCGCGGGTCGTGGTCAACTACCTGTCCAATCGAGACGAGGCCGATCGACTGGTTAAGGAGATCGCGGCGGACGGGGGCGAAGCCATGGCCATCCAGGCGGACGTCAGCCAGGAGGCGGATGTCCAGCGCATGTTTCATGAGATGTTCGTAGCCTGGGGCAGCATCGAGATCCTGGTGGCGAACGCCGGTATCCAGCAGGATGCGGCATTCCACGACATGACCCTGGAGCAGTGGAACCGGGTCATGAACGTCAACCTCACGGGGCAGTTTCTGTGCGCCCGTGAGGCCGTTCGTGAATTCAATCGGCGCGGTGTCATCCCCGAGGTCTCCTGTGCCGCCGGCAAGATCATCTGCATGTCTTCGGTACACGACATCATTCCCTGGGCCGGTCATGTCAACTATGCGGCTTCCAAGGGCGGTCTCCTGATGTTTATGAAGAGTCTGGCTCAGGAGGTGGCGCACCAGAAGATCCGGGTCAACGCCATCTCCCCCGGGGCGATTCGCACCGACATCAATCGGGCAGCCTGGGAGACCCCAGCAGCCGAGGCGGAACTGCTCGGATTGATCCCCTACGAACGGGTCGGCGATCCGATGGATATCGGGCATGTGGCAGTCTGGCTCGCCTCTGACGCCTCGGATTACGTGACCGGCACGACTCTCTATGCCGATGGCGGGATGACCCTCTATCCCGGGTTCCGTGAGGGGGGATAGCCAAGCGTGGTGACGATGCAGGAGCCATTCATGCACTTCGACCACGCCCTCTGTGCTTCTCCACAAGCCGATGCGCTTGAGTGGTGGGTGACCAACGGGATTGGTGGTTATGCCGGTGGAACGGTCTCCGGTGTGCTGACCCGGCGCTATCATGGTCTGCTGACAGCTCCGCTGCATCCGCCCCTCGGTCGCTATCTCCTGATCACCAAGGCCGACACGGTGCTGCTCGACAGGGGGAAGGAAATTCCCCTGCACACCAACCGCTGGCGTGGAGGTGTTACGGCGCCCCAAGGGCAGAGCCATATCGAATTATTTCGACTCGACGGACAGATGCCGGTCTGGGAGTTCGCCATCGAGGATCTGCGTATCGAACAACGGGTCTGGATGGCTCACGGTCAGGATCAATCCCAGGTCGGTTTCAGGTGGAAATCCGGTGAGCGTGAGACGCCACCCGTGCTGCGCATCGGGTTGCTCGCCAATTTCCGGGATCATCACGGCAGTACCGGTCCCGGCACATTTGAGATCCATGCCGAGCCGCTGAAGGACGGTCTCAGGTTGCCTCTGCCGAATGGTGCATACATCGAGCTGCACAGTCCCCAAGGGCGTTTCACGCAGGATCACACCTGGATTGAGAATTTTCTTTTGGTCCGCGAGCAGGAGCGTGGTCTGCACGAGATCGATCATCACCTGCGGGTCGGTTATGTAGAGATCCCGTTGCGGCGCGATGCCTGGCTCGGGCTAAGCCTCTCCCTGGGCAGGGGTGACAGGGCGGATCTGGCGACCTCGCTGAGCACCGAGCGGGCGCGGATTGCCGCGCTCCAGGAGAGCGCACTGCCGGGGGTCGAGCGGGATGCCGTACCGGATTGGGTGCGACAGCTGGTCATCGCGGCCGATTCATATCTGATTCAGCGCCGGGAGCCGGATGGCAGCCGCAAAGGCTCGGTCATCGCCGGTTATCCCTGGTTCGGTGATTGGGGGCGGGATACGATGATCGCCCTGCCGGGGTTGACCCTGGCCACCGGTCGGCCGCAGCTTGCCAAGGAGATCCTCGATGCGTTTGCCGGATATCTCAGCCGGGGCATGTTACCGAACGTTTTTCCGGGCAGCGGGGAGACTCCGGAGTACAACACGGTCGATGCGGCGCTATGGTACATCGAGGCCTGGCGCGCTTATCTGCATGCGACCGCAGATCAGCGGTCATTGCAGCGCTGCTTTCCGGTGCTCGCAGAGATCATCCAGGCCTATCGGGAAGGCACGAGGTTTGGCATTCGCATGGACCCGGCTGATGGATTGATCAGCGCCGGTGTGCCCGGCCAGCAACTCACCTGGATGGATGCACGGGTCAATGGGCGGGAGGTCACGCCTCGGCATGGCAAGCCGGTGGAGGTCAGCGCGCTTTGGTACAATGCCTTGCGTTCGATGGGCGGTTTCGCGCGCGCGCTGGAGCTGGCCTCAGCGGAGTACGACTCACTGGCGAACCGGGTTGGGGAGGGATTCTCGCGTTATTGGCGTGGAGGTGATGCAGGCCTGTATGACGTGCTGGATGGACCGCAGGGTCACGAGTCGACGATTCGCCCCAACCAAATCTTCGCGGTCAGCCTGTTCCATTCGCCGTTGCGCAGCGCCGCTCAACAGCGTCGCGTGGTCGATGAATGTCGAGAGCATCTGCTGACACCCTTCGGTCTGCGCGCTCTCTCACCACGAGATCCCCGGTATCAGGGGCACTACGCAGGTGGTGTCGAAGCGCGCGACGGCGCGTATCACCAGGGGCCGGTCTGGGGATGGCTGCTTGGTCATTACGTACTGGCCGAGTCTCGGGTGACCGGCAAGGCGGACATTGCATGCCAGCGACTCGACGCCATGGCCGAGCATTTAGGCGAGGCAGGGCTCGGTCAACTCAGTGAGATCTTTGAGGGCGATCCTCCACATCAGCCGCGGGGCACGCCGGCCCAGGCCTGGTCGGTGGCCTGCACCCTGGAGGCCTGGTGGAGATTGATGCGGGATATAAATCGAGTGAGGCCGAGATGAACGCGGAACGAGACAGACTTGAGAATCAACGGCAGGGTCGGGAAAACTGGCGACTGTGGGGACCTTATCTCAGTGAACGGGCTTGGGGTACGGTCCGTGAGGATTACAGTGCGGAGGGTACCGCCTGGGAGTATTTCGATCACGACCAGGCCCGCTCGCGGGCTTACCGCTGGAACGAGGATGGCCTGGGCGGCATCAGTGACGAGATGCAGTACCTGTGCTTCTCCTTGGCGTTATGGAACGGGGTCGATCCTATCCTCAAAGAGCGCGCTTTCGGTCTCACCGGCAACCAGGGGAACCGGGGCGAGGACGTCAAGGAGTATTACTTCTACCGGGATGCCACGCCCTCCCACAGTTATCTACGCTATCTCTACAAGTATCCACAGCGCGAGTTTCCCTATCGTCACCTGGTCGAGGAAAATCAACATCGGGGACGTGACCAGCCGCCGTACAATCTGCTGGATACCGGCGTCCTGGACGCAGGCCGCTACTGGGATATCGAAATCCACTATGCGAAGGCTTTGACCGATGAGATCCATATCCATGTCTTCGCGCGTAATCAGGGTCCGGAGACCGCGACCCTCCATCTGTTACCGATGCTTTGGTTCCGCAATACCTGGTCATGGGGCGACGAGGTGGAACGGCCGCTGTTGAAACTTCGCCCGGCGCCGGAGAGCCATGGCTGGGCGGTCGAGGCGGATCATCCCTTGCTGGGTCGTTACTTTCTGTATGGGGCGCAGAATGCCCACACCCTGTTCACCGAAAACGAGTCCAATGCGCAGCGGATCTGGCAGACGCCGAATCCGCAGCCCTTTGTCAAAGACGCGTTTCACCGACATGTCGTCAATCAAGAGACCGCGGCCGTAAACCCGGCTGGCAAGGGCACCAAGTTTGCCGCATGGAGCCAATGGCAGGTGAATCCGGGACAACGCGTACGTCTGGATCTGGTCCTGTGCCGCGAAGCGAAATCGAATCCGTTCGCCACCAGCGAGGTGGTCTTCTCCTCACGCCGCTCCGAGGCGGACATCTATTATGACGAGATGCTGCCCGAGGCTGGACCGGAGGACCTGCGGATCCTCCGGCAGGCCTGCGCTGGCATGATTTGGACCAAACAATTCTTTCACTACGACGTGGAACGCTGGATGCAGGGCGATGGCCATGCGCCGCCCAGCGCCAGGCAGTATGGCCGGAATCGGCAGTGGCGGCACCTCAAGGCGCATGACATCATCAGCATGCCGGACAAATGGGAGTATCCTTGGTTTGCCGCCTGGGATCTGGCCTATCACTGCGCTGCGTTGGCGCTGGTGGATGTGGAATTCGCCAAGCACCAGATCGAGTTGATGCTCAATGAGCGATACCTGCATCCCAATGGACAGATACCCGCCTACGAATGGGCCTTCGGTGATGTCAATCCACCGGTGCATGCCATGGGGGCCCTCAAGGTCTTCCGGGCGGAACGGGTCCAACTCGGTCAGGGGGATCTGCATTTCCTGCAACGGGTCTTCAATAAGCTGTTGCTCAACTTCGCATGGTGGATCAATCGAAAAGACGCCCACGGGTTGAATCTGTTCGAGGGCGGATTTCTCGGCCTGGACAATATCTCCGTCTATGATCGATCGCAGATGCTGCCGCACGGATACAGTCTGAAGCAGGCCGATGCCACCGGCTGGATGGCGATGTTCGCACTGAATATGACCGCCATGGCCCTGGAGCTCTGTGTGGAGGATACGGATTACGAAGATATCGCAATCCAGTGTTATCTGCAGTTTATTGCCATCGCCGACGCCATTGCCGGCAATGGTCAGGCCGACGCACACTCGTTATGGGATATGGAAGCAGGGTTCTTCAAAGACCTGCTGGTCGATCCCGATGGTTCGAGCCAGTACATCGACGTCTATTCCTGGGTCGGCTTGATTCCCATGTTCGCCACCGAAGTGGTCGACCGGCGTCTGCTCGATGCCGCCCCCCGTTTCCGTGAACTGCTCAAAACCAACAAAGGGGGGCTGTTCCGCGGCAGCTATGTCTGTGCCTGCCCGGATTGGGAGAACGAACGCGGTGAGCATCTTTTGTCATTGGTGGATCACACGATGTTGTCGAGGATTTTGCAACGCCTTCTGGATGAAGCGCAGTTCTTATCGGATTACGGCGTGCGCGGTGTCAGTAAAATACACGCAACCCACAAGGATCTGGGATATCTCGCCGGGATCGGTCATGCGCATATCGAATATGTCCCCGGTGAATCGAATTCCTACCTGTTTGGCGGCAATTCGAACTGGCGCGGTCCGGTGTGGCTGCCGACCAACTACTCGTTGATCCAGGCGATCGAAAAGTTTCACCGTTTTCTGGGCCCGGATTTCACCGTCGAAGCCCCGTGTATGGGGCATCAGCGGATCAACCTGAAAGAGATTGCCAATCTGCTCGCGGAACGCCTGGTCAACCTCTATCGCCGGGATCAGGATGGGGTGATTCCGGCGCTGCGCAAGACCGGACCGTTTCAGACCGAAGAGGCCTGGCGGGATCTATCTCTGTTCTATGAGTATTTCCACGGTGAGACCGGCCAGGGGCTGGGCGCCGCCCATCAGACCGGATGGACGGGACTGCTCGCCAACCTGGTGATGCGCCGTTACGAGAAAGACATCACCCCCTGGAGCGGCCTGGATAGCGGAGAGACCGCGGCATGGATGGATGAACTGGCCTGAATCTCGGTGACGGGTATGGTTGAGTTCGAATGACCGTTCCTGACACTCATTCAGGCTGAGGTGATCACTCTCCCAGCGGTAGACATCTGGGTTGTCGAGGTGCTTAATCTCGCTCGATACAGGGGTGGCCGTGAAGCAACTCCAAGCTGACGACTATGCGGGTTGATGTATTTCAGCCCGGTGCTCGGGTGCCGTGACAGGTTGCCAGCCGGCCACTACATGCTCAAGTTTCTGCAGGTCATTGATCAGGGCGACACCCATCGGTGCCTCGATTGGTTTGTCGAGCGCAGCGCCACCCGCCCAGATGCGGATCTCCGCAGGTATGCTTTGACGCAGTCCCCGCAACATGACCAGGGCGTCCTCTGTCTTGAAGCTGCCGCTGAAGGAGAGGCCAATCACCTGCACCTGGTGACTCTGGGCCGTTTCGCGGATCTCCTTGAAAGGCATTTCGGTACCGAAGGCGATCACTTCGGCGCCACCGAGACGGAGGATTATTTCTACCATCAAAAGTCCCAGGCTGTGCTGCTCGCCCGGCACGGTGGTCAGCATGACCCGTGGCCCGTCGTGGGTCAATGGTTGTGCGGCAAGGAACTGCCGGGCAAGCCGTTTCATCACCTCGGTGAACAGATGTTCTTCATAGATCGCCAATTCACCGGTCGACCAGGCTTCACCCACTGCGATGCTGGCAGGTGCGATCACCCGATGCACGAAGCTTCTTAACCCATTGGCACTGACCAGTGACTCAAACCAGGCCTCTAGTTGGATAACGCTGCCCGATTTCAATAGACGAATCAGCTCATCCTGGTGAAAGCTTGCCTTGGGCGATTCCAGCATCGCCTCTAGTTCTGGTATCTGGAGGTTGATGAGTTTGCCTGGACGTCTACCCTGATCCACCAATTGTCGAATCAACAACAGCTTGTCCAGCTGCCGGTTTGTATAACAGCGGTCTCCGTTTTCGTCACGTTGTGGATCGGGATAACCATAACGCCGTTCCCATTGACGCAACAGATCCTTGGGGATGCCGGAGCGTCGAGAAACTTCGCCGATGTTGTGACATGCAATCATCTCAGTTCGTATCCTCCGGTGTGCGCGCATAGCAAGAATCCTAGCATGCTACCGGTCATGCGCATCTGCAGACTCAATCCGGGTCATCCTGTAAGTCACGGGTGGGGATCACAGGGCCAGCCTTGCTGACATGGGTTGCCGAGGTGTTGTCGATCACCCTGGTGGTCAGGTGTTTGCCTGCCAAGCCACCGCGGGATGAGTATCAGTCTCGCCGATAACTCGCCAGGGCGCTCTCCGTCTCATAAAGGGTCACCTCAACCACCGGAAATCCTCCGGCCGCCACCTGATCGAAGATCAATTTCGCGATATTTTCTGCGGTGGGATTCTCCTGCATGATGTATACCCGTTCACCGGCCTGGGTGAGGGTGGGCAGCAGGGGGTCATCCCGGTGCAGCAGCATGTTGTGGTCCAATTCCTGATCGATCCAGGTTTTTACATAGTCTCCAATATCCGCGAAATCACATACCATGCCCAATCTGTCCAACTGAACCGACTCGAGACGGATGACGGCGGAGGCATTGTGGCCGTGTAGGTGGCGGCACTTGCCTTGATGGTTCAGTAACCGATGACCGTAACAAAAGTGAATCTTTTTACTGATAGTAAACATTTTTTGGTTGTTTCGGCTGGATAGAGGGTGTGCGACAAGGCATTGTAAGCGCGAAGTATAAGGGGAATCACACGCAGAGTCTCGGATTGGGTCACCGCTAAAGATCTGACTTCGAAGGCCGAACTGGACTGCATATCCCATAGAACGGAAGGTATCGAGTTTGAGTCACGCGGGTTTTATCTCTATCGCCGATGAGGCAGTCAATATGTTGAAAAGGCTGTCCGACCTCTATCCACATCTGATTTCACCTCACGTGCTGGCAGCCATCGATAACTGGGAGAATTGTCTGTTCGCCAGTCGGGAGCAGGAACAGAGGGCAGCGGATCTACAACAGGCTGAAGAAGAGGCGCTGTCGAGGCTGGCGCTAGAGCTGCTGCAGACCCAACAGATGGAGGACGTCATGCAACAGTTGAGTGAAGAATTTTCCGTCCCGATGGATTACCAGCATCTGATCGACCTGGTCGGTAGGGAGGCATACCTCGAAGCACTCGATAAAGAGGTCGAGGTGCTCAAGGAGAACTCAATCTCCTTGGAGCAGACCGCGCAATTGTGGAACGGCATGGGAAAACCGGTACCGGGTGGCGGACATTGGTCGGAAAGCGCCATCAGATCCCTGGTTAGATCGAATTGACTGTTGCACAAGGCAGGGTTCAACCTGGAGCCGGCAACAGATAGCAGCCGGTGACGAGATGTGCTTGGCTGATCAGATAACGGCCATAAAACTGCACATGACCGGGAAAATTCACCTGTGCCTGGGCCGTCGGTCGGAAATCGAAGGCTTGCCGGTCAACATCGATCGACAGTTCCACGCTGTGAAAGCCGAAAAATGCCTGCAACAGTGGATAGTAACACTTATAGAGACTCTCCTTAGCACTGAATACCAGTCTTTCAGGTAGTTTGGTCTCAGCAGTTTGCAGAAATGCGGTCTCCGCTGCGGTCTGTATGTATGCCTGGGTGCCGGGTCTCAATGGCTCCAGGGGTTCTACATCCAGGCCAAGGCCGAGGATGGGATCTTGCTTCACACAGGCTGCGATACACAGGTTACGGCAATGGGAGATGCTACCCAGATAGCCCAACGGCCAGAGAGGCGCGCGATTTTCGTCACGCAGTATGGCCTGTTTGGGTAAGCCGAGCCTGCGCAGGGCGGTGTGGGCACAGTGACGGCCGGCACGAAACTCCCGTTGCCGCTTGCCGGTGGCTTGGGCGATCAACCGCTCTTCAGCCTGCAGGACCGGAGTCTCCCACATCTCGTCTGTGGCGGATTGCACGACAACTTGAGGCGGGAAGAGGGATGCGCTATTCATGACTCAAGGTCCATGGATTGATGCCAGACATTGTAGCAGCGGCCTCTGTATGTTCTGATGGGAAGCTGTTGGCTGTCTGCCAGGAACAAGCACCCTGGCAGCCGGAAATTCATTCAAGACCGTTCAGGTGATACATGTTATCAATACTCTTGCTGGGATTTCTCGTGGGTTTGCAGCATGCCATGGAGGCCGATCACGTCGCGGCAGTGGCGTCCCTGGTGTCCCAGGATCGCGGGTTCGGCAGCACCCTCCGTAAAGGGGTGGTTTGGGGTATAGGCCATGCGCTGACCCTGTTCCTGTTTGCCGGTCTGGTGCTGTTGATGGATGCGGCGATGCCGGTCGCACTGGCCCGCTTGCTGGAACTGGCCGTCGGCATCATGCTGATCCTGCTCGGTTTGGACGTGATGCGCCGAATGTATCGGGAGCGGATCCATTTTCATATGCACCGACACGGAGCAGTCACCCATTTTCATGCCCACTCGCACTCAGGACGCAAAGATCACAGCCAAGACCCTCACGAACATCGACATTCGGCACCTATCCCGTTTCGCGCCCTATTCGTCGGGATGATGCATGGCATGGCAGGTTCGGCCGCGTTGATTTTGCTGACCCTGGAAACCGTCGCCTCGCCCGGTGAGGGTCTGCTCTATATCCTGTTGTTTGGCCTGGGTTCCATTACCGGCATGGGCTTATTGGCCATGGTCATCGCCTTACCGTTGCGCTACTCGGCCAAGGCCATGACTTGGGCCCACAACGGCTTGAAGGCTACTGTGGGTCTAGTGACCGTGGGTTTGGGGATGGCCTTGGTCTTCACCAACGCCCCAATCTGAGGCAGATCAGGCCTGAAAAATCTGCTGAGCGAGTTTTCGGGTGCGCTCGAACTGGATCGACAGACGCTCAAACAGCTCATCCGCCTGGCTGGATGAAATGGACAAGCGCTTCAGTCTCAATTCATCCGCTTGCCAGGGCAGACCATGAAACAGGGTCGAGACCATGCTTGCCGCCATACCCACTACGACCGCTGCCTCCCAACCTGTATCCGCATAGTCAAGCTTGGCATGCTGGGAAATGGCGATGACCAGGGTCTCGGGCAGTTCCCAGATCTGTGCCAAACGTCCACTTGCATCATGGCATTCGATACCGAGCATCGACTGCAGGGCCTGGTTCAAAGGCAGGTCCGGGTCCTGACGGCTCTGTATGAAAACCTGCTGCATCTCTTCGGGGAGCTTGTCGGTCAGCCAGATCAGTCCAAGGTTGTGCAGCAGACCTGCGGCACGAACGGTGGCGCTGTCGAGACCAGCCTGCGGGCTTGCTGCCTGGGCCAGCCAGCTGCTGGCCTCGGCGGTCAGCAAGGCGCTGCACCAGAAACGTTCTGGATCGAATGCCGGGCAGTGATTGGAGTTGAAGGGGGACGAGACGGCCAGGGCGATGCTTACACTGCGTACGATACCGAAGCCCAACCGGGCGCAGGCCATCTCGAGAGAGGTGATGCTGGCGACGGGCGCGGACCAGGCAGAGTTCGACAAGGTGATCAAGCGGGCGGCGATCACCGGGAAGCGCTCGATAATTCTGGCAAGTTCCTGCATGCTGATATTCTCATCGCTCAGGGATTTCAGCAGAAAGGGCGCACCGGGGGGCAACACCGGTATCTGATTGCTATGCAACTCGTCGAGAATGGAACCCTCTGCTTGAATGGTTTGCATGGTGTGGTTGTTATTTATTCGGCATTGAGGATATTCAGTTTACCGGAGTAGGCATGATCATCGCTCTCTGACAACTGGAACTGGGTTTCCGCCAGGCCCGGGATCTCAGCAGCGGGAACAGGGCGGCTGAAGTAGTATCCCTGGGCAATGTCACAGCCGATGCCATGCAGCACCCTGACTTGTTCCAGGGTCTCGACGCCTTCGGCCACCACCTCGTGGCCCAGCGCCTGGGCAACACCGACTATCGTACCGAGTAGAATGGAAGAATTCGGGTCTAACAGCATGTCGGTGACGAACATGCGGTCGACCTTGAGGCAGTCAATAGGGAGCTTCTTCAGAGATCCCAATGATGAGTAACCGGTACCAAAATCGTCGATTGCCACTCGCACACCCTTGGCCCTGATTCGTTCGAAGACCTGCAGATTGTCTCCGGTGGTCTGCACCACGCTCTCGGTGATCTCCAATTCCAAGTCGGTGGCGGAAAAACCGGTCATCTCGAGGGTGCTGGTGAGGCTGTCGAGGATGGACGGGTCCTGAAAATGGATAGGAGAGATGTTCACGGCCATGCGGAATGCCGGTAGGCCCATCTGACGCCAGGCCATGGCCTGGGTGCAGGCGGCTTCGAGCACCCAGTTGCCGAGTGACCTGATCAGGCCGGTGCGTTCCGCAATACCGATGAATTCATTAGGCGGGACCAGGCCAAGACGCGGGTGCTGCCAGCGCACCAGGGCCTCAACCCCGATCAGTCGGCCGGACAACAGATCGATCTGGGGTTGATAGTGCAGCAACAATTCTTCCTTTTCGAGCCCCTGGCGGAGTTCTTCCTCGATTTGCAGGCGTTGTTCCGCCTGCACGGTGAGTTCCGGTTGGTAGAAGGCGTAGCGGTGTTTGCCCTCATCTTTGGCAGCATACATGGCGCTGTCGGCGGCCTTCAGCAGGGTTTGCAGGTCTTTGCCGTCATCCGGGTAGTAGGCAATGCCGATGCTGGTCCGCGGACGCACCTGCTGCAGGTTCAACTCGACAGGTTTGTTGATGGCCTCCAGGCAGCGGCTGGCGACATCCGCTGCATCATATTCGCTGCTGACGTTGTCAACCAGGATACAGAATTCGTCACCGCTCAGGCGTGCCACGAAGTCCGACTGGCGCATCACCGACTGAATGCGCATGGCGACGGTCTGTAGTAGCAGGTCACCGATGTCGTGCCCGAGACTGTCGTTCACATCCTTGAAGCCATCCAGGTCAAGATAGAGCAGGGCGAAGCGTTCCTCTCGGCGTTGCGCCGCCTTGATCACGTCTTCCACATGTTTGTAGAAGTAGGCGCGGCTCGCCAGACCGGTCAATTCGTCGGTGTAGGCCAGTTGGCGAATGCGTTTTTCTGCTTTGCGCTGCTGGGTGATGTCCTGAATGGTTCCGAGGATAATCTGGCTCCCGCCGGTGACCAGGTCGAGTTCTTGATGCACAGTGATTTCGCGAATCCCATCGATGGTCAGACGGTAGTCCGAAGGTTCCAAAGGTGCACCCTGTTTGGCCATGACCAGCTGTTGGGCGATATAGTCGCGATCCCCTGAATGGATCAGCTGGATATAGTCATCCAAGGAGTTGCCGAAACTGCTCGTTTCGATGCCCAGCATCTCCTGTAAATGCTCTGAGAGTTCGAAGCAATCGCTGCTGCTCTCCCAACGCCAATAACCCAGACGGGCAACCCGCTGAGCGGTGGCAAGCTGTTCACGACTCTCTTGCAGGGCGGAGGCGTTCGCTGCGGCGCGCATCTGAAAGCGAATACGGTGGATGAACAGGGCGTGGTTGATGGGTTTGGTGATGAAGCCAGCTGCGCCCGATTCGTAGGCGCGATTGATCGAGTCCACATCGTCGAGGCCGGTTACCATCAGTATGGGAATTTCCGAGTATTCGGGCGTCTCATGAATGCGGCGGCACACCTCGAAGCCATCCATATCATCCATTAGCGCATCGAGCAGTATTATGTCGGGCTGCTCCTGCTGCAGCAGGAGCATTGCCTCATGCCCATTGGCCGCTTCGATGATATGGAAGCCCGTGCTACTGAGGGCCTGGATGGTGGTCAGGCGGAAACCCGGGTCATCGTCGATGAGCAGGAGTTTTGCCTGATCAGTTGACGAGACCGGGGCCGGCGATGCGTTGGCTTGTGGTGTGCCGGTTGTCACCTTCTGCAAAGCGCCCAGGACCTTAGGCAGACTTTCCTTGAGTTTTTCGAGTGCCGGTGCCGCCTGTGCCAGCTGGTCATGACGCCCGAACTCCTCCAATTCGGCACACAAAGCAGAATACTGCATGGCTCCGAGGTTGGCGCTGCCGGACTTAAGGGAGTGGGCAATCAGCCTGAATTTTTTGGCGTCTCCTGAATCGAAAGCGGATTGCAGCCGCACAACATCTTCCGGTGTCTGCTGCAGATAGTGACCGATCGACTTACCCAGAACATCCCGGCCGCTCAAACTGCTGAGCTCGCGCAGCTGTTGCAGGGGGTATGGGTCCAGAATGGATTCCACGGACTGGGACAAGCTTGTCCCCTCCGCGTCATCGGTGGCTGTCGATGGGGGCTCGCCAGGCAGCCATTTCGCCAACATCTCCTGGAGTTTTTGCTGATTGAAAGGCTTACTGAGATAGGCATCCATACCGGCGCTTACACACTCTTCCTGGATGCCCCGCTGTACGTCTGCGGTCAGAGCGATGATGGGGGTGCGGCTGCGACCCTGAATCTTCTCCATCTCGCGGATCTGCCGGGTGGCGCTGAAACCGTCCAGCATGGGCATGTGGCAATCCATGAGGATCAGGTCAAAAACGGTTCGGGTCGCCGACTCGAGTGCTGCCGTGCCATCTTCCGCCAGGCTGGTCTGACAGCCCAACAGTTCCAGCATGCTCAAGGCGACCTCCTGATTCACCGGGTTGTCCTCAGCCAACAGGATGCGTCCCTGGAGCTGTTGATTGACGTGAGTGGCGGCCGGTGAGCGAGTGGACTCATGGCCCATGACTTCGCATAGATTTTCCAGCAGCTGCTGTTGGCGCACCGGTTTTTGCAGAAACTTAGCGATATTGGTGCCTTCGAGTAGTGCCGAATTGGTATTCAGGCCGGTGGAGCTCAAGACGATCAGGTGGGGTGATGGAATCGATGCGTCGGCCTGGATCCGACGCGCCAGTTCCAGGCCATCCATGCCCGGCATGTGCCAGTCGAGTAGGGCGACCTTGTAAGGCGCGCCACTTCTGGCGGCCCCACGCAGCAACCGGAGGGCCTCCTGGGCAGAGGCACAGCTACTGTTCTGCATGCCCCATGCGATAACCTGATTGTGCAGGATCTCCCGGTTGTCCGCGTGATCATCCACGATCAAGACCTTAATGCCGTGCAGGACCTGAGGATCACGATGCTCGACCTGGATATCTCTCGCTATCTGCAGGGAGATGGTGAAGCTGAACTGACTGCCCCGGTTTTTGGCGCTCTCCAGCTCGAGATTTCCACCCATCAAGGTGACCAGTCGATGGGCGATCGCCAGGCCCAGCCCGGTACCCCCATAGCGCCGAGTAATGGAGCTGTCTGCCTGTCTGAAGGCATCGAATATGATCGCCTGCTGGGCCGGTGAGATCCCGGGACCGGTGTCGGAGACCTCGAAATGCAGTTGAAAATGATCGTCCAGACGCTCAACCGCCCGGCAGTAGAGCCTGACTTCACCCCGTTCGGTAAATTTAACCGCATTGCTGAGTAGGTTGATCAGTATCTGTCTGAGTCTGACTGCGTCACCGTGCACCCATTCGGGGAGATCCGGTGGCAGATTGGGAACCAACTCCAGACCCTTGCGGTGGGCCTGGCCGGAGACCATCTCCAGACAGTCCTCGAGCAGTAGACGCAGATGGAAATCCTCTTCGGCCAGTTGCAGTTTATTGGCCTCGATCTTGGAGAAATCGAGGATATCATTGATCACGCTCAACAGGGTTTCGGCAGAGCGGTGAGCGGTGTTGGCCAGCCGGCGGGCGCGCTCGTCCAGGCCCGAGTCGAGCAACAGTTCGGTCATGCCCAGCACACCGTTCATCGGGGTGCGAATCTCATGGCTCATGGTGGCCAGAAATTCACTCTTTGCCCGGCTGGCTGCCTCCGCGGCCTCTTTGGCCTCGAGCAGGCTGGCGGTGCGCGCCTCGACCCTTTCCTCCAGTTCGTACCTGTATGAGGCAAGGGATTTATCCCGCTCCTCGATCTGCCTGAGCATATCGTTGAAGCCGTCGATGATGGCACCGACTTCGTCGTTATCTCCGGGGGTCAGGCGCAGGCTGTAATCCTGCTCCCGGGAGACCTGACGCATGCCACCGAGCAGATGTTGAATCGGATTGGAGATGCGCCGATGCAACACATATGAGAGCAGGTAAACCCCCAGCATAAGGCCCGTGAACAGCAAGATGACGATCTGCAGATAGTTGGTTATCTGTATATAGAGTGACTGCAGGTTGGACTCGATGTGCAGAAAACCTATCACCTCTTCGTCGAGTCGTATCGGTGCGAGGAGGTCGAGCTCGTCATCGCCGTAACGGTAGACGGTTTGGTTCTGTGCCAGTGCCCAGTTACGCCATGGGGAGTCTTCTTCAATCCCGTTCTTCATGCTCGAAGCACGATAAGAAGCAAATTCCTCTCCGGTGGTCTTGAAGATAGTGGCACCGGCAATCGCGGATTCCGATCGCAGTGAGTTCAATACTTTAACAGCGGTCTGGGGGTCGTCGAAGATCAGGGAGGCGGAGGCGTTCGTCCCGATGACATCAGCAAGCACTGAAAGGTGATCGGCCATGAATTTTCGGTAGGAGACCAATTCTATGGTCACATAGGCCAGTGAGGCGATGATCAACACAATCCCGCTGATCAGCAGAATGATCCGTCTGAGTTTCTGAGCGATGCTGATGTTGGTTAAAAAACTCATTGATTGGTTATTTTGGGTACGCCTTGAATAACGGAGGCAAGGTCCAGCAATGGGGCAGCAATTGTGAGCTGTGACTGCTTGGCGCTGTTCAGGTTGATCACAAAGCCGATACGTTTTTCGCCACGGCTTAATTGCAGAATGCCGCCCTGCTCCGCAAATTGCTCCATATCACTCAGGGTGAGTATCGGCCGGGCCTGGAGAGACTGGAGAATGGGATCGAGAAAGGGTCGCTTGGAGTCGCTGATAAAGACGATCTGGCATTGCTCATCGATGGCCTCAGATTGTGAGTGGCGATGTACTGAGATCGATCGCCCTTTCACGTTGCGATCTCCCAGCGCGTTCAGGGCGTCACCAAAAGGGTCTTCTCCGAGAAGGCAGATACCGAAAGTTTTTCGACTGTGATCTACAGGGTGAGCGGGCCACTCGACGAATTTCGTCAGTTTATAGATCAGTGCGACTTTGAGTTTGTCCTCCGAGGTTGGAGGGCCGGAAATGAGCGGGGTCGGCAGTCCCACCAACAGCAGGATCATGCACAGTTTGTAAGTGGCGGTGATGCATTTGAGCCCTTTTTTACTGGTGGTAGTCACGAGAATTGTTTAGCGTTGAATGGTTTCGTGACTGATCAAACTAGAAATCCCAGCGGATTTTGCCGTAGACAGAGCGTTCTACTCCGGTCACGCCATTGTAGGTCTCGGCGGTAAACTCGGCGTGATCTCCCCCTTGCAGATTCTGCCCGACCAGAGAGAATTCCAGGTTTTCTGCTGGCTGCCAGCCCAGGCGAGCGTTCAGACTGGTGTAGCTGTCGATCTCGACATCGTTTTGCAGTGCGACGATACTGGAAGCGGGTAATTTATCCACCTGATAAACCCAAAGATCCAGCTCCCACCCCTTCGACAGATCCATGTTGGAACGCAGGGAGAATTGGTACTCAGGACTGGACCCTTCGCCGACCTGATCCGAAAGGCCGGGATCGAGGCTGTCATTATCAAGCTCCAATGACAGATAAATCCTGGAATAACTGGCCTGAATACGCCACCAGACGGTAGGTCGCCAGTCCATCGCAAGTTCAAATCCCCTGGCATGTCCAGACATCTTGTTGGCGAAGGTATAGGATGCGATATCTGTTGTCTCAAAGGTCAGCAGATCGTCATAGTCGTTATGAAAGCCGGCCAGATCGAAAGAAAGATTCTCCAGAGGCTGGATACGATATCCCAGTTCGTAGGCAAGCAATTTTTCCGATTCCAGCTTGTCGTTGCCATTGATCGAGCCCGTCACCGGCGCGATCGGTGCGAATGGGTTTCCGGTGGTAACAACACCGGTGAATGTAACGATATGGCCGCTGGTTTCCACCCTGGAGGGAGTCCTGACTGCGCGGGAAACAGAGGCCCAGAGGGAGCTTTTTGCATCAGGCTTCCACAGCCCCCGGATGCTCGGTTGCACTTCGAAGCCGGTGTAGTCGTTGTGTTCGAATTTTGAGCCGAGGGTCAGGAACAAATTCTCAGAAACCAGTTCGATCTGGTCCTGGATGAAGGCGCTGTACAGGTCCTGAGAGCTGTGATCAGGGTTCACCGACATGGCGTGGGTGCTGGTGAAGTCATCTTCGATACGACGATAGCCAAGCCCCCAGATCAATGCCTGTTTTTCACCAATGATCAGATTATGCTGAAAGTCGATATCCAAGGTGTCATAGACCTGGGTGAGGACGGTTTCTGCCCTTTCGGTATGATCGTAATAAACCTGCAGGGTCGTGCTGGATTGTTCGTTTATGGCGTGGTTCCAGCGTGCCAGCAGGTTCCAGCCCGAGTTTTCGACGGTGTCTGAGAAGCCTGGGCTGAGCGTAGGGATCATCGTTCCCGGGGGAATGGCAGGATCGATGCTGGCCGGGTCCAGCTCAGATGGATCCCGCCACAGGTTACGTACGGTCTGGTTCTCATCCGTATCATAGATGTCGCCTTGCAAGGTCCAGCGGTCCTGCTCGCTTGCATTGCCGTCAAGTCGAAAACCAGCCCTTAGGGATTTCCAGTCATCCCCCGCGTCATTGCCGTCGGCTTCCAGCACGGAACTGTCCCGCTCAAAGTACTTGGCATACAGGCGGCCTTGCATACCTTCACCCAGCTGTGCGCCGTAGCGCAGGTTGGCAAAGCCTTTCTCTTCATTGCCACCCCCCACGGCCACCAGGCCGCCTTGGGTATTACCCGCGTATTTTGTGATGATATTGATCACCCCATTCACCGCATTGGCCCCCCACAGGGTAGCGCCTGGGCCCCGTATCACCTCGATGCGCTCGATATCCTCCAGCAGGGTGTCCTGCACATCCCAATAGACCCCGGAATAGGCAGGTGTATAGACGCTGCGTCCGTCCATCAAGACCAACAGTTTATTGGCGAACAAGCCATTGAATCCCCGGCTCGTGATGGCCCATTTGCTGGCATCGGCACGCGCCACCTGCATGCCGGGTGCGAGGCGCAGGGCCTCTGGGATACTGGTTACTCCGGAACGCCGAATGTCTTCCTGGGTTATCACATAGACTGCAGCTGCTGCCTCGGTAAGGCGTTGTTTCTTCTTGGATACCGAGGTGACCTCCATGGAGAGCAAATCCTCCAATGGAAGGTCCAGGTAAGCATCGAGGGATGACTCCTCGGCGTGAGTCATACTGCCGATGAGGATGGAGAACAGGATTGCCGTGGTGAGAAATTTTTGCTTCATCGGCTCATTGAGTGTCTGCATGCGTCAATAGCGATTGATGTCCCGTTGCACATTAGGCGGAATCAGCCGTTCTTTGGGTGTTTTATTCAGTAATCGGTTATTGATAGCGGTTGACGGGGGGCTTTTCTTAAACCGACCCAACCATGACTTGACGGCAAGGCGCCGACCAGGCAAGCTCATGTGCAT